>FLNY01004824.1_pt1 | contig 51895 bp, 48 predicted proteins | sample 1140381 | NCBI WGS metagenome assembly FLNY01 (sample SAMEA3878172, study PRJEB12797) | bioreactor metagenome | biome: Moose rumen | place: Sweden | collected 2011-10
TAACAGCTACACAATCGAAGAAATCAAGGCCGACAGCGATGAGGCTAAAAAATATGGCTTCGACAAGGCCGAGACCTGCGGCTCTGCAATCGAAATGCTCTTGAACGATGATTCAAAAGAGTACGCTTCACGATGGAAGATTGAAGAGCTTATCAAACGCTACAGTGACCACATCGCATTCCCGATTTACCTTCACTACACACAGAACAAATATGACGACAAAGGAAACATCACTGGAAGCGAGGACAAGGTTGACCAGGTGAACAGCGCAAGCGCCCTCTGGAAACGCAGCAAGAGCGAGCTTAAAAAGGAAGATTACGACAACTTCTACAAGACAATCAGCCACGACGGTCAGGAACCGCTTCACTATGTCCACACACACGCAGAAGGAACTCAGGAATACACAACACTTTTCTATGTTCCACAGAACGCTCCTTTCGACATGTATCAGGCCGACTATCAGAGCGGTGTCAAGCTCTATGTAAAACGAGTTTTCATCACTGACGACGACCGCGAGCTTTTGCCGGCTTATTTGCGATTCGTACGCGGTATCATCGACAGCGAGGACTTGCCGCTCAATGTAAGCCGTGAGATTTTGCAGCAGAACCGAATCCTTGAGACAATCAAGAGCGCAAGCGTAAAGAAATTGCTCAGCGAATTCAAGAAGATGGGAGAAGCCGCTGACAAGGCAAAGAAAACTGAGGAATCAAAACGAACTGATGACGAAAAGGCCGCAATTACAAAGTGGAACACATTCGTCAAGAATTTCAACCGCCCGATGAAGGAAGGCTTGTACTCAGACTATGCAAACCGCGAGGAAATTTCAGAAATCGTCCGATTCAAGAGTACTGACGCAGCAGGAACCGGTGACGACAACTGGACAAGTTTTGCTGACTATGTTCAGCGCATGAAGCCTGAGCAGAAAGCAATCTACTATATTACAGGTACAGACGAGAAAAACTTGCGCGCTTCACCACTCCTCGAAGCATACAAGAAGAAGGGATTTGAAGTCCTGATTATGGCAGATGAAATCGACGACATCGTAATTCCAAGCCTAATGAAATACAAGGACTTCGACCTCAAGGCCGTAAACCGCGCGGGCAGCGACGACGAGCTGGGCGTTGACAAGGACGAAGCCAAAAAGAAGGAAGAAGCCTTCAAGCCTGTCCAGGAGAAAATCAAGAAGGCTCTGGGCGACCGTGTTAAGGATGTCGTGCTTTCAAAACGACTTTCTGACTCACCGAGCTGTATCGTAGTTGACGAGAACGACCCGGGAATCCAGATGGAGCGAATGATGCGTGCAATGGGTCAGGCAGGTCCTGGAATCAAGCCGATTCTTGAAATCAACGGCGACCATGCAATCGTCAAGACACTGGAATCTTGCAGCGACGAGAGCTACATCGCAGACGTGAGCGAAGTTTTGTTCGACCAGGCATTGCTTGTGAGCGGAGCCGAGCTCAAGGATCCGATGGAGTTCGTTAAAGCGATGAACAAACTGCTGAGCAAGTAAGGTGTCACACGGATAATCTCGTCGGGGAAGTTCTGCTAACGCTACGCGTCTAACGACGCTGTGGGGAAGTTGCCTGATGATTCGATGATAAAATTTGTGAAAGCCGCTTCTTCCTTTGTTGGGAGAGGCGGCTTGTTTTTATTTAATTGATTTGACCTCACATTCACTAAAACTTTCTTTTACAACTTGTACTAGAGAAGAAATTAACTTTTCCTGCAAGTTATCAATATCTACAAGCGAAAAACAGTTTTTATCAAACAAATCCAACGGATCAACATTCAATGCACCTGCGATTTTTTCCAACATTTGCAGTGACGGGAAGTTTTTACCAACTTCAATTAAAGCAATGTAATTTGGCGCAGTTCCTGCTCTCTCTGCAAGGGCGGCTTGCGAAAGACCTTCTTTCTTTCTGTGTATTTTCATGTTTTGAGACAAACACATTTGCAGATTGTTCAATTTATCTCACCTAATTACAAGATATAGTTTTACTTAATTTTATATATCTCTTAGTTATTGACAATTAAATATAAAATATGTAAATTCAAGAAAATACATAATTATAAGTTATGTAATAGATGGAGAAGAAAGTGGGAATAGGATTTGACGCATTCAAGGCAAACATTGGCTGGAGCCTTGCTAACAGTGCAATGAATGCCGTTTCAAATGCAATCGAGAAGAACGCTGCAGAAACTGCGGCAATGGAACAAGCAGAAAAAGAAGCCCGAAAGAAAAATGATTTGCTAAAGGCAATCGTCTTTTTGGTTGGTTTCAACTGTACTTTAGACAGACAGTGGAAAAAAGCAATCGCTACAGTTCTTTCCGCATTTTATAGCGAAAATATTTCACTTTTTTCTATAGAGGAACAAATTGATACTGCTTATGACGAAATGAAGTCAAAAAGTCTGAAACGATTTTTTTCCGACATTGACTCAATCGATTCTGATAGAACGCAAACATGTATAATTTATTCCGTTGTTATGCTTCTATATACGAATTTAGTCAACGAAAACATGGCACTTCCTGTTCATGCATACAATCTTTCTTTAATTAAAAAGTTTTTTATGTTATCCCGTACAGAACTTGCAAACTGTTATGGATTATTAGGAAGTAATCTTAACCAAGATACCGATGATATTGCAGACCTTTTTGAAGAATTAACATCAGAACAATCTATAAAAGAATTTGAAGAGGCAAATCCAACTTTAATATATGAAGAACCAGCAGAACCAGTCACAATTTCAGTCCATTCTGAAAACCCAAAAGGAGAAATTGAGAAACTTTATAATGAAACAATTCAAAAAGTCTCAGATGACGGTTTTTTAAAAAAATTTGCACTGGCCGATAGCAATCAAAAGAAAACATTGGTTGCAGTAAATACATATGCAAAAAATTGCATCGGTGAAGAAATCCTTGTAGTGTATGACGATACACTATTCGGAAATGGGAAAGCCGGATTTCTTCTGACAAATAAAAAACTTTATATACACAACAGCTTTGAAGATCCTGTTGAAATAGATTTATCGTCTATAGTTTCCATAATTCCCAATCCAAAGGAAGCAAATTCTTTTATCACAATTAACGATATTAAAGTCAGCACTTCAATGCTTACAGAGTTCGGAACAGAATTAGTTTGCGATTTCCTCGAAAAAGCAATTCCACTTGCAAAACAAATTGAATTACCAACAAATCAATAAAACTGGAGGAAAAAATGGTTATTTCAAATGAAGAAAAGTCTCTGAAATCTTCGAAGAAGAAATCGACAGCAATTTTTCTTTGCATTCTAGCATTCGGTGCATTTGGGCTACACAGATTTTATGTCGGCAAAACAAAAAGCGGCGGATTGATGCTTTTGCTGTCTTTTTTGTCCGCTGGGTTTCTTGGTGTAATTTGGGGATTATGTGATTTATTTACCCTCATTTTCACGAATAATTTCACAGATGCAGACGGGCTTCCCTTGCGCTAAGGAAATAATTATGCAAATAACAGAAAACGATATTCAAATATCTGCAAAAAATAAACAAAAAAAGAAACGAAGTTGGTTAAAAGTTCTACTTACCATTATTGCAATTTGGTTAAGCTTGGCTATAGTGGTTGCTCTTAGTGATAATGATGAAAGTTCTACATTCATTTCAGAATCACTTCCTGTAACAGGTTTTTCTGAAATTTATTATGGAATGGATAGACACAAAAGCATTGACTCTATAAAAACTTTGGGTTGGGAATATAAGCAATTGGAACAAAAATCTGATGGAGGTGAAAAGCTTGAAATTGCTTATTTTACTGTGTCCGATGGAAATGATATAATTAATGGCATTAAGACTGATTTTCTAGGTTTGGGCTTTAATCAAGAGAATATATTAGTGATGCTTGTTTTGGCATATAGAAGTGATAATTCAGAAAAAACAAGAAATATTTTTGCGAAAATGATTGATAATAATGGATTTAAGCTACTCGCTGGTCCTATAAGAAGTCCAAGTATGAATCAGTATTGGTCACAAAATTCAGACGGAAACCTTTGTATTGCCAGTGATTCTGGAAAATTCCTAGAATTGAGATATGCAAGCAAATATTATTCAGACAAACTTATTAAATCTATTGGCGGAAAAAAAGAATTTAGAAACTACTTGAAACAATTATAAGATTTTAAAATGTAAATCAAAAAATTATTCTTCTCAAAATTAACCCGCTTCTTCCTTTGTATGGGCAGTGCTTTTTTTATGACAATCCTTTAACTGGTATTGTCATAACATGGAATGAAGAAAACATTACACACAAATATACAGATGCTGTAGTAATTGAAATGCCTGCGGTTTGTGGTGCTCTGCAAACTCAAATCTTTGAACAAGACGCTAATGTTAAAAGAATTAGAATAACAGGACCTGAAAATGGTGCAAATTGCGTTATAACATTTGACATCCTATAATAATTTTCTTTGGGTTCTCAAATTTTAATACCTATTCCAATGCCACCTCACATACCGCTTATAAACCTTAAACGATTTCGCATAAATTTTCGGGAATTTGTCGCAACTGCAAGCCAATTCGTAAGAAGCTTTATCAAGCCATTTTATGCTTTCAAGAAGTTCATCGTGTTGGGTGGGTAAATCTTTCCAGTGAATGATTCTCTCGTGATGTGAAACTCGATTTCGCAAAATGCGAATCTTATCAAATCTTGTTTGCAGATATTTTATGTTTCGCTGAGCCGCTGGAACAGTTTTGAAACAAGTTTTTATAATTTTACTTTGAAACGAGGCTTGAGAATATCGTGGCGTAAGCAATGAAGTCCAAAATCCAAAAGTCAGTTCGGAAACAATTCTGTCGTGAGTAACCATTTTTCCCTTCTTTTGAATTTTATGCTTTGCATCGCTTATGTTTTTCAGCGAAGTTGAATCAAGTGACAAAATGTCATACCAATTATCACTTCCAGCAACCACGCACAAAACATTGTCTATCGCATTACGAAATGTGACTTCAAAAATATTCAAAGATGAATAAAGGCTTTTGCAAACTTCAATATTGTACAAATAGCGGGCAATACAAGTGATGTCGTCCGCCCCATCTTGTTTATAAACAGAAAGCCGTGAAGAAGTGAAAGCACATTCAATTTCAGAATAAAAATGATTGTTCATTAAAAAATCCTGTTGATTTTCACGAAAAAGACTGTTATATTTAAATCGTGAGCCGCGGAAGTCCTTCTCCTGCTTATGCAGTGGGTGTTTTGCACCGATAGGGACCGCGGACTTCTTTTTTATAGCAAGCCTTTGGTTCAATCTATCAAACTTTTGTGAGAAATTCTACATACAAACCGCGAAGAAATCTCAGAAATCGTCCGATTCAAGAGCACGGACGAGAAAAACTTGCGCGCTTCACCACTCCTCGAAGCATACAAGAAGAAGGGATTTGAAGTCCTGATTATGGCAGACGAAATCGACGACATCGTGATGACCGCATACACAGAACGAAAACGAACACGAATAATCTCTGCTCGTTTTGCCACAGAATCAGAAAGGAAATTATATTATGAGTCCAGAAAGAATATCTGAATTACAGAGCCGACCGATTGATTTATCGGACATTCCCGAAGTGACAAATGAACAGGCAAAAGAATTTTATCCGCGAAATTTGAGAAAAGCCTTCCAAATGATTTATAATCTCTTTGACAAAGAAAATTTACTTTGGCTCGAACAGAATGGTCTGACATATCGTGTTACTATAAATGAAACTCTCGAAAAGTTAAGAAAAGGTTCACTTAAATTAGCGTAAAGTTCTCAGTCTCTAACGCTCGTCTACTATAGTAAAGTGGAGCCGGAAAATCCTCCATAAAAGAAATAATATCCCTATACTTTTGATATAAATATATTGCCTTATCTTTTTCGTCTAAATTGACCAAATCTGACACCTTGCAAAAAAAATCACGGGTTTTAAACGCGAAAGAACTACGAATAAAAAAAATCCCGCCCTTAATCTGAAGCGCACTTCAAATCAGGGCGGGATTTTTTTATGCTCGGGCTTGCCCCGGGCAGCTATAAGGAAACCTCGAAAAATCACCGAAGGTGAGATTTTCGAAGTTCCAATCATTAAGCCTTGTTAAGGCGTGACTCGAGGTCATCCAAAATAGCGCTGAGTTCTTTTGGAAGGTGTGAACCGAATTTTGGATAGTGGTTTTCACGAATATCCTTAACTTCTTTCTTCCATCCTTCAACATCAACCTTTGTGATTTCCGGGAGAGTCTTTTTGTAGTAGTCAGCCAATCCGTCTGTGTTGATTGCACCGTCTTTTGGCATAAAGCCGATTGGTGTGTCAACATAGTTGTCTTTTCCGTCGCAGCGGTCGAAAATCCAAGCGAGAACGCGTGAGTTGTCGCCGTATCCTGGCCACATAAATCCGCCTGGAAGCTCTTTGTTGTTCTCGTCCTTTCGGAACCAGTTAACATAGAAGATTTTTGGCAAGAGATCTTTGTTCTTTGCTGCGTTTCCAACATTAATCCAGTGCTGGAAGTAGTCACCCATGTTGTATCCACAGAATGGAATGATAGCGAATGGGTCGCGACGGATTTTACCAACTTCTTCAGGATTGATTGTAGAAGCTGCCGTAATTTCTGAACCAACGATAGAACCAAGGAATACGCCGTGTTCCCAAGATCGAGACTGATGTACGAGAGGAACAGTTGACGGGCGTCGTCCACCAAAGAGGATAGCAGAGATTGGAACACCTTTTGGATCTTCCCACTCTGGAGCGATACAAGGACACTGTTTTGCCGGAGCTGTGAATCGTGCGTTCGGGTGAGCGAATTCCTCGCCTTTTGGTGATTTGTCTTTTGGAAGAGCGTCACGAGTCTTGCCTTTCCAGTCAACAAGTTTGCCCTTAGCTGGGTAGCCGATTCCTTCCCACCAAACATCGCCGTCTTCTGTGAGGGCACAGTTTGTAAAGATTGTGTTAGAAGAAGCTGAAACGAGAGCGTTCTTGTTGCTTTCTGCAGATGTTCCCGGTGCAACTCCGAAGAAGCCTGCTTCTGGGTTGATAGCGTAGAGGCGGCCATCTTCACCGTATTTCATCCAAGCGATGTCATCACCGATTGTCTCGACCTTCCAGCCTGGGATTGTCGGGATAAGCATAGCGAGGTTTGTTTTACCACAAGCACTTGGGAAAGCACCTGTAACATATTTAACTTCGCCCTGTGGGTTTGTGAGCTTAAGGATAAGCATATGCTCAGCAAGCCAGCCCTCTTCGTGAGCGATAACAGAAGCGATTCGGAGAGCGAAACATTTTTTTCCGAGAAGAGCGTTTCCGCCGTATCCAGAACCGTAAGACCAAACAAGGTGTTCCTCTGGGAACTGAGAGATGTATTTCTGTTCAACAGGAGCACAAGCCCAAACGCCGTTGTCTTTTGCGCCGTCGTTGAGTGGCTTACCAACTGAGTGGAGACAAGGAACGAAGTCATCACCAAGATACTGCCATACCTTTTCGCCAGCGCGAGTCATGATGTCCATGTTAAGAACGACATATTCTGAATCTGTAAGCTCAACGCCGCATTTTGAGATTGGAGAACCGAGAGGTCCCATGCAGAACGGAATGACATACATAGTTCGTCCGTGCATACAGCCCTTGTAAAGACCTTTCATTGTAGCCTTGAGTTCTACAGGGTCAATCCAGTTGTTAGTCGGGCCGGCATCTTCCTGTTTTTTAGAAGAGATGAATGTTCGTTTTTCTACACGAGCAACATCGCTAGGATCTGAACGGAACAAGAAGCTGTTCGGTTTTTTAGCCAATGGAGTAGCCAAACCTGCATCAACGCAGATTTTCATAAGGCGGTCATATTCTGCCGCAGAACCATCACAAACAACTACTTTGTCTGGTTCACACATAGCCTTGCATTCTTCAATCCAAGCTTTGATTTTTGGATTTTTGATTTCATCAAGTGTCATCTGAATCTCCTTAAAAATTCGATTTGCCTATAATTATAGTGATTTTTTTTATTCTAGGGAAGTATAGAAAGTCTTGAAAAAAATATATTTAAAACCAAGCGGGGCTTCCCGCCTGCCTGTGGCAGGCGGTCGGGCTATCCGCGGTTCCGTGCTTTCGCACTCCATTCCTACGCTCATTTACACCTTCGCAACACAGTTGCTCGGAGACTCACTAAAAACGCTTCTCAAGCGTTTTTGCCCGCAATGCGTGCCGCTCGCTACATTCGCTCCGGAACGCTTCGCGCCGCTACTATCCCTAAGCCGATTAATTTACCGTGACAGTAGCAGGACAATAGCATTTTTACGGCTCAACGGACCAGAGGAGCTAGTAGCCAACACCGTTTACTCGGACATTCTTGCTGTAGCCTTCTTTGTCAACGCCTGCGGCGGAAGGAACAAGCGTCTGCACCTGCGTGTAGGTAGACATCGTGTTTTCATACGAGTAGGCAGGTGTCCATGGCTTTGTCGTAGTCAGGTGGTCTGCAACAGAAGCTGCCGTGTCTCCGTCAGTCGCCATGTCACTACTTCCTGTAAATGTGTAGCTATTTCCGCTCTGGTAGAACTTAGAAAAAGTACTTGCAGATGAGCCGCCAGAAGATGTATCGAAATACTTCAACTTCTTTGAACTAGAGTTCACCATACTTCCTAGGTAGCAGTTTTCAACGATGTACTGGGAGTTGATTCCAGGCCCGAACATGAAACCTCCGTTTGAACCGATTCCGTTGTCGTCAGTGCCAGAGAATCCAATGCCATCCCAATAGCAGTTGTACATATGAAGCTGGCATCCACGGCTGCGCGGAGTTCTCTGAACCGTATCATGATAGTAGATGTGGTGGAATGTAATCTGCCTTTGCTCCTGGTCAGTAAAATCATCGCTAGGCGCAAGCAAAGTCACTTTGTCGTGGTTCGTGAATTCGCAATATGAGACAGTAACATTCTTTCCTCCCTTCATATCAAATGCACCGTCGTGATTGTAGTTGCGAATCATGTCCCGGCAGTCGCCATCGCTGAATTTGCAGTGGTCAATCCAGATGTTTTGAGGAACATACGAGTAAACCCCACTTGAAGCACTAGAAGCTTCAATTACAAGCGCGTCAGCACTAGCTTTTTTACTTGAATACTCAGAAACAGATGTGTCGTATTCAGTTGAGCCGTGCGCGTCGCTGAATTCAATATTCTGGATTATGATATTCTCGCCCGGCTGACCGCTCTTTGCATAAATACGCAATCCACCGTGAGAAAGTTTTGCGCCGTTCACACCGATAATCGCCTTGTTTGAGCCGATGTCGTACACAATGTCCTCGTGCTTTCGCTTGTGTGTTTTGCTATCGAATTCTGCAAACCATGTCTTTACTGTGTAGCCGCTTGTAATCGTGTTCACGCTCAAATCAACTTCGCCGTTCACGACAATGATCGCCGCTGTTGAATTAACGCTGCTGCTTGTTGTCGAGCCAGAGGCGATTGCATTGGTAAAGGCCGTCAGTTTTGCCTTGGCCGTCGGATAAGTGCTGTCATCAATCACGATAATATTCGTCGTGTCAGGATAGCTCATTCCTTCCCCGCTGTTCGCCCTGTCGGCCCAGCCGTATGTGGTGACTTTTGCACCAGGTACAACATCAATGTCATATACAATTCCGGCTGCATTTATTTTTACGCTATACGCATTACTTACCACGCCGTCAACCACGGCATACACTTTGACACTGCCAGCGGACAAGCCTTTTACCGTTGCAGTTGAACTTGTTGTAGATTGTGCTGTCACTTCCAGGGTCGCATAGTCTGAGCTTGAGCCAGTATCAAAGAGCCAGCTCCATACACCAGAGGTTGCCGCACTTGCATTTGCCGTAAGCGTGACGCTTTCACCAACTGCCACGGAAGTATCACCTGAAATTGAGACAGTAGTACCGCTGGTATTTTCTGATTTGCGCTGGATAGAGTAGAGATATGCACTACTAGTCGTTGCTGTTATGTACACATATCCGGCAACAGATGCAGTGCAAGTTAGTACACTTGCATATGTTGCATCTGTAGCAGAGTCTTTCATCTGAATGTAACTGCTATTTGAACGACAGTTTACAGTAACAACATCCCCGGCGGCAACAGGAATGCCGATTACAGTATCTGCATTAAATTGTGCGTCAGTATTATCTGTATTCCTGTTAGCCAGTTTTCCAGATGTTGCATCAACAGTTGCGACAACAGAAGAATCATCACCAACAAGAGTTCCTGTTGCGCCAGTTTTCTGCAATGTAGTGACCTCTGTTCCAGACGAGTTATACATCTTCACGGTATTATTCTGCCAATCCCAAGTCACATAAGAATAAGTCGTTTCTGCTGCAGCAACTTCGCTGGAAAGGTCTGCCGTTACATTATAGCCTCTTGTAGTAATCAGGGCGTCCACATCAAACCGGTCAGTCGTAGCATTCTGCGCATACGCCTTATTCGTAATGTCATAATACCTGTTCAAAATCGCACGGCGACCGCTGTACTCTGCCGTATATTCAGTGTCAGTAATGACAGCAGATTTTTCATAGCGACTTGTCGTACCAACAGCAGTACCGTTTACCGTTACATTATATTCTTTCCAACCTACATCAGCATAATCACCATATAGTGTACCTGTTAGAGCATAAGGTTCTTTGTCTGAATTATAATGAGCAGCATGAGGAGCGGCAGTAAAAGTAACATTTACCAAAGCAGACTGATCGTAGTAATTATTCGATGAGCCTGCAGCACTAGCACGACGAGCATAATAGACCGTCGCTCCAGAATCTACCGTAACACTTGAATTAAACAGTACATAGCCCTTTCCAATTGAGGATGTATTCTGCGAGCCTACACGCGTCTCAAGAATGTAAGCCGTACCATTACTTTGCAAATCATACACACATTTAATATCACAGTTTTCAAACAAGGCTACATCGCTCTTACCCCAAATGAAGTCCACATCTCCCTCAACATGACAATCGTAGAACCACACTTTTCCTTCGGTATAAAGCGTATCTTGTTTACTTACAAAAGAACTGTTATATGCATTCAAGAAATGACTTCCTGTAAAGAGGAGCGTTTCAGCCTGCACATTTCCATCGCTAACAGACTTTGTAAGACTTGTGTCATAATACTTACCTGTGTAAGAATAGCTCGTCTTGCGCTCTGTCAGATTTTTAAGCGTAACATTTTCAAGCGTCAAATCGCTACCACTAAATGAGAAAGAAGCTCGTTGTGCCATGCCTGTATAGTTGTTTCCCATGAGAGAAGCCAAATACACATTATTCACATATTCAATCACCACATCGCTACCGTACTGGGCGCTTCCCATGCCCTTGAGAATTATGTTTGCGCCTTTGCTCTGTACGCTAATCAGTTCGTAGTAGGTGCCTGGCTCAATCTGGATTTCGTAGGTTCCGCTTGTTTTTGCCGCGACAGCCGCCATTGCCCCGTAAACAGAGAAGAAATCCGCTGAGTCAGAAGCATTGTTGCTGACGGTAACAGTTGTGCTTAAAGATGGTTCGGCTTTTGTGGTAAAGTTCCAGCCATCTGAACCGCTGAATCCGCTCCATGTATTTCCGCCGTAAAGGGTGCTTGCACCAGTGATTGCGTCTGCGCCAATTTCTACATAGTAAGCCGTATTCCATGCAAGTTTTCCGTAGTGGGGCTGAATATACACGCTGTTGCCGTCAACACGAACAAGCTGCTTGTTTCCGACATTGATTGTGTAACCGCTCTGTGCTGTCTGTGATTCATCCGCAGTCGTTGAATTGATTGTGATTGTATCAACTAAAGTTCCTGCCGATGTATAAATCTTCACTTCCTTATCTGCGACCAGTGTCGGGGTGCTCGTAAAGGTAAGAATCAACTGAGTGTCGGCATAAGCCTCTGTTGAGCCAATTTCCGGGTAAACGCCAACTGTTTTTGAGATTTTTACAGACTTTGTCGCTGTAGAATTGTAGCCAGCAACCACATACACGGTGTCAAAATAAGTTGCCAGCAATTCTGAACTTGCATCATACAAATAGAAGGCGATGTAATATGTTTTTCCGGCTGTAACATCTTCTTTTGAGAATGTCACGGTGCCGTCGCTCTCAAACAGGTTCGTTCCAGTAGTGACCGCACTTTCCGGCATACTTTCGCCCCAATAGGCATAAACCGCCTTAACGCCCGCATTCTTTGTGTAGTTCAGCGTTACTTCAACGCTACCTGTTCCATTTGTTGTAGCATCAGAAAGTTTTACGCCCACCGCATTTGAACCACTAGTAATTGCTACGGTAGTGCTTCCCTGTAAGGTAACATTCTTTGTGCTGTTTGTTGCCGTCACGGTAAAGGTGTAAGTGCCAGCCTCAAGTGAAATTGCATTTGCCGTTGTCAGTTCGGCGTATGTTTTATTTTCCAGCTGGGTCGTAGCCGTGCTAGAGCCTTGGGGCGTAGTCGTTACCGTAAAGGTATAGCCACTTTCCAAATCAATATCTGGCAATACGGTTCGTGCCGCAGTTCCCAGAGAAAGCGTTACCTGTGCTGTTTTTGTAGATATACTTTCATCCGAAAAGGGGCTTGAAATATCACTACAAGCTGTAAAAACGAATAAAACAAGTGCCGATAAAGCCACAACTGCTGTGCCAAAAATATTTTTCAGTTTTGTCATAATTTTCCTCCGTATTCCCGCTTACAGTCCGTATTCCGCAGAATAGACAAGAGCATCATTTCCGCTTTCCGTTGCCGTTACAAAAATCTTGGCAATATCAGTAGAGGTTGCCACCGTACATGTCTTTTCGGTTGAAGACTGCTTTGTTGTCTTGCCCGCTGCAGAAATCACATACCATGCGTAGGTGTAACTTGCGGTCGTGCTGGGCGGTGTTGCCGTAAAGGTATATCCGCTTGAAGAAGATGTTGCCGTTACCGTCAAATCGTTGTCGCCATTCAAGAATGTTAGCGAAAGTGTTGCACCATTAGTTTCTGCTGGGTCGTCGTTTTCTTCAGAGGCAGCCTCAATGGTTACTGTCTTGGTAGCAGTCTCTGAGCTCGTTCCGGCGCTTGCCGTAACCTGAACGGTAACAGTATGAGAAGATGTCGTCGTATTTTTTGAAGTGAGGGTCGCGGTCGTTTCGTTTCCAGAAAGACTTGCATAGCTTGTACTTGTGGCAGCACTTCCATCCACAGCCGTAATGGCCCATGTATATGTAATTGTCGGGTTTCCCGTAGTTGTTGGAGTTGCGGTAAATGTTGCCGTAGTCCCGCTTGCAGCAATAGATGTTTTATCAACAGAAAGTGTTACGCCTGTCACTGCATTTGTAACCGTTTCTTCAGGTGACGGAGTACTAGAACTTCCCCCGTCAGAAGAACAGCCCAAAACAAAAATCATCGGGAGGACAAGTGCCGCTCCCAAAACCAAAATCCTTTTTAAAAACAGATTTCGCATAGACACCTCTATAAAAAATGCTAGAAATGCTTTCATTTTATAAAAATGAAAATAAAATAATCGTAATAATTTTATTTTAGATTTTGGAGATTTTCAATTTTAGTGATTATATTTCCAATCTTTTATAGCGAAATGAGCAGATTTTATAATCAAAATTTAGCCGTAAAATTTCATTTAGCACGGCTTTTTTTTGATTAGCAAATACAGCTTTGACAGCTCTTTCCTGATTTCACGGATTTCGCCCAGAACATCAGCATTCAGCTCATAAGATGCGGCTTCGTGTAAAATTTCGTTTCGAGCACCCTCAATCGTGAATTTCCGCTCATAAATAAGATATTTAAGCCTCAAAATGATTTCAAAATCACGCTCGGTGTAGACGCGTCTGCCCCCCAAATCCTTTTTCGGGGCAAAACCAGGAATCACTGTTTCCCAATAACGGAGAACATTTTGCTTTATGCCAGTCAATTCCTCGACTTCACCGATTGTGTAAGTCATTTTTCCTCATCGAAACGATTTTCCCAGCGTTTTCGGCTTGCCTGCAGGTTCACTTCAACCGGAATCTGATCGAAACCTAAGTCTTTTCGGATAGAATTCTTTAGATATGTGACATAGCTTTCGGGAACATTGTCCGGGCTTGTGCAGAAAATTCTGAACGAAACAGGATTGACACTTGTCTGAGTCATATAGCGGATTTTAAAATGAATGGCCTTACTTGCTGGTGGCGGATAATGGAAAAGCCAGTCTTCAAGAGCCTTGTTAAGGGCGCTCGTCTCGACTTTTCGAATAAGCTGCTCGTAAAGCTCAATCGCTTTGTTCAATAAATCTTTTATTCCCTCGCCTTTTAGCGCAGAAAGAGGCAGAATCGGTGCCCAGTTCATGTGACCGAACATCGTTTTTATGTAGTCCTGAGTCGTGCGAAGAGTTTTTCGGCTCTGTTCCTGTGTGTCCCATTTGTTAAGAACGAAAATTATTCCACGGCCACGCTCATACGCAAGAGAACAGATTTTTTTGTCCTGATCAGCCAAGCCTTCCTGAGCGTCAATCATCAAAAAGACGACATCGCAGTTATCCAAAGTTTTTATCGCCCGATTTACAGAATAATACTCGACATTTTCGGTGACTTTCTTTTTTCGGCGAATTCCGGCTGTGTCCATAATCTCAAAATCACGGCCGGCATACTGAAATTTTCCCTCGACGACATCACGCGTAGTTCCAGCGTAATCCGAGACAATAGACTTTTCCGAGTGAGTGAGCCTGTTTGAAAGAGTTGACTTTCCGGTGTTTGGCTTTCCTAGTATTGCGATTCTGATTGGCGCCAGCGGCTTTTCACCTTCTTCTACACGGGAAAAGTCCAGGCCGTCAGTAAGTTTTGTCGCAAGTTCTGAAATATGGTCGCCATGGTCAGCGGAAATAAAAATAAGCTCCTTAAATCCATATTGAAGATAATTCCAGGCAATATCTTCGCCAGCTCCGCCTTCGCATTTATTCACAGCAACGACAAGTTTGTCCCAGTAAGGCCGCAGAAGATGAATGAATTCTTCATCCTCCCCGGTGATAATTCCAGCCTCAAGAAGAAGCAGGATTTTGTCGGCCTTTTTTATTGATTCAAGAGTTTTTTGAACGACAAGCTCGTCCATTTCGCTCTCGCGGCTAGTCGGATCCCGGTCAAGCTTGTAACCGCCGGTGTCAACCAATCGGACAGGCTTACCCATAATGAAGGCCGTCGCTTCCACAGGGTCACGGGTAACGCCCGGAGTCGGGTCAACAATCGCCAGCCGCTTGTGCATAAATCTATTGAAAAGAGTTGATTTTCCCACATTCGGACGGCCCGCTATTACAACAAGAGGAAGATTCACATAATATTTTGAAGTGTCAAAGCCCGCTTTTTCGGCTTCTGCTTTTTCATCGTAATCTTTAAAAGGATTTGCTTTATTTTTCGACATAGCAAGATTATATCAATAAAAACGCCTTTTGTCATAGTGACTAAAAAAATCCTGTATTTTTTCTAGACTATTTTTATTGATTGAATTATACTTTATACTCGGTTAGGAAAAAATAATGGGCAAAGCACTAGATGCGGTAAAACTACAAAAAGTCTTTGAAACAGAAAAACTTCTCAACGAAATTCGCGACACGGATGTCCTTTTGGAACGCATCCTCACCGAGGCAAGGGCAATCGCAAATGCTGACGCCGGTTCAATTTATGTAATCGAAGACAAGCAGCCTTCCGCCGTAAACGCTCTTACCTATCACGAAGAAGAAAACGAATACAAAAACAAGCTGCTCCGCATTAAGTACGCACAGAACGACACTCAGCAACCTAGCCGCCCTGACGCAAAATCGCCTTATGTTTACTTCACCGTTCCAATTACAAAGGCTTCAATCGCAGGCTATTGCGCATGCACAGGGCAAATACTAAACATTCCAGATGCCTATCACATCGAAGGTGACACCCCCTACAAGTTCAACAGCAGCACCGACATTTCAACCGGATACAAAACAGTCTCAATGCTCACGCTTCCGCTCATTACAAGCAGCGGGCAAACTTTGGGTGTCCTTCAGATTATCAACGCAAAAGACAAAAACGGCAAAGTCATCGCCTTTACGGACGACTCCGTTGAATTTATCAAGCAGTTTGCTTCAAGCGTAACGCAGGCTCTTGAGCACACTTACCTCACGAGCAACATGATAAAGCGAATGCAGCGTATGGCCGAATTCCGGGATCCTAAAGAAACAGGCGTTCATGTAGAACGGGTCTCAGACTTTTCTCTCGAAATTTATGACCAGTGGGCTGCGAATCGTCACATCGAAAAAGAAGAACGGATGAAGTTCCGAGACCTCCTAAAAATCGCGGCAAAATGTCACGACTTAGGAAAGGTCGGCATTTCAGATGTAATCTTAAAAAAGCCGGGTCCGGGCCGCTTTACGGAAGAAGAACGCGCAATAATGATGAGCCACACCTGTGTCGGAGCCCAGCTTTTCACTCCTCCAGAATCCGAAATTGACGAAATGTCACGGGATGTCGCCCTTCATCATCACGAATGGTGGGACGGCAGCGAGCGCGGTTATCCCGGAAAAATAGACTACACAACTTACCAAATCGGAAATCCTATCGAAAAATGCGAGCCTTTAAAGGGCGAAGAAATTCCTCTTTCTGCGCGAATCGTCGCAATCGCCGATGTTTTCGACGCTCTTTCTCACAGCAGGGTCTACAAAGAAGCCTGGTCAATCGACGATGCCTTTATGGAAATCCAAAGTCTTTCAGGAAAGCAGTTTGACCCTTCTCTGGTTCTGGCATTTCTCGAAGTAAAAGAGCGAATCATCTCAATCAACGCCGCCTATGAGCGTATGGAAAAAAAGTAAGAGTTCACGGTCTTTTCCTGCACTATCTCTTTTTGACTCCGTAGGTCACAATCATAATGTTTTCAAGGATTTTTTCCTCAAAGGTTCTTGAAAATTTTTTTAATTCTTTTTCACCATAAAAATTTGCTTTGTTTCCGCCAAGCCCGATTTGCGCCATATTAAGGCTGAATTCCCGCTCACGGAGTTTTTCTTCGATATTTTCTTTGTTAAAAACAAGTCCCCTGTCATTTAAAACCGTGATTTTTTTTTCGACAAGACGACTTGCAAAGGGAATGTCCCGGGTCAAAACCATGTCATTTTCAGCCGCATTTTCAAAAATGTAATTGTCAGCGGAATCAGCCTCTTTTTGGCAGACAATCATTTTTGCGTTCTGATATTTTGGCTCAATTTTGATTTCATGATTTGCGACAAAATTTACGGGTATTTTTTTTGAAAAACTATATTCAAGCGTAAAATTTCTGGCTTTTTGAGGGAAAGAGTCAGCGTCAACCCAAACTGCAAAGTTAAGAGTTTCCATTATTTTCATCCAAAGCCTTATCCAGCTTTTCAATCATTTTTTTTGCAAGCTTTTCGGCTTCTTCGCTCTTTTCTTTGTCTACGATTATGCTTGATGTTGGAATTTTTCCCTTTGAGATTTGTGATATTTTTGATTTTTCCTTGTAAAGCTCGTCACAGAGCATAACCCCCGCCAGAGCAGAAACCTGCAAATCATTTTGAAGGGAATTCGAATTTTTTATTTGCTGGGTGATTTTTTTGTAATATCCGAGAAGTTTGTTGAGATATTCATCGCTTTCATTCGCCTTGATTACAAAGGGCGGGTTAAAAGCGTCGATTACTAGCTCTCCCATATTTTAGAAGATATCGAAAAGAGCTTGTCCCTGATTTTCAGAATCTGGATTTTTTTCGTTCTGAGGGTTCTGATTTGGCTCAGAGTCACCGAATTCAAAATCAATATCAGGAGTTAAAGCGTCAGAAGATTCATTCTGAACAGGCTCGCTATTCTGCACAAAGGATTCGTTTATCTGTGCCGGGATTTCATTCTGTACAAAAGGCTCTTCATTTTGAAGCGCTTCATTTACTTGCACAGGAACTTCGATTTCTTGCGGGATTTCTTCTTCTGCCGGAGAAGCAACAGCCCTTGCAGAAGAAGTGCTTTGAAGGGCCTCGTTCGCATTATTTACAGCGTCTGTGGCAGAAAGAATTACATTTTCTACCGCATTGAGGCGATTCAAAGCCTTTAAGATTCCTTCTTCGATTTTGCTCTGGTCAGACTGGAAAGAAGTAAATTGCTCCGATTTTGCATTGAGCGCATTTGAAAGTTCTTCAACTTTTAATCGAAGAGAGGCGTTCTCTGCGTTTAGCTGTTCAATTTTTTTAACAGCACTTTCTACTTTTTCTTCCAACAACAGAACTTGATCGAATGAAATCATTTTTTACTCCAGAAATTTATGCTTCGAGAGCTTTTTTTGCAGCTTCAACAACAGCCTTGAATGCAGCAGGGTCTTCGATTGCGAGGTTTGAGAGAGCCTTGCGGTTCAAAGTGATTCCAGCCTTTGTAAGACCATTAATGAATCGTGAGTAAGAGAGACCTTCTTCACGAACTGCGGCGTTGATTCGGGCAATCCACAACTGGCGGAAGTCGCCTTTGCGGTCGCGGCGGTCAACATAAGCGTGATTAAGTGCCTTTGTTACAGCGTCTTTTGCTGCTTTGTAGTTTGTTCCGCGTCGTCCTGTAAATCCGCTTGCAAGCTTTAAGATTTTTGCACGGCGGTTATTGCGTTTTGTACCATCTATTGCTCTAGCCATAGTTTACTCCTTTATAACCTTAATTACCGTACGGAAGCATCTGCTTACGAAGTGATTTTGTTGAATCCTCAGAAAGGATACCTGCATGTCGAAGATGCATCTTTCGTTTTGCTGATTTTTTCGTCAAGATATGGCGAAGGTTCATCTTCTTGTACTTTACTTTGCCTGTTCCAGTAAAAGAAAATCTTTTAGCTGCGGCTTTCTTTGTCTTCATTTTTGGCATTTTAGCCACCTCTTAATTAACTAGAGTACTCTTGCATACACAAAAGATTTTGGACTCTATATTATTTGGCCTTGGCGTTTATTGTCATTGACATAAATCGCCCTTCCATTGCGGCAGGCTTTTCGATGACATAAGAGCCTTCGACGAGCCTTTTCAATACTTCGTTCAAGACATCATAGCCGAGTTCTGTATGGGCAAGCTCACGACCACGGAAGCGAATCGTAACCTTTACCTTGTCACCCTCGTCTAGGAATTCCTGAACATGCTTTGCCTTAGTATCAAGGTCGCCGGCGCCAATTTTTGGCTGCATACGAATTTCCTTGAGCTTAAGGGCTTTTTGAGCCTTGCGGGAATCACGGAGCCTTTTTTCCTGCTCGAACTTGTATTTACCGTAGTTTAAGATTTTACAAACCGGCGGATTTGCGTTTGGCGAAACTTCTACGAGGTCTAAATCTCGTTCTCTTGCCAATGCGAGTGCTTCTCTTGTGGAAACGATTCCGTTCTTGCCACCCTCATCGTCAATAAGTCTGACCTCTCGTACACGAATCTGTTCATTGACTCGCAAACCTTTTGTATCTGCCAACATTCCTCCTCTGTGTTCATAAAACAAACACCACTGTAAATATATCTAAGTATTTTATCAAAATAATGATTGTTATGTCTAGTGTCCTAAAATGGATTTTCGTCAAAATCACAGGATACCAAGCCCGCTTTCCAGGGAATTCAACTTAGTTCCGCACGCAGATTCAATAAGGTAAAAAACGACTTGCTTCATTTCAAGATAACTCGCTCCTGAAACACTAATCATCCTGACATCCTTTGGTGACAAGCTTGAAATCGCCGCCAGGTATGTAATAGCGGCCTTGGACAGCACGAAATTTTCTTTTTTTTCAAAGGAAACGCTGCAGTCAGGGCAGGAAAATCCGTTTTCCAGGGGCAAAAAATTATATCTTAATGACAAGGATTCCCCGCTGAATTTTTGTGAATGAAGGGACAGCCCGCATCTGCAGCAATGGTTTGAATCAGGCTTTATACCGAGCAAAGACAGATATCTCCATAAAAACCTGACTAAACCAAGCCTTGACTCATTTTCGTCTGAAAGCTCCATTCCGTCTAAGAAGCCGTTTATAATTTTCCAGGATTCTGAAAAGCTTCCGGCACATTTTGTCTTTATAAGGATTTCAGTGGCAAAAGAGGCGGCGTATGTTTTAAAAAGATTTTCCCTGAAAGACAGATGATAATTTTTTACATCAAAATCAGTTATTTTTGTCTGATTTTTAACCTCATCCCGATAAAGATAGATAATTCCGCTATTCATCGCCGAGACCAGCGAACGCAATTTAGATTTTGGACCGCCGTAAAGAGTAGCGAAAAAGATTCCTTCCTCTGGAGAAAAGATTGTAACGCGGCGGTTGTTTTCACCAGAGATTTGAGTAGATAAAATGAGTGCCGGAGTTGAAAAATTTCTCGTAGCTAGCCTTCCATTTTTGCAAGCTTATGCTCAAGCTCAACGATTCTTGTGTGAATATAGTGGTCAAGCGCAAATTTCTCCAACATTCCCAGCGGGCGGTTTTCGCCGTCAACCACGCAGATTGAATCTGTGTCATAATCCGTAAAAAGCTCGTTCGCTTCCGGAAGAGGAGTTTCCGGCGTGCAGGTGATTTTCGGCTTTTCCATTAAATCCATCGCAAGAAGGTTTTCACCCATCTCGCCCATTTGCAAGGCTTCTTTTAAATGCTCGATAGAAATCTGACCGACAAGTTTTCCGTCCGTTTCTTTTTCCGTAGAGCGAACCTCGTAGTTCATATTTTCGTGATGAGTAAAATTCGCGATGATTTCTCCGACCATATCAGTGTCATTTACGATTGTATAAGACTCTCCCCTGCAAAGATGATGACCTTTTATACAAACATCGCCGACCCTCGCACTTTTCATCAAGTCTTCTGCGGTGACATTCAGCCCGACCTCGCCCGCTTTTGTAACACCGTATTTTACGCAAATCGGGCCTAAAATCTGAACGATAAAGGTCGTTGCCGTGATGATAAGCATAATCTGAGGACCGATTGAGTCCGGAAAGTCGTTTCCGGCGGCAATACTCAAACCAATCGCAACACCCGCCTGGCTTAAAAGACAGAACGGAAGATATTTTCGGACTGTTTCAGGTGCGTGCGTAATCCGCGCTCCCAGACGGCTTCCTATTGTCTTTCCGAGAGTTCTGCCACCAACATACAAAAGCGCGATTATCGCGATAAAAGGCGTGACAATCCAGACATTAAGCTTTGCCCCCACCGTAACGAAGAAGAGGACATAAATCGGCGGAGTGAATTTTTCGACAAGACGGAACATTACATTCGTTTTCGGGTGAGCGAAATTCGTCATAAAAAATCCGATGAACATCGAAGACAAAATATTGTCGAGGCCAAGAGAAGAGCAAAGCCCCGTACACAAAAAGAGCGTTCCCAGCGCAAAGCCCAAAACCCTCCCCTCGTTCTGCATAATGTTTTTTAAAATCAGATTCAAGATAAAGCCGAACAGAAGCCCCAAGGTGACTGAACCAAAAATGTCGTATGCTATAGCTCCGAGCTGAGAAAGAAAAGAAACTTCATTTCCGCCCAAAAGAGGAGCAGAAATCGTCGCCGCAATGGCATACAAAATAAGGGCAACGGCGTCGTCCATTGCGACAATTCCTAAGATAGTAGTTGTCAAGGGACCTTTCGTGCGATATTCCTTTAAGACATCAGTTGTTGCGGCCGGGGCAGTGGCGGCACAAATCGCTCCCAAAATAAGCCCGAAAGAAAGCGATTGCGCAAGAGATTTCGTAAAAAGATAAGTGACGGAGCCTGTTAAAAGGGCCACGACAAAAAACGGCGTTATAGACTCCCCAATCAGAATACCGACAAATTGCTTTCCATATTTTTTGATAACTTCGATTTTAAGCTCAGCACCGACCAAAAATCCGATTAAAGAAAGAGATGCCGTAGAAATCGGATTCAATGCGGCGACGGTGTTTTTCCCGAGAACAGCAAAGCCTGAGACTCCGATTAAAATTCCGATTACGATATAGCCGACAACCTGAGGAATCTTTAGCCTTTGAAAAATTCTTCCTCCGAAGGAGCCAAAAAACATCATGATTCCGACCAATAGCATTAACTGAGTGCCGTGTAAATCTGAAAAATGAAAAAAAGACGGCAAAATTGTAGACAATGGATTTTCCATAGAAAAGAATTATAGTGAGATAAAAGAAAAGTGAAAAGAGAAAGTAATCAGGCAAAGCCCCTCCGCTTTACAACAGCCAGAAGAAGCGGCAGCGGAAGGGCAAACACAGCACAGGGCGGAGTCTTACGGATTTACTGTAGTTTTGTAAACAGTCGTGAGTTTTCCGTCACCACCCTTTACAAGCTCAACGATAACAGCGCCTTTTACAGGATTATGCTTTTCGTTAAATGTAAGGTTTCCTGTGACATAGCTTCCATCTGTCTGTTCAAGAGCGGCTCGAACCGCTTCGCTGTCAGCGCTTCCAGCCTTAGCGATTGCGTCACGGAGCATATAAACTGAGTCATAGCCAAGAGCCGCAAAAGATGTCGGTGTGAGAGTGTATTTTTCTTTGTAATTTTTTACAAAATTCACGACTTTTTCGTCAGTTGAGTCAGCTGCGTAGTGATTTGAATAGAAGCCGTTAAGAACCTCGTCACCTGCGTTTTCTGTAAGTCCGTCCCAGCCGTCAGCGCCAACGATTGGGGTGTCGATTCCCTGAGCACGAAGCTGTTTTACGATAAGAGCGACTGTTGAATAGTAATCAGGAAGATAAACTACATCAGGAGAAGCATTCTTGATTTTTGTAAGCTGAGCGTTGAAGTCCTTGTCGCCTGTTGAATATGTTTCGAGAGAAACGATTGTTCCTCCGTCTTTTTCAAATTCTGCCTTAAAATTTTCCATAAGGCCGACTGAATAGTCATTTCCGATATCATAAAGAATTGCGGCGTTTTTTGCGCCCAAATTTTCAGCGGCGAATTTTCCACCTACAGTTCCCTGGAAAGGGTCGTCGTAGCAAGCACGGAAAATGTAGTTTCCGGCATCTGTTACGGCCGGAGCAGTTGCGGCAGGAGCAATCTGAACGATTTTCTGAGCCTGAGCGAGCGGTGTGATAGCGATTGCGCAGCCAGAAGTAAGTGAACCGATAATGAATTTAACACCGTCTTTTGTAACGAGTTTTTTGTAGCTAGATACAGATTTTTCTGCCGCCCCTTCATCGTCTTCAGCGATAAGCTCAAAAAGCTGACCGTTTACGCCACCAGCTGCGTTGATTTCGTTTACAGCAAGCTCCACGCCGTTTTTACAGTCACCACCGTAAACAGCATAGTTTCCGGAAAGAGGCCCGATTGAGCCAAGTTTAATTGTAGAACTCTTTGAGTTACAGCCAGCGAGTACGAGAGCGAGTGCCGAAACGACACCAAGCATTTTTGCGATTTTCATATAAATCCTCCAAATTTTTTATAAAAAAAGCCCCCGAAAATGGGGGCCTTCAATTCTACCAGCGGTAGTGGGCAAAAGCTTTGTTTGCCTCTGCCATTTTGTGTGTATCTTCCTTTTTCTTGTAAGCAGCACCAGTGCTGTTGTATGCATCGAGCAATTCAAGAGCGAGTGTATCTGCCATACCGTGACCGCTTCGAGAGCGCGCAGCACCGATAATCCAGCGCATTGCGAGAGCTTCTTTGCGTGAGTCGCGGATTTCAAGAGGAACCTGATAAGAAGCGCCACCAACTCGGCGAGTTTTACACTCTACAGCTGGTTTTACATTATCAAGAGCCTTGAGGAATACTTCAAGTGGATCCTTGTCAGTTTTTGCCTTAATCTGATCCATTGCTTTATAGACGATTTTAACACAAATGTCTTTTTTTCCGTCGAGCATCATTCTGCTGACGAATTTTGTAATAACCGGGCTATTGTATTTTGTATCAGGCACAACAGGACGATTTACAGTATGCTTATGTCTTCCCATAGTAATTCTCCTTTATAAAATTATGCCTTTGGCTTTTTAGCACCGTACTTAGAACGAGCGCGTTTTCGTCCGTCAACACCGAGAGTATCTTTTGTACCACGGATAATGTGATAACGAACACCAGGAAGGTCCTTTACACGACCACCACGGATAAGAACAACTGAGTGCTCCTGCAAGTTGTGTCCAATACCTGGAATGTATGCAGTAACCTCAATTCCATTTGACAAGCGAACACGAGCTACCTTTCGGAGAGCTGAGTTCGGCTTTTTTGGAGTAACAGTCATAACACGAGTACAAACACCGCGTTTCTGAGGGCAAGACTCAAGAGCAGGAGCTTTTGTTGAGTTTGCAATTGACTGTCGTCCTTTACGAACAAGTTGATTGATTGTAGGCATTGCCTTTCTCCTATTAGTTTGCCGGCCAGCACTCCGGACAAAATCCACGCATTAAAACCCAAATGCGATAGGTTCGTCTATATTATAAGATTTGGGAAATGATTTCAATAGAAAAATCGGAAAAACAATACATTTTCTGTCGTTTTTCGCATTTTTTCAAGTTCTGAACAAAGCTTATACCTTGTAACTATAATAAAAATATTTTATTTTTCTAGTTATGAAGAAATCCTTAGCATCTGTTTTATTCCTATTCTCTTTCGTTTTTTTATCGGCAAAGAGCGTCGTTTCAGATTATACATTACAGAAGGTCGAAGATTTTGTTACATTCCGTGTTACCCTTAAAAGCGAGGAAGATGAAGTCGCATATAAAAAAATTTTAGATTTAAAGGAAGAAGCCCTGTCTTCCCTAAAAGAGCACGCCATTGATTATGAGCAGGAAGAATGTATTCTTGAAACACTCTATCTTATTGAATATTACGAGCATGCGCTAAATTCCACGGGAAATCAAAAAGAGCTCCGTGACCAGATAAAAAATCAGATGAAAAAAAATGTAGAATGCATCGATAAGCGAAAAAAAAATCAGATTAATGACTGGCTGTATCACTTTACGGGAGATGTAACCGCCTACTATATGACCCGCTCCCTTGCCGCCACCTTATTATACGGAATGAAGGTTAAGGGCTACTACGAAAAAGCACTTGAAGTAAATCCGGAAAGTGCCTCGCCAAGCGTTTGTCTTGGAAACTGGTATTTTTATGCTCCCGGACTTTTTGGCGGTGGAAAAGCAAAGGCGAAGAAATTTTTTGAAACCGCGCTTAAAAATTCAAAAACAGGTGGCGAAAAATATCTTTCTTACATCGGCTATTCACAGGTCAACTACGAGCTAAAAAATTATGACGAAGCAAAAAAATATCTTCAGATGGCATTCGACTTGAATCTCGGACGAAAAGATTTGGATTTAATCGCCCGCTGCAACGAAAAAGGCTACTCTTATTTTCAGTATTTGCGTAACCGTTCAGGAATTGACGAAGAAATGGCGGCAGAGGAAAAGGGAGAGGATGACTAGCGGCCTTAATTCCGTTTTTTTAGCAATATTTCCAGTCGACGCCGTTATCCGTCATAAAGATTTTTACCGTGCTATTTTCGATAAATGAATTTTCGAAGAATGAAGGAATATCCATCGCAGAGCCAGACAAAAGCTCCTCAGGATTATAGCTCAGAGTGATTTTAGACTCCTCCCCTTCTCCATAACAGCGGCTGACGGCTCCGTTCAGGCGCACTATGTTTTCTACGACTTCAAAATATTGCATTTTGTTTTTTTCTTCATATTTGAATTTTAAAAACGAAAGCTGCATTTTTTCAATTTCGGCGTGCTTCGCCTCGTCTGCCTTCCAGCCGCTTTCAAGCGAGCAGTTGTTTATCTTCTGCCATTCAGCAAAATCCTGAAAGAACTTAGACGGACTCATTTTTAAGGGCGACAAAACCGCCAGAAACCAAGTGACTGCCCGCCCAAGGCTGTAAAAAACATTCACGGCGAAGGCTGTCTCCCTGCACATTTTTATGTCCTGCGTCGAAAAAGTGGCGGTAGGTTTGGGAAAAATTCTCGTGTCACGCACGGAAATGTCAGACAACTGAGGAAAGTCAATATGATTCGGATAAAGGGAAAGGGCAAAATCAAGCCTGTCACGAAAAAGCTTAACGCTATCCCCGCTTGCCGTCGCATAATCCATATCAAAGCCAAAAACCAGCCCCAGGGTGTTAAGCATATCGGCCCGGCGGGAATAGAATTTTTTGTCAAAAAGATATGTTCCGTTTTTTGAGATTCCGGAAAGAGGAATTTCAAGCGTGCAATAAAGCTCACTGCAAGCCTTGCAGACATCCATATCAAGGACTGTCGCCGAAACTGGCAAAGTCAAAAAAACATCGCCGCATTTTAAGCGAAAACTCTCCAAAAAGTGAAGGAGTTTTCCCTTGTGTGACAAAATCGCTTCGTCCTGCAAAGTAAATTCAGTGATTCCTTTTTCAGAAAAAGAAGAAAGAGATGATTCCAGATTTGCCGAAGAAAATTTAAATGTTTGAACCATAAATTCTTAAAAGCAAAGCGTTAGGGATAGTAGTGGCGGCTAAGCCGTTCCGAAGCGATGAGATTGTCGGGTCTAAGCAAGGGCGACAATCAATGCCCTTGAGCCCGACAATGACAGAGCGTAGGAATGGAGCGATAGCGGAACCCATACGAGCACGAAAACGAGTGTGCTCGCGGATAGCCTGACCTCCGGTTGGTGAGCGACGGCGAACAAACCGGAGGGAACGCCCGTATTTACAAAAGGTTAATTCCGTTCTTTTTGCACTCTTGTCGCATTTCGTCCGGCCAAATTGAAACCTGAATTTCGCCGATGTGAGCCTTTCTGAGGAAGAACATACAGAGCCGGCTTTGTCCGATACCTCCGCCCATCGTGTATGAAAGCTCGCCATTTAAAAGCCGCTTGTGGAATTCAAGGTTTGCCCGCTCCGGACAGCCTCGTTCTTCAAGCTGGAGGCGAAGGCTTTCAGGGCTTACGCGGATTCCCATTGAAGAAAGCTCGAAAGAAGATTGCAAGACAGGATTCCAGACAAGAAGGTCGCCGTTCAAGCCCCTGTGGCCGTCCTCGCCCTCACTAATCCAGTCGTCGTAGTCAGGAGCGCGTCCGTCGTGAATGGTTCCGTCGCTCAATTTTCCGCCGATTCCGATTAAGAAAACGGCTTTGTACTCCTCGCAGATTTTGTTTTCCCGCTCTTTTGGAGTGAGGGCCGGGTATTTTTTCTGTAAATCGTCCGCATAAACAAAGGTGATTTCATCCGGCAAAATCGGCTTGATGCTTTCGTAGCGGTCATAAATGTAAAATTCAGTGCGTTTAAGGCAGGCGTAAATCTTTTTTACGGCAAGCTTTAGCCTCTCGACAGTTCGGTTTTCTTTGCTTATGCAGGAACACCAGTCCCACTGGTCAACATAAAGAGAGTGAATGTTGTCCAAGTCCTCGTCCGCACGGATTGCGTTCATGTCAGTATAAATTCCAAAGCCGGGATTGAGCTTCATATCCGTAACCTTTACCCTTTTCCATTTTGCCAGCGAGTGAACGATTTCCATTTGCGCATCGTTCATATCTTTTACAGGAAATTTTACAGCCCGCTCGACACCGTTCAAATCGTCGTTAAGACCTTTGCCGCTCTGAACAAAAAGAGGCGCAGTGACACGCGTAAGATTTAAGGCAGTTGAAAGCTGTGTTTGGAAAAAGTCTTTTACCATTACGATTGCGTGCTCAGTTTCTTTTTCGGCAAGCAATGATTTGTAGTTTTTTGGAATTGTTAAACTAGACATGATTTTTGCTCCATATTCAATATGGAACTAGATTTTAGCAAATTTAAGGTGCAACATCAAGTTGAGGCATTTTTCATTACCGAAAGTCCTCCTATTTCCTAAAATCACTTTTTTCTATAAAATAACTCTATGGCAGATACAAAATCACAATTCAAATCTCTTATCGCAGACGCAGTAAATGAAATCATAAAAGAAAAAAATCTTGAAACTGAAAAAGTCGAGGCAGAAAAAATCGTCGTTCAGCCTTCCCCGAATCCTGAAATGGGCGACATCGGCTCCCCCATGTTCATGTTCGCAAAAACCCTCCGCATCGCTCCCCCGCAGATTGCACAGGAAGTTGCAAAAATCATCAACGAAAGCGGCAAGGCTTCTGAAATCGGCCAAGTGCTCGCGGTCGGGCCTTATGTCAATCTCAAAATGGACAAGGCGGGGGCGGTCAAGTCGATTCTTTCAAAAATCGAATCTGAGGGCGCGCAATACGGAACTCTGGGCAATGACGGAAAGCCCCACCTTGAAGGCAGCCGCATCATGATTGAGTTCTCTTCTCCAAACACAAACAAACCCCTTCACCTGGGACACATGCGAAACGACGCTTTGGGCGAATCAGTCAGCCGAATCCTCAAAAAAGCGGGGGCAGAAGTCTGCAAGGTTGACCTCATCAACAACCGGGGAATCCACATCTGTAAGTCAATGCTGGCCTACAAGCTCTTCCACGAAGCAAAAGGCGACACTCCCGAAAAGCTGGGGATGAAGGGCGACCATTTCGTAGGTCAGTGTTATGTTGAATTCGACCGCTACTTAAAAGGCGAAAAAGACAAGCCTGAGACAGCCCATCCCGAAGCTCAGGAAATGGCCGAAGAAATGCTCCGTAAATGGGAAGCCGGCGACGAAGAGACGAGAAAGCTCTGGCAGACCATGAACGACTGGACTTTCAACGGCGTAAAAGAAACCTACGACCGCACGGGAGTTTCCTTCGACAAATTCTATTTTGAAAGCGAAACCTACCTCAAAGGAAAGGACGAAATCCAGAAAGGTCTTGAAAAATGCGTTTTCTTCAAGGCAGAAGACGGCTCAGTCCGCGTTGATGTCACAGAAGTCGTCGGAAAAGGCCGTGACGGCGAAGACCACGAAAAAGTCCTGCTCCGAAAGGACGGCACTTCCGTCTACATCACCCAGGACATCGGAACCGCAATCAGCCGCCACAGTGACTGGGCTTTCAACGAGCTGGTTTATGTCGTCGCAACCGAGCAGAATTTCCACTTCAAAGTGCTTTTCTATATTCTCAAAAAACTGGGCTTCGACTGGGCCAACAAGCTCTATCATCTGGCTTACGGTCTGGTAAACCTTCCCAACGGACGAATGAAGAGCCGCGAGGGAACCGTAGTTGACGCAGACGACTTGATTGACTCCCTCCACGCCGACGCCCTCAAAGCCATCAAGGAAAAAGGCCGGGAAGAAGAAGTGGGTAACGCAGACGAGGTCGCAGAAAAAGTCGCCCTGGCCGCCCTCCACTACTATCTCTTGCAGGTAAGCCCAATCAAAGACATGATTTTCAATCCGGAAGAATCTTTGAGCTTCAACGGAAACACAGGTCCATATTTGCAGTACATGGGAGCACGCATCGCTTCAATCCTGCGAAAGGCTAAAGACGAAGAAACAAGCCCGGCAAGCCCTGAAAAAGCCGCTGCCCTCCTTAAAGCCGGGGAAGAATGGGAGCTTTCAAAACGACTGGGCGAATACCCTGAAACGGTAGCAAGAGCCGCAGAAAACAAAGACCCTTCTGTCATGGCAAACTACCTCTACGACATCGCAAAACTCTTCTCAAAATTCTACCAGCAGTGTCCGATTATGAGCGCAGAAAATGCCGAGCTTAAAGAAGCCCGCCTGTCTCTCGCAAAGGCAACGCTTCAAGTCCTCAAAGACGCAATGGAGCTCGTTTTGATTCCGTTCCTCGAAAGGATGTAAAAGTGAATTTATATGCGCTTTTGGGGATTTCTTTTATCCCCGCCATCCTTTTTTTTGCCCTGGCAATCATACTAAACAAAAATCTCAAAATCCGGTATTGCCTGTGGGCTGCACTGCTCGCCTTATGTACGGTCATTCCGACATCTTTTATTCAGTTGTATGTGCTGGGTCTTCCGATTTTTAACTCTTACACCTTCGCATCCGTAATGGTCACCGCGATTTTTTTTAACGGTCTTATCGAAGAATCAATGAAAATGTTGTTTATGTGCTTGATACCGCAAAAAAAACAGGTTTTAAATGCATTTTTCTGCTGCATAATTCTTTACGGCCTTACAGTAGGAGGTTTTGAGTCAGTGGTTTACATCGTAAAAAGATTTCAGGAGATTCAAGGGCAGGGCGGAAAAGAAATTGTCGTCTCTCTTTTGCTGAACCGAATCTTCACGGCTCAGGCAATCCATGTTTTCTGTGCCGCATTGTCAGGCCTTTACATCTGGAATTTCAGAAACCACAAAAAGAATATCCTTCCATTTGTGTACGCAGTTCTTTTGCATGGAATCTACAATTTTTTCGCAAGCTTTACATCGGGCTTTCACTATCTGTCAATCGTAGCAGTTTTATTTGCCGCAGTTGAGACAAGAATTTTTTATTTGAGTGCAGAAAACGAAAATAATTCTTAGTCAACCTTAAAATCAATCGCTTCGTCTGCAGAAATCGGTTTACTGAAGAAATATCCCTGAATTGTGTCAGCACCAAATTCTCGCAGGCGCTCAAACTGCCATTGTTCTTCAACACCTTCGATAATCATTTCTTTGTCGAGGTCGTGCATTAAGTGAATAATATTTTTGATGAACGAATCCTTTCCGTCAACAAGATAAGCGTCAACGAGAGACTTATCGAGCTTAATGACATCAACAGGAATGTATGTAAGATAGCCAAGTGAAGAATAGCCTGTTCCGAAATCGTCCATAAGGAGACGAATTCCCATATTTTTGAAGCGCTTAAAAATATCGTCAGCCAGAGCGGTTTTTTCGAGGAAAACGCCCTCTGTAATTTCGATTTCAAGAAAATGCGGAGGAATGTCGTATTTTTTGAGCAAATCCTCTACGAAATCCACATAGCCGTGGTCATTCAGCTGATTGCTCGAAAAGTTTACAGAAACAGGATGAAGTGTCTTTCCCTCATCACGCCAAGCTGCCAGCTGCTTGACTACAAGTTCAGTAGTCGTGCGTCCGATTCGCCAAATCCAACCGCTTCGCTCAGCTACAGGAATGAACTGCCCCGGGTAAACTCCAGGCTCCTTCATACGGACAAGAGCCTCGTACCCGCTGATTTCTTTTGTCTGAGAATTGATTTGCGGCTGATAAAGCATATAAAAACCGTCATTATCAAACGCCCTCTGGAGTTTTTCTTTGATAGAAAGCTCTTCAAGCGCTTTTTTTCTCATTTCGTCGTCATAAATTACGATTCCGTTCTTACCCTTGTTTTTTGCCTCATACATTGCGCTTTCGGCGTTGATTATGTGCAATTCGACAGGAGTAACTCCGTCCGAGCAAGAAGCGCCGATGCTTACGGTAAGTGCCAGAGTTTCATCGCCAAGAGGAATAGGAGCACGCAAAAGCTCAAAAACCCTTGTTAAATTTTCAGACTCTTTTGTAAGAATTTCATTTGGAATGTAAAGAAGGAATTCATCCCCGCCAAAACGCGCGAGATTCCAGCCTTCATCCTTTGCCACTCCCTTTAAAAGCGCGGTCAGATACTGCAAAATGCTGTCCGCAAGGAAGTGTCCGTAACTGTCATTCAGCATCTTAAAGTTGTCAATGTCGATAATAAGAATTGAGAAAGTGTCTTTTTCGCTAAGATTTTCACGGAGCCAGTCAGTGATTTTTCGGCGGGTCCAAATGTCGAGAGTTTCGTCAAATTCAGCCTGATAACGAAGCATTTCCTCAGTTTCGACAAGGCTGTCGTGGGAAGACTGCAATTCCTTTACAAGAATAAGAGTCAAAAGCTTTCCAAAGTGAGAGGAAAGCATGAAAGAAAGCAAGGCAAGAATGATAAGAAATGCCGCTGGCAAAATTCTGCCGTAATGGCGAATAAATGAATCTGGCTGATTGTAAAAAATCGTGTCAGACGGAAGAAGAGAAAAATCAAGCTTATAAGATTTTAAAAGATTGTAGTCAAATTCACAAAGACTTGGAGTCTGCTCAACGATTGGGAAAGTGGAAATATCTTTTCCAGAAACGACTTGAACGAGCATTTCGCCCGCAAGCATACACAATTCCTCAAAGTCAAGGTAGATTCCGCCTAAGACACCAAGACCTTCTCCACCGACATAATTTCTAAAAATCGGAACCTTCGCATACTGAACAACGGTATTGGTTCTTGCAAGCATAGAATGTTCTTTTTTGGATTTATCAGAATAACTCGTCATATAGAGAAGAATAGAATCCTTTGGAAGAGAAGAAAGCAAAAACACAAGATTTTCCTGAGTCAAAAGCGTCGTGTCCAAATCAACAAAGGCGTAATCCTTGTATTTTTCACGAAGAGACCAGAAAATATCAAAATCACTTTTTCCGGCGGCACTCTGATCGTGCAGGGCAACAAATGTCTTTCGAGCTGGAAAAAGCTTCATTGCAAGATTCATAGTGTCTTCAAGATAGTCGGTTTCAAAAAAGCCGGTCATATAAGGATTTTCGATTGCAGTTTCAAAAAGTTCGCGGCTGTTTATTCCGAAGAAAATCATCGGCTTCTGGTAAAATAATTCATTCTGATATTTAAGGGCGAACAGAAGAGCCGCATCGTCACCTAAAAGAATTGCCTCGTATTGGTCGAGTTTGTAGCGTTCCTTAAAAAATTTATAGAAGGCTTCGATTTCTTCATCCGAGCCGTGATTTTTCGAGTCCATATAAACGACATCATATTCAATTCCCTTTGGATAAAGAGCCTGGTTAAGACCGCGTGTTTGAGACTCGTAAGTAAAATAAAGCGGGTTGTAGGAACTTAAAAACAAAACCCTATGAGAAACCTCGACAGGAACATGCACAGATTCTTTTGACTTCATGCTGCTTGCGACAAGCCGTACAAGAAAAAACATAGAAATCACAAGACAGATAATACTGAAAATAATTGAGATATTTCGAAATATGATAAGTGTTTGTCGTCTGTTCATAAAAATTTACGCTATATATTATCACCTATTAATTGAGAATTTTCAAGAAAAAAAAATGCCAAGGAGATAAGAAAGCGGAAATTCCCTTACTTGACAATCAGACATAATGTGATATAGTAATGCTTGAAGAGAATGCCGTACAAGCGGCTGTCTCCCATAAGCATGAATGCCTACTCGAAGTTAGCGCGCCCCGGGTAGGCATATTTTTTTGCTCTTATAAGATGAACTTAAAGAGAGCGAGCGCGTTTATAACTAAGTCTAAAATCGCAACGACAAGCATCGCTTTTTCCCATGTACGGTATTCCCAATAAATGAAAAATATACTATAATCTTTACTTAGTCAAGAAGACTAAGACTAACTTGACTAAGGAGCGTTTCTTATGTGCAAGATGAATGTGCTTGAGGCAAAAACAAATTTCTCAAAAATTATCGCCATGCTGGAAAACCACGAGGAAGAAGAAGTCATCGTGGCCCGCGCCGGCAAGCCTGTCGTCCGCATCACGCTTTTCCCAAAACAGAGTATTATTGACAAGCTGGGAATGTTCGCGGACGATCCCAAAAAACCAATCATTACAGAAGAAAATTGGGATCCCTGCGCCTGGAGTGATGAAGAGCTTAAAGAAGTATGGGGGGACTTGGTTTAATTATGGAATTCTTACTTGATACTCATATTATTATGTGGACGGTGTTTTCACCAGAACGGGTGTCTGCTCAAACAAGAGAAATTCTTGCAAATCCAGACAATGACTTTTACTACAGTGTTGCCTCAATGTGGGAAGTTGCAATAAAGCACAGAAAGCACCCAAAAGCAATGCAGCACACTGGCACGGAATTCATGCACTACTGCGAGGCCATGGGCTTCACTAAGCTGCCCATTGATGACCGGCATATTTGCGCGCTGGAAACTCTACACGAAAAGGAAGGCTGTAAAGGTCACGATGACCCTTTTGACCGCATCTTGCTTGCCCAAGCAAAAGGCGACGGCATGACGCTGCTCACCCACGACAACAAATTTTCTTTCTATGACGAGCCTTATGTCTATCTGGTGTAGGACTCCCTAAAATAATACTGCGGGGCTTTGCCCGCGGTGGTTTTATTTCAGAGCCTGTGTGATTTTGTTTACAACAGAAGCCATTTCATCATCTTTAATGCGACTTGGGTGCGTCATAGAAACGAACAAAATACCGTCGTGAAGGACTGGCTCGCCGCAGAAGGTGAGTTTTCCCTGCAAGTCAGGATATACCATTTGAATCAGTTCAAGGGCTGTTTTTCCGCCAAGAACGAGAACATTGATTTCAGCGGCTTTTACAAAATCTTTGTAGTGCTGGATGTAAAAGGCATCGTTTCGATAGGCATTCAGCGTGTGGACTTTGTCCTCATTAACGGTCGGAGACTGAGTGTAGCGGAAATTGAAATACAAAGACTTGTCGAAAGTGTCACATATATTTCCATGAGTCTTGACTGCATCAGATTTTCCTTCGGCACGGACTTTTGCAAATGTCTCTTCTGTCGCCTGCTGCTTATCTTTCAGGCACTGGTAAAGCACATAATTGAGCAAGAGTGTATTTCCTGCTGTAGGTTTATGAAACCAAGAGTTGTACAGGCGTTCTTCGTCAAGGCACTGAATACCTTTGATTATATGTTCTGCGCCTTCCTTGCTGTATGGCTCAAGATTGCAGAATGCGATTTTCTTCTCTGCGAACCAATAATCATCGCAAACTGGCGCATAGTAGCAGGCATCCGTTATGCCTTTTTCTTTCAAATGTTCCACAAGCCGTGCGTTAACATTTTCCAATGCTTCTTTACTCATATTTCCATCCTTTTTGCCCGCTTCACCGAAGCCGAGCGTTTATCTTTATTTTCCCCAAGCCAAGCAGCAACGCTGTCTTTTGCGGCATGGGGGATTTACCAGTTTTTAGTGTGTGCGTGGCACGGTTATTCTTTGTAGAATTTGCACTCTTTGCGGGTATCTCTCAACCATTCAGCAGTTTTTGCTGTATCACTTTTATCTACTGGGGACTCAATAATATCATCAATGAGACAGTACCAAGTTGAAGTGGTGTCTTCAAAAGTGATTTGTGTAAGCCCTGAATACGCAAATGCATACTTTCCGATTTGTGAAACATTTTTAGGAATAGTGACTTCTGACAGCGAAGTACATTCATAGAAAGTACATTCATTGATGGCTGTCACACCCGTTGGAATATTGATTTTTTCAAGCGAAGTGCAGTTCCAGAAAGCTCTCTCCCCGATATTTGTCACTCCGTCTGGAATTTTTATTTCCGTCAGCGAAGTACATCCATAGAAAGCATAGACACCGATGCTGGTCACGCTGTCTGGAATAGTGATTGCAGACAGCGAAGTGCAGTCTTTAAAAGCGCCATAATCGATGCTTGTCACGCCTTCTGGAATAGTGATTTCTGTCAGTTTGCTACAGCATTCGAAAGCATATTTACCGATGCTGGTTATGCCATCTGGCAGCAACACTGAAACAAACGGGAGACCTCGGCTATATGAACCGTCATGAAAAGCAGACTCGCCGATAGTTGTTACGCCCGTAATCTTGGACATATCAAGGGTAAGGGAACACTCAGATGAAATCCCTGCATATCTCAGTTTGTAACAAAAGTCAGAAAACTCCTCGTCAGTCCATTCGCCTAATAAAAGGATTGTATAGGCATCTCCATATTCAGAACTCGCAAAATTTGCATTCTTGTAGGTACTTGCACTTACGATACAGCCTTCATACCACTTTGCATACAGTACGACATTTTCTGCCTGACTTCCAGAAATCTCTGTTACGGGCTGGCCACTTCCGTCTGCGCTTGTGTACCAGCCTAAAAATGTGCAGCCACTTTTTCTCATTTGGTCTGCGCTTGGAAGCTCGACGAGATTGTCATAGCGGGTGAAAAGGGTTTTTGGCGTGTAAGAGTCTTCGTATGTTCCTTCGTCATTCAATGTGATTGTGTACACTTCGTTCACTCTTATGTCCCGCTCGGCTTCGCTTGTAGTACCGCTTATAATTTTGACAAGCTCGCTGAATGTGCCTACAAGCAAAGTGCAGTTTTCGTCTGCGTAGAACCATGCCTTCAGGCGGTATGTGCCTGATTTTGCCCAATCGTCATATACTGCTGTTGCGGAGTCAGAATCCTCTGAGGGAGCAATTGATAAATAATGTCCTGCCATCTTATATTCTTCATCAGTGTCCCTGGTGTACAAGCCGGCCTTTACCGTTTTTACGGCGGTGGCGCTTGGAATCTTGAAAGTTACATTCACATTTCCAACATTACCAGATTCATATTCTGTGCGAGAAAGCGTGAAGTGGAGCGTGTTTTTTCCCTGCACAATCTCTTTGTTTGAGATAGTGCCAACAAAGTAATTGTTTCCGTTCTCCGCCGTAAGCTTAAACTCATACCAGTCGCCTGAGGAAACAGAGACTTTTTCTTTTAGAAGTTCTTCATACGAAACTGCGACACAAAGACAGGATTCGTAATCGCTTTCTGTTTTCTTTCCGCAGAGTGCAAAATAAGACATTTCTTCCAAAGTGAGGTTTGGTTGTATCGTTCTCTCGGCTCCCGCCTCAATGCAGATGTATGCGCCGGTATTTGTATTTTCGTCTTCGCTGGAATCAATGTTTTTGCAGCCGCTTATTGTGAGGAGTGAAAAAATCCCTGCAATAAATAAGTCATGTCGTTTCATTCGTTACCTCCTGCTGTGATATAGACCCGTGCTGAATAAAAAGCTCCGTTTTTTTCGGCTTCCACGGTCACTTCGTAAAGTCCTTTAGCCCAAGTTGCGGTGTCGACTTCAAGACTGGCACTTTCGGCGTTTGTCTGAACTTCCCCTTCAATTCGCCAGACATAGTTCGTAAAGCCTTCGTCTGCCGTGAGTGTCCAGAGACTGCCGTTTTTCTCTGCCGTGATGGAAATTTCTGTGTCGTCTTTAATAAGTTCTGCGGTAACTGAGGAATAATTTTGTATCCATTTTGCCACAAGTGTCACGTCTTTTGTCACTGTGTAGTTTCCCGCAATTGCCAGTGTGTCGCCGTCATACCAGCCATCGAAAACATAAAAATAATCCTTATAATCATAACGGTATTTTACTTCGGGAAACACGGGCAGCTCTTTTTCCGTGAGAACTGTGTTTTCCGTGACGGTGATTTTTTCTACATCGCCAAAGCGGGTTTCATAGGTAACTGTGTATTTTTTGGAACTTTGACTTGGCTGTGTGTTACCGCCATTATTCCCAGAGTTCTCGTTTGTCTTCTCCGTGTTTTCACCGCCAGAAGTCGATGTGCTGCAGGAAATTAGCCCTGCGATGATAAAAATCCCGCAGAGAAGGCTCGTCATTTTTTTGAAATGAATCATACTCTTTCACTCCTTTTTATGGATAATGTTTTATCCTTATATCATCTAATTATATAATGAATTATCCTATAAAACAACAGACGGATAATATTTTACTATTATATGAATAATGAAATTTCATGAAAACTTGCGTTTCCTCATGGATGCAAGAGGGATACAGATAAAAGAACTTGCCGCAAAAACAGGAATCAGCGAAAACACAATCAAAACCTATCTGCGTTCAGCATCAGCAGAACCGAAACTTAGTAAGGCAATTGCCCTCGCAAAGGCATTGGAAACGACGGTTGAAAATTTGTGCGATGAAAATTCAAAAAACTCTTATGAAAATATTTATTTTGACTCTTTTTTTTCCGGGCTTTCAGAGAATGACAAAAAATCGGTTCTGGCCCTTATGAAAGAAATGTCCAGACACTATTAGTTGATTGCCGAAAAATATAACTATGTGCTAACATCTTACCTATGAAAACTTACACACAAGACGAACTGAAAAAAATCTATACGGCTCGGAAAGAGAAATTACTTGCTTACATGGCTGAGCATGGCATTACGGCGGCGGTCTTTGAGGACTGTGAGGAGCGGCGGAATCCGGCGGTGCGCTATTTTACAGGCCACCCTACGGACGCGCTTTTTATCATCGCTTCAAACGGAAAGTGCGCCCTTGTGCCCTGGGATGAAAATCTTGCGAAGGAACGCTCGGTGGATGTTCAGATTCTTCCATATAATAAATATGAGCGGCGGAACACGCGGGCGGTCAAGGAAGTGCTCAAATCTTTCAAAATCAAGGGAAACCGCCTCAAGGTTGAGATTCCTCCCTGCACGCCTTACCCCCTTTTCCTTCAATATGTTGACGCCCTTGACGGCTGGGATGTCCTTTGCCGTGAGCACTCAACCCATGATTTTGTCGTGGACATGCGTTCGACAAAAGATGAATACGAAATTGAATGTACCCGCGAGGCTTGCCGTGTCGGCGACTGGATTATTTCAGAAATCGAGCGGGGAATCCGGGAAAACTGGCTCCAGAAAGAAAGCGATGTCGCTCTTTTGATTGAGTCGGAGCTTAGAAAATGCGGCTGCGAGAGAACTGGCTTTGACACTCTGGCGGCTGGTCCTAGCCGAAGTTTCGCCATTCACGCATTTCCAGGTTACACGAACGCCCCCTGGCCGGCACAAGGTCTTTCAATCCTTGACTTCGGCGTGGTTTACGAAGGCTACACCAGCGACACCACTCTCACTGTGGCAAAAGGGCCTCTCTCCCAAAAGCAGGAAGAGCTACTCTCCCTTGTGGAAAAGGCGGCTGAACAGGCCTTGCCGCTTTACAAGGCTGGCTCGCCGATAAAAAAAGCCGCCGAAGCCGCTGATTTGGTCTTTTCTAAGGCCAAGAGAGTCATGCCCCACACGCTGGGCCACGGAATCGGGCTTGAAATCCACGAATTCCCGCGGGTGTCGCCCAAACAGGCCGATGATGTGCTTTTTAAGGCCGGCATGATTGTCACCCTGGAACCAGGTCTCTACGACCCGGAACTGGGCGGCGTCCGTCTTGAAAACGATGTGCTGATTACCGAGAGTGGCAACGAGGTCATCACCCATTCAAAGATTATCAGGATTCCGTAAAATCTTCCATATTTTTTTGATTTATGATAACATCTCCGAAATCAAATTCAAGATTAGAAAAGTATTTAACAATCTCTGTAACTATGAGCCTATAAGATTGTTCTTACCTTGTTAGAGGAAAAATTTATATGAAAAAAATAATTCTTGCCGCAACACTTGCACTTTCTTTCGTTTTTGGGGCCGCTGCTCAGTCTGACATGCAGCCTCTCGCTGTAGTCAAGCTCAACAAAACTGAGACGATCACGCTCAAACAACTCAAAAACCGGGTCGAAACCTATCAAAAACAGAACAATGCCGCCAATTTCACGGTAGACCAGAAAAAAGAAATTCTGGATGCCATGATTGACGAAAAGCTTGTCGTTCAGGCAGCACAAAAGGCCGGAATGAACATCACCGACACTCAGGTAAACCAGTATTTTCTGCAGAACATCAGCATGCAGGTTGGCCGTTCTGTTACAGAAGCCGAATTCTCAGAAATCGTAAAAAAACAGACAGGCAAATCTCTTGATGACTTTATGAAGGAACAGGTTGGGCTTAATGTCGCTGACTACAAGGCATATCTTAAAAATCAGTTGCTCGCCCAGCAGTATGTTATGCAGCAAAAGCAGGGTGAATTACAGAAAATCGCCGCAACAGATGAAGAAATCCGCAAATTCTACGACTTGAACAAGGCATCTTTCGTTCAGAATGACATGCTAAAGCTTTTCCTTGTTGTAGTTCCAAAGGGAGGCAATCCGGAAGGAGCAAAAATCAAGGCAGAAGCACTCTTAAACGGAGTTAAAAACAAAACCCTTTCTCTCGACAAAATTAAGTCGGACAGCGGAAAAGACTATCAGGGCGGAGATTTATTCATTCAGAAAACGGCGCAGCATGCCCAGCAGCTTGGAGTTTCTTACAATGATTTGCTAGAGCTTTTCACACGAGATGTAAACTATCTTTCAACTCTCACAGAAACTGACACTGACTATCAGTTCTATTCAGTTCGTCAAAAGTACAACGCAAAAATGCTTGCAATCTCTGATTTAGTCCAGCCGGAAACAACGACAACGGTTTACGACTACATCAAGGCAAACCTTACAAATCAGAAGCAGAGCTCAGCACTTCTTGAAGCAGTTCAGGAAATAACAAAAAGCTTAAGAACTCCGAGCAACTTTGAGTACAAGCAAAAAGAAGAAAAACTCAAAAAATTACTCGACTGGAAATAATTATGTCACGAAGAAAATCAAGAATCATTGCATTCCAAGGGCTTTACTCTTGGGATGTCGGCGGAATGAGCAAAGAAGATATTCTCAAATTTGACTGGCTTGACTCAGAACTTGACGAGGCAGACACTGCATTTTCAAGGATGTTAATCGCTGGAACGATTGAGAATGTCGCAAAAATTGACGAAACAATAAAGGCTCACCTTACGAACTGGGATTTTAAGCGCGTAAACAAGGTTTCAATTGCAATTTTGAGAATGAGCGTTTATTCACTTCTTTTCACGAAAGATATTGACTCATCCATCGTAATTGACGAGGCGATTGACATTGCAAAAAATTACGGTCCTGATGATTCATACAAATTCATAAACGCAATTCTCGACAATATCAGAAAATCAGCGTAAAAATTAAATCATCTTTCCTATGAAACGAATTTTAGGCACAACAATATTTCTTTTTTCGGCACTCACAGCTTTTGCTCAAAGCAGTGCTTCTAACGGCACAGAGGGGCAAGTCGAAGAAATTGAGCTGCCGGATGTTACTACAGTCGTAAACGGAAAGGCTTTTACGGCAGGAAAAGATTCTGTTCCCGACTATACGGAAATTTTGCCGGAAAACTCAAGCCCAAAAATCCAGCTTCCAGAAATGGAAGGTGTCAAAACTCCAAAAAATCTGCCGGAAAAAAAAGCGGCCTCTTCACAAAAAGAAAAAGATATTTACGCTAACGGAGAGCTTGGTGCGGGCTACCCCTTTTATTTTAAGGGCGACTTTTCGATTTACAGGGCATCCGGCTCTTCTCCATTTGAAATTGATTTTTCTCACGAAAGCGCAGAAGGATTTGCCCGTGAGAAGGCAGACGAAGGCTTTTTTGAGAGAAAAAGCAGCGTAAAGGGCAAAAAATCGCTTTATTCAGACTACGGAAAACACAGAATTCAAGCTGAATACAAGATGAGCGATGACGGATTGCAGCTAAAATCTGACTCATATTCTGACATCGTAAAGCACACAATCTGGGCGGACGCAGGAAGCGACTGGGAAAGTGACAACGGTTTTCTCTTTTCTTACGGAGCAGACGGTGCCTGGTTCAACAGATACGGCGAAGTAATGAAGGATAGCGCAAAGGCAGGCAATTTTTTAGATTCAACTAAAATTCTTGATTTAAATCCTTATTTCGGAGCCGGCTGGAACAACGAAAGCCTTAAGTTCATGCTCACAGGCTTTTACACCCTTCAGGCAAATCTCGGAGGGAAAGACAATCTCTCCGAAGCCAAAGATTCTTCTTCTGGCGAAAGAACGCACAGAGGGCAGTTCAAGCTTGATTTCTCCTGGAAAAACGATTTTCTTACTTTGGGAGCAGACGGCTCGCTTATAATCGGGAACGCAATCGGAGACAAGGCAGCCCTTCCGGCCTTCACAGGAATGGTTGATTTTTCTTCTGACTTTTTGACAATTGAGGCCAGAGGGGGACTTTCTTCTTATCAGGAAAAGCTTAGGAATCTTGAAAATCTTTACAATTTTTCGGTTTCCCCCGCTCTTCCGTCAGAAACAAGCGATTGGTTTGGAAAATTAAATGTCACAGTTCCTATAAGCGAAACCTTTAGTACAAAGGGAAAAGCTGAGTTTAAAAAGACGGCATTTGAAAATGGTATTTGGCAGGCAGTTTACGCCAATAAAAATGAAATTCAGTCAGGTCTTTACATTATTTCTCCAGGCGAAAGAACAGAATTAAATACAAGCCTTGGCTTTTATGCAGATTTTTCCCCCTTTAAGGCAGAAATAAATTGGGCTTCATTCTGGCTCGATGTTCCGGTTCTCGAAGACGAACAGAAAATAGCTCTTTCTTTTGAATATCAGAGTCTTGATGCAAAATGGAACGCAGGAGCTAAGACAGAAGTCGCATTTGGAGAAGATGCCGATCTCTGTCCGAACATTTCCGGATTTCTTTCTGTCAGGCTGGCTCCTTCTTTGAGTCTTGCTTTTGAAGTTAATGATATAATAAAATTGAGTCACGGAACTTCAAGAAAATACGCTCATTCAGACTTCATCACGACGAGCGGAAACGCGGTTTTGTTGGCGAAGTTTCAGTTTTAATACGGAGGAAAATATGAAAGTTGCAATTTTTTTTGGGTCAAAATCTGACACAGAGACAATGAAAAAGGCTGCCGATGTTCTTAAAGAATACGGCGTTGACTACAAGGCCTATATTTTGTCCGCACACAGGGCTTCTGCTCTTCTTCACGAGACAATCAAAAAGGTAGAAGAGGACGGATGTGAAGTGATTATTGCGGGAGCGGGACTTGCAGCAGCCCTTCCAGGCGTTATTGCGGGAGCCACGACACTTCCAGTCATCGGAGTTCCGCTTGAATGTGTAACGCCGGGAAAATCAAACGGGCTTGGAGGAGTTGACGCCCTTCTTTCTATCGTTCAGATGCCTCCGCAGATTCCAGTCGCAACGGTCGGAATCAACAGCGCAAAAAACGCGGCTTATCTTGCGATTGAAATTCTGTCAATAAAATATCCTGAGTTAAAAGAAAAGCTTGCTGCCTTCCGCAAAAAGCTTGCAGAAGACGCAGCAAAAACAGGTCTTGATGTAGAGCTGTAAAAAGCCTGACTGTTATGGTTCTATAAATAGAGCGCACAAGGTTTCTGCATCCGCAATTATGTTCCGAACATAGCAATATTCATTCGGCTGGTGACAGACTTCGTCCATCGTTGACCAAATCGCCGCATTGTAGCCACAACAGCGGAGCTCGGCTCCAACCGTTCCGCCGCCAATTCCGATTGGCCGCGCCTCAAATCCATGAGCTTTTCTGATTGCGTCCTTTAGCTTTTGAACGACAGGAGCGGTCACTGGAGTCGCCGGTGACTGCTGAGCCTGAAGCTCAGACACTTCAATCTTGACTCCGTATTTTTCTTCGACTTCAAAAACCCGCTTTTTAACCTCAGACCTCACCATATCCAAAGAATAGCGCGGCAAAATCCTGCAATCCATATAAAAAACATCATCTCCAGGAATAATGTTCACAGTCTCGACATTTGACTCACGCTTTGTCGGCTGAAAAGTCGAATAATTCGGAGAAAATAAATCATCTTTTTCGTTAAAGAAATTTTCCAAATCATTAAGGCGAAGGGCAAGATCACAGCCAGCAAGATGAGCATTTTTTCCCTTGTCGGGCATAGAGCCATGGGACTGCTCACCGATTGTATGAAGACAAAGCCAAAGGATATTTTTTTCGGCGACTTCGATTGTCTCGCCTTTTTTGTCTCCACCATCAGGAATCAAAATCAAGTCATTTTTATCGAAAATTTCAGAATGGTTTCGCAAAAGATATTTAATTCCATATTCAGAGCCAAATTCTTCATCTGCCATAAAAAGCAGTTTTACCGTATGCTCAGGAACAATATTGTTTTTTAAAAGAGAAAGAGCGGCAAAAACGCCAGAAACAAGTCCCTGCTGATTGTCTTCAACACCCCGGCCAATCAGTTTGTCAGACTCTTCTTCATACTGAACGAAAAAAGGGTCACTTTTCCATAATTTTAAATCTCCCGGAGGAACGACATCCATGTGAGCCATTACCCAGATTGAATAATCATCTTTTTTTCCAGGAATCGTAAGAACTAAATTAGGCCTTAGTCCAGAAGGAACTCGCTTATCAGCAGCATCATAGTGCTTCATCTGATTTTTTGAAAATCCCGCAGCCAAAAGCCATTTTTCGAGCGCAGCACATTTTTTGCTTTCACCTTCTCCACCGCTTTCCGGCGCAATCGCAGGAATAGAAGATAAAACTCGCTCCAAATTTATCATTTCGGGTCGCAAAAGATTAAGGGTCTTTTTTAGATTTTCAAAAGCTTTCATTTTTTTAATTTCCTAATTCTATCAAAAAAAATACCACAGACCGTGAATTTTCAGCCTGTGGCTAGATTTGTTAAATTTTATTGCTTACATGCAAGTGTATCCACCGTCAACAGGAAGATTTACACCTGTAACATAAGTAGAAGCCGGGCTTGCAAGGAAGATTGCCGTTGAGTCAAGCTCGCCTTCGTTTCCGTAGCGCTCCATTGGAATCATTGTTTTTGCGTTCTGCTGGAAGAAGTCCGAATCCAAAGTCTCTTTTGTGAGCGGTGTGTAGAAATATCCAGGACAGATAGAATTTACCGTGATGTTGTATTTTCCCCATTCAGCCGCAAGAGCACGAGTAAGGTTTACAACACCGCCCTTTGCCGCATGGTAAGGAGCACTGCCCGCGATTTTGTTTCCGACAAGACCGTACATTGAAGCGATGTTGATGACTCGTCCGTATTTTGCAGGAATCATTGCCTTTTTAGCGATAGCACGGGCAACCCTGAAGGTTCCGAAAAGGTCAACATTCATTTCGCCACTGAACTGCTCGTCCGTGATGTCTTCTGCAGGAGCAACCGCGCCAGTTCCGGCATTGTTGATAACGATGTCGATTCTGCCGAATTTTGCAAGAACCTCGTCAACTGCGGCATTCACTTTGTCAGTATCAGTAATATCGCACTGAACTGCAAGAGTTTCGACTTTATAAGTGTCTGAAATTTCTTTCGCAACAGCGTCAATCATATCTTTACGGCGAGCGATTGCTACGATTTTTGCCCCCTGATTCGCAAGAGCCTTTGCCATTTGAACACCAAGTCCTGTTGAACAACCTGTAACAACAGCGACCTGACCAGTTAAATCAAAATAATTTTTCAAAATATGCCTCCGTACATAATTTTAAAATAAATTTAAGACATTGATATTATAGCACAAGTCATATTTGTTAGTCTATGCTAACTTATTTTATTATAATTCGCTTATTTTACAGAGCGGAGCATATAAAGATTGTCGTGCTCTGCGTCATAATAGAAAGTGTAAAGATAGATTGTCGTATTATCTTTGTCTGTCGTCCGGTATGTCGTGAAAGCGTATTTGTAGCCTTCGCTCTTCATTTTTGGCTTTAGCTCCTCGTCCCAAAGCTTTGTGATTTCGCCACCGTTGAAATTGTAGAATTCTGTGATTGTTTCGTGAGGTCCCATTCCCCAACCAGCACTCTTAAAAAGCTGAATAGTGCGGTTATTTCGCTGCTCGTCCGTTTTAAAAGCGTAAAATTTGAAATTTTTCCGGAACTGACGAACTTTAAATTCGTACCAGAGATAATTTTCGTCTTCAAGACCGCCGATTTTTGTCTGTTTTTGCGCCTGTGAGAAAGAAATTGCAGAGATTGCAAAAAGAAGCACAAAAACTGAGATTACTTTTTTAAACATTACAAAGCCCCAATTAAAAATTCTTTAATTATTATAACGCATATTATAACGCATTTTTATGATTTCCAAAAGACATTTTTAATGATAAAATCATTTTTATGAGCGATAATTCCGTAAAATCTCTATTTTCCTTTATAAAGGCTTCTCCAACAGCTTTTCACGCCGTAAAAAATATATCAGAAATCTTAAGCAAAAACGGATTTTCAGAGCTTTCTGAAAGCGAAAAGTGGACACTTTCTTCTGGCGGAAAATATTTTGTCACAAGAAATTCTTCTTCTGTTATAGCCTTCTGCCTTCCAAAAAATAATTTTCAAGAACCCAGGGCTTTTCATCTTGTCGCAAGCCACAGCGACTCCCCATGCTTTAAAATAAAAGAAAATCCCGAAATCACTTCCTCTGGCTCGGTGGTTCTTAATGTAGAAAAATATGGCGGAATGTTGCTGGCCCCCTGGTTTGACAGACCTCTTTCCCTTGCGGGAAGAATTATCGTACGCGAAAAAAATGCTTTAAAACAGCTCCTCGTAAACATAGACAGGGATTTGCTTTTAATTCCAAATCTTGCAATTCATTTTAACAGGGAAGCAAATGACGGTAAAAAATTCGATGTTCAGACGGAGCTTCGCCCGATTTTTGCAATGAATGATGAAAGCGCCAACGAAACATCTTTTCTTTCGCTTATTGCAAAAACAGCTGGCGTAAAAAAGGGCGATATAGTTTCACACGATTTGTTTTTATACGCCCGAAGCGAGCCTGCTCTATGGGGAGCAAAAAACGAATTCATCTCTGCACCCCGTCTTGATGACTTGGAATGTGCCTTCACGACGCTGCAGGGCTTTATTTCTGCGCAAAGAGATTCTTCGGCTGAGCCTGAAAGTGACGCCGGCATCCCGGTTTACTGCGTGTTCGACAATGAAGAAGTAGGAAGCTCCAGCCGTCAGGGTGCAGACTCAACATTTTTAAGCGACACGCTCACCCGTCTTTCAGAAAAATTAGGCTGGACGGGCGAAGAATTAAAAATCTCTCTTTCAAAAAGCATTATGATTAGCGCGGACAATGCACATGCCCTTCATCCAAATTATTCGTCTGCTTCGGACCCCGTGAACAGGCCAAAAATAAACGGCGGAATCGTCATAAAATACAATGCCGCCCAAAAATATACGACAGACGCACTTTCTTCTGCATTTTTTAAGGAAATATGCAAAAATGAGTCCGTTCCCTTCCAAATTTTTACAAACAACTCGAATATTCCGGGTGGCTCAACTCTCGGAAACATAAGTCAGAATCATGTTTCAGTTGCATCCCTAGACATAGGACTCGCCCAATGGGCAATGCACTCTCCTTACGAAAGTGCCGGAGTCAAGGACATAGACTTTATGATTAAGGCAATAGAAGGATTTTACAAATGAAAATCATAATTATCGGAGCCGGCTTTACTGGCACTCAGCTCGCAAAACGGCTCATAAACGGAAAAAATGATGTAGTTCTCATAGACAATGACGAAACGACAGTCAGGCACGCATCAAACAGACTCGACTGTAATGTAATTCACGCTGACGGAAACAATCTTGATACTCTCGAAGAAGCCGGAATAGAAACGGCTGACGCTTTGGTCTGCGTAACCTCAAACGACGAAGTCAATATGATAACCTGCTCTCTCGTTGACAGCGTTTATCCGAAAATTCTAAAAATTGCCAGGGTTCGGAATTACGCCTACTATGTAAACACAAACACTGCACAGGAAAAGCACGCATCAAAGCTTTCAAGCGAAAATCGTCATCTTTACGGAATTGATTTTATGATTCACCCTGATGTCGAGGCGGCACAAGCGATTGTAAATGCGGTTGAGCACGGAGCTATCACCGACTCCCTTCAGTTTGAAAATTCTTCTTACGAGCTCATTCGCCTTACCGTCGAAGAAGGCAGCCGGTTAGACGGAATCGCTCTCCAAAATCTTAGGAAGCTTACGGAAACTCACTTTTTGGTAAGCTATGTCGAAAGCAATGGAGAAACATCACTTCCATCAGGAAGCACGATAATTCACGGCGGCGACTGCCTGGGCCTTCTTATGAACCGCTCAGATTTACCGGAAATGCTTTCCTTCTGCGGCTCAAAAGTCAAGGATGTCAAAAAAATAGCTCTTGTCGGGGCAAGCAGAATCGGTCTTATCGTTGCCGAAAAATTAATAACAAAAGAAAGCTCAAGCAAAATCAAAAAATTCTTCGGACTAAAATCAAGATTCTCACAAAATTTCGTAATTGTAGACTCAAATGAAGCAAATGCAAAGGCTGCAAGCGAAAAATTCCCCCACACAAAGGTCTTTTGTTCAGATGTTACCGAAGAAGGCTTTATCGAGGAAGAAGGAATCGATAAATTTGACCTTGTGATTTGTGCCACACCTAATTACGAGATGAATATGGTCATGGCGGCTTACATTGAGTCGCTCGGAGTCGAAAATTCAATTGCCTTGGTTGCTAATTCTGCATTTGGGGAAGTGGCCCGAAAAATCGGAATTGAAGTCGCAGTTCCAATCAGGGACTCGGTAATCGACAGCATTATGAGCCATCTTCGCGGGGATTCTGTCACAGGAATTCACTCGGTAAACGGCGGAAGCCTTGAAATAGCCGAAATTATCGTACCTGAAGAAAGCGAAGTCAAAGGAAAAGCCTTAAAGGACATCGCTGAAAACGGAAAATTCTTAGTTCTTTTAGTCCAAAAACAAAATGAGCAGAATTTTTTAGTTCCAGGCGGAAACACGATTCTTGAAGCAGGTGACAAAATCGTACTGATTATAAACGCCTCAGAAAACGAACATGTCATGAAAAAATTCGGCACGGAACTGTAAGAAAGGGAAAATTAAAAAATGGAAAGCTGAAAATTGCAAATGGCAAATATCCTAAAAAATTTGAAAGACTTTCTTTTCTCTTTCCTGCTTATAGGCTCCAGCCTTTTTTTCACTGTCATTGAAGTGCAGGACATAATTTCAGACATTGATTTCGTGAAAAACGGAACTTATACAATCGCGACAATTCAAAAAGTCACGCAGCTGCCAAGGGCGGGCAGGCACAGCAAGGAAAAGTATTCCATTGAAGTCTCTTTTGAGCAGAACAGCGAGACTTCCACCGGAACTTTTGTGACAACAAAATCCTTTGCGGATAAAGTCGGAGCCTATTTCGATACGAAATTCCGAATCGGAAACAAAATCGCGATTATCGTAAACAAGAACGGAAAAATAAAAAACTATTCTGGCCGGAAATCCATGTTTTTTGAGGATGCCCAGCTTCTCGCTTTTAACCTTATATTGTTTTCATTAGGATTTTTTCTCTTAATTCATTCGATAAAATCCTTAAAAAGGCAAAAAACATCATTTTATTTTCAAGAAAAAAATTTCAAGATAAAGAATTTAGATGTGTATTCTGTCAGTGTCACGGATTACCTGAAAAAAATCGAAGACGGGGAAATTATTTGTTTCGGATTTACTGTAGCTGGCGGATTTTGCGAATACAGCTACAAAGACAATATATATTTTGAGCGAGTTGATGACGGAAACGGAGAAGTGACGCATGAAATTACAGAACGAAGCACCGTTTTGAAGCGAATTGGAGAAATTTCCAGCATTGCAAGAAAGTATACATGACAATCACAAAATGTTAAAATTAAGGAAAATTAAAAAATGACACAAATCCTTGTTTTTGCTCGAATAGTTTTCTCAAATTCTTTCTATACAGATTTTCGTTTTTTTTGTATAATGTGCAAGATATGGCAAATGGATCATTCTTTCATAAACTTTTAGACTCCCTCATTGGCGGAAAAGATGCGGATGCGGCAAAAAAAAAGCAGCTGAAAAACATCGCAAAAACGCTTTCTAAAACAAGATTCAAATATTATAAACCAGGCAGCGACCAGGCCCTTCCGGCAATGGGCAAATTTTTCTACGATTTGTACAAGGTACTTTCTGCCTGCCAAACGCTTTTTAACACACAGCAGAATCCAACTTACTACAAAAATATAGCGGTAGATTTTGGTCTTACGGAAGAGCAAAAAAAAGCTATTGACGACCTCTCAGAGGAAGCAATTCAGGCAACGGCAAAATCAATGCCTTTCAACCAGCTGAAAGACAAGGTTAAGGCAGATTTACAGGCATTTTCAAGTGACTTTGATCAGGACAAAATTCAGAATATCGATTCAATTTACGCAAAATTAATGCAGCTTCGTTCCTTCTGTACCTTTGACTACTATTTCATCCTCAAAAAATTCGATTCAACCATAAAAGAAAATGATTTCTCACGCAGCCCAAAGTTCAATGCAATCGATGCTTCTTATATCTCAAACGATTTAAAAGATTTCATTGTGCTTCTTTACTCTCTTCCTCTTTCTGAAGATTGGAGCGGCACCCTTGAGCTTCTCAAAAAAATGCGTGGCGGAACTGAGCCAATAAAAGCAAATCAATGGGCAAAAATTGCGAACAGGCTGAATCAAATCAAAGCGAGCCGAGTCTTTGAAATGATTATCCAGCTTACGACAAAAGACCCGCTTTACCAGGTCAAATATGAAGAAAAACGCGAGCAGATTGTCGAGCCATTCATCGAAAAAATCAAGAATGAAGCACAGACCTCAGTCAAAAAAATAGAAAACGCCCAGAAAAATTCAAAGGCAGACGCTCTTTTGACTCAGATTTTCGGAACGACACAAATAAATTCCCTTCAGTACTACACCGACGAGCAGAGCGCCTATTTTGCAAAAAAGAATCTTGGCGGCTTCGAATACACAAAGCCTTTAAATTATCTCAAAGCCTTCTTAATCGAATATGTCAAAAAAGATGTTCGTGCGTATGCAGATTTGGTTCTCATCCGCGGAAAATGGGCGACATCTCCCTTCACCTCAGAAATGAGTGACGCTTACAATGCGATTCTCGAATACTCAGAAAAAATCACGATTTTTGACAAAAAACTTTCGGAAGAAGACGGCGAATACGGAAAAAAACTTAAAACTCTTCTTCCTCGCGCAGACCGGGACAAGGAAGCGGCAAGCATCATCAAAACAACGCTTCGAGACAACAATGCCCTGGCCCGTGAGTACATCGTAAGCGCGACAAAGCAGCTTATCGTCTTCGGAAAAATCACAAAGCTTTTAATCGAAGACTACCAGAAGCAGCGTCCTGAACTTATGACAAACTGGAAGGAGCTTGACCGCTTTGCCGAAACACCAATCAAAGAGTTGGGCGTAACGGTCTACAAAAAGATTTACCTTGTAGTTCAGTTAATGCAGGGACTTATCGGCGGACAGTAAACTTTATGTCTTTTGAGTAAAATCAAAAAATCTATGCAATAATCCAGAACAAAACAAAAGAAAGCACTGTCCCCGCTGTTATGAACGGTACAAAGGGAATCGCGAAAATCGGGCGGGTTATGTGCTTGTTTTTTTTGAATTTATCAAGAAGGGCAAGAAAAAGATAGTAAAGCACTCCAAGAAGGGAAGCAAAAACCGTAGCGATTATGTTCATGTAAAAGAGTGAAAAAATCGATGAAAACACTCCAAAGAAAACATCCCCCCAGCCTAAGCCCTCTCCTGAAAGAACGCGAGTACCGAAATAAATCAAAAATGAAGACAGACAAGCGTAAATAAGACTTTTTATAAGTGGAACTGTCGCCATTGTCGGAAATAAAAATCTTGAAACAATAAGACAAACCGAGCCTGAAATCAAAACAGGAAGTGAAATTCTGAATTTTCGCTTATCCATTATTGAAAGCGGAATTGCAAAGGCAAGATAAATTGCAAGCAAAATCAGCATATTTTTCATTTGACTTCCTCAAGCTCAGTAATTTTTGCGTTCGTTGCGAAACGGGTGAATGAGAACGGCAGATTTTCTTCATCTTCAACTTCTTCAAGCTCTTCTTCTTTTTCTGCCTTATTCGTTAACTTTGTATCTGAGTTTTCACTTCTCAAATCTTCGTTTTCAACTTTCTCTTCCTCGTCCAAGAAGGAATAGTCTGGCGCGGAAGCAACAAAATTGTCGGCAACGGAATCATCGAAATCTTCGTCCGAAATTTCAGAAAGAGGAACTCCAAACTCTATTTTTTCAAGCAGAATTTCATCGCGGTAAACATCATCTTCATCGGCTTTGTTTTGATTCATCAGATGAAGAATTTTGTCGTCGAGCTTCATTTCGTCTGAAGGCTCATCTTCGTCAAGAGTTTCCTCGATTTGTTCAGAATGAGCAACAGTCTCTTCGAGTTCTTCGAGTTCTTCTACCTCTTCAAGCACTTCCAGGCTTTCGTCCAATTCATCGATTTTCTCTGAAATTTCTTTTAGCTTGGCAATATCGTGCAGTTCTGAGTAAGACAGCTTTCGGGAAAGACCGTCATCGTCTAGCTCAACATCGTCATTATTGTTCCAGGCTGGTGCTTTTTCAGGTAAAGCGGCGAGTGTTTTTTCAAGGTCAAGTTTTCGCTCTTCCTTTTCGTCTACCTCGTCAAGTTCTTCAAGCTCCTCGATTGTCTCTACAGCCTCAAAGCCGTCATCAGCGCTTGTGTCACCAATACTTTCCGCCTCTTCAACTGGCTCTGCATCTTCGACAGGCTCAACTTCCTCAACGGGCTCAGCTTCTTCGACAGGCTCGGCTTCTTCAAGCGGTTCTGATTCCTCAATAGGCTCTGCATCTTCGACAGGTTCAACTTCTTCAAGCGACTCCGCTTCTTCAACAGGCTCGGCATCTTCAATCGGCTCTGTTTCTTCAACAGGCTCGACTTCTTCAATCAGCTCTGCTTCCTCGACAGGCTCGACTTCTTCAATCAG
>FLNY01004052.1_pt1 | contig 51777 bp, 46 predicted proteins | sample 1140381 | NCBI WGS metagenome assembly FLNY01 (sample SAMEA3878172, study PRJEB12797) | bioreactor metagenome | biome: Moose rumen | place: Sweden | collected 2011-10
TCTTCGCGAAGCCCCTTTCACGCAACGTGAGATGTAGAGGTTCTCGAAGCGTAGCGAAGAGGTTCTCTGCACCTCACGGTGCGGAATATTTCTCTGCTTTAAGGACTATCTCCTATCGGCTCATTGGTGTTTCCGACTGCAAACATAGTAACTTTTTATAAATTGTCTTTTAGCCAATTGAATCTGTCTTCCAACCAGGTCTTCAGTTTAGTAACCTTCTGGATGTAAGCGTCTTTCACTTCCTGCTCAGATGCGTTTTCTTTGTTCTTTACTCTTCCCCACAACTTATTGTCATCGACGATATGCCCAACAAGCATGGAGGCCTTGGTGTCTATCCTCTCATAGAGTCGTTCACGACTTTCATAGTAATACTTGAATCGCTCTTTTACACTTGCCACAAAGGCAGTGTCCTCCAAAAGCCTTTCGTACCAGTACTTGTTCATGTAGAAGCCTTTGGGACTGTCAATGCCGGCATAGCCGCTATTGCCGAAAGCCATGTCAAAATCCCATACGGGGCCCATATTCAGTTTACCGCCTCGCTTCAGATTCATATAGCAACTGGTGAAGAAGGGCGCATCTTCTGATTTCGCTATCTCGTTGATGAGATAATACTCCACGAACGACCCAACATCCATGTATTTCCTATAGCCTTCGATGGAGTCTGCGAAGTTTTCTGCATACAAGGCTTCTTCTGCCTTCCTGACATAGTCTTTGATATAGTTGTAGGCTTCGTCATTGACAGTTACTTCCGGCGATTTGATATTGACAGGATGCTTCAGGTGGGGCGTGGAGAATACGACTTCGTCTTCTCTGGCTCTCCAATCCACTTCAAGTAGAAAACCGTCGTCGCCTATGTTAAGTCTGTGTTTCGCAATCTTAATTTTCTCGCCCAATTGATAGATACCTCTATATTCTCCATTCAGATAGCAATCCACGAAATGATAATGGGGTGTATAACTGAGCGCACTTATTTCTCCTAAATAGAATCCAATGTGGTTTCGGAGAAGGGTCGGGTCGTAATAGTTGGCTAACAGTATCCACGTTTTATTCTCGGGTAGCGACAAAACTGAGCGTTTCTGAAAGAACTTGATGGTATAGGGCTTCTTGGGGCGCTTCCATGTTGAGTTCCCCCGCCCCTTGATAGTGGCAGAGTCAGTAAAGTCGTAGCCGTCAGACTCAGATATACTGATGATGGCTTCTTTATAGGTATCTTTACTATCTATCTCTTGACCGTCTTTTGTGTAGATGTTGACTACAGGGCAGAATGTACGGTCTTGATAGGCGATGGCCCAGTCTTCTTCTGCGCACGAGTCTGCAATAATCATGAGTCCCAATGTGATACTTATTTCTGCAATTCTTTTATACATGCTGCATTTTTTTTATGTTCTTTATCTTCCTCCAGATAGTAAATAGCATACAGAGGGTGCATAGCGCCTCAGTCCAACATAGATAGACACACAAATAGTTATTGTTATAGCGGGGACAAGGATATAAAGGCCAAGCATGGCGTATGGAGTGTCAGGGATATGGAATGCTACAAATATGAGTTTGCCTAGTTCTCCCATAATTAGGGTATGGAGTGCATAAATGAAAAATGTGCTTTGGGATAGGGTGTAATTGGGCTTTATGTTTTTTCTCTCAAGCAGATATGAGGCGATTGTTACGGCAGAGGTGATGCCTAATACAATTCCCGTTTCATGTATAAACAGATTGTATTCACAATGTTTTGTTAATAAATCTGCTATTGAAACAGGGACATAGACAAATGGGGCGTACCAATGTACTCTCATTCTGTCAACAAAACTAGTTTTCCCAATACTGTAGTATGCCCCCCAGGAAAAGAAAAAGACGGCCGAACACAGATAGACACTCCAGCCTACTTCATCAACTGATGGCTTAAGAAAAAACCAGATGATACCAACTGCAATGACATACCATTTGCCCAGTCCTTTTACAAGCCAGTATATGAGCGGTGTGAAAAGAGTTACCACCATTAGATCCCTTACAAACCATAGAGGCACGTCGATGGGGAAAGGGGCTGTTGAGATGTCTGTTATAGATTCTTGGGGCATAACAAATATACCCTCATTCTCTACGTTAGCAAAGAAAGTGTTGAATAGGCGTGTCAGTGAAAGATGGATTTCTCTGTTTTGGGCATTTGGGAATATTGACGAAAGAAATGGCAGACCGTATGATAGAAGTATTAGGATAGCAATCAGGTTCCAAAGGATATAGGGAATAAAGAGCGTCTTTATCCTTTTTTGCAGTTTGCCCTTATAGACCGTGAAATTGAAATCCACATGATAGAAAAACAGGAACCCAGAAATGAGATAGAATAAAGGTACGCTTACCCTTCCAAGAACTTCACTAAAATAATAAACGAAATAGTCGAACCATGCAGGATTGTTAAGTCCATAAGTAACTCCATGCACCATGATTCCCGTATTGGCAAGGTTAAAATGAATCAAAACGACTCCAACAATTAAGGGAAATCTTAAATACGCAATGGTGTCAGACAACAAATTTTCTTTTGTCATTAGTAAAGAATATGTGTCCGCCAAACACCCAGAATCGGACATTCTAATTGTAAGTGGATATCTACAAATGAAAAGCGGGGTATCTGGCTTCTGCCTGTCCGCCGTTAAGGTCCTAGGAAAACCTGTACAAATAGACAAACAGAATTGATACCCACGCCGTTGGTATATATAGTACGCCCGCAAAGCGTGCATGAGGACATGGTTAGTCCTCTGCACGCTAACGGGACGGTTATATACCTACCCGTAGCACCAACCTCTGCAATGTCTTTGACTTGTACGTTTGAATTTCCTAGGTTCTAACGGCCAAAAACAAAGCGTCAGCGACGCATTCCATAATGTAGTGCTCCCTCCCTGTAGCCGCTCCGACATCTTTCGAAGTCAGCACGGCGTGAGTTTGCGGATGCAAAATTAACAATTTTCTCTTGAATGGTGCCCAAAAAAAGCAAAAAAAAGAATAAAATCGTGTATTGCGCGCGCGTGGTAGTTGTTTATAGCCAAAAAGATCCCGCTCATCCCGCCTATCCCACACGTAAGATTTTTTACTTCTCAGTGTGGGATAGGCGGGATGAGCGGGTTAAAAAGTGGGTAAGACAACTATATATGTCTAATAAGTACCGCCGTTTGGAAAATTGGTGGCGCCGTTTGGAGAATACTCGGTGCCGTTTGGAAAATACTCGGTGCCGCTTGAAAAATTGGCGGCGAGTATTGCGCAATACTCGCCACCAATTTTCCAATACTCGCCACGAAATTACACAAAAAGTGCTCTTCTCTCGTATGCGTTGTGCGGTTTCTTTTACTTCAGGTTCTTGATCTCGAGAGCGGGCTTGTACTCGGGGTCGATGGCAAGGATCTTTTCGGCGAAGTCCTTGGCACCAGCCACGTTCTTGTTGATGTAGGAGTTGAACATCATGTAGTGGTAGGCGGTCTTCAGCATCGTGTTCTCACCATTCGAACGGTCAGCCTTGCCAGCCAGCAGTTCGATCACCTTCAGGTAGTCGGGCTTTGCCAGACTGTTCTTCATGTTATCATCGATCTTGTTGATGTTGCTGGCAGCCATGTAGGTGGCATAAACCTGCTGGATGGGGAACTTCTCACCTGCGTTGCGGAAGATTTCCACAGCCTTGTTGATATACTCAGCCTTCTTGACGGGATCGGCATCACCATACTTGGAGTAGATGTTGGCCAGACCCTCGTGGTCGTCGAAGTTCACGTCGGGCTTGCTGGCCAGCATGTCATTGTAGTACTTGATGGCCTTTTCGAACTCCTGATCCTTCAGGTAAGAGTCGGACACAGCCTTCTGGATGGCCCAGCGCTTGATCATCGAAGAGTCGTTCACGAGTTCAAGGGCCTTGTCGTACTGAGCATACATGTTAACCTTATCCTCCAGAGCCTGATAGATCAGGGCTGTGTAGAAGTGGTCGTACTCAGAGAAGTTGGCACTGTCGGTCTCGTTGAAGTATTTGTTGATATACGACTTTGCTGCTTCGTAGTTCTTCAACTCGTAGTTGGAGAACATGGCCAGACGGTTGAACGTCGGGTTGCGCGGCACGAGTTTGATACCAGCCTCAGAGGCGGCGAGGGCATCATCGAAGTGGCCTGTGAAGTAACTGCAGCGTGCGAACTCGTTCAGGTTGCCCTTGTCGAGTTTGGTGATGTCGGCCTTCTTGTAGTTCTCCCAAGCCTGCTTCTCATCGCCTGCCAGCATATAGATATGAGCCTTGAAGGCGTCGATATCCTCGTTGGGACACTGGGCCTTCATGTCCTCCAGTTTCTTGGCAGCCTGGCTGGGGCTGATCTTACGATACACCATGGCCCACTTCTTGTAGCCCTCGGGGTTCTTCGGGTCGAAGTTGATGGCCTGGTTGTAGAAGCCTGCGGCCTTACCGCCATCAGTGCCATAGGCCGACTCGATGTCGCCCAGCAACAGATAGGCAGGAGCGTACTGATACTTAGGCTTGCCAGCCTCGTTCGCATAGTTGGCAAACAGGCGTGCGCCTGCTGTGTCCTTCTGCTCGAAATAGGCGCGTGCAATCTTCATCAGGGCAGCGGGATCCTTCTTGTTCTTCTTGTACGCGGTCTTTGCTAACTCGGCTACGTTGGGAGCCTTTGACTTAATTCCCTGGAGGGCGGCGTTGAGTTCCTCCTCCTGTGCATTTGCGGTGGTGCTGAAACCTGCCAGCAGCACACCCATTACTAGGTATTTAATCGTTTTCATAATTCTCGTGTTTTTAAGTTACACATTTTGTTCTCAGTCTCTCGTTTGTATGACGTTTAAAACCCCGAAAGGTTTAATCATTCTTTTTTCACGATAACATCCCTTACGTTCATATTGGCCGTCCTGGGGAGCAGTCCTGAGCGGAGGATGATCATCTGTCCCTTAGGCAACTGCACGAAGTGGGTGAAACTGGAGGGTACACCGTTGCGCGTGTCGTTGAGCAGGGCGTAGATCGTACGGCGGAGGGGGTAGTTGCCGTTATATAGATAGTATTGATAGGGCTTCCAACTGTTGTATTTCTCAGCGGTCTCCATCTTAGAGACACCCATCACGGATATATTCTTCTTGAAGGTGACGTTGGTGGTGTCGCGCTTGTCGTTGAGCCAGTTCGAACCGATGATGCCCAGTGAGTTCTCGTGCTTCTCGACATAGTCGATCACGGCAGCACTGGTCTGTACGGCACCGATGTTCTTGGCATTGAACTGCTGGCCTCCGAGGATGGAATCGACACACCAGCGCACGGTGCTCGACAACGGGTTGTCGAACACCACGTCGATTTCGCCAAGACGGGATTGTGGATAGAGTTCGTTCCACTTGGTGACCTCTCCCTTCAGCACGCGTGCGAAGTCCTTGATGGTGATGCACGAATCGGGATTGGCGTTGTTGACGATGATGGCCAGACCGTCGTACGCGATGGGTATCGCTCTTGGCAAGTAGCGACGGTCGATGAGGTTCTGGCGCTCTTTCTCCGTAAAGTCGCGGGTGGTGAAGGCCAGGAAGGTCTCCAGTTTCATCAACTTCTTTACGGCATCCTGCTCGTTGATATAGAGTGGGGTGATGGAGTCGAGCGTCTGAGTGGTGAAATAATACAGTTCCTCGTCAATGATGGGATAGAAACTCTCGTCGGCTGTCAGAATGGCTGCAGCCTTCTGATAGGCTTCCTCCTGTTCAGGATTAGGCTTGTTCCCACATCCTGGGAACAAGCCTAATATCAGTGTTAATCCAACGAGTTTGTTGAATGCGTTCATTTCAATTGTTTAGAGATTACTGCAGGCGGAAGGTTACAGGCACGGTGTATTTCACACGTACTGCGCTACCATTCTGCTTACCAGGAATCCAGTGCGGCATGGACTTCACCACGCGCTGTGCCTCCTTGTCGAGTGAGGGGTCAACGCTCTTCACGACCTTCACGTCGGTGATAGAACCGTCACGCTCAACCACGAAGGTGACGATGACACGACCCTGCACGCCGTTCTCCTCGGCAACTACCGGATACTTGATATTCTTCGACAGATACTCAAACAGGGCTGAGGGGCCACCGGGGAACTGAGGCATTTCCTCTACGACGTCGAAGACCTTGCTCTCCTCCACCTTCGGGGGCTCGGGTTCAGCAATGACCTCCTTGGCCTTGAGCACCTCACCGCCAGTCTCATCGTTACCTTCCACGTTGAAGGCACCGATAGCGGTGTTGGTCTCCTGCAGTTCTTCCTGAGACTTCATCTCCTGTTCTTCCTTCACTTCATCGTCCTTCTTGATCTCAGGTACGGTGAAGGCTACAGAGCTCTTGACGCGCTCGATCTCAATCTTCTCGACTTCAGGCTCGTCTTTCTTCTCCACCTTTGCCTCCTTCTTCTCTGCCAGGCTGGCGAGTTCCACATCTGCCTCGATGGCTGCATTCTGTGATGCGATGTAGTTCTCGATAGACACCTTTGCATAGACGATGGCTGCAATAAGTGCGAAAGCGACGAACATGACGATCAGGGCCTTCAGGTTACGGGCACCTGTGTTCTTACGCATTTGATAAGCTCCAAAGGCCTGGTTCTTGCCCTCAAACACGAGGTCAACCCAGCCGTTGTCTATAAGATCTATTTTTGCCATAGTTCTTTCTGCATTTTAGGGATTAATCACTTGACTCCTGCCTTTGCGATGAGATCCTTGTCTTCCTGGCTCATCTTATCGACATTGTCAATGACGTACTTATCAATATTGCTAATCAACATCTCGTCAAGAGCGGCTACCATGTTCTCATAGGTAGCGGTATTCAGAGGTCGGATGATGACGGTCATCGTAGGAACCTTCTCGCCGTCGGGGAGTTCACCCTTCTTCAACTTCTTGAGGGCTTCCTGATACTGCTCGTCAGTCATCTTCGAGTTATACTCGTTTTTCTTGGCATCCAGTTCCTTCTTGGCCAACTTGATCTTGGCAATCGGGTTGATACCTTCCTCTGTGGTATGCTCGTTGAGCACCTTCTCGATACCGTCCTTACCGTATGTGGTGGGCTTTACGCAAGAGGGGTCTTCATAGTTAGGCAGACCTGCTATGTACCATACCTTGTCGTTGGAACCCAGGTAGAGAGTAATGGTATGAGAAGCCTTAGTAACCTGCTTCTGTTCATCATTCAACTGTGATGTGTCGTCGTTCGACGGCATGGTCAACTGCATAGCCTGCGGCTTGGCCAGTGTAGTACACAGCATGAAGAAGGTGATCAGAAGCATCATCATGTCAACCATCGGCGTGAAGTTCACGCGGGTATCCATCTTCTTCTGCTTGGATAGATTCTTTTTTGCCATAATACTACTAGTCGTTTAAACGTTTAACATCGAGATTCGTAATGAGTTGGAAGCGGTTCTCGCTCATATCCTGCAGTTCCGACATCAATAACTTGATCTTCTCATAAGGCGTCTTGGAGTCGCACTTGATGGCGAGTTTGATGTCGGGGTTCACGTCACGGGCTGTAGAAACCCATTCCTGGAATTCACTCTTACCTCCCTTGATACTGTCAAGAGGAAGTCCGAGGGTCTGGATGGCCTCACTCATCTTCTCGGGTTCGAGGCTGAGATAAGCGCTGAGTTTGTCCATGGGGGCACCGACCATAGCATCCTCGCGGAAGTGCTTGACCTGGTTTGCGTTCAACTGCAGACCGAACTTGTCGGTCATGGCATCCAGCATCGCCTGCATGTTGTTCTTGTTTTCGGTACCACAGAAGACGCGGCCCTCTGGTGTCACCAGAATGTTGAGCACGTCCTGCTCTGGTATCTTTAACTCAGACACTGAGTTTGGCGCCGTCACGGATACTGGTTCTGGTGTCAGGAATGTTGAGGTCAACATGAAGAAACACAGAAGCAGCGTCATCACGTCTGACATAGGCGTCATGTCAATCCAGATGTCTTTTTTCTGTATCTTAATTTTAGCCATACTAAAACCGATTTTAAAGTTTTAAATGGTTAGAAATTAAGCCTCGTTGTGGTTTGAATCGTATGTTGCTGCGATGGTGAAACCAATCTCGTCGAGAGCGTAAGTCAACTTATCGATCTTGTTTGAGAAGAAGTTGTAAACAACGGTAGCAACCCAAGAGGTCAAAATACCAGATGCTGTGTTCACAAGGGCCTCAGAAATACCGGCAGACAGAGCCATAGAGTCGGCACCACCACCTGCAGACAGAGCCTGGAACGATCCGATCATACCGAGCACAGTACCGAACAGGGCGGTCAGGGTACCCAGAGATACGATAGTAGCAACCATAGGCATGTTCATCTGAAGGGTAGGCATCTCCAACTGGGTAGCCTCCTCGTGAGCCTGCTGGATCTTGGCGATCTTAGCAGCCTTCTTCAGAGTGTCGTCCTTCTCAACAGTCTCGTACATGTTGATAGAAGCCAGAACGACGTTACCTACAGAACCCTGCATCTTGTTGCACAGATCCTTTGCCTTTGCGAAGTCCTGAGCCTTGATGGCGTTCTTCACGTCAGCGGTGAACTTAGCCAGGTTGATCTTACCAGAGGCGGTACGGATGGCGAAGAAGCGCTCGATACCAAGGCAGATAACGGTGAAGAGAAGGGTGAGGATCAGACCTACCACGAAACCTCCCTTATACACTGTTCCGAGAAGGTTGGCGGGATGACCGCTGCGGTCGCCACCGATGAAGTTGTCGGGGTTACCCATAACGAAGTACCATACTCCATAACCTGCCAAGCAGCAGATAACGAGAATAATCCATGCAGCTTTTACACCCTGAAAGCCCGATTTCTTGGCTGGGGCTGCAGCCTTTGTTGTTGTTGCCATAATGTAATAATTTTAATTTTTTAGTTATTAAAAATTTAAGTTTGTAAATAGTCTATTTTCCAAATCACCTCGCAAAGATAACAATTTCGGGCGTTATACAAGCACGATTAATATCTTTTAACTCTAATTTTATTGATTTATTTCAATTTTGCCACTGTCTCTTTGATGCGTTTCATCGCTTCGATGATGTTTTCGTCGCTTGTCGCATAACTCATTCGGAAGCATTCGGGATTGCCGAAGGCATCTCCGCCCACGGTGGCTACGTGTCCTTTCTCCAGCAGGTACATCGCAAAGTCCGTGGAGTTCTGGATGGTCGTTTCACCATCGCTCTTGCCAAAGAAACTGCTACACTTGGGGAAGAGATAGAAAGCCCCTTCGGGTACGTTTACCTCAAGGCCGGGAATCTCCTTGGCCAGTTTCACAATGAGGTCGCGGCGACGCTCAAATGCCTGGCGCATGGTCTCCACGCATTCCTGACTGGCTGTATAGGCGTATTCTGCCGCCTTCTGGCTGACGGAGCACGGACCACTGGTATATTGGCCCTGCAGTTTGTTGCAGCCCTTGACGATCCACTCGGGGGCGGCGATATAGCCGATGCGCCAGCCCGTCATGGCGTATGCCTTTGACACACCGTTGACGATGATGGCGCGCTCCTTCATGCCGGGGAACTGGGCGATCGACTCGTGCCTGCCTATGTAATTGATATGCTCGTAGATCTCGTCGGCCAATACGAACAGGTCGTCATGGCGCAGAATGACCTCAGCCAGCGACTGCAGTTCCTCCTTGCTATAGACACTGCCCGTGGGATTGCTGGGGGAACAGAGGATGATCATGCGGGTCTTCGGGGTGATGGCGGCCTCCAACTGCTCAGCAGTCATCTTGAAATTCTGGTCGAAGCCGGCCTCCACGAATACGGGCTGACCGCCAGCCAACAGCACCATCTGGGGGTAACTGACCCAGTAGGGGGCGGGGATGATGACTTCCTCGCCGTCGTTCACCAGGGCCATAATGGTGTTGCACACGCTCTGTTTGGCACCGTTCGAGACGAGAATCTCGGCTGGGGTATAGTGCAGGTGGTTCTCGCGCTCCAGTTTGCGGGCGATGGCCTGGCGCAGGTCGGGATAGCCGGGTACGGGCGAGTACTTGGAATAGTTCTCGTCGATAGCCAACTTAGCCTGTTGCTTGATATGGTCGGGGGTGTTGAAGTCGGGTTCTCCCACACTCATGTTGATCACGTCGATACCCTGAGCCTTCATTTCTGAACTCTTCTGTGACATTGCCAGCGTGGCTGAGGGAGCCAGGCGCTGCAAACGGTTGGATAATTGTGCCATGTTTTTAGAAATTTTGTGCAAAAGTACGCATTTTATTTGTGATCACGAAAGAATTGTGCCATTTTTTCACGATTTCTCCCTAATTCGTGACATTTTTATTATTTGAGGTGCAGGATGTGTCCCATCCTGTTCTTCTTTGTCTCCAGGTAGCGCAGATTATAGGGATTGGGTGTCACCTCGATGGGTACGTTCTCGATGATCTCCAGTCCGTAGGCTTCCAGGCCAACGCGCTTTACGGGGTTGTTGGTCAGCAGGCGCATCTTATGGATACCCAGGTGGCGCAGCATCTGGGCGCCACAGCCGTAGTCGCGCTCATCGGGCTTGAAGCCGAGGTGCACGTTGGCATCCACGGTGTCGAGACCCTCTTCCTGTAGTTTGTAGGCAGCGATCTTGTTCATCAGTCCGATGCCGCGCCCTTCCTGCTGCATGTAGATCACCACGCCCTTGCCCTCTTGTTCGATGGCTTGCATGGCCTTATGCAACTGCTCACCGCAGTCGCAGCGCTTGGAGCCGAGGATGTCGCCCGTCATGCAGGAGGAGTGGACGCGCACCAGCACGGGCTCGTCTTCCTTCCACTCGCCTTTGATCAGTGCCAGGTGCTCCAGACCGTTACTCTTCTGGCGGAAGGGTATCAGACGGAAATGCCCGTAGTCAGTAGGCATATCGACTTCCTCACCGACCTCGATGAGTGACTCTTTCTTCAGGCGGTAGGCAATCATATCCTTGATGCTGATGATCTTCAGACCCCATTCCTTGGCAAAGGCCGTCAGTTCGGGCAGACGGGCCATGGAACCGTCTTCGTTCATGATCTCCATCAGGGCTCCGGCGGGGTAGAGTCCTGCCATGCGACAGAGGTCGATGGCGGCCTCCGTATGGCCGGAGCGGCGCAACACGCCGTTCTCCTGGGCATAGAGGGGGTTCACATGTCCGGGCCGTCCGAAGGTCTCGGGGGTAGAGTGGGGGTCGGCCAGGGCCTTGATGGTCTCAGCACGGTCGTGGGCGGAGACCCCCGTCGTACAGCCCTCGAGTTTATCAACGGTCACCGTGAAGGGCGTGCCCAGCACGGAGGTGTTGTCCTGCACCTGGTGGGGCAGATCCAATTCCTTGCAGCGCTCGATGGTGATGGGGACGCAGAGCACGCCGCGGGCATGCTTCAGCATGAAGTTCACCTTTTCGGCCGTGATCTTCTCGGCGGCGATGATCAGGTCACCCTCGTTCTCGCGGTCCTCGTCGTCAACCACAATCACGAACTCGCCGTTCCTGAAGTCATTTACCGCTTCCTCTATCGTATTGAGTCTGAAATTGTCCATATTTCCTTACCTTATTTATTATTATATAGTAGTTGATGCAATGTCGGCATGTTCTTTGGAGAGTTCCAATGCGCGCGGGATGACCTTCTCGCTGGTACTACGGATCGTGCGCAGGTCTTTGTATAGGCGCAGGCGGAAACGTATCATCCTGAAGTAGAAGAAGAGACCTGCCGGGAGGATCAGTCCCGTCACGATGTTCATCCATTTCTTACGGAACGGGCGCGTGTGGGCTCTCACGGCAATGATGGGATAGTTGTTGATTTCCGAGAGGATCAGTTTGTCGCGTGTGTAACTCAGGTCCTCAATAGCTGTCTCCAAAGTGTTGTTGATCTGCTCTATCTCCTGATCGTCACCAGGATGGAAGAATACCTTGACGGGGTTGGGCCACAGATACAGTTTGTGCTGTTCGTTGTATGCCTCAACCTCCTTGTTCACGTTGGACAGCAGATTGGCATCCGTTTCGTATCGCGGATCCTCGATGATCACTTCCTTACGGAAGATATGGCGCTTCTCACGAAGACCGAGCGCACGCATGGCAAGACTCTTGTAGAGATCGATGTTGAAGACCGTGGAGTCTTTGTTCGCCTTATAGGTGAAGAAGATGGCAATGGGCGCAAGCACGACTGTGGAGATGAGTTTGCCGAACCAGATGTTCCACTGGCCGTCGCGTGCCATTTTCATGCCGGAGTTGTCGAAGATGAAATAGACGATGAACACCAGTACTGACACGATGACGGGAACGCCCAGGCCGCCCTTGCGGATGATAGCCCCTAACGGTGCTCCGATGAAGAAGAATATCAGGCATGAGAGGGCAAGGGTAAACTTGCCGATGGCCTCGATCTTGTGGCGGCGGTAGTTGCGGTGCAGATACTCGATATAATCCTTTTTCATCTCCAGATCGGTAACGGCGGACTGCACACTGGTAAGGGCCGTCTTCACGGCAGCCTGCTGCTTGTCGGGCGTCAGTCTTTCATAGACGGAGTCGAAAGGCGTAGTGTCGGCGGCAACCTCCTTGATGATCTTGAGGGAGTCCTGCCGGCTCACTTCTGTGCGCCTGAAGACATAGCGGTTTGCATCTTTATAATAGGCCAGACCGACACTGTCGTTGAATTCCTTGATGGAGTCGAGGTCATGCAGGATCTGACTGAGGCTCTTGGCACGGGCATCGCCTGCCACGTCGGCCATGTCAACCATGTTCAGGCCTCCGTCGAATTCGAGTACGATGCGCTTGCTGGAGAAGGTCTCGCGGCGATAGGGGATGTTCGCACTGTTGGCGAGGTCCTGCGACCGCATGTTCTCAAACCATTCTCCACTATACAGGTTCAGCACCAGGTGTTTCTTCTCTTCCGTCGATTGCATCATGCCCGAGTCGGCCAGGATAATGGCCTGGTCCTCATAACTGCCCGTCCGACGGTAGATCATAATACCGTAGAGCATACCTGTGTTCAGGTCTTTCTTCTGTACATAGATGTTGGAACCAGGGATGCCGTCGTAGAAAATGCCTTCTGGGATTTCCAGTTCTGGGCTCTTCTGCTTCATGGAGATGAGCAACTGCTGCAGGTGGAGGTTTGACTTCGGCCCGATACTGTCCTGAAAGTAGTAGGAGATACAGGCGATGACCACCACGATGATGATCAGTGGGCGGAATGCCTGCATCAGTGAGATGCCGGCAGCCTTGATGGCTGTCAGTTCTGAACTCTCTCCCAGATTGCCGAATACTATCAGCGAACTCAGTAGGATGGCCAGGGGCAGAGCCTGTGGCAGCAGCATCAGTCCCATGTACCAGAAGAACTGTGCCATGACATCCAGCGACAGGCCTTTGCCGATCAGTTCATCGACATATCGCCACAGGAACTGCATCATCAGCACAAACTGGCAGATGAAGAACGTTCCTATGAACAGCAGACCGAACTGCTTGGAGATGAAAATGTCTAATTTCTTGATCCGGAACATAATCAGCGTGCAAAGGTACGCTTTTTAATTAAGAATTAAGAATTAATTTTTAATTTTTAATCTTTAATCCTTAAAGTCCGCTTGCCCTGTGCAGTCTGTCTAGGTTACTCTCCCATAGGATCCGGAGTCCTTCGGTATCGTCGTCTTCGGCAAAGTCGGTGATGAGAAGGGTCAGTTGGTTCGTCAGTTCACTCTTTCCGATGCGCATTTCCCAATAGGTGTCCTCGTCCTCTTCTTCATAGTCCCATTTCAGTTTGATATGGTCGTACTTCACATATTCAATCAACTGTGCCTGGCGAATGTCCTGTTCCGTCCATGGCTCTCCCCAGGTGAAGGTGAAGATCCCCTCTTCTTCCTTGACGTGGTCTGCTAACCAGCGCTCCAGCCCGTGGGGGCTGCTGATTTGTTCCCATACGATGTTGGGTGACTTTGTGGTCAGAGGATATTCGATGTCGATACGTTGCTTTCCCATACGCTTCGGGTTAGAATATTGTTAGTGGCCTAGAATTGTTCTACGCCACAAAATTACTAATTTTATCTGAATTAAAAAATATTTTGCAGAAAAATTTGGTTAGTTTCAGAAAAAGTAGTACCTTTGCACCCGCTTAACGGCAGATGGCGGGATAGCTCAGCTGGTTAGAGCGCATGATTCATAATCATGAGGTCGCCGGTTCAATCCCGGCTCCCGCTACTGAGAGAGTCAGCAAGTTACGTCAAAGGGTAACTTGCTGTTTTTTATGACAAATGGCGAAAAAACGGTTGTTGAGATCATGAATAGGACGAAGATTACACTTTTGGCGATAAGCGTGTGGATGAGTATCATGGCCTACGGACAGGGGTTGCCTACAGATGGCCCGCTGACCATACGACCCATGCTCCAGCAGTTGGGCGAGCGCTTGCTACAGGGGAAGACAGGCAGCATCGTGGCCATCAACCCTGCCAACGGGGAGATACTATGCATCGCCACGAACACGCCGAAGGGTAGCGATGTGCGCCAGGCCATCGGCAAGCCGAATGCACCCGGCTCCACTTTCAAGACGGCCCAGGCGCTGACACTGCTCTCAGAGGGCATCATCACCCCTGAGACTACTGTCGAGTGTAACAGCGGCATCACCGATGGGAATATCAAGGTGGGTTGTCATAAGCACCGTTCGCCGCTGGCACTGAAGGATGCCATCGCCCAGAGTTGTAATACCTGGTTCATCCTGAACTTCGGCTCGATGATCAACGACGACTTTATGTACGAGTCTAAGGAGGAGGCCATCACCACGTGGCGATCGTATATGCAGTCGATGGGGTTAGGTGGTCCGATGCATATAGATATACAAGGTGAACAGGGCGGACTGCTGGCTGGTGCCGACTATCTGAACCGTCGTTATAAGGACGGCTGGGACGGCAAGACCATCTGGTGGGCAGGCATGGGGCAGGGTGATGTCACCTGTACGCCGCTCCAACTCTGTAACCTCGCCGTCACCATTGCCAATCGCGGCTGGTACTATGTACCCCATATCCATAAGGACACGAAGAACCAGCGCTACCTCACCAAGCGTCAGACGAAAGTGAAGGCCGAGGCCTATGCTCCAGTGATTGATGGTATGCGCCTGGCGGTGGAGAGGGGAACGGCCACGGGCATCAGGACCACCTATCCGATCTGTGGTAAGACGGGCACCGTCGAGAACCCGGGGGAGGACCACTCTGCCTTCATCGCCTTCGCGCCGATGAACGATCCTAAGATAGCCATCGCCGTCTATGTGGAACACGGCGGTTTCGGTGCCGATCTGGCAGCGCCGATGGCCGGTCTTGTAATCGAGCAATACCTGAAAGGAAAACTCTCAACGGCCTCCGAAGCAAAGGCTAAGCGCATAGGAAGCAGGAAAATCAATAAGTAATGTTATATTTTTGCCGATTATTTTGTCTAATTGAAAGAATTGTAGTAATTTTGCCGACGCAAGAATTAACAATCATCTTTAAACAATGACAAAATGAAACGTAAAACTTGCAAATTCAGGACATTGGCAGTGATGCTGGCAGTGTTCAGTAGTGTTGCCGCCATGGGGCAACAGAAACAGAGTAGTGAACCCGACTGGATGAAGGACTTCACAAGTCGTATCACTCTCAATGGTTATGCGCAGGGAGGCTGGTCGTACCAGAACCCCAATGGGAAAGGCACCAATGCCTACAACCTTAAACGAACGCTGCTATGGGCAAAGGCACGCATCACTGACCGCTGGTCGTTTATGTTTATGCACGACTTCTCCAGCGTGGTTCAGGAATTCTACACCGACTACCGGATCTCAAACGACAATGCGCTGACTGTCCGCCTCGGCCAGTTCAAGCACTCGTATTCGATGGAGAATCCCCTCTCGCCGACACAACTCGAACTCATTGACGTCTATTCGCAGGCCGTGCTTTATCTCGCCGGTGAAGGACCAGACCCCCTGAACGGCGTGAACTATGGACGAGATATGGGACTGGAGGTGTTCGGCGACCTGGCCAAGGGACTTATCCACTATGAACTCGCCCTGATGAGTGGACAGGGTATCAACCGTAAGGACCAGAACAACCAGAAAGACTTTATCGCCAAACTGGAGGTGCGCCCCATCAACGGTCTCCGCTTTGTGGCTTCAGGCTATCTCGGCACGGGCTGTGCCGTGGGTACGGCAGCCTGGAACCCCGATATTCAGGTTGGCGACAATTATAAGCGCAACCGCTATAGCGTAGGTGTGGAGTACAAGTCGGCTCCCTATTCACCTGCCAAGTATAAGGAGGCCCGCCCCATCAGCGTAAGGGCTGAGTGGCTCGGAGGTGAGGATGGCGACGTGGGCAGTCGCGGTGGCTATGTGACGACGGCTATCCCCTTGGTGGATGCCCTCGATTTCGTGGCCAGCGGTGAGACTTTCGACCGTAATACGAAGGTCGATGGATGGGATCAGACGAATCTGACGCTGGGACTCCAGTATTGGTTCTACAAGAAGTGCCGTCTGCAACTGCAGTACACCCGTTGTCTCTGTGGCGAGAATATTTCCTCAAAAGATTATGATTGGCTTCAGGCCCAAGTACAGGTGGCTTTTTAGTTTAGAGTTTATGGTTTATAGTTTATAGATAATATGTTTATAAAGATAACTTTGACCATCATCTTCCTGGTCGTGATGGTAGCAGTGGGACTTTACTCCCGTAAACAGGCCAGTAGTGTTGACGGTTTCGTGTTGGGTGGCCGCGCTGTCGGTCCATGGCTGACGGCTTTTGCCTACGGCACCTCTTATTTCTCGGCAGTGGTCTTCGTGGGTTACGCCGGACAGTTCGGATGGAAATACGGTCTTTCCTCCACGTGGATTGGTGTGGGTAATGCAGTGATCGGTTCCCTGTTGGCCTGGATCGTGCTGGGCCGTCGTACGAAACTGATGACGCAGCACATCGAGTCGCGCACGATGCCCGACTTCTTTGGTACCCGTTTTGGCGATCAGGGTCTGCGCGTGGCAGCCTCTATCATCGCCTTCGTGTTCCTGATTCCCTATACCGCCGGTGTGTATAAAGGCATCTCGACGCTCTTTGAGATGGGCTTCGGCATTCCTTACGAGTATTGCGTGGTGATCATGGCCATCCTGACGGCTGTCTATGTTATCCTGGGCGGCTATAAGGCTACGGCCATGAACGACTTCATTCAGGGTATCATCATGCTCTTCGGTATTGTGGCCGTCATCATCGCCGTGCTCAACGTACAGGGCGGACTGGTGGCTGCCGTGGATAAGTTGGCCGTGCTGCCTTCTGACACCGATCCCAGTGTCAATGGTGGCTTTGCCGCATGGTTTGGTCCCGATCCTTGGAACCTGTTGGGTGTGGTCATCCTGACCTCCCTGGGTACATGGGGTCTGCCCCAGATGGTGGGTAAGTTCTATTCGATCACCGATGAGAGTGCCATCAAGCGTGGTACGATCATCTCTACCTTCTTCGCCCTCATCGTGGCTGGTGGCTGTTACTTCCTGGGTGGCTTCGGCCGTCTGTTCGGCATGCCGCCAGTGCTGCCGAATGGCAAGTTGGCCTTCGACTCCATCGTACCCTCGATGCTGGTGACGCTGCCTGACATTCTGATCGCGCTGGTGGTGCTGCTCGTGCTCTCCGCCTCAATGTCCACGCTGGCCTCGCTCGTGCTGACCTCTTCCTCAACGATGACGCTCGACCTGATCTATCGCGACAAGAAGTCGCTGCCTGGTGAGGTGGAGGAAGGAACCATCGACGATATCGTGGCAGAGAAGATTGAGCGCCGAAAGGTGGTCGTGATGCGCGTGCTGATCATGTTCTTCATCGCCATCTCCCTGCTCATCGCCCTGAATCCGCCGACGTTCATCGCCCAGTTGATGGGTATCTCCTGGGGTGCCTTGGCTGGTGCCTTCCTCGCTCCGTTCATGATGGGCCTCTATTGGAAGAAGGTGACGACGGCCTCTGTCTGGGTCTGTTTCATCTGGGGCGTGGGTATCACGGTGGTGAACATGCTCATCGGCAATCCTATCAACCCCATCAACTGTGGTGCGATAGCGATGGTGGGTGGTTTCCCTGTGGTTTGGCTAGTGAGTCTCTTCACCAAGAAGTTGCCACAGCAGACCGTTGATAGTATCTTCGAATGCTATAAATAGTAGAAATCTTCAAGTTTGCAACCAAGTTGCAGCAGATGTGCCGTACCTTTGCAGCGTGAAACTTAAAGAAACTGCAAAGATATGGCACATTCGCATGAACATCATCCCCATTGTGAAGCATGCTCTCACGAGCATCATCACGAACACCACCACGAAGAGGGTGGCTTGAAAAGTCAACTGACACTCATCGGCATCACCGTTGTGCTGCTGGTTATTGCTGTATTAATTGAGAAGAACCTGAACCTGCCGACGTGGCAGTTGCTGCTTGTCTATCTCATACCTTATTTATTAATAGGCCACGAGACGCTGCATGAGGCCTGGGAGGGTATCACCCACGGCGATGCCTTCAACGAGCATTTCCTCATGTCGGTGGCTACCATCGGTGCCCTCTGCATCGGCTTCCTGCCTGGGGCAGAGACGGAGTTCCCCGAGGCCGTCTTCGTGATGCTCTTCTTTCAGGTAGGCGAACTTTTCGAGGGCTATGCCGAGGGCAAGAGCCGCGAGAGCATTGCCCACCTGATGGATATCCGTCCTGATGTGGCGCATGTTGAGAGGAAAGTGGAGAGTGGAGAGTGGAAAGAGATTTCCATTGCTCCTGAGGAGGTGGAGGTGGGCGAGACCATCGTGATCCGTCCAGGAGAGAAGGTGCCCCTCGACGGCGTGATCCTCGAAGGCAATACCGCCCTGAATACGGTGGCACTGACGGGTGAGACCCTGCCTCGTGAGGTTAGCGAGGGCGACGAGGTGATCTCTGGCTGCGTCAACCTCTCTGGTGTCGTCAAGGTGCGCACCACGAAAGCCTTTGGCGAGAGTACGGTGGCTAAGATCATCAACCTTGTGGAACATGCCAGCGAGAACAAATCGCAGAGCGAGACCTTCATCACCCGTTTTGCCCGTATCTATACGCCTGTGGTCGTATTCCTGGCTTTGGCCCTGGCGATTATCCCCACGCTCCTTGGGGGCAACTTCGCCACGTGGCTGTACAGGGCCCTGATGTTCCTCGTCGTCTCTTGTCCCTGTGCGCTGGTTATCAGTGTGCCGCTTACGTTCTTCGGCGGTATCGGGGGAGCCTCGCGCAACGGTATCCTCGTGAAGGGTGCCAACTATATGGACGTGCTGGCGAAGATCGGTACGGTAGTCTTCGACAAGACGGGCACGCTGACACATGGACAGTTTGCCGTGACGGCTGTGCATCCAGACCACTGCGACGAGCACCAACTGCTCCATCTCGCTGCCCACGTCGAACATTTCTCTACGCATCCCATCGGAGCCGCTCTTCGCGACGCCTTCCCTGAGGAGGCGACCGACGGTTGTAAGGTCAGCGATGTGGAGGAGATCGCAGGTCATGGCATCCGTGCGAATGTCGAAGGACGCATCGTCTGTGTGGGCAATACGAAGATGATGGATGCCGTTGGGGCCAAGTGGCACGACTGCCATCATGTGGGTACGATCATCCATGTCGCCATCGACGGCGAATACGCAGGCCATATCGTCATCAACGATAAGATCAAGGAGGACAGTGCTGAGGCGATCGCCCGTCTCCAGGCACTTGGCGTTGCCAAGACCGTGATGCTGACGGGTGACCGTAAGGAAGTGGGTGAACTGGTTGCCCATACGCTCCACCTCTCTGAGTATCATGCCGAACTCCTGCCTGCTGATAAGGTGGCTCATGTGGAACGCCTGCTCACGGAGAAGGCCGATGGCGATTATCTCGCTTTCGTGGGTGATGGCATCAACGATGCCCCTGTACTGGCCCGTGCCGATGTGGGTATCGCCATGGGAGGACTGGGCAGTGATGCCGCCATCGAGGCAGCCGATGTCGTGCTGATGGACGACAAACCCTCGAAGATCGCCCTCGCCATCCGTATTGCCCGTAGGACACTTTCCATAGCCCGCCAGAACGTATGGTTCGCCATAGGTGTCAAGGTGGCCGTGCTGATCCTCGCTGCCCTCGGTATTGCCACCATGTGGCTCGCCGTCTTCGCCGACGTAGGTGTCACCGTCCTGGCCGTCCTCAACGCCATGCGCGCACTGAGAGTATAAAAAGAGCCTCCCCAAATGAGGAGGCTCTTTTTTAGTATGCGTGGTCGTTTTGGATCTCGTCCTTGGTGATCTTCTTCGCGTCGATGGCGCGCCAGGCGTAGATGATGTAGGCCAGCACGAAGGGCACGAGCAGCGACACGTAGAACATCGTGGTCAGCGTGAACTCACTTGAACAGGAGTTGGCCATCGTCAGCGACGACTGCAGGTCGGCTGTCGAGGGGTAGTAGGCCGTGTGGTTCCAGGCCGAGCAGAGCAGCAGGGCAAGCACTGTCAGCACGGTGCCGATGCCAGCGGGCCAGATGCCGCCGATATAGTTCTTCGACCAGATGGTCTTGCCGATGCCATAGAGCACGAGCACGACACCTATCAATAATACGATCAGCAGATACCACATGTCGAGGAAGTTCGTCAGATACTTGTAGGGCTCCATGTAGATGATGCCCTCATCGTTGTAGGCGAAGCCGTCCTTCAGCAGCAGATGCACGAGGTAGGCCACGAAGAGCACCAGGAAGGGCACGGCTGCACCCACCAGACGCACGGAACCGCGAGAGCGGATATCCTCGTCATCCACATTGTTCATCACGTAGAGGATGCCCAGCACGCGGGCGAGGAACACCACGGCGAAGCCGAAGATGAGTACCCAGGGGTTCAGCAGGGCATCGAGACCATGGGAGGCATTGGCCCAGCGCGAGATGACAGGGGTGAGCGCCGTAGCGTCGATCAGGTTGTTCTTCTCCACGATGAAGTTAGAACCCTCGAAGAAGGTGGCTACAGCACCGCCAAGGAGCAACGGGCCCACGATGCCGTTCAGCGTCAGGAAGAACTGGAAGGTTTTAGGACCCAGGAAGTTGCCGATCTTGTTCTGGAACTCATAACTGACGGCCTGGAGCACGAACGTGAAGAGGATGATCATCCAGAGCCAGTAAGCCCCGCCGAAACTCGTCGAGTAGAACAGCGGATAGGAGGCGAAGAAGGCTCCGCCGAAGGTGACCAGCGTGGTGAAGGTGAACTCCCACTTACGGCCTGTCGAGTTATATACCAGCCGCTTGCCCTCTTCCGTATAGCCGAGGCTACTGGCCACGGAGTTGGCTCCCTGCACGAAAAGCAGGAACACTAACAGGGCGCCTAACAGTGCCACGATAAAGCACCAGTAATGCTGCAAAAATTCGTATGTCATATCTATAAACTATAAACTTTAAACTATAAACTATAAACCAAACACTTTACCCTTCGTATTCCGGTCCTTTCTTGATCTGCTTCAGCAGGATGCTGATCTCTACGGCCAGCATGGTGGTGAAGAGGATGAGGAAGAGGAAGAAGGTGATCATCACGCTCGAGGAGTGCAGGTCGCTGACGGCGGCCCAGGTGGGCAGCATGTCCTGGATGGTCCAGGGCTGGCGCCCGAACTCTGCCACGAGCCAGCCGCTCTCAGAGGCGATATAGGCCACTGGCACGAGGATGATGGCGAGCCAGTAGTGCCAGGCGGGCAGACCCGTGAGCCGTTTCACGTCGGAGGCCGTCTCTGGGATGATGCCGAAGGCTGCCAGCAGCCTGCGCGTCACGATGGAGAGGAACGGGATGTCGTAGGACAGCAGGAACAGCACGCCGAAGAACAGGATGAACAGGCAGCCAGCACCCACCATGATACGGAACGACCAGAAGTTCACTGGGATATAGGGCACGAGTTCCGACTTGTCGCGGATATATCCATAGCCGAAGTACTTCATGTTGTCCTTCAGCGTCGCCAGTTCAGTGGCAGCCGTCTCTTCGTCGCCGGATTTCTTGGCAACGCGATAGTTGGCGAGGGCTGCGATGGCTATCTTGCCGCGTGCTATCTTCTCGTCGGCAGAGGGCTCCACCTTGCCGTCGGGGGTGGTGTAGCCGTTCAGAATATCATTCACGCCAGGCACGAAGCCGTGGGGATCGTTGGTCGCCATGATCGAGAGGGCATAGGGCATCTCTAGTTTCAGTGGAGCCGACTCCTCGTTGGCGTAGTCGGGCTGGGCGAAGGGGTTCACGAGGGCGACGGCTGTCAGTCCCTGTTCCGTACCTCCATTATAGAGGGCCTCCATCGCAGCGAGTTTCATCGGCTGCACCTCAGCCACGTCCATACCAGACTTGTGGCCTGTGACGGCAGCGAGCAGTGAGGCCACGAGACCTACCGTTGCACCGATCTTCATGCTCTCCGTAGCGAGTCTCGTCTCGCGCTTCTTCAGCAGATACCAACTGCAGACGGCCACGCAGAACACGGCACCGATGATCCAGGCCGAAGTGACGGTGTGGCAGAACTTCGAGACGGCGAACGGCGAGAGGGCCACTTCGAAGAACGACACCATCTCGTTGCGCATCGTGTCGGGGTTGAACTCGCAGCCCACGGGATACTGCATCCAGGCGTTGGCCACGAGGATCCACCAGGCGGAGATCGTCGCGCCCAGACCCGTCAGCCATGTCGAGGCGAGATGGAAGCCTGGCGATACCTTCTTCCAGCCGAAATACATCACGGCCACGAAGGTCGATTCCATGAAGAAGGCCACGATGCCCTCCACAGCCAGCGGCGCTCCGAAGATGTCGCCCACGAACCAGGAATAGTTCGACCAGTTGGTACCGAACTCGAACTCAAGGATGATACCCGTGGCGACACCCATGGCGAAGTTGATGCCGAAGAGTTTCTGCCAGAATTTGGCAGCGTCGCGCCAGAAGGGATCCTTCGTGCGATAGAACTTGGTCTCGATGATGCCCATGATGATGGCCAGGCCGAGCGTCAGGGGCACGAAGAGCCAGTGATAGATTGCCGTGAGGGCGAATTGCGCTCTCGACCAGTCGATGGTACCGGCATCAATGTCTAAGAATAGGTGATTGAACATAGTTATTATAGTTTTGATGTTATTGCGCCCGATCCACGAGTTCCGTGGCCACGTAGCCAGCCTCGTCGCCCTGGGCGTGCTGCTTCAGGAAGTTGGGGAAGAAGAACACCTTCAGGATGGCGAACATGATAAACAGTTTGACGAGGATGATGGCCCACAGCGTCTTGCCCAGCCGCATGTGCCTGAAGCCGTCGTAGTAAAGGTCGAAGGCCCTGTAGAGAAACCCGTCTTTGTTCATAGGCGTAGTAAATGATTTTGCAAATATACGCACTTTTCCCCAAACTTCCAACTTTTTCGTCTGTTTTTTCATGATATTTTCTTTCGAATCCTTGGCGGATTCAGATTTTCTGCGTATATTTGCCGTCGAATAATAGTACAGTGGCAGTATGGATAGGGCGCAGTCATTGATAATATCAAGAATACGACTACATCGACTAAATAAATAAGATTACGCGCGCGGTAGTAGGGTTAAGGCAAAAAGAACCCGCCTATCCCGCCTATCCCACACGTAAGATTTTTTACTTCCAGTGTGGGATAGGCGGGATAGGCGGGATAAAAAGTGGATAAAACAACTATAATAAGCGCGCGTGCGGGCGCAGGATACGGCCTTCACCCATGCCATCACACGATACGCGGCGACTTTCGCGAAATACTCGGTGCCGCTTGGGAAATACTCGCCACGAATTTCGAAATACTCGCCACGAATTTCGAAATACTCGCCACGAATTTTGTGAAAAGCACCGAGTATTTCCAGAAAGTCAGTGCTTTTCGACACCAGGGGCTGATCCGAAATTCCTCCGCCATCATCTTGTTAAGAACCAGAGCCATATATGGGTGGCGGAGAATTGTTTAAATTTGTTCTATTTTTCGGTAATAATCTTAAAATTCTGCGGGTTGGGGTGCAGATTTTTGGATTTTTTTTGTTAGTTCACTTAAAATGAGTAATTTTGCACCCGATTTATCGATAAATAGATTATGAAGAAAGGTTATATAGCGGCTCTCGTCGTCGTGATCCTGGCGCTGTTGGGCGGCATGGCGTGGCTATTCCTGAGTCTCGAGGAGCAGAAACAGGTGAATAAGGACATGCAGGAACTGGCAGAACTCGACAAGCAGGAGATGGAGAACGAGTATGAGCGCTTCGCCTTGCAGTACAGTGAGATGAAGACGCAGATTAACAACGACTCCATCGTGGCCCAGTTGACGCAGGAGCAGATGAAGACCCAGCAGTTGCTGGAGGAACTCAAGCGGGTGAAGGCCTCGGATGCCCGCGAGATCGCCCGTCTGAAGAAGGAACTTGCCACGGTGCGTGCCGTGCTGCGCGACTATGTGATGCAGATCGACTCGCTGAACCGCCTGAACGAGAACCTGAAGGCTGAGAACACCCGTGTGAATGCCGAACTGGAGCAGCGCAACCAACAGGTGGCAGGACTGAGTCACGAGAAGGCATCGCTCTCGGAGAAGGTGGCCATCGCCGCCCAACTCGATGCGACGAATATCCAGATGACTGCCCTCAACAAGCACGGTAAGGAGGCCAAGAAACTGAAGGACTGTGCGCAGATGAAGGTCAGTTTCACGATCACCAAGAACGTGACGGCCTCGAACGGCAACCGTGTCGTCTATGTGCGCATCCAGAACCCTGGCGGTAACACCCTGAAGGGGGGCGGCACGTTCGCCTACGAGAACCGCACGCTGGAGTGCTCCGCCAAGAAGACCATCGAATATACGGGCGAGGAGACGCCAGTGACGCTCTACTGGAACGTCTCCCAGATGCTGGAGGCCGGCGACTATCGCGTGAGCATCTTCGCCGACGGGAATATGATCGGATCGAGAACATTCTCGTTCAGGTAGTTTATAGTTTACAGTTTATAGTTTATAGATAATATGAATAGGAAAGGATCAAGAATAGGTAAAGGTGGGGTAAAATGGTTTTTACCTTTTTACCTTTTTACCTTTTTACCTTTCACGGCAACGTCGCAGCGCGTGCTCTCGCTCGACAGTTGTCGCCAGATGGCGTTGCGCAACAACAAGCAACTGGGCGTCTCCAAGTTGAAGCAGGACGTGGCAGCGAATCTCCGCAAGTCGGCGCGCACCAAGTACCTGCCACATGTGAGTGCCGTCGGCTCCTATCAATACACCAGTGAGCCGATCTCCTTGCTGAGCGATGCCCAGAAGGAGGCTTTCCCCAATCTTGGTACAAGCATGGTATCGGGCATGCAGCCCCAGATGCAGGGCATCGAGAACTCCTTCTCACAGATGGGGGCTGCCCTCGTGAAACTGGGCGTGCCTGCTGCCGACGTACAGCAGATGATGGGAGGCTTGCAGACGAACATGAAGGAGAGCGTGGCTGGCATGCAGACCTCGCTCAACGCCGTGGGGCAGCAGATCGTGGATGCCTTCGACACTGACACCCGCCATCTCTTCGCAGGTTCCGTTCTGCTGACGCAACCTGTCTTCATGGGCGGAAGCATCATCGCGATGAACAAGATGGCCGATATCGCCGAGGACATGGCGGAGAACTCGCAGGAGGCCCGTCGCCAATCTACCTTATATCAGATAGACCAGGCCTACTGGCAGGTGGTGTCGCTCCATCATAAGAAGCAGTTGGCGGAGAGTTACCTCGAACTGGTTAGTAAACTCGACTTGGATGTCCACAAGATGATCGACGAAGGGGTGGCTACGAGAAGCGACGGCCTGAGCGTCGATGTGAAGGTGAACGAGGCCGAGATGACGCTGACGAAGGTGAACGACGGGCTGGTGCTGTCGCGGATGCTGCTCTGTCAACTCTGCGGCCTGCCCCTCAACGAGCAGGTGACGCTGGCCGACGAACTGGCTGAGAACATCGCCGTGGTGGAACTGACGCCAGAACTCAACGTGGAGGCCGCTGCCCAGAATCGTCCAGAACTGAAGATGCTCCAGAACTCTGTCGATATGTCGAAGCAGGCCACGAACATCCTGAAGGCAGGCAATCTGCCGCAGGTGGCCCTGACAGGTGGCTACGCCGTCAGCAACCCGAGTCTTTTCAATGGCTTCGAGAGAAAGTTCAGGGGTTTCTGGAATGTGGGTGTGTCAGTGCGTGTGCCTCTCTGGAACTGGGGTGATGTGATGTATAAGGTGCGTGCCGCAAAGGGCGCTACCAGCATCGCTAACCTCGAACTGGCCGAGGCTCGGGAGATGATCGAACTACAGGTGAACCAATCGACCTTCAAGGTGGATGAGGCCAACAAGAAACTGACGATGGCCCAGGCCAATATCCAGCACGCCAACGAGAACCTGCGCATGGCCAACCTCGGCTTCCAGGAGGGTGTGATCACCCCTGCGACGGTGATGGAGGCCCAGACGGCCTGGCTGCAGGCCCAGTCGCAGAAGATCGATGCGGAGATCGACGTGAAACTCTCGCAGGTAGATCTCCAGAAAGCCCTCGGCACTTTAGAATAATTGTCAAATAGTAAATAGTCAAATAGTAAATATAATCATGTCAGCAAAAAGTCAGCATAACAATATCCTGCTAACGATTGCAGGATTTGTGACGGTAGTGATTATCGTAGCCGTTGTCGGTTTCCTAGTGCTCGACCGCGATCCTGAGATTATGCAGGGTCAGGTGGAGGTGTCAGAGTATCGTGTGTCCAGCAAGGTGCCCGGACGTATCCTCGAACTCCGTGTGAAGGAGGGCGACTACGTGAAGGTGGGCGACACCCTTGCCATCCTCGATGCCCCTGAGGTGCGTGCCAAGATGGAACAGGCGCAGAGTGCGGAGAGTGCTGCCGCTGCCCTCGAACTGAAGGCGCAGAACGGTGCCCGCAAGGAGCAGATACAGGGGGCTTTCTCCGTACTGCAGCAGGCCAAGGCAGGCTTCGAGATCGCTGAGAAGTCGTACAACCGTGTGCAGCGTCTCTACGACGAGGGCGTGATGAGTGCCCAGAAGCGCGATGAGGCCTATGCCAACTACAAGGCGATGGAGGCCCAGATGCAGGCCGCCCAGAGCCAGTATGACATGGCCGTGAACGGTGCCCGTCAGGAGGATAAGATGGCTGCTGCCGCCCAGGTGGGTCGCGCCAAGGGAGCCGTCAACGAGGTGAACTCGTATATCCATGAGACAGTACAGGTGGCCCAGATGGAGGGTGAGGTGAGCGACATCTACCCGAAGGTGGGAGAACTGGTGGGTACAGGCTCGCCGATCATGTCGATTGCAGTGATGAAGGACCTCTGGGGTACGTTCAACGTGCGCGAGGATCAGTTGAACGGCATACAGGTCGGCACGGAGTTTACGGCTTTCGTGCCAGCCTTCAACAAGGATGTCAAGATGAAGGTGTATTACCTGAAGGACCAGGGCTCGTATGCCGTCTGGAAGGCCACGAAGGCCAACGGCCAGTACGACCTGAAGACCTTTGAGGTGAAGGCCCGTCCCGTGGAGCCGTTCGACGGACTGCGCCCTGGCATGTCGCTGATCATCAAGAAATAGGCAGTGAGGTATCTGAGTCAGATATGGCAGATTGCGAGGCGTGAGTGCAAGATTCTCTATGTGAATCACATTTACTTCTTCAGCATGGTGGTCTTCCCCCTGTTGGCTATGGTGTTCTTCACCTCGCTGATGGACGAGGGACTGCCTGAGGATATGCCTGTGGGCGTGGTCGATCTCGACAACACCACGACCTCGCGCTCGCTCATCCGTCGTCTGGACGCCTTCCAGAGTTCAAGGGTGGTGGCCCATTATCCCTCTGTGGCAGAGGCTCGCAGGGCTATCCAGGAGGATGAGATCTACGCCTTCCTCTATATCCCGAAAGGTACGACGGATGAGTTGCTGTCCAGTCGTCAGCCGAAGATATCCTATTATTATAATATGGCTTCGGTGATGTCGGGTTCCCTGTTGATGAAGGATCTGAAGACCATCTCCAACCTCGGCTCCGCAGCCGTAGGACAGGCGACGATGCGTGCCAGGGGCTACACGCCAGAGCAGATCCAGACCTTCCTGCAGCCCATCCGTATCGACCTGCATCAGGTGGCAAACCCCTGGACGAACTATAACACTTATCTCTCCACGGTGCTCGTGCCTGGCGTGATGATGCTGTTCATGTTCCTGATCTCTGCCTATTCGCTGGGTATGGAACTCAAGTTCGGACGCGGTAAGGAGTGGATGGGTATGGCCGACAATAATATCGTGGTGGCCTTGCTGGGTAAGTATCTGCCCCAGGCCCTGATCTTCCTGTCGATCATCTTCTTTTACGAGTTCTATATCTACGGAATACTGCATTTCCCGCACCAGGGGGGCATAGGCATGATCCTGTTGTTGTCTTTGCTGGAGGTGTTCTCTTCCATCGGTTTCGGCGTCTTCGCCTTCGGACTGATGCCGTCGCTCCGTATGTCGATGAGTATCTGTTCGCTGTGGGCCGTGCTGAGTTTCTCGCTGGCAGGTTCGGCCTTCCCCGTGATGGGAATGGATGCCCCCATCCAATCGCTCACGTGGCTCTTCCCCTTGCGCCACTATTATATGCTCTATCAGATCACGGTATTCAACGGCTTCTCGCTCATCGATGCCTGGTTCCACTTCGTGGCACTGGTGGGATTTACGTTGCTGCCATGGTTTGTGGTGAGTAAAATCAAAAACGCAATGCTGACTTATGTCTATATTCCATAATATCATAGGGGCGATAGAGGATGCTGCCTATATCTGGCGGCAGGAGATCAAGCAGGTGTTCCGCGATGAGGGCGTGCTGATCTTCTGTATCATCGTGCCTTTGATATATCCTCTGCTCTATTCATGGATATATAATAATGAGGTAGTCCACGAGGTGCCTGTGGTGGTGGTCGATCAGTCGCACAGCCAACTCTCCCGTCAGTTCGTGCGGATGTGCGATGCCTCGCCCGACGTGAAAGTGATCTCCTTTGCCGATGATCTCGACGAGGCCCAGATGCTCGTCAGTCGGCAGATCGTGAAGGGTGTCTATCTCATTCCATCCGATTTTGCCACGAACATCAACAGGATGCAGCAAGGCGTGATCAGCGTGTATTGCGACATGTCGCTCATGCTCACCTATAAGGCAATCTACCAGACGGCCGTGAATGTCACCCAGACGATGGGGGCGGAGATACAGAAAAAGGTGTCGGGCAACTATACCGACCGTGAGGATGCCATCACCACGCGTCCGCTGGCTTTTGAGGATGTGCCTATCTTCAATCCTGCCGGTGGCTATGGCAATTTTATCATCCCTGGCGTGTTGATGCTGATCCTCCAGCAGACGCTGGTGCTGGGCATCGGACTAGCGGCCGGTACGGCCCGCGAGCGCAACCGCTACAGCGATCTGGTGCCCATCAACCGCTGTTATGGCGGCGTCTATAGGATCGTCTTTGGCAAGGCCCTCTGCTATCTGATGGTCTATACCGTGATGGCGGCCTGGCTGACACTCGTGGTACCTCGCATCTTCTCGTTCATCGCCTTGATCCGGTGGCAGGATCTGGTGGCCCTGATGGTGCCCTATCTGCTGGCTTGTACCTTCTTCGGCATGACGGTCAGTTGTCTGGTGCGTTATCGTGAGAACGTGATGCTGCTGATAGTGTTTATCTCTGTGCCTCTGCTCTTCCTGAGCGGCGTGTCGTGGCCGCAGTCGAATATCCCGGGTTATTGGCAGGGCGTATCCTGGCTCTTCCCCAGTACATTCGGCGTACGGGCCTTTATGCGGATGAACACGTTGGGTGGCACCCTGAGTGAGGTGATTCCTGAGATCCGTTGCCTGTGGATTCAGGCTGCTGCCTACTTCGGATCGGCATGCCTCGTCTATGGCATTCAGATCAGACGGACCCGTCGCCATGTTATGGAGCGTCTGGACCTTCTCCGCAAGAAGCGCGAGATTCGTCAGCAACTCAAGGGAAAAAACAATCAAGTAGAATAATCATGAAAAAGGAATTGTCATTGGTGCTGGTAGGCATGTTTACCAGTGTGGTTATGGCCCAGACGAAGTCGGTGTCGGTGCTGGGTGACTCGTACTCTACCTATGAGGGCTTTATGACACCCGCCACCAACGAACTGTGGTACTATGCCGAGAATCCTGAGGCGAAGACCGACGTGAAGAATGTGCGCCAGACATGGTGGTATCAGGTGATCAAGGAGAACGGTTGGCGGCTCTGCATCAATAACTCCTATAGTGGGGCGACCATCAGTTATACGGGCTATGACGGCAACGACTACAGTGCCCGCTCGTTCAATACCCGCATGGACAATCTGGGACAGCCCGATATCATCTTCGTGCTGGGGGCCACCAACGACAGTTGGGCAGGTTCACCTGTGGGCGAGTATAAATATGAAGGTATTACCTACGGCGATCTGTATCAGTTCCGTCCGGCACTGGCCCGAATGCTGCAATGGATGACAGACCGCTACGTCAATACGGAAATCTATTTCATACTGAACGATGACCTCCGCGATGAGATTGACGAGTCGGTAAAGACTGTCTGCGCCCATTTTGGCGTGCCAGTGATCGAACTGGTGGGCATAGAAAAACTATCTGGCCATCCTTCTGTGAAGGGTATGCGCCAGATAGCCGATCAGGTGAATGCTTTCCTGAAGGAGAAGCATTAATTAGTTGTCGGGATTCCGCTGGTAGTGGTATTCCTGGATATTGGGATTGGTGCCCAAGTCCGTATCGGGAATAGTGGTCGAACGGATGAGTTTCTGGTCGTAGCCCTTATGCATGGGACCTACGCGCAGCAGAAAGTCGTTGAAGTTCATGGTGGGGACAACTACGCCGAAGGCACCGATACCAACTCTTGATCCCTCTGTGAGTACATTGTTGTAGATGTAGGCTGTGGTGAAGAAGGTGTGACGGTAGATTTCCAGACGGTTGTACTTGTCGAAAGCCTCGCGCCATTCCTGGCCGACTTTTGTGGAGTCAGCGGTCGTGAAGATGAAACCGATGTTATGCACATAGTCGTCGATCTGGTCGCCGCGGATGCTGTCATTCATCTCCATGCACTGCATAATGTCATCGTTGATCTCATCACGCATCTCCTTCTCTGTGGGAGCCGTGAAATAGGCAATAATCAGAAGTACGACAAGAATGGCTGCCAATATGAGCAGTTTGCCTAGGCAACTATGGTAGAATGCCTGTGCCATCGTCTCGTTTCCTCTGTTGTAATTGATTCTGCTTGACTGGTTCATCTCTTGATTAAATTTGGTTATTGTGGATTAAGTTCATGAATTCCTGACGGGTCTTGGCTTGGTTGAAGGCACCACTGAAGTCGCTCGTGGTGGTGGTGGAGTTCTGTTTCTCGATACCCCGCATCTGCATGCACATGTGCTTGGCTTCGATGACGACCATCACGCCGAGGGGCTTCAGGGTCTCCTGGATGCAGTCCTTGATCTGCTGCGTCATACGTTCCTGCACCTGCAGCCGATGGGCATAGATATCAACCACACGGGCAATCTTCGACAGCCCCGTGATATAGCCGTTGGGGATGTAGGCCACATGAGCCTTGCCGTAGAAGGGCAGCATGTGATGCTCGCAGAGCGAGAAGAAGTCAATGTCCTTCACGATGACCATCTGTGAGTAGTCTTCCTTGAAGAGGGCATCGGTAAGCACCTTGTGGGCATCCATCTCATAGCCTCGGGTGAGTACCTGCATGGCCTTGGCCACGCGCATGGGCGTCTTGAGAAGTCCTTCGCGCTCCGTGTCCTCGCCGAGCAGCCGGAGTATTTCCTTATAGTGCCTTGCCAGTTCTATTTCCTGTTTCATGGATATTGTACGGTGATTTTCCCTTTGACGATGATGGCCGACTCGTAGCCTAGGCTCTTCGCTCGCGTTAGTATCTCGTGGGCCTCCTCATAAGTGCGGTAGTTTCCAATGCGGCAGATCCATCGCGGAGAATAGAAATGAACATAGACGGGCTCCCCGGGGAAGAGCGACTTGACCTCGTTGCCGACTCTCTCTGCCTTGATCCTGTCATTCCTGGAGTTGCCTCCGGCAAATACCTGTACGCGGTAACCATTCACCTTGTAGCCCTTCATCACCTTCTTGTGGGCATCGTCGGCGGCATCGGATATGCTGATGGAGTCGTGGGCCTCGGACAGAACCTTCGAAGGCTTGTCTTGTTTCTCCTGTTTGTTGGCAACCTGCTCGGCTGTTTTCTCCTGAGGCTTGTTGTCCTGCTGCTTGCGGACAATGGGCTGTGTAGCGGTCGTAGAGCCGTTTACCAGTTCGTCGATATCCTTGCTCTGCTTCACGGTGACCTTTCCTTCACCCTGATTGCTCTGCTGCAATCGTTGTGTGAAGGTAGATTGTGCGTCGGCTGCCAGAATGCAGCCGACACACAGTGTCAATATGAGGATGAGGCGTTTCACTTCTTCCAAGCGTCGATAATACCCTTGAAGTCGGCAGCCTTTAGCGAGGCACCACCGATGAGACCACCGTCGATGTCGGGCTTGGCGAACAGTTCGGGAGCATTGCTGGCCTTGCAACTGCCACCATAGAGGATCGTGGTATCGTCGGCCACGGCCTGACCATATTTCTCGGCAATGATGCTGCGGATGTAGGCGTGGATCTCCTCGGCCTGCTCAGCAGTAGCGGTCTTGCCGGTACCGATGGCCCAGATGGGCTCGTAGGCGATGACGATCTTGCGGAAGTCCTCCTCGGCGAGGTTGAATACGCTGCCCTCGAGTTCAGCCTTCACGACTTCGTTCTGCTTGCCGGCCTCGCGCTCCTCCAGACTCTCGCCGATGCAGAAGATCACTTTCAGGTCGTTCTTCTGTGCCAGCAGCACCTTCTCCTTCAGGATCTCGGGAGTCTCCTTATAGTACTCACGGCGCTCAGAGTGGCCGAGGATGACGTACTGTGCACCAGTGCTCTTTACCATCTCTGCGGAAACTTCACCTGTGAAGGCACCCTTCTCCTTGTCGGCGCAGTTCTCGGCACCCAGGCCGATGATGTCCTGATCAAGGAACTGGGCAATCGATGCCAGATGGATAAACGGGGTGCAAATCACCACACCACAGTTAGGCTTGTCGGCCTTCAATGTCTCGTTAAGTTCTTTTGCAAGAGCAATACCATCCTGAAGATTCATGTTCATCTTCCAGTTACCTGCTACAATTTTCTTTCTCATAATTTTGTTTTCTTTTATAGGGTTATTAAAACTAGATATTCTTGATTTCCTGGAGCGGAGCCAGTGGCTCCACATCCAGAGCCTGTCGGCGATAGTGAGCAGTGCCAGCGGCAGCACGAACCAAGTGAGTATCCAGAGGATCTTACTTGCCACCGTCTCCGTGGGCAACTGTCCCAGTTCGGAATCCTCCAGCCTGCTTGTCAGTTGTTCCTCTTCAGGGAGATCGTTGTGACTCCATTTGCGGATGATCTGACCGTCTTTCAGCAGCAACAGCCCTGGGTTCGAACGGATCATGGTCTTCAGCGTGATCTCGTCGGTCTGGCAGAAGGGGTATTCTGCGCCTGTGATGTCACGCCAGCGGTTGATGCCCCTTTCCGTACTGGCCGTGAGACAGTAGAAGGGATAGCCGTTGTCCAGGCTGTACTCGTAGATCTGGTTGAGTCCGTCGAGTTGTGAGTCGTCGGCCTGCTCCAGATGAGGCGATACCAACAGGAAAGTATATCCCTTGTCGTTGAGGACCTCTTCGGTGATATCCTCGCCCTCGTCGGTCTGTTCCATAAAGAACTCGGCATAGGGCGATTCCTCTCCTTCCATCATCCGCTGCCAACCAGCCCTGAGGTCGATCCCTACGTGATAGGGGCGGAAGTCGAACTGGGGTAGGGTATAGAGGCTGCGGCCTGTGATGATGAGCAGGATGAACACGCCCGAGTAGTTCATGACAATCCACTGGTTGGATTCCCTGATTAGCCGTGGCATCTCCAGTGGGCTCTTCCAAACCGCTATGGCGGTTGCCAGCAGGATGCCGTTCTTCCAGAGGGTCTGCCAGTTGGTGAGCACCACGGCATCGCCGAAACACCCGCAGTCGCTGACGGGATCTGCTATGGCCACCCAGAGCGTCAGCAACGTCATCAGGGCCATGAGTACCAGCACGATCTTCGACACGAGCCTTCGCCGGATGGCAAAGAGCAGGCAGATGCCGAGGATGAACTCCACTGCCGATAGCAGGACGGATGCCGAAAGGGTCATCGCGTCAGGCACGTAGCGCGCCAGTCCTGCCGCTGCCAGATAGTCGTGGATCTTGTACTGGGTGCCCAGGGGATCCACAGCCTTGACGAATCCTGAGAAGATGAACGTCACTGCGAGCACCAGGCGGCAGATGTTGACGATAGTCTTTCTCACTCGTCCTCCGTTAACTTAATGACTCCAAAGACCGCATAGTTGATGATGTCCATATAGTTGGCACCAATACCCTCAGAGACAAGCGTTGCGCCCCCAAGGTCTTCTATTTCCTTGATGCGCTCAATCTTCGTGAGGATGAAGTCCGTATAGGAACTGATCCTCATCGAGCGCCATGCTTCATCGTAGTCGTGGTTCTTGCGCTTCATCAGTTCCAGTGCCTCGCGGGCATACTGGTCGTAGAGCGCCATCGCCTCGTCATTGGTGATATCCACCACGTCGGCAAACCCCTTGTCGAGTTGTATCAGTCCTACGATGCCGTAGTTGATCAGCGCCACGAACTCAGGTCTGATGCCCTCGCCAACCTTCGATTCCTTCTTGAGTTCGAGGGAGCGGATGCGCTTTGCCTTGATGAAGAGTTGGTCGGTGAGTGCCGTGGGGCGCAGGATACGCCACGAAGCCTTATAGTCGTGAAGTTTCTTTTCGAAAAGCGCACGGCATTCCGCCATGGCTTTCTCAAACTGGGTGTTTGTCTTCTCTAAATTAGCCATAATCGGGTGCAAAGGTAAAAAATAAATATGAAAAAAAGCAAGAATGAAAGAACGAATTTGCGCAAAGACGTTTTTTTTTCATTTCTTCATTTCTTCTTCTTTCATTTTTCCTTTTGTTTCTGATGGATATAGCGGATTGTGGCACCCAGTGTCTCAAACTGGGTACGGATAGAGTCGCGGCGCATCCTAGTCCTTGTCAGCAGCGTCAGTTCCTCGGGCGTGGCCTTCAGCGCAGCCTTGTCGGCATCCACCTGTTTCTGAAGGGCTTCCAGTTCCCGGTTGGCTATCTGCAACAGGCTGTCGGTCTGTACCATCTCGTCCTGAGCGGCTTTCAGTTCAATCTCCTGATGCAGCCGCAGGGCACCCTTCCTGGCTTCCACCACTTGGGAGTAGGTCTTGCGCAGGGAGTCGATGTCGGCCCTGGCTGCATCGAGGTCGCCTTGCTCGAAGTGCGTCCGTGCCTCTTGCAGTAGTTGTGTTGCCTTTTCCTGCTGGTTGTCGCCACAGGCTGTGAGTATCACCAGTATGACGAGGGATAATAGGAAACAGTTCTTCTTCATTTCTTTTGCGTTTGATATTTGTAATTTGACTGCAAAGATAAGGAAAAGTTCCGACCTGACAAAAAGAAAAAGTGTGAGAATTTGGAGATGTGGGGATTTTTTAGTACCTTTGCACGCTCAAAAACAAAAGAATCTCAGCATGAAACTCTATTCAGACGAGGAATTAGCGCGGATACTGGATCAGGAAATCTTCCACCAGATCAGTGAGGCTGCCGACCGACTGGGTCTGGAGTGCTATGTGGTGGGTGGCTATGTCCGTGATATCTTTCTGGAGCGTCCGTCGAACGATATCGATGTGGTGGTCGTGGGAAGTGGTATCTCCGTGGCTGAGGAACTGAAACGGATGGTGGGTAAGAAGGCGCACCTCTCCGTGTTCAGAAATTTCGGAACGGCTCAGGTGAAGTTTCGTCAGAAAGGCATCGAGTACGAAGTGGAGTTCGTGGGAGCGCGGAAGGAGAGTTACAGCCATGACTCGCGGAAGCCTGTCGTGGAGGATGGAACGCTGGAGGACGATCAGAACCGTCGCGACTTTACCATCAATGCGATGGCCATCTGTCTGAATAAAACTCGTTTCGGGGAACTTGTCGATCCGTTTAATGGACTGGCCGACCTGGAGGATGGCATCATCGCTACGCCCTTGGATCCAGAGGTCACTTTCTCTGACGATCCCCTGAGGATGATGCGCTGCATACGCTTTGCTACCCAACTGAACTTCCAAATTGAGGATGAGACTTTCGAGGCACTGGAGCGGATGGCTGACCGGATCAAGATCGTCAGTGGTGAGCGTATCAAGGATGAACTTAACAAGATCATTCTCTCGCCACAGCCAAGTCGTGGATTCGTGGATCTGCAACGCTCTGGTTTGTTAAATATTATCATGCCGGAACTGGCCGCGCTCGACATCGTGGAGCAAAAGAATGGCCGAGCCCATAAGAACAACTTCTACCATACGCTGGAGGTGCTGGATAACGTGGCCCGCCACTCCGACAACCTGTGGCTGCGCTGGGCGGCCCTGATGCACGATATCGGGAAGACGAAGTCGAAGCGCTGGGATCCTGCTATTGGCTGGACTTTTCACAACCATAATTTGATTGGGGCCAAGATGGTGCCGCAGATTTTCCGTCGCCTGATGCTGCCGATGGATGCGAAGATGAAGTACGTACAGAAACTCGTCGATCTGCACATGCGGCCCATCGCCATTGCCGACGACGAGGTCACCGACTCAGCCGTACGCCGTCTGATGAACGATGCCGACGAGGATATCGATGACCTGATGACGCTCTGTGAGGCAGATATCACGTCGAAGAATGAAGTGAGGAAGAAACTCTTCCTCGAAAACTTCCGTATGGTGCGCGAGAAACTGGCCGACCTAAAGGAAAAGGATTACGTGCGCCTGCTTCAGCCTGTCATCGACGGCAATGAGATTATGGAAATGTTTCATCTGAAGCCCAGTCGCGAGGTGGGTGTGCTGAAGCAGTATCTGAAAGATGCCGTGCTCGACAATCGTGTGGAAAACGAGCGTGAGCCGCTGATGCAACTCCTCATGGAGAAGGCTCGGCAGATGAGGCTGGTGTAAAGAATAAAAAGCATAATTGCCAATAAACTTTGTTAAATTGTGGGTATGGAGATATATCGTAAGATATATTTTTCGTAACTTTGCACCTCGAAAATTGAGAAAATGTCGTTCGGTTTTCGCTCCATGAGATGGAATTATCAAATAAACTAGTAAAAATAGGTATGAAAAAGAAGAAGTTTTTGTTGATTGCAGCCGTAGCACTGCTGGTGGCTTCGTGCAGTGGTGGCGGCGGTCGTCCTAACTTTGGCGACAACGAGTATCCGGTAGCGACGGTAGGTACGCAGAGTACAACGATGCAGACTACTTATCCGGCCACAATCAAGGGCGTTCAGGATGTGCAGATCAGTCCGAAGGTGGCTGGTTTCATTACGCAGATCAATGTGAAAGAAGGTCAGACGGTGGGTGCCGGGCAGGTGCTTTTCGTGATAGACAATGTGACTTATCAGGCTCAGGTCCGTCAGGCTCAGGCTGCCGTGAATACAGCCCAGGCATCGTGCAATACGGCTAAGTTGAATTACGAGAACTCTCAGAAGTTGTTTGAGAATAAGGTGATCGGTGACTTTGAACTCCAGTCGGCCACCAACCAGTATGAAAGTGCCCAGGCCGCATTGGCTCAGGCACAGGCCTCGCTGGCTTCAGCCAAGGAGATGCTGAGTTACTGCTATGTGAAGAGTCCCGCTGCCGGTGTGGTAGGTACGCTGCCTTATAAGGTCGGTGCATTGGTTAGTACGGCAAATGTCCTGACGACCGTGTCGAACAACTCTTCCATGGAGGTCTATTTCTCTGTAACGGAAAAAGATGCCCTGGAGATGTCGAAGTCTTCTGGTGGTCAGAATGCTGCCCTGGCGCAACTTCCTCCTGTGAAACTGCAGTTGGCTGATGGCTCTATCTATGGCCTGGACGGTACGGTGACTAAGATGAGTGGTGTGATCGACGCTGCTACGGGTTCTGTTCAGATGATTGCGTTGTTCCAGAATCCTGAGAAGGTCTTGAAGAGCGGTGGCTCGGGTGCCATCATCATCCCCAAGAGTAATTCCTCTGCTATCATTATTTCCCAGAGCTGTGTTTCTGAGGTACAGAATAAGAAGTTCGTCTATACTCTGGAAAAGGACAATAAGGTGAAATATACGGAGATTAAGGTGGATCCGCAGAACGACGGTAACAATTACATTGTGACCGAGGGTCTGAAGGCAGGTGACAAGTATGTGACCAACGGTATCACCAAACTCTCCGACGGCATGGAGATCGTTCCCATCACGCCTGAGAGGTATCAGCAGAAGATACAGGAGCAGGTCAAGGCCATGAGTGCCGGTGACATCGTCGGTGCAATGAAAAAGTAAAAAGGTAAAAAAGTAAAAAGGTAAAACAATGACTTTTACAACATTTATCAAACGCCCGGTGCTATCGACGGTGATCTCCATATTCATCGTCCTGCTGGGCTTTATCGGATTGGCCTCGCTGCCTATTGAGCAGTATCCGGATATTGCACCGCCTACCGTGGTTGTCTATACCAGTTATCCTGGTGCCGACGCTGAGACAGTGAAGAACTCCGTCATCGTGCCGCTCGAAGAGTCAATCAACGGTGTGGAGGGAATGGACTATATATCTTCTACCGCCTCGTCGGGCAATGCCAACATCACGGTGCTGTTCCGCCAGGGTATGAATGCCGATATGTGTGCCGTCAACGTGCAGAACCGCGTCTCTCAGGCTCTGGCATTGCTGCCTGCCGAGGTGACGCAGATCGGTGTGACGGTGATGAAGCGTCAGACGTCGCAGGTGCTCATGTTCACCCTGACTTCCGACGGACGTTACGACGACGAGTTCCTGACGAACTACAATAACATCAACATCATACCTGCCATCAAGCGTATTCAGGGTGTGGGTGACGTGCAGTCGCCCGGTCTGAAGACCTATTCTATGCGTATCTGGCTGAAGCCCGACGTGATGAAGCAGTACAACCTGATGCCAAGCGACATCAGCGGCGTGCTGGCAGAGCAGAATATTGAGGCGGCTCCCGGCAACTTCGGCGAGCAGTCGGACGTGGCCTACGAGTATGCCATGCGCTACACGGGTCGTCTGAAGACGCCTGAGGAGTTCGGCAACATCATCATCTCGAGCGATGCCAACGGCAATACGCTGAAACTGAAGGATGTGGCGAAGATCGAACTTGGTGGTTTGCAGTACACCGTGTCGATGAAGAACAACAATATCCCGTCGGTGATGGGTATGGTGCAGCAGATCGCAGGCTCCAACGCCAACGAGATCGCCAAGCAGGTGAAGGCTGAACTGGAGGAACAGTCCAAACTGTTCCCGCCGGGCATGACCTACAAGATCAACTACGACGTGACTGAGTTCCTCTATGCGTCGATTGAGGAGGTGGTGTTCACCCTGTTCTTCACCTTGTTCCTGGTGTTCATCGTGATCTACATCTTCCTGCAGGACTGGCGCTCTACGCTCATCCCGCTGATTGCCGTGCCGGTGTCGCTGATCGGTACATTCTTCTTCCTTGAGGTGTTCGGCTTCTCCATCAACCTGCTGGTGCTGTCGGCTTTGCTGCTGGCTATTGCCATCGTGGTGGATGATGCCATCGTGGTGGTCGAGGCCGTGCACGCCAAGTTGGACCAGGGCTACAAATCGACGCTGACGGCCTCTATCGACGCGATGAACGAGATTTCGGGTGCTATTATTTCGATTACACTGGTGATGGCCTCTGTGTTCATCCCCGTGTCGTTCATGGGTGGTACGAGTGGTACGTTCTACCGTGAGTTCGGTGTGACAATGGCCACCTCCATCTTCATTTCGGCCCTGAACGCCCTGACGCTGTCACCGGCCCTTTGTGCCATCTTCCTGAAGCCTCACGACAAGGAGGGCCACGAGAAGAAGATGTCGATGATCGATCGTTTCCACGCCTCGTTCAATACGGCCTTTAACACGACCACCAGCAAGTATAAGGATATCGTCGAGAAACTGGTGCGTAAGCCGCTGGCCATCATTGTGTCGGTGATTGTCGGTATTGCCGTGCTGGGCGTGACGATGATGACCACGAAGACAGGTCTGGTGCCCGACGAGGATACTGGTACGCTTTTCTGTACCATATCCATGCCGCCGGCAACTTCGGTGGAGCGCACGAAGCAGATCATCAACGAGGTCGATTCCATCCTGGCTGCCGACCCTGCCATCCAGAGTCGTGAGCAGATCCAGGGTTATAACTTCATCGCAGGTGCCGGTTCCGACCAGGCTACGTTCATCATCAAACTGAAGCCGTTTGCTGAGCGTCAGAAGGGATTCTTCTGGAAACTGAGTGGACTCTGGCAGGGCGATGGTATCTATCGTTTCTTCCTCAATCCTTACGAGCGCGACGGTGTGCTGGCGCAGATCTATCTGAAGACGGCTCATATCAAGGATGCCTCTATCCTGGCCTTCGGCCCGCCAATGATCCCTGGCTTCTCGGCCAACTCCGGTATCTCGCTCGTGATGCAGGACCGTACGGGTGGTGACCTGACGCGATTCTTCGAGATCGTGAAGGACTACCTGGCCGAACTCAACAAGCGTCCGGAGATCCAGACGGCCCAGACCTCCTACAACCCGAGTTATCCGCAGTATATGATCTCGGTGGATGTGGCCAAGTGTAAGCAGGCCGGCATCTCGCCCCGTGTTGTGCTCACCACGCTGCAGGGTTACTACGGCGGTCTCTATGCCTCTAATTTCAACGCCTACGGTAAACTCTACCGCGTGATGGTGCAGGGCTCGCCCGAGACCCGCATGACGGAGGCTTCGCTGAATAATATATATGTTCGCACGGGAGCCGGTATGTCGCCCGTGAAGGAGTTCTGCACGCTGAACCGTGTCTATGGTCCGTCGAATATCAACCGATTTAATCTGTTCACCGCCATCAATGTGACGGCAACGGTGGCCAGTGGCTACTCTACAGGTCAGGCTATTCAGGCTGTGCAGGATGTGGCTGCCCAGGTGCTCCCCGCAGGCTACACCTACGACTATTCCGGTCTGACACGTTCGGAGGCTGCATCAAGCAACTCCACTGCGATGATCTTTATACTGTGCTTCATCTTCATCTACCTGATCCTGTCGGCGCAGTACGAGTCGTACATCCTGCCGCTGGCCGTGGTGCTTTCCGTGCCGTTCGGACTGGCTGGCGCCTTCCTGTTCACGCAGGTCTTCGGCCACTCCAACGATATCTACATGCAGATCTCGCTCATCATGCTGATCGGTCTGTTGGCCAAGAATGCCATCCTGATCGTCCAGTTCGCTCTGGAGCGTCGTGAGACGGGTATGGCCATCTCGTGGTCAGCCGTGCTTGGTGCCGCAGCCCGTCTGCGTCCTATCCTGATGACCTCACTGGCCATGGTAATCGGTCTGTTGCCGATGATGTTCGCCTCGGGTGTGGGTAAGAACGGTAACCAGACGTTGGGTGCTGCTGCCGTGGGTGGTATGCTCATCGGTACGCTCATCCAGATCTTCGTGGTGCCCGCCCTGTTTGTGATCTTCCAGTCTATCCAGGAGAAGTTCCGTCCGATGAATTTCGAGGATGAGGAGAACGAGGAAGTGGCTGCCGAGTTGGCTCAGTATGCGCATGGTAAGACCCCTGTTAATTATGAACTGGAAAAGTAAATGCTTATGAAGAAGATAATGATATACATGTCCGCAGCCCTGCTGCTGTCGAGTTGCGGACTCTATAACAAGTACGATCGTCCTGATGTCAAGGCCGACGGTATCGTGCGCGACCCCGTGTCGCTGACGGATACCCTCGCCGTGACGGACACGACATCTTTCGGAAACATGCCATGGCGTAGTGTCTTCACCGATCCGCAGTTGCAGACACTCATCCAGCAGGGACTGGAGAACAATCCTGACTTGCTGAATGCAGCCCTCAACGTGAAGATGGTGAACGAGGCTCTCAAGGTGGCCCGCCTGGCCTTCCTCCCCTCACTGGCACTTTCACCACAGGGAACCATCGCTTCGTTTGATGGTGCAAAGGCCTCGCAGACCTATCAATTGCCTATTTCCGCCAGTTGGAACATCGATCTCTTCGGCAACCTGCTCAGCGTGAAGCGCTCCGCCCAGATGCAACTCATCGCCACGAAGGACTATCAGACGGTGGTGAAGACCAACATCATCTCTGGCATCGCCAACATCTATTACACGTTGCTGATGCTCGACCGCCAGGTGGAGATTGTCAGCGACATGGAGCAACTCACGAAGGAGACTTGGGAGAAGATGCAGTTCATGCATGAGAACCGCGTCGGCTACCGTTCTACCGCCGTGCAGAGTGCCGAGGCTGCCTACTATAGCGTACAGGCCCAGAAGGTCGATCTGCTCCGTCAGGTGCGTGAGTGCGAAAACTCGCTCTCACTGCTCATCGGTCAGCAGGGACAGACCATCCAGCGCGGTTCGTTCGCAGGTCAGAGCCTGCCAACAGACCTCTCTACGGGCGTAGGCATCCAGTTGCTTAACAACCGTGCCGACGTGCACGCTGCCGAGATGTCACTGGCCCAGTGCTTCTACGATGTGGAGACGGCCCGCAGTCGCTTCTATCCGAACATCACGGTGACGGGTACCGCTGCCTTTACCAACAGTGCCGGTTCAGCGATCATCAACCCGGGCAAGTGGCTCCTCTCCGCTGTCGGCTCGCTGGTGCAGCCCATCTTCCAGCACGGACAGATCGTGGCTGGTCTGAAGGTTGCCAAGTATCAGTACGAGCAGGCCTACAACACATGGCAGAACGCCGTGCTGAAGGCCGGCAACGAGGTGTCGAATGCCCTTGTCAGTTACAATGCCTCTGCTGAGAAGGCTGAACTCGACGGTAAGCGCGTCGGTGTGCTGAAGCAGAACGTGGAGGATACCAAGAAATTGATGGAGTCCAGTTCCAACACTACCTATTTGGAGGTCATCTCTGCCCAGAGCAGTCTGCTCAATGCCGAGATCTCCGAGGTCACCGACCAGTTCAACAAGATGCAAGCAGTAGTTAACTTGTACCAAGCCTTAGGTGGAGGAGCGAAGTAAAGGTAAAAAGGAAAAAAGTAAAAAGGAAAATATGGCAAGTGAAATATCCCCCAAGGCTGAGATTTCGCCAAAGGCGAAGATCGGCGACAACTGTAAGATATTCCCCTTCGTGTATATCGAGGACGACGTGGAGATCGGTGACAACTGCATCATCTTCCCCTTTGTCTCTATCTGTAACGGGTCGCGCATCGGCAACAACAACAAGATCCACCAGGGTAGCGTGATCGCTGCCCTGCCGCAGGACTTCAACTTCCGTGGTGCCAAGTCGTATGTGAAGATTGGCGACAATAACGTGATCCGTGAGAACGTGGTGATCAACCGTGGTACCCAGCGCGATGGCTGTACCGTTATCGGCAACAACAACTTCCTGCTCGAAGGTACGCATATCAGCCACGATACCGTGGTGGGCGACCACTGCGTGTTCGGCTATGGCGTGAAGATTGCCGGCGACTGTGAGATCCACAATGGTGTGATCTTCTCCTCAGGTGCCATCCAGAATGCCAACACCCGTGTGGGCCGTCTGGCACTCGTTCAGGCAGGCTGCACCTTCTCGAAGGATATCCCGCCGTTTGTCGTGGCAGGTGGTAAGCCGATAGAATACGGAGGCTCCAACACTACGATGATGACCGAGGCTGGCATCGACGTGAAGGTACAGAAGCACATCGCCAATGCCTATCGTCTGCTGTTCCACGGAAAGACCAGTACCTTCGATGTGATCAATCAGATCAAGGAACAGGTGCCCGACAGTCCGGAGATACGGACCATCATCGAGTTCCTGGAGCATACGAAGCGTGGTATCATGTGTAAGTAAAAGAGAAATCCTCCCGCCAAAGACGGGAGGATTTCTTTATCAGTAGGATGCCGTACAGGGGATGCCCTCGGCAATGACCCTGTCGCGGATGGCATCGAGTTGTTTGTGGGTGGCTTTCAGCAGTCCCTGAGTGGGTGTCTCGCGGTCGATGGTGTAGATCATCACCTGTTGGGGTGCAATTGCCTTCACTGCCTCCAGCCACGGTTCTACATATTCCTCCCCCGTGTTATCTACTGACTCACCCCCCTCTGGCTCCCCCTTGGCAAGGGGGAGAGTTGAGGGGATGGTGCCCCTCATGAACATGGTCTGGATGATGATATGCCCCTTGAATGCTTTCATGCGCTCGATAATCAGGTTCACGTCGTAAGTGCCATTAGGGTGATCTACCTTATTAATATATAGGGGATCGATGGTGTCGAGTTTCAGGATGTTGTTATCGACTCTCATCAAGGCATCATGCACCTGTTGGCGGTGGATCATCGTGGAGTTGCTCAGCACGGAGACCTTTGCCTTCGGACAGTACTGGTTGCGCAGGCGTATCGTGTCGTCGATGATCTCCGCGAAGTGCGGATGACAGGTGGGTTCGCCATTGCCAGCGAAGGTCAGCACGTCAGGCAACCGCCCATCGGCGGTCATCTCCTGCAGTTTAGCCTCCAGTTTCCGGGCCACCTCCTCGCGTGTGGGAAAGGGTAGGGAGGGACGGTGGTCTTCATTGAAGCCGCACTCACAATAGATGCAGTCGAAAGAACACACTTTTCCATCGGCTGGCAGCAGGTTGATGCCTAGCGAAAGTCCTAGTCGGCGGCTGTGGACAGGCCCGAAGATAGGGGATGGATAGATAATAGTACTCATACAGCGTGCAAATTTACGTTTTTTTTTGGAGTTGCCAAAAAAAAATCGTAACTTTGCACCCGTATTCGAAAATTACGTACGTAAGATTAATGAAAAGACGCAGGAAGAATGCTGGCAGCCGTCGTGGTGTGCAGATGGTTACATTGTGTATCAGCACGTCGATGGTGCTTGTGTTATTGGGCATGGTGGTGTTCTCGGTGCTTACTTCGCGTAACCTGTCGCAGTGGGTGAAGGAAAACCTGACTGTGACGGTGATGCTCAACGACGGGGTGACCACCAACGAGGCCAAACTATTGTGCCGTGACCTCTATCATCGGCCATACGCCAGGAATATCGACTACATCAGTCGAGAGCAGGCCCTGAAGGAGCAGACGGAGGCTATGGGCTCCGATCCCTCGGAGTTCCTCGGGATGAATCCTTTTTCTGCCACGCTGGAATTGCAGATGAAGTCCGACTATGCCAATCGCGACTCCCTGAAATGGATAGCCGAGGAGATCAAGAAGAATCCCAAGGTCAGCGATGTCGCCTATCAGGTGGATCTGATGGATAAGGTGAACAGTAACTTGGCAAAGATAAACATCCTGTTGCTGGTGATTGCCGCCCTTCTTACCTTCATCTCTTTCTCGCTCATCAACAACACGGTGCGCCTGAGCGTCTATTCCCGTCGCTTTCTGATTCATACGATGAAACTCGTCGGGGCATCCTGGGGCTTCATCCGTCGCCCTTTCATGAAGAACGGGTTTATGGTGGGTATCATTGCCGCATTCATAGCCATTGCCGTCTTGGGGGGCTGTATCTACGGCCTTTACTATTACGAGCCTAATATGATGACCATTATAACCTGGCGCGAACTGGCGATTACGGCAGGGGCAGTCTTGCTGCTGGGAATCATCATTACCAGTGTCAGTTCGTATATCTCCGTCAACAAGTTCCTGCGCATGTCTGCAGGTGACCTGTATAAGATTTAGTTTAGAGTTTACAGTTTAGAGTTTATAGTTTATGGATAAGAAGAATTTCGCGTTCGACAAGATAAATTTCATACTGTTAGCAGTAGGAATGGTCATTGTGGTCATCGGTTTCCTGCTGATGGTTGGCCCGAATTCTACCGACACCACCTTTGAGCCTGATATCTTCAGTGCCCGTCGTACTAAGGTGGCCCCGCTGGTATGTCTGTTTGGATTTGTCTCAATGGTCTATGCAGTAGTGCGTAAACCGAAGTAAAATTGTGAAATAATTAAATTGTGAAATATCAAAATGGACTGGATACAAGCATTGATTCTGGGCATTATTCAGGGATTGACTGAATATCTGCCTGTAAGTTCGAGTGGTCACCTGGCTATTACCTCTTCTTTCTTTGGCATTAAGGGAGAGGAGAGCCTGATGTTTACAGTGGCAGTACACGTTGCCACCGTACTTTCCACCTTGGTGATGCTCTGGAAGGAAATTGACTGGATTTTGAAGGGGCTCTTCAAATTTGAGATGAACGAAGAGACGAAATACGCATTGAACATCCTCGTGTCTATGATCCCTGTGGGTATCGTGGGACTGTTCTTTAAGGACAAGGTGGAGGAAGCCTTCGGTTCCGGTCTGCTTATTGTCGGTGTGATGCTGATAGTGACGGCCGTGCTGCTGATCTTCTCCTATTATGCGAAGCCCCGTCAGAAAGAGCATATCTCGCTGTGGGATGCCTTTGTGATCGGCGTGGCGCAGGCTTGTGCCGTACTGCCGGGCCTGTCGCGCTCAGGCTCCACCATTGCCACGGGTCTGATGCTGGGCAACAAGAAGGAGAAACTGGCCCAGTTCTCGTTCCTCATGGTGATTCCGCCGATACTCGGCGAGGCACTGTTGGATGTCCTGAAGATGGCAAAGGGAGAGGAAGTGATGGGTAATATCGGCACCTTCCCATTGGCCGTAGGCTTCCTGGCTGCCTTCCTCTCTGGCTGTTTCGCCTGTAAGTTGATGATCAGTGTCGTCAAGAAAGGCAAACTGGTCTATTTCGGTATCTATTGTGCCATCGTAGGACTTGCCGTATTGCTTTACCAATTTGCACGATGAACTTTCAGGAGGGCGCATATATCTACATTAACAAGCCATACCGGATGTCGAGTTTCGGTGCTTTGGCCCATATCCGCTATGTCGTTTCCAAACGGCTGAAGGTGAAGCGGGTGAAGATGGGGCATGCAGGCACGCTCGACCCCCTGGCTACAGGTGTCCTCATCCTCTGTACGGGGAAGGCAACGAAGCAGATCGAATCTCTGCAACAGCATACAAAAGAATACACGGCCACGCTTCAACTTGGTGCCACCACGCCCAGTTACGATATGGAGCATCCTGTGGATCAGACTTACGCGACTGATCATATCACGAGGGAACTGATTCAAGCCACGCTGCCCCGCTTCCTGGGCGATATCATGCAGGAGCCGCCCCTCTTCTCCGCCTGTATGGTGGCGGGCGACAGGGCCTACGAACTGGCCCGTCGTGGCGAGGATGTGAAACTGGCGCCCAAACCCGTCCGCATCGATGAGATCGAACTGACGCATTTCGACCCGGAGACGATGCAGATGAGCATCCGGGTGGTCTGCGGTAAGGGTACTTATATCCGTTCGCTGGCCCGTGATATTGGCAAGGCCCTGAACAGCGGAGCCTATCTGACCGCGCTCTGTCGTACACGTGTCGGTGATGTCCGTATCGAGGACTGCCTGACCTTCGACGACTTCCCCCAATGGCTGGAGATGCAATTGTTAAATCGTGAAATAGTTAAATCGTGAAATAAATATATGAAGTTATCACAGTTTAAGTTTAAACTCCCGGAAGAATTGGTTGCCATGGAACCTACGTTCCATCGCGACGAGTGCCGTCTGATGGTGCTGCATCGTAAGAGCGGGAAGATAGAGTTGGCCAAGAAGGACGAGAACGGTGAGGACCTCAAGGACAAAGAGGGCAATCCCGTCTATCTTGAATTCCGCAACATCCTTGACTATTTTGAGGAAGATGATACCTTCGTGTTTAATGACACGCAGGTATTCCCGGCCCGTCTCTATGGCACAAAGGAAAAGACCGACGCGAAGATCGAGGTGTTCCTCCTGCGCGAACTCAATCAGGACCTGCGCCTGTGGGATGTCCTGGTGGAACCGGCCCGGAAAATCCGCATAGGCAACAAACTCTTCTTCGAAGACGACGGTCCGATGGTGGCAGAGGTCATCGACAACACGACCAGCAGGGGGCGCACGCTGCGTTTCCTCTACGACTGCCCTCATGACGAGTTCAAGCGCGAACTGTTTGCGTTGGGCGAAGCACCCCTCCCGCGCTATATCATAGACAAACGGCCTGCCAAGGAAGATGATATGGAACGGTTCCAGACCATCTATGCCAAGAGTGAGGGAGCCGTCACCGCTCCTGCCACAGGTCTGCATTTCAGCCGTGAACTGATGAAGCGCATGGAGATTCGGGGCGTCAATTTCGCCTATATCACCCTCCATTGCGGCCTTGGCAGTTTCGATCCCATTGAGGTGGAGGACCTCACAAAGCATAAGATGTCTTCAGAGCAGATGTTCGTCAGGAAAGAAGCCTGCGATCTGGTCAACTCCACCAAGGCTGCCGGCCGAAGGGTCTGTGTCGTAGGTACGAGTACTGCCCGTGCGACGGAGACAGCCGTTGGTACGGATGGTCTGCTGAAGGAGTACGAGGGGTGGACTAACAAGTTCATCTTCCCGCCATACGAGTTCGGACTGGCCAATGCCATGATCGGCAATTTCTATCATCCTGAATCGACCATGATGATGAGCGAATGTGCCTTCGGTGGTTACGACCTGGTCTATGAGGCATATACGCAGGCTGTCAGGCATGACTATAAGTTCGGCTGCTATGGCGATGCGATGCTGATACTCGATGACTAAAGTATATTTGGGCCTGGGGTCCAACCTGGGCAACAGGGAGGCTCACCTCCGCAAAGCCATCCTGCTGATAGGCGAGCGGGTGGGGCAGGTGATGCGCCAGTCGTCGTTCATCGACACCGACCCGTGGGGCTTCCAGTCGAGCAACCGCTTCATGAATGCCGTCGTCATGATCGAGACGGAGCATACCGCCCGGGAGGTGCTGGAGATAACCCAGCAGATAGAGCGCGACATGGGGCGGCAGAAGAAGTCGGTGGATGGCCGCTATGCCGACCGGGTGATCGACATCGACATCCTGCTGTACGGAAACGAGCAGGTAGATGAGCCCGACCTGAAGATACCCCATCCCAGAATGCTCGAGCGCCCGTTCGTGATGATACCGCTCGGAGAAATCTCACAAAATGACTAAGAATAGGCTATTAACGAAATAAAAACAATCAGAATATGAAGCAACTAATCTCCATCGTGCTCTTGGCCATGACTATGACGGCTCAGGCACAAAACTGCTGCAAGGAAGGTAATCCCTACCAGCACTATACCCAGAACCTGCCTTTCCCGATGCCCGAGGTCAAGGTCCCTGTTATCCCCGACTATCAGGTCTGCCTGAGTGATTTCGGAGCCGACCCCACTGGTCAGGCTCTCTCCACGGAAGCCTTCGTCAAGGCTGTTGATGCACTCACCCAGAAGGGTGGAGGGCATCTGATCGTGCCGTCTGGCGTCTGGCTCACTGGTCCCATCGTTCTGAAGAGCAACATCGACCTCCATTTGGAGATGGGGGCTGTCATCCAGTTTGCTGCCGACGAGAGTCTCTATCCTCTGCTTGATGTCAGTTTTGAGGGCTTGAATACCCGTCGCTGTCAGTCCCCGTTGAGTGCCAATGGAGCCGAGAACATCTCTGTGACGGGTAAGGGAGCCATCGACGGGAACGGCCAGTATTGGCGCCCCGTGAAGCGCCAGAAGGTCACGGAAAGCCACTGGAAGAAGTTTCTTGCCGTTCCTGGTAGCCAGGAGATGAAGGCCGGCTACTGGGTGCCCTCTGAGGGCTATGCCAAAGGCGAACAGGGAGCCAATATGAACGTACCCATGGCGGAGACCGATGAGGAGTGGAACGCCGTCAAGCGCTTCCTCCGTCCCGTCATGGTCAATTTCGTCAACTGCAAGAATGTGATGCTGCAGGGAGTCATCTTCCAGAACTCTCCTGCGTGGAACCTCCATCCGCTGATGTGTGAGAACGTCATCATCGACGATGTGCTTGTGCGCAATCCTGAGTATGCGCAGAACGGCGATGCCCTCGACCTGGAGTCGTGCAAGAACTGCCTGATTGTCAATTCCCGTTTCGATGCAGGCGACGACGGTATCTGTATCAAGAGCGGCAAGGATGCCGATGGCCGTAAGCGGGGCATCCCTTGTGAGAATGTGGTGGTCGATGGCTGCACGGTCTTTGCTGGTCATGGCGGCTTCGTCGTGGGGTCGGAGATGAGTGGCGGTGTCAGGAACTTCAAGGTCAGCAACTGCCAGTTCCTGGGCACCGATGTCGGCTTGCGCTTCAAATCCACCCGTGGCCGTGGCGGCATCGTGGAGAACATCTATATCGACGGCATCTCGATGATGAACATTGTCAATGATGCCATCACGTTCAATATGTACTATGGCGGTATCTCCGTAGCGGAGGCCAAGGAGGCAGGTATTGTCACCGACAATGTCACGAAGAAGCCTGTCGATGAGACTACGCCCATCTTCCGCAATATTGATATACGGAATGTGGTGTGCAACGGAGCCGGTCGCGCCATGGAGTTCAATGGCCTGCCCGAGATGCCGGTGGACGGCATCCGTCTGAAGGACATCACCATCCGTGCCCAGGAAGATGCCGTATTCACCAACTGCACGAATATCCAGCAGGAAAACGTACGAATCCTAAAGTCCGCAGAATAAAGCCGGATTAATCTTCGAAGCAGAGTGAGACTCACTGAAAAGGTCGTTGTTAAGTGAACAACCTAAAAGATGTTAAAATTACCCTGTATTCGTGCAAGGATTTGGGAATTGGCAGTTATATCAGTAGAAGCAAGAGTAATAATGTGTAATTTTAGAGAGGTTTTAGAAATGAAGAAAACGTTTTTGTCCGCCACCGTCAGTCTTCTGCTGATGGCGGGGGTGGGGTTGATCCATTCAGCCTGTAGTAGTGATGAAGTGGATGACAGGCCTGCGCGGCTGTTTGGTGAGCAGACGATTGCAACGGTCAACGACTTGCCCGGTGTCGTTCATCTTGACAGCGAACTGAATCTCTGGTATCTCTGTCCCATGCAGAAAGACTGTGTGGAGTCGGATGTAAGGCATTACACTTTCACCCTCGACAATGACTTCCAGCAAGAAGGACTGTCCGTGATTTATTCGGGTCAATTGCATGATCTGTTGATAAGACAGTCGGATGCAGGCAGTCAAAAGTCTGAATACTATATTTCCATGGATGACATAAAAGCGAACAGCCATCTTCAGCCGTTGTCTGATGTCGAAGAACAGATTGCAAAGTTCCTTGATGCGGCAACAGCCTCAGAAGATCAGAAGAACTGCCAGATAAACTTCCATGGCGAAGGGGAAGAGGTGTATTCGGATGCGGCATACGTGATCAACGACCGGGACCATTTGGCAGAGATATACACAGGTGGTGAGGAAATCCCTGAGATTTCGTTTGACCGTTATACACTCATCGTGGGCAGGGCTGCCATGCCAGGCTCCGCAACATCATTGGCATATTTCGATGTGTCCTCGGGCTCTGATTCGACAGTACTGAATCTGTATCTTCATGAGTCGGGTATTGGTAATGCCATGATCACGAACACTTTTTTCTGGGGACTATTCCCTAAGTTTGAGAATGAAGGATTGGTAATTGTGAGAAATAATAGTATTGTTGCTCAACTCCATGAATGACACACAGCGTCAGATTCTGTTCAAGTAGGTGCCTTTGGTGGTGTCGCTGTTCATTCCTTCAGCCAATGCACAACTTGCTGGCTTTCAGTAGGTTTGGCTGAAGGGTGCTTTCTTGTTGCTCATAAGCGAGGCACTTCCCCAAGTTCCAGAACGATGTGTCCTTCAATTTGCTGAAGGGACAAAGATTACCAATGGCACACTAGTCTTGAATAATATCCTGAATATGTAAATACTAACACCAGCCTCTATGATGTTAGAAAGATTATTAAGAAACGGGACGCTTTCTGCCCTGTCCCTTCTGTTCTTTTTCTACCTGACATCGTGCGAGAAGGAAGAGATGACAGATTCCCCTAATCCTGTCCCTCCTATAGAAGGACCCGACA
>FLNY01003765.1_pt1 | contig 51689 bp, 33 predicted proteins | sample 1140381 | NCBI WGS metagenome assembly FLNY01 (sample SAMEA3878172, study PRJEB12797) | bioreactor metagenome | biome: Moose rumen | place: Sweden | collected 2011-10
GGAATCTGTCATGACCAAGAATGCATGACATGAAATAGGTACAACTAAAAAGCGGCAGCAGCTACAGTCGAAACTGATTGTAGCTGCTGTCGCTATTGTATATAGGTATTACTACCTGTAGTTTATCGGATGCTTACTTCGGTCGCGACCGAACAAGCAAAAGTCCCAGTCGTATTCCTATATGCGCCCAGTCGTATTTACAGTTTCAGCTGGTTGCAGTTGCCGATCAGACAAGTCGTTCCTGGCTTTACGGCCAGAGTATTCGTGATCATGCTCTCCGCTGATTGGGGTTAACTGATATATTATTGCCAAATTTTCTGAAATATTTTTTTTGCGTTGGATAAGGCTTTATTCTTTTCTTTTGTATCTTTGCGATATGAAAACGAACAATGGACATAATGAGGCGCCCGGGGCGCATAAGATGGGGCGCCGCAAGGATGCCAACTGCTATTATCTGCCAGGGCTTTACCACGTCACGCTGAGGGTAAGTGATGAATGGGGCGCGATGCTGGGACGGATGGCGGGCGATGTCGGCGTGGCTGATGGGCTTCCTGGGGCGCCCTGCGTAGAGCTCTCCGCCGTAGGGCGCATAGTGGAGGAAGAGCTCACGCAGAGCATAAAAAAGCATTATCCTATGGTGGAGGTGTTGGAGTATGTCGTGATGCCGGAGCACTTGCATGTGCTTCTTATTGTGCATAGCAGGATGGTGAGCAGCCGGGGCCGCAGCTCGCATCTTGGCCACGTGATAGCCGGATTTAAGAAGGGCTGCAACAGGCGCCTCTGGGAGCTGATGGGGATGCGGGGGGAAACGGCGCAGCGGGTGGAGGTGGCGCAGCGGGGAAAACCCGCTGCCGCACCCCAGGACGGAGAAGAGATAGGGAAGCAGGGGGGATTGGAAATGGGGAAGCAGGGGGGAGAAGAGATGGGGAAGCTGGGCGGAGGGTTCTCGTCTGCTTCTGCTCTGGGGGTGCGCCAAGCGGTTTCCCCGATTGGGTATAAAGTGCCGTCTCGCCTGAGTAGCGGGCGTAAGCCTCTCTTTGCGGAGGGGTATGTGGATGTTATGCCTGTGGATGCGAGGCAGCTGCAGACGCAGCTTGCGTATATCCGCCAGAATCCGCGTAGCCGCCTTTTGCGCAGCAGAAATCGAGGATGGCTGCAGACGAAGCGTGGCGGAATAGATACGGCGCTGAGCGTGAAGGCGCTGCGTGGCTACTTGTTGCGCGAATGTGAGAGCTGGCAGATGACGCAGGAGGCGTGGGGCAGAGTGGAACGACGCTTGCTGATAGAGAATGGAAAGGTTGGATGCGACAGTTATGGCGATAGAGGGCTGCTGGGGCGTCGGGGAGAACCAGCCGCAGCGGAACACGGAGCGGAACGCAGGGCGGAACGCAGGGCGGAGGGGAATAGCGGGGCGGATGGTGGCTTGTTGCTGCCTGTGGTTTGCCACAGGCGGGATAGGGCGTTGTTTGCGGTGCAGAAAGCGCGGTGCATGGCTGCGGCGCGGGCTGGGGCGGTGCTGGTGTCGGCACGCATAGCGAAGGGGGAGCAGGAGATCCTCGATGCTGCGATGGGGGAGGGATGGCCTGTTGTTATTGTGGCGGATAATGGTATGGGGGAGCGGTATCATCCTTCGGGGGAGAAGACGGAGTTGGGTGCGGCAGGGCGGTTGCTGCTTGTCACGCCTTGGCGGTATGTTTATCGGCATGCGGATGAGGGGATTAGCGTCTTGGAATGTAAGACGATGAACTGCGTTGTGCAGGCGCTTTGTAGGAAGGCGGATAGCTGGTGGAGATGAGGAAAGCGGCGGTGAAAACCCGCCGCCGCACCCCACCGCCGAGGGCGCAAGGGGGGCAATCCGGGCGTCAGCGGAGGACAGAACAGCGGGGAAAACCCGCCGACCCAGAGGCCAGAGGCCAGGAGGCATAGGACAGAGGGGAGCAGAGGAGGGCAGAGGCCAGGAGGCATAGGACAGAGGGGAGCGGAGGAGGGCAGAGGCCAGGAGGCAGAGTACAGAGGGGAGCGGAGGAGGGCTGGGGACAGAGGCAGAGGACAGAGGGGAGCGGGGAACGCGGAGGAGGGCAGAGGGCGGGTTACTCTTTTTTTCGGGTTCTTTGGGCTTTAGAAGTTAAAAAGGGGGCGAAAGTTTCGTTGTTTCGGGATTTCATTGTACTTTTGCGGCGGAATATGAAATACATGAAGAGAATACTGGTTGCAGTGTTCTGCGTATTGGGTTCATTACGGCTCGGTGCGCAGGATGTGCAGTTCCCGTTTCCGGAGGTGCCTGCGATGATGACCGACACGCAGGCCCGTCTGAAGTTTGTGCTCGAGAATTTCTGGAGCCGTTATGATTTCACAGATGCTTCGTCGTACAACGAACAGGTGGGTGAGCAGGGCTTCTCGGAGTTTATCAACCTGCTGCCTTATGCTGACGCTCAGGAGCAGAAGCGTGCCGTAGATGCGCTGATGACGCTGATCGGCGGCGACGAGCGTCTGATGAGGCGCTTTGACAGCCTCACGGACCATTACTTAGGCAATCCTAACTCGCCACTGCGCAACGATGTGACGTATGAGCTGATGCTGCGTAGCCTGCTGTCGTCGAAGAAAATCGATGCGGCACGCCGCAGCCGTATGGAGTTTAAGCTTAACTTAGTGGCACGTAACCAACCGGGCACGAAGGCTTCCGATTTCGAATACGTCGACCGCATAGGACGCCGCCACCGCCTCTATGAGCTGCAGAGCGAGCTGACGCTGCTGGTGTTCTCAGATCCGGAGTGTGAGCACTGCCACGAGCTGATGCCAAAGATTATTGGCAGCAAGGTGCTGGCTGGCGACCGCAGACTGAAGGTGCTGTCTGTTTATCCCGATGAGAACGTCAAGGCATGGATGCAGTTGCGCCCCACGTTGCCGCTCAACTGGAGCGAGGGACGCAGCCCTGGTGGACAGCTGATGCGTGAGCAGACCTTCTATCTCCCGGCTATGCCGGTGCTTTACTTGCTCGACAAGGACAAGCGCGTGCTGCTGAAGGATGCTACGCTGGAGCAGGTGGAAGCGATGCTTCGAGAAGCTTCGCTTAAATGAAAAGAGGAAAGTGAAAAATGAATAGTAGCAAGCGGAGCTTGTAGTGATATATGAAAAAGGTAATAACGATTTTAATTGCAACGGTAGTGGCACTGTCCTGCAGCGCTGCCGGCCCGTTCACGCTGGTGCTTGATGCCGGTCATGGCGGCAAGGACCCCGGTGCTCTGGGCAAGAGCGGCAAGGAGAAGAATATCAATCTGGCCGTTACGCTGGCTGTGGGCAAGCTCGTGGAGCAGAACCTGAAGGACGTGAAGGTGGTGTATACCCGCAAGACTGATGTCTTCGTGGAACTGAGCGAGCGCGCGGCTATCGCCAACCGTGCGAAGGCCGACCTCTTCGTTAGCATACACACTAATGCGTTGCCGAAAGGGGCGCAGGGCAGGGGCTCAGAGACCTACACATTAGGTATGCACCGCGCCGCCGACAACCTGGCCGTGGCAAAGCGCGAGAACTCAGCCATCATGCTCGAGAAGGACTATGAAAGCCGCTACGAGGGTTTTGACCCGAAGAGCTCGGAGTCGTATATCATCTTCGAGTTCATGCAGGACAAGAACATGGAGCGCAGCGTGAAGCTGGCGCAGATGATACAGAAACAGTTCCGCTCTGCCGGGCGCGTGGACAAAGGCGTGCATCAAGCCGGCTTCCTCGTGCTGAGGGCCACGTCGATGCCCTCGTGCCTCGTGGAGCTGGGATATATAACGACCCAATCCGAAGAAACATACCTCACGAGCCAGCGCGGCGTCGACGAACTCGCCCGCAGCATATACGAAGCCATAAAGAAATATAAGGAAGCACAACAATGAAAATATCTCGCGAAGTAAAGATAGGACTCACAGGCATCATAGCCCTGGTGCTCCTGTTCTTCACAATAAAGTTCCTGCAGGGCGTACAGCTGTTTACGACGCAGGACACATACTACATTATTTTCCGCAATGCCAAGGCGCTGGCTAAGTCCAGCCCTGTATATGCCGACGGCTATAACGTAGGCATCGTGGCCGATATCCGTTACGACTACGACCATCCCGGCTCAGGCGTCATCGTGCAGATTGACGTGGAACATGGCATGCGTATGCCTGAAGGTACGGTGGCCGTCCTCGACGAGGCCATGCTTGGCGGTTGCACGCTGAACTTGCTGATGGGCAACAACCCGAGGGAGCGCTTCGCCGTAGGCGACACCATCCCCTCGGCCGACAACAACGGCCTGATGGCCAAGGCCGCCGAGATGATTCCTAAGCTGGAGCAGACCTTGGCAAAGGTGGACACGCTGCTGACGACGCTCAATGCCGTAGCCTCTGACCCTAACATTCGGCAGATATTGGTTAATGCCCAAACGCTGACTGCCAACCTCGACCAGAGCTCGCGCGACCTGAACAAACTGTTGGAGAAAGATGTGCCGCAGATGGCCTCGACGTTCAACACCGCAGGGCAGAACGTAGTGGCACTGACCGACAAACTCAACCGCCTGGACCTCGAAGGCACCATGGCTAAGGTCGACGGAATGATGAACAACGTCAACCAGATGACTGAGCGCCTGAACTCGCCAAATAACAATGTAGGGCTGCTGCTCAACGACACAGCTCTCTACGGAAACCTCAACCGGACGGCCACCGGCGCGGCACAGCTGGTGGAGGACCTGAAGGCTCACCCCAAGCGCTACGTCCATTTCTCTGTCTTCGGCAAGAAAGAAAAGCCTGCTGAGCCGGAAAAAGAAGATTTACCATAAGGCTGGCCAGACCCGAAGAAAAGTTTGCATATAAATAAAATTTCCAAATAAATAACCCTTTTCACAAGTCTTTACAAAGCACTGGCTAAATAGTTAAGAATTTGTTGATTAAAGAAACGGGGAAAAAAGAGGCGCCAACATTTATTGGCGCCTCAATCGTTTAATATTCAGGGCTTTTGATGTGAGCAATAGCTTGAGGGACTTTGTTATAAGCATAAATTAAAAAGGGCTTGAAAACGTGCTCTTTAGAGCCCCTTTCCGAATGTGTTTATTCTGCGGTTCATTTTGGAGATTAAAAAAAAACACTTAACTTTGCACTCGCAATTCGCCCCTAATGGGACGCACACTTTACCAAAAGAATGAAAAGCCACACGACAGCAGCATCAGACCCACGTTGGGATCTCTGCCTGCGAATGATATCGAGCAATATCAGCCGCGAGCAGTTTGACACGTGGTTTGCGCCCGTAGGTTTCGTCAGTTACGACGAAGACGGGCAGATGCTGACGTTGTCTGTGCCCAGCCCCTTCATTCGCGAGTATATCGAGGAGCACTACCTGAGGCTCCTACGCGCCGTGTTGCAGCAGCAGTATGGTCGAGGTGTGCGCCTGCGCTACGAAGTCAAGGTGGATGCTATAAATAATATAAGTACGCGCGAGGAGGGCACCGCACGTTCCACCAGCACCTCGACGGTGGTGCGTCGCGACGGCGTCAACGCCAGTCCGCGTGCGTTGCAGCACCTCGATTCGCAGCTCAAGGCAGAGTACACTTTCGAGAACTTCGTTGAGGGCGACAGCAACAAGCTGCCTCGCACGGTAGGTCTGGCCATAGCCCAGAACCCACATCAGGCAACGTTCAACCCGCTGTTTGTCTATGGCGGATCAGGCGTAGGTAAGACCCATCTGGTGAATGCCATCGGTCTGCGCGTGAAGGAGTTGCACCCCGAGTTGCGTGTCCTATACGTCTCGGCTCACCTCTTCCAAGTGCAGTACACCGACAGTGTCCGCCACAACACGGTCAATGATTTCATCGCATTCTATCAGACCATCGATGTGCTGATTATCGATGACGTTCAGGAACTGGCTTCGATGCAGAAGACGCAGCTCGCGTTCTTCCACATCTTCAACCATCTCCACCAGAACGGCAAGCAGCTTATCCTGACTTCCGACCGCCCACCCGTGGCCCTGGAAGGCATGGAGGAGCGTCTGCTGACCCGCTTCAAGTGGGGCCTGCTGGCTGAATTGGAGCATCCTACACAGTCCCTCCGCCGTGATATCCTGTGCTACAAGATCCGTAAGGACGGTTTGCGCGTGGCAACGCCCGTGTTGGACTACATTGCGGCCAACGTCGACAAGAGCATCCGCGATCTCGAAGGCGTGCTCACATCGCTGATGGCCTACAGCGTAGTGAATAACTGCGAGATAGACATGGCGCTGGCCGAGCGCGTGATCAGCCGCACCGTAGGCGTCAGCAAGCAGCACGCTGCCTTGACGCTCGACGATATCCTCATGCGTACGTGCCACTTCTTCAACATCGACTGCGACGACGTGCTCTCGTCTACGCGACGGGCACCCGTCGTGCAGGCCCGCCAGGTGGTGATGTACTTGGCGCAGCAACACACGCGGCTGAGTACGACCAAGATAGGCGCTTTCATTGGAAAGCGAGGCCACGCTACGGTGATACATTCCTGTCAGGCCGTGACGCAGCGACTGCAAAACGACGAAGCGTTCCGCCAGCGAATCGCAGAACTCGAAGGCTTACTGACTCAGTAAGCCTTTTTTATATATTTGATTGAAAAAAAGTTCGCGTAAAGTATGCCATATAAATATTAATGTATAATTTTGCAGCAACGAATAACAATCAGACAAACACATAAGTTATGCGGCACATTCTAATAACAACTTTATTTATGCTGACCTGCGCCTCGCTGCAGGCCCAGAATGTTGTAGGTGAGCTGTCAGCCCCGGCAGACACTGTAGCCTCTGTGGCGACAACCGAACACATACTCTTCGAAGGCCTAGAAGTGAAAGGAGACATCTATGACTTCTCCGCAGCCATACAGAAGCGCGGCTTCACTCTGTCGAAGCGTTTAGGCAACGAGAACGCCTATATCTTCAAAGGAACGGTATGTGGCCAATCTTGCTATGTGCAAGCCAGTTATACCAAGCACTCACGAACCGTCTATCGCCTGATGGTTCAACCCAAGCACGTAGACCTGAACAGCTACCTCGACTCGCTGCGCGTGCGCTATGGCCAAGTCTTCGACGAGACGGAGCGCGGCTATCAGTGGATGCTTCCCAATGGAGCTGTCATGTTTTTCACGCCTGAAGGTTACGATCCGACACTCGTTGTGATGGATGCTATTGGCGTGGCTGCATATAAGGAGGAGGATGACCGTCCGCGAATGAGGTAACCTTTTTCGAGGAACCTTGCATTTAGGCCCTTGATGTTGAAGTAATTAAGCTCCCAAAGTCGTGAATGGCAAACGACTTTGGGAGTATTATTATTTCCAAAAGAGAAATTTTTTTTAAAATATTTGTATAAGAAGTTTGCCAAAAGGGAAAAGTTTTGTAGCTTTGCACCGCCATTAGGTTTTTGATACAGGACAACTTACAATTCACTTTTACCCTATATTATTGTGGAACAGACTTATACTTATGATGAAGCCTTCGCGGCTTCTTTAGACTATTTCGCGGGAGATGAACTTGCCGCCCGCGTTTGGGTTAACAAGTATGCGATGAAGGACTCTTTCGGCAATATCTATGAGAAGAGTCCTGCCGACATGCACTGGCGCATCGCCAACGAGGTGGCCCGCATCGAACAGAAGTACAAGAATCCGATGAGCGCCCAGGAGATATTCGACCTCCTGGATCACTTCCGCTACATCATCCCCGCCGGTTCGCCCATGACCGGCATCGGCAACCACTTCCAAGTGGCCTCGCTATCAAACTGCTTTGTGGTAGGCCTTGATGGCGACAGCGACTCTTACGGCGCCATCATCCGCATCGACGAAGAGCAGGTGCAGCTGATGAAACGTCGCGGCGGCGTAGGCCACGACCTCTCGCATCTGCGTCCGGCAGGCTCGCCCGTCAAGAACTCTGCATTGTCCTCCACCGGACTCGTGCCCTTCATGGAGCGCTATAGCAATAGTACGCGCGAGGTGGCACAAGATGGCCGGCGCGGAGCCCTGATGCTCAGTGTCTCTATCAAACATCCTGATGCTGAGGCTTTCATCGATGCCAAGATGACCGAGGGTAAGGTGACAGGTGCCAACGTCAGCGTTAAGATTGACGACGCTTTCATGCAGGCCGCTTCTGAAGGTAAGCCTTACACGCAACAGTTCCCCATAGATAGCGATAAACCTATGGTGGCCAAGGAAATTGATGCCAGCGCTCTGTGGAAGAAAATCGTTCACAACGCCTGGCAGAGCGCTGAGCCCGGCGTGCTCTTCTGGGACACCATCCTTCGCGAGAGCGTGCCCGACTGCTATGCCGACCTCGGTTTCCGCACCGTCAGTACAAATCCATGCGGTGAGATTCCCCTCTGCCCCTACGACTCGTGCCGCCTGCTGGCCATAAACCTTTACGAATACGTGGAGCACCCCTTCACGCGTAATGCCAAGTTCAATTTCAATCTCTTCCGCCAGCACGTCCGCAAGGCTCAACGCATTATGGACGATATCATCGACCTTGAGCTCGAGAAGATAGAACTCATCCTGGATAAGATAGAGTCTGACCCTCAGAGTGAGGAGGTTAAGTTCTCAGAACGTAACCTGTGGAAAAAGATTCAGCGCAAGAGCTCTATGGGGCGTCGTACGGGTGTCGGCATAACGGCCGAAGGCGATATGTTGGCAGCTCTGGGGCTGCGTTACGGCTCTCAGGAAGCCACCGACTTTGCTGTAGAGGTGCAGAAGACAGTGTGCCTGAATGCTTATGCCAGCAGCGTAGAGATGGCTCGCGAGCGTGGTGCCTTCGAGATCTTTGATGCCAAGCGCGAAGCTGAGAACCCCTTCATTCAGCGCATCAAGGCAGCCGATCCTAAGCTCTATGAGGATATGCTTAAGTATGGCCGTCGCAACATCGCCTGCCTGACCATAGCACCTACCGGCACCACCTCGCTGATGACTCAGACAACCAGTGGCATCGAGCCTGTCTTCCTGCCCGTCTACAAGCGTCGTCGTAAGGTGAACCCCAACGATCCCGAAGTGCATGTTGACTTCGTCGACGAGACGGGCGACGCCTTCGAGGAATATATTGTCTACCATCACAAGTTCCTAACCTGGATGAAAGTCTGTGGCCTCGACACCGAGCGACGCTACACGCAGGAGGAGATAGACGAACTGGTGGAGCAGTCGCCTTACTACAAAGCTACGGCCAACGATGTCGACTGGCTGATGAAAGTACGCATGCAGGGTGCCATCCAGAAATGGGTGGACCACAGCATCAGCGTCACCGTGAATCTTCCCAACAACGTCGATGAACAGCTGGTCAATGACCTGTACATGGAGGCTTGGCGCAGCGGCTGCAAGGGTTGCACCATCTATCGCGACGGCTCGCGCAGCGGCGTTATGATTAGCGTCAGCAAGAAGAAAGAGAAGAAAGGCGACGGTGAGCAGCAGGGCACGCCCTCGTTAGAGACAGGTGGCGAGCGTCCCATCCAGGAATGCCGTCCGCCTGAGGTCGTGGAGAAACGCCCCGACGTGCTTGACTGCGATGTCGTCCGTTTCCAGAACAACAAAGAGAAATGGGTCGCTTTCGTAGGGCTGCTCAACGGCTATCCTTACGAGATCTTCACCGGTCTTCAGGACGATGAAGAAGGCATCTTGCTGCCAAAGAGCGTAACCAAGGGGCGTATCATCAAGCAATTGAACTCCGATGGCACTAAGCGCTACGACTTCCAGTTTGAGAACAAACGTGGCTATAAGACTACTGTCGAAGGCTTGTCCGAGAAGTTTAATCCCGAATATTGGAACTATGCTAAGCTCCTGTCCGGAGTGCTGCGCTATCGTATGCCTCTCGACCATGTCATCCGTCTCGTAGGACAGCTCTCGCTCAACGACGAGACCATCAATACGTGGAAGAATGGTGTGGAACGTGCTCTGAAGAAATATATTCAGGATGGCACTGCGGCCAAAGGGCAAGCCTGTCCGAACTGCGGCCAGGAGACGCTCGTCTATCAAGAGGGTTGCCTCATTTGCACCAACTGCGGAGCCAGCCGATGCGGGTGAAGCACTTTGAACGTACAGTGATCCAAGTTCAATGTCCCAAGTATTTTTGAAGGAAGTAAGATTATTTGCCTACCACGGAGTGCTCCCTCAGGAGCGCATCGTGGGGGCTTATTATACTATTAATGTGTCTGTCGAGACTGATTTCTCATGGGCCATGGAGACGGATGAGCTGGAGGGAACGATTTCCTATGCCGACGTCTGTGAGGTCGTGAAACGGGAAATGGCAATACCGTCACTCCTGCTTGAACACGTAGGCGGGCGTATATGCAAATCCCTCTTCGAGCATTTCCCGACAGCAACAGCAATACACTTAGAGATAATAAAGGAGAACCCGCCGATGGGTGCGGATTGCCGAGGTGCAGGTATCGCCCTCGATGTTCAGCGTTCTTGAGTAAACGAAGCAGCCCCGCCGATTGGCGGGGCTGCTTTATTCTAGCTGTTAGCTATAGGGCTTGGCTGCTAACTGTTAGCGTGGGGGATTTAGCTGTTAGCTATTAGCGGCGGGGCTGCTATGTATGGGCTTTATTTTACTACGACTTTCTCATTGCCGATAACATAGATGCCGCGTGGCAGGCTCTGCAGAGCCTCTCCTGTACGTACTTGCTTACGAATGAGAGCACCATTCACATCGTAGATATCGGCAATAGCGGTCGACTGCTTAAGGCTTTCCATGCGGTTGACATCCGCAGTAGTGACGTGCTTAATCTGCAGCTTGGCAGCACCATTTGCCTGCGACTCCCATGAGAAACCGCAACGTGTCGGCAGGAATGTCTGTTCGCCATCGGTGCGCACAAGAATGCTCTCGAGGATTTCGGTATCCTGCTTCGCAGGTATGCCATAGCGGTCAGCCTGCTGGACGGACTCCCAACTGCTGGCAAATACGATGCGGTTGCCAAGGGCATCGGTCATCGTGATGTCGCGCAGCTGGGTGCTAATGCCGTTAGCCTCAGTGGTCTTGGCACGCAGGTACTGCGACTTGGGTGAGAAGATAAGGTAGGGTACGCCAGCCTCGATACCTTCCTCGGTACAGTCTACGAAAAAGAGGTTGAGGACGTCGCCTTCCTGGCGCATGCCAGTGAACCGCTCTACGCGTACGTCAGTGGCTGCAGCCTGCAACTGTTCGGCATTCAGCGCTACAGGCAGGCAGATAGAATTGTAGCCTGCAAGGAGAATGCGGCTGAGCTGCACCGGTTGCTCCGTCTGGTTGAATACTTCAACGTTCAGCGTGTTGAGGCTGGTGTTGACATACTTAGTGCGTACCGTCTGTGCGGAAACGGATGTTAATAAGGCTGTTAAGGCAAACAGGATGAGTGAAAAGTGCTTCATAATAGTAGTGTTTTGATTAGAAATCTGTGTAAGTTTACAAATAAATTCCGGAACGTAGGGCAAAAAGCCCAAAACCTTAACATTTATTAGCTATTGAAGACCGCATGGATGAGAAACCAGATGACGGGCACGAGCAGTGCCGGCAGCAGGTTCAGGGTCTTGCAGTCCTTCAGTTGCAGCAGCGAGAGGCCGCTGCCCGTAATCATCAAGCCTCCAACGACCAGCAACTCCGCCATCAGTGCATCGCTTACGGCTGAAGCCGAGATGCTGGCCACGAGATAGAAGAGGCCCTGCCAGCAGAAGAGCACGGGAGCCGCCAACGCCATGCCGATGCCGTAGGTTGAGGCGAAGACGATGGAGCTGACGAGGTCGAGAGTGGCATTGGTGAAGAGGAATGTGTTGTCGCCCTTGAGGGCTGAAATCACAGGGCCGAGCATAGAGAGCGGCCCTATGCAGTAAAGCAGTATGGCCGTGCTGAGGCCGTCGGCCAGGCGCGAGGCTCCGTCCTTGGAACGTTTGTTGACGAGCCGCTTGAAGCGCCCGTCAATGTCGAGCCATGTGCCTGCTACGCCGCCAATGGCTATGGCTACGATGAAGAGCACTGGATATTGGCTCTTGGCGAAATTGCTGATTGTGGCATTGAGGCCTATGGCCACGGATGCCAGGCCGAGCCCCGTGTAGAGCACGTTCTTATACTTCTCGTCGATGCCTCTGTGCATTAATGCTCCGACGATGCTGCCTGCGATGATGGTGCAGGTATTGACGATCGTTCCTATCATTTCCGTTTGCAAAGATACTATATTAAGTGAAAAGCTAAAAGCTAAAAGCAAAAAATGAACTGAAATAATTACTATTTGTTATTATTTTGGAATAAAACGACAATTTTCTTTAATTCTTTTTTCTCTTTTGCTTATAATGTAGTACCTTTGAAGCCGCTTACACATAAACACGTTATCTTGTTAGCAGATAAACAGGTTTACATATTAGCATGTTTGCATATTAACAAATAAACCGAACACATATTTATTAACTTTATAAACCCTAACCTGCAATGTCAACAGTACAATTTTACAAGAAGGAGAATCAGGTTCCCCTTGAGATGCACAAAGTGCGCGTCGTTCAGAAACTGAACCTGCTGCCTGTGGAGGAGCGCCTGCGCGCTATCCAGGAAGCCGGAAACAACACTTTCCTGCTGCAGAACCGCGACATCTATCTCGACATGATTACCGACTCTGGTGTCAACGCCATGTCGGATAAGCAAGTTGCCGCCATGAGCATTGCCGATGACTCGTATGCTGGCTCCGAGACCTGGAACCGCGCCAAGGCAGCCGTGAAGGAGGTCTTCGGTGTGGACAACGTGCTGCCCGCCCACCAGGGCCGTGCCGCCGAGAACATTCTTGCCGAAGCCTTCGTCAAGCCCGGCATGGTGACGCTCATGAACTTCCACTTCACCACGACGAAGGCACACATCACCCGCCTCGGCGGCGAAGTGATCGAACTCGTGCACAAGAAGGGCTTAAAGCCTCAGAGCGACGATCCCTTCAAGGGCGACTTCGACCTGAAGGCCCTGAAGAAGACCATCGACGAGTACACCCCAGAGAAGGTGGCATTCGTGCGTGTTGAGGCTGGCACTAACCTCATCGGTGGACAGCCCGTCAGCCTCGAGAACATGTTGGCCGTAACCGACATCTGCCACGACAAGGGCGTCATCAGCGTGCTCGATGCTTCGCTGCTGCAGGACAACGTCTACTTCATGAAGACGCGTGAGCCGCGCTGCAAATACATGGAGACGAAAGAGATCTATCGCTTGCTGGCCAGCCGCTTCGACATCATCTACTTCTCGGCTCGCAAACTGGGCTTCTCGCGTGGCGGTTTCATCATCTCCAGCGACCCGAAGTGGACAAACCAGATGATGGAATTTGTACCTCTCTTCGAAGGTTTCCTCACCTATGGCGGAATGGAGGTGCGCTCCATCGAGGCAGCAGCAGAAGGTCTGCTGGAGTCGCTCGACATGGAGTACATCAACCAAGGTCCCGAGTTCATCGCTTACCTGGCCAAGGAACTGGACGACTATGGTGTGCCTGTCATTAAGCCTGCCGGCGGTCTGGGCGTTCACCTCAACTGTTCGGAGTTCGTGCCCAATATGCCGCACGACCAGTATCCCGCCGCAGCCGTCGGCGCTGCTGTCTACATAGCCGGTGGTATCCGTGGTATGGAGCGCGGTACTGTCAGCGAGCAGCGCGAGCCCGATGGCACCGAGCGCTATGCCGAACTGGAGCTGCAGCGCCTGGCTGTGCCTCGCCGCGTGTTCACCCTCTCGCAGATCAAGTACTGTGCCGACCGCGTCAAATGGGTTTGGGACAACCGCGAGCTTATCGGCGGCCTGGAATGGATCAGCGAGCCCAAGGTGCTCCGCTTCTTCTTCGGTCGCATGAAGGAAATCGGCTACTGGCAGGAGGAACTCGTCAAGAAGTTCCGTGCCGACTTTGGCGATTCGCTGTAAGCCGTTTTAGCAGAACTACAAGTTCTGTTCTTGTAAGACTAATAATCCCTCCTGATGACATTCTTGTCGTCAGGAGGGATTTTTGTTTTCAGCTATTCTTGCTCAGATGAAGAAAATGGCAACACCAGCCACGGCAATACACGAGCCAACGATTTCATGGGCGGTGATGCGCTGGCCGAAGAGCCATCGGGAAGGCCACAGGATGAATATAGGTGTCAGTGCCATAAGCGTTGAGGCTATTCCCGCAGGAGCAAGTTGCACGGCAAGCAACGAGAGCGTCACTCCAATCACAGGCCCGAAGGTGATAGCCCCGGCGGCAGCCGTCATCGTTGTGCGGTCGTGCAGTCCTTGCCGCATGCGCTCGCGGTCGCCTTTGATGGCATAAGCGATGCTGAAGCCAACGAGGCCTGCCACGGCGCGCACCAACGTGGCGGCCATGGGCAGCAGTGGCGTAGCGTCGCACAAGCCCATACCTACTTTCGACAACACAATTCCCACGCCTTGTCCCATGCCAGCACCAATCCCGAAGAGAATGCCTTTCAGGGGAATTTCGACATGCAATTTGTGCTTATGCTCGCTTTCCTCTTCGCGTGAAAGCACTGTGAATCCTATGCCGATAATAGTTACGACTATGCCAATGATGGCCTGAAGTCCGAGCATTTCGCCCAACAGCAGCCAAGCTGCGAGGGCTGAGAAGAGTGGAGCTAACGTCATGAAGAGCTGCCCGAGACGGCTTCCGATAATGATATAGGAAGTGAAGAGGCACCAATCGCCGAATACGTAGCCTACGGCACCAGATGTCAGAAGCCATGCCAAGGCGCTCGCATTCATGCCTTGTGGTATGGGTGAACCCGTGAAAATCCATAGAAGGACGGCAAGAATTACCAGCGATGCAGCCATGCGCACCACGTTCATCTGCAGCTGTCCCATCCTACGGCTCGCCACTTCAGCGCAAAGAGCCGTGGCTGTCCATGTTATGGCTACGATGATAGAAAGAATTTCGCCGTACAGCATTGTGTGGCTTATGGTTGTTCAATACTCAGAGGCTTGTGGTGCAGTTTGCCTACGATCAGTGCTATGGCCCCGTCGCCTGTGACGTTGCAGGCGGTGCCGAAGCTGTCCATGGCGATATAGAGTGCTATCATCAGTCCGCACTCCTGCTCGCCGAAGCCCAGCATAGAAGTAAGCACACCCAGCGACGCCATGATGGCGCCTCCCGGCACGCCCGGCGAAGCTACCATGATAATGCCCAGCATCATTACGAACCCGATGAACATTGGTGTTGTGAACGGGATGCTGTGCATGAGCATCAGTGCCACTGCGCAGGCTGTGATTTTCATACACGAACCGCTCATGTGTATAGTGGCGCAGAGGGGGACGGTGAAGCCTGCCACATCCTCTGGTACGCCCATCTTCATGGCCTGACGCAACGTCACGGGTATGGTTGCCGCCGAACTGCTGGTGCCCAATGCTGTGAAATAAGCCGGCATCATGGTGGCGAGCAATCGGAAGGGATTGCGGTGTACTATGGCACCTGCGATGCAGTACTGTGTGAGCAGCAGAGCGATGTGCATGGCGAAGATGATGCCGATGATTGCCGTGAAGGTCATCATAATGTGCCAGGCCTGCCCTGTGCGTGTCATCTCGAGAAAGATGCCGAAGATGTAGAGTGGCAGCAAGGGCACGATCACTTTCGCAATGGTGAGCTCGATGAGCGTCTTGAATTCGTGGGCCAGGTTGTTGCAGTAGGGTAGTGCGATGTAGGCCATGCCCAGTCCGCCGATGAATCCGAGCACCAGCGCGCTCATGACATCGAACAGGGGCGGTATGGCCAGCGTGAAATAGGGCTCTATGGCGGCTGCCTGTTCTATCGGGTCAATAGCTGTTGACGGCACAATAAGGTTCGGGAAGGCGTTGCTCGAGATGGCGTAGGAGAAGAGTCCCGAGAGTACGGTGCTGCCGTAGGCTATGACCACCGTGATGAGCAACAGTCGCCCAGCCGAGCGTCCTATGTCGGCAATAGCGGGCATGACCAGTCCTAAGATAATCAGTGGAATCATGAACTTGAGCAGACTGGAAAACACGCCGTTGAAGGTGGTGAAGATGGCGACGGCCCAAGTCGGCAGCAGGCGTCCGAGTAGGACACCGGCTGCGATGGCTATTAGTATGCGAGCGAGCAGTGGAAGACGGGACATTTAAAGTGAAAAATGAAAAGTGAAAAGTGAAAAGTGAAAAGTGAAAAATGAAAATGAATTTATCTGACGATTATCTTCTTGTTTCCACGGATATAGACGGCGCCGGGGCGGAGGGCGTTTACGCGGCGGCCTGCCAGATCGTAGATGGGTTGTGCTGCGGCGGCTGAGCCAGGAGCGCTGTCGACAGCCTTGTCCTCCGTCAGGGCCTGGATTGCCGTCAGCTCTTCATAGTCGTCGAGGTCGCCAACGATGGTGCCGAACTCAGCCCAGCGCGAGGCCTTGTAAGCAGCCAGTGAGCTGGCGTAGACGTGTATGACAGGCTTCGATGAGAAGAGGTAGTTGTTGACGGTGGGTGGTGCCTTGGCCAAGACGTATGCGTCCTTGATGGGAGAGCTGTAGAAGACGCCCTGAGCCAGCGTCCGCGTCTTAGATCCAATAACAATGCGCGTGAGCGAGGGGCAGTAGGCGAAAGCGTCGCCTCCTATGGTCACGACATTGTCCGGGATCACTATTTCGCGTAGTCCGGAGTTTGAGAAGGCGTTGGCGTCGATGCGTGTGAGCTTTTCGGGCAAGCGTATGGTTATGAGCTGAGTCATGCCGTTGAAGAGCTGCTGGCCTATGGCATTGTTTACCGTGCGGTAGTTGTCGAGGTAGGGCGCGCCTCCGTTGGTTATCTTAGCCTGCGAGAGGTCGAGGGCGGCAAGGTTGCCTTCGCTGACGAGCTGGCGTATGTATTTGAAGTCGGTGCTGTTGACCGTGCCGCCGATTGTAGCTTTTATGACCTGCGCTGAGAGCGAGTCGGCGAGTGTGCCTGCCGTGTTGAGCCACACCGTCTCTGCGCCGCTGCCGGCGAGGGCGACTTCGTGCATGGTGCCGTCGGCGTCGACAGAGAAGATGGTGAAGTCTTCGCCCACGCTCGTCGGTATGCAGAAGTTGAAGGCGTTGGCAGCGTAGACCATGTTGTCGTCAGCATCGAGCATCATGAAGCCCACTCCGCCGGTGCCCGACATGGCGTAGAGCGAGTCGGCCTGCAGATAGGTGTAGCTCGACGGCTTTGCGTTGTCGGGCAGATAGTCGGTGAACTGTCCGAGGTCGCCACATTGTCCTACCTTGTCGGATTCGCGTCGCTTCTGGCCAGCCGTCGTAAGGAAACCGGTCGTAAGGACGTAGTCTGCGCGGTCCTCTACGAAGAGGATAGTCTGGTTCTTGGGGTATTTAGAGATGGCGTTGAGGGTCTTGATAATGTCGGTTCTGCGCACCGTCATGGTGTGCGAGCCGTAGTCCTCGATGGGGTAGTTGGTCATCGTTTCGAAGAAGCCCCATGCGGTGAAGAAGTCCGTGAGGTCTTCGCCAGCCACTTCGCACACCTTACGCACAAACTTCAGCGAGCTGACGTTGGCGCCGCCCCACACCTGCAGCGGGTCTTCGCGCAGGGCCTTGAAGAGGTTGGGGTAGAACGAGGTGTTCTTTTGTGCCAGGTGGTAGTAGAGATAGAGCTGCCAGTACATGCGCAGCTGGCTGTCGACGGGTCGGATAAAGAACGGAGTCTTAGCTGCCGCCTCCTGCATGATTACAGAGAGTGGCGATCCTCCCGAGGTGACGAGTCCGTCGAGGTATCGGATGTAGTTTGAGAAGAGGTTGTTAGACACCTCCGTGCCGCCCTCGAGGCTTATGGCACTTTGGTTGTTGTGGCCACACTCGTGGGCGGAGCACCAGTCGTCGAGCTCGTAGCGGCTGACGTCGAACGAGTTGCGAATGCATTCCACCGAGTTGTAGCTGGTTCGGTAGGGCGTGGAGTTGGCATAGCCGGCGTCCGAGGCTACGCCCTCGATGGCGAAGTTGGGGTTGTTGTAGTAAATGGGGAAGATTGCCTCGCCGCCCGTGAGGTAGTAAGGTGCGCCTGCTCGCTGCCCGGAAGCGACGGCCACGGTGTAGCCCATGATGTCCTTCTGCCACACGGTGAGGCTGTCGAACCAGCTTATGCTCTTGTCGATGGTCTGCGGCCATACGGTCTTGTAGGTCGAGGTCTTGAAGTTGAACAGGGCGTGCTGGCTCTTCACGGTGAAGCGCTCGTGCTTGGCGGCCCTGAGCAGTGCTTTGTAGTCGGTGTCGCTGTGGCGTGCCACGTCGTAGTAGCCGTTGACGGCGCCGCCCTCGATGTGAATCTTTATGTCTGGCCATTCGCTGAGCGTCTTCGTCTTAGCTTTCGTGTCGGCTGTGTAGAGAATGTAGTATAGTGCGTCGGCTGTGCCGTCGATGATGTTGAGACCGTTCTTCAGGCGAGTGCCAGTCTTGGCGCTGGTGATGAGGTCGTTGCCCACACATCCGGCTATGTAGAGGGTGGCGTCGTCGGGCACATCGCCGTCGACGAAGACGTATATAGGCTCCATTCCTTGCGCGTAGATGCCGGTGGGGTTGCCCATGTATGAGCCTCCGGTGCTCTTCATGAGCGTGTTCCAGTAGGCGGCATCGCTGAAGGCGTTGTAGTTGTGTATGCGGAAGTCTTTCTCGTAGGCTGCCCAGCTGTCGTTCTTGAGCTTCACGGCTATGGTGGCCATGAAGTCGGGCATGCCAGCTTCGGTCAACGTCTGTGTGAGAGTCTCATCGCTCATGGCCTGATATTGTGCCTTCAGTTGTGTGGCTGCGGCATCTTCGAAGAACGTGTCGAGCAGGCTATTGACCACCTCGCTGGGGTCAGCCTCGCGTGGGTACGTCTGCTCGAGGCCGCCCGTTATGGTGCCATACTCAGTCCACGTCGATGCCTTGTAGTCGGCGAGGGCATCGGTGTAGACGATAATCTTGGGGTTCGAGGAGAAAAGGTAGGCGGGTGTTGCGGGGGGCGACATGGGCTTTACGTAGACCGTCTTTACGGCAGAGCTGTAGAAGACGCCCTGGTCGAGCTTAGTGACGCGGCTGCCGATGACTACTGTGGAGAGCGATCCGCAGTAGGCGAAGGCATCGCCGCCCAGGCGTGAGACGCTGTTGGGGATGTCCACGCGTGTCAGTCCCGACTGCGAGAAGGCGTTGGTGAGGATTGCCGTGATGGTCGACGGCAGCTCTATGGTGCGCAGCTTCGCACATTCGCGGAACATGTATTGCCCTATGACATCGTCCTCGGTCTTGTAGCTCTCGTAGTAGGCCGTTCCGCCCTTTACGATGCGTGCCTGTGAGAGGTCGAGTGCTGTGACGGAGCCTGCCGTGATGAGCTCGCGCAGATATTTCACGTCGGTGCCGTTGATGACGCCGCTGATCTTGAGTTCCTTGTCGGTCGTCGGCAGCAACGAAGCCAGCGTGCCGGCCTGCTCTACGTTCACTTCCGTGGCGGCCCGGCCCATCAGGGAGCAGCAGAGGGCGAGGGCTGTAATGAACAATCGGTAAAGGTTATTCTTTTTCATCTCGCTAATCTTTTTGGTTTTCATTGTGGCAAATTTCTTAAAAAGGGTTGAAAAGTCCAAGACTTTTCCCTAAAAAGTTGGTTTCAATATTCTTTTCGTCTGTTTTTGTTCGTAAGAAGTTACAAGTGAGAGAAAAGATGTAGTTTTATAGATAAGGAGCGGTGACCGATGCCTGACAGCTCTTCATCTCGCAGGGCGTGCCTTGGAAGATGATGCTGCCGCCCGCCTCTCCGGCTCCGGGGCCGAGTTCTATGACGTGGTCTGCGGCTCGGATGACGTCGGTGTTGTGCTCGATTACGAACACCGTGTTGCCCTCGTCTACGAGCTCGCGGAAGAGGCCTATGATGCGTTGCACGTCTTTCAGGTGTAGGCCGTCGGTGGGTTCGTCGATGATGAATATCTTGCCTTCCTCGCTAAGGTGAGATGCCAGTTTCATGCGCTGCAACTCGCCGCCCGAGAGTGTCGACAGGGCCTGGTTGAGGTGTAGGTAGCCGAGGCCTACGCGCATGAGCGGTCGCAGCTTCTGCTCAATGACTGTTCCTCGGAAGAAGTCGCAGGCCAGGCGTACGCTGAGGTCAAAGACTTCAGCGATGTTGAGAGTCGGGTCGGCTTCGCCTTTCACTTTATATTGCAGCGCCTCCTTGCTGAAGCGCAGTCCGCCGCAGGCATCGCAGACGGTCTCGATATTGTCCATAAACGCCATTTCGGAGATGATGACGCCCTTGCCGCCGCAGACAGGGCAGGCGCCTTTGCCGTTGAACGTGAAGAAGGCTTCTTTCTGCTTGCTCTGCCGTGCGAACATCTTGCGGATGTCCGAGGCTACGTCCATATATGTTGCAGGCGTTGAGCGCAGGCTCACGCCGATGTCCTTCTGGCTGATGTACACGATGTCTTCCGGCTTCGGGTAGGCATGGCGGAAACATTCCATCAGCGAGCTCTTGCCCGAACCGGCCACGCCGCAGATAGCGGTGAGACGACCCAGAGGCAGTTCTGTGCTGACGTTGCGAAGGTTGTGGAGCGAGGCAGCGGTTAAAGTGAAAAATGGTAACCTGTTATTTTCGCTTACAGATTTTTCACTTACAGATTTTTCACTTTTCACTCTTTTCATCGCCTCTCCCGTTGCCGTTCCGCTCGTGAGCAGTTCCTCATAAGAGCCCTGGAACACAATCTGCCCGCCGTCGATGCCCGGGCCTGGCCCCATGTCAACGATGTGGTCGGCAATGCGAATCATCTCGCGGTGGTGCTCTACGAGCAGTACGGTGTTGCCGGCGTCGCGCAGGCGTCGCACGCTGTGTTTCATCAGTTCGATGTCGCGGTTGTGAAGCCCTACGCTGGGCTCGTCGAGGATGTAGAGGACGTCGGAGAGCGACGAATTGATATACTTGGCAATCTTGCAGCGTTGCGCCTCGCCGCCCGAGAGTGTGCCCACGGCGCGGTCGAGGCTGAGGTAGCCGAGCCCTATGTCCTCGAGGGCTGTCAGGCGGGCGCTGATCGTGGCTTTAAGGTCTACGGCGAGAGGCGACTCGATGCTTTTAATCCACTCATTGAGCCTCGTGATGCTCATGGCCGATGCTTCGGCGATATTCACCCCATCAATCTTGCACGAGCGCACTCGTTCGCAGACGCGCGAGCCGCCGCAGTCGGGGCAGGTGCCCATCGTAAGCATCGGGTTGAGCACGGCGGCGTGAAGCAGTCCTTCCTCGCTGTTGATGATGCTGCGGTACATGCGCGGGATTAGGCCCTCATACTTGGCCGACTTGGGCCAGTTGGCGGGCGGGTTCTTCAGGCGTATCTGCGGGCTGTTGAGGAAGAGATAGAGCTCCTCGGGCGTGTAGTCGCGGATTTTCTTGTCGAGGTCGAAAAGCCCGCTGTGGGCGTAGCGGATCCATCGCCAGCCGCCGCGTCCGAAGGCTATGTAGTGGATGGTGTCCTCGTCGTTGAGGCTCTTGTCGAAGTCCACGAGTTTGTGGATGTCGAGCTCGCGTATCTCACCCAGCCCCGAGCAACGCGGACAGCTGCCCTCGGGGTGGTTGAAGCTGAACGACTCGGCATACCCCACGAAAGGCTGCCCTACGCGCGAGAAGAGCAGCCGCATCAGTGCTGCTATGTCGGTGTAGGTGCCTACGGTGGAGCGTGAGTTGTTGGCCGGCTTCTTCTGGTCTATGACTATGGCTATGGGCAGGTTCTCGATGGCGTCGACGTGCGGGCGGCCGTATTTCGGCAGATATTGCTGCACGAACGTGGGGAAGGTGTCGTTGAGCTCGCGGCGCGACTTGGCGGCGATGGTGTCCAATACCAGCGAGCTCTTGCCCGATCCTGAGACGCCGGTGACCACCGTGATCTGGTGCTTCGGCAGCTCGAGTGAGATGTCCTTGAGGTTGTTTTCGCGTGCTCCGCGGATGACGATGTTGTCGTGGCTCATCAGTATCGTTGTTGATGTTTTTCCGGCTGCAAAGATACTGCTTTCAGCCGAAAAAGAGAAAATGTTTCAGGGGAATTTGTATTTGGATTAGGGATTGGGATTAGAGATTAGGGATTAGAGATTAGGGAATAGGGATTAGGGATCGAGACCTACGCCGCCATCTCCCTCTGGAGGGAGGGGAGATGGGCTTAAGGGTTTCCGAGAAAAGGCTTAAGGGTTTCGAGGTAAAACAACTTGTTTTACTGCAAAAGGCTTAAGGGTTTTGGCGGAAAGGCTTAAGCTAATTTGCAAAAAGGCTTAAGGGTTCTGGCGGAAAGGCTTAAGCTAATTTACAAAAAGGCTTAAGGCTTTCTCGCTTACCCCTGAGGGGACGTTGCGATACGCCTTAAGCCTAAATAAAAACTAACTAACTAATCCTTTACTAACGTAAGAGAAAATCCTGCGTGCGGGTGGGTGAGTAGAGCTCCCAGAGCGAGGCTATGGTCCAGCCTGGGGCGAAGATGTCGTTGTAGAAGCCCTTGCCGTTGCGGCCGTAGTCCCAAGTGGTGTGCTGCACGACTTCGGGGTTGAAGCCTGGCACGCCGATGCCGCAGAGGCGTTCGGGCGTGGGCAGCAGCTGGTTCATGCTTGACTCGATGACGTCGCACACCTTGGCAAAGCGGGGCTCGGAGGTCACCGTGGAGAGCCATCGTGCGATGTGTGCGAGCTCGAAGATGAAGACGTCGATGTGGTTGTTCTCGACGCTGACGTTGCCCCAGCCGCGGCTGTGGAAGCCGAGGTCGCCGAGCATCTGGCCTTCGGCGAAGGGTACGTCCCAGAGGTAGTACCACGACATGGCAAAATAGGTTGCCTTCTGGCAGAGGTCGATGTAGCGCTGGCGCTCGGCTTTCTTGGTTACCATGGCCAGGTAGTATGTGGCGGTGACGGCGCTGATGGCAGCCTCCTTGTCCTCGCAGTTGGCATCGAGCGTCGACGAGAAATAGTCTGACGGCGCTATGATGTTCTTCTCGAGGTGGTCGACAGTGCGCTTTGCGGCCGCGAGATATCGCTTGTCGCCGAAGTATTTGTAGCCCATGACGAGGGTGCTGGTGGCGCTGGGCGTGCTGCCGGCCGAGGCATCGACGTCGCTGTGGTCGTCGCGGTACTTGCGGGGGAAGCTGCCGTCGGGCTTCTGCAGCTCGAGCATGCGGTTGAGCAGCGTGCGAATCTTCTTCTCCCATGCAGGATGCTTGCGACCATGCAGACGCTCGTAGCGCAGGTAGTGGAGCACGGCGTAGACGCCTTCGCTCTGCTGGCGTATGCTGTGGACGATGTCCTTGTCGGCCGGCAGGGGCTGGCTGAAGAGCAATTCATCCTTGAAGTATCCGCCCTCGGTGAAACCGTTCTCGAGGTAGCTGTCGAGGATGGCCTGCCCTGTCTCTACGAGGCCTTGCTCGCCCGTCTGCTCGCCATATTCGATGGAGTTGAAGCCGTTGAGGATGGTGCGCCCGCAGAATCCGAGCTGAGCAGAGGGGAAGGGCTTGCAGTCGTCGCAGCGGAGGGTGTGTCCGGAGTGGTACTTGAGGGGGTACTGGTCGACGTAAGCCTTGCGGAAGTAGTTGGCCAGCTGGGCTTTCATCTGGGTTGGCGTGTAGAGTGGGGTGATAGGTTCGGGGCGTAGCTCATCGACGCACTGCTGCCATGCCTGGGCCACGTGCTGGCCGAAGTCCTCTGCCTTGCCCTTGCGGATAATCCAGCGCAGCGTCTTGCTCTCGCCCTTGTCGAGGCGGGCGAAGGCGCGGATGGGTGCCGTGAGCTGCAGTTTGCGGATATAGCGGCGGGGTGTCTCCTGGTAAGGGTAGCCGAAGGCTAGGGCTGCCTTGCCGCTGCTGCCCTCGAAACCGAGGTATCCGATCGACGAACGGCCTGAGAGGATGACGTCGCCCTCGATGTGTGTCGTCAGCGCCTCGGCGGGATTGTCGAGCACGCGCAGCACGCTCACCGTCTGACGCGACGAGGCGTCGAAGACGCTGGTCAGGGGCGACGAGAGGCGGTCTTCGCGGAACGTCCAGTCGCGCGACGTGTGGAACGAAGGCGCCTCGCGGGGCGAACGCAGGTTCTTGTGGTACCAGAAGCCTGGGAGGTAGAACTCACACTGCTCCGTAGCAAAGCCCGTGGGCAGCAGGGCGCCCAAGTTGTAGTAAGCGCGCTCGCGGGCTGTGAGGGTGAGCGAGAGCACCTGGCGGGAGCCGTCGGTGGTGATTTCCTGTGTGATGTTGAGAGGCAGCTGCTCGTCGGCTACGAGTTGCCGGCCCTGAGGGCGCAGCTGGTAGGTCGTGGCTGCGTTGCCGGGCTGCATGAGGCTGATGTGGAAGTTGATGTCCTGAGCCTGAGCCGCCGTCGGGGCGAGGTGGGAAAATTGCGCCACAGCCGCAACAAATAGGGCAAGGATTGAAGATAGACGTTTCATGTTTGGGTGATATTTCTTTTCTGTGTGATTATCCTTAGGATATCAAGAGCTAAAGGGCTTCGATGCGGCCTTCAAGGAGTTCTACCGTGTTGAGTGTGCACGTTGAGCCGTTGTACCACGAATGGGTGTAGACGAGCCAGATGGTATTCTCGTCCTTCTGGAAGAGCGAGCCGTAGTAAGCCCCTTGTCCGCGCTGGAGGGAAGAGAAGGGCACGGTGCGGTAGGCGAAGTTGTGGCCCGTGTTGTCGCCAATGCATACCTGCAGACGGTTGGTCTGCCAGACATCGCCGTTCTGTCCTAAGTGACCCATGACCACGATTTCGCCCGTCTGCAGCTGCAGGGCATAGGGCGCACAGCCTCCGCGAATGTTGTCGCAGACCCAGCGGCGGTCGTCGCTCTGCTCGTCCCAGTCGGCGCTGTCCCACTCGCCGTCGAGCGGGCGCCATGAGATGCTCGGGTTCTTGTCGCTATTGATGCTCTCGTAGCTGAAGAGGATGCCCTTGTTGCCTTGCAGGACTACCTGCACGGGCATGCCGTCGCGCTTGCCGGGGTTGTAGCTCGCACGGCGCTGGGCGGTCCACGTTTGGCCGTTGTCGGTGGATCGTGCGCAGACGATTTCCTGGAAGAGATTGTTGCGTTGGTTGTCCCACCAGTAGGCTTCGCTGGAGACGAGCAACTCGAGCTCGCCGCCGGGAAGCTGCACTATCTGTGGCTCCCAGACACGGCCGCGAAGGACGGTGATGGGGTCGCTCCACGTCTGGCCGCCATCCTTACTGATGATGACGAGCACTTGGCAGTTTTGGTTGGTCTCGGGGTTGGCGTTGGTGCTGACGGTCATCAGAACCCATCCGTTCCGCAGGCGTATCATCTCGGGGTTGGTGATGCGGAACCATCCGTGTGAGAGCCACGTCTTCGTGCGGTCGAAGATCTTTTCGGGGGCAGACCATGTCTGGCCGTTGTCGGTAGAGCGGTGGAGGTAGATGTTCTGCCAGTGGTCGGCGCTGCCCGTTGAGCCGTCGCCGCCGTGGTAAGCCAGCAGGAGCGTATCCTTGCTTACGCGTACGATGCGTGGGTACTCGGCCTGGATATTGGTGGGGTTGAGCCGTACGGCCTTGCTAAGACTGTTCCAACGGATGCGATGGCTCACCGGCTTGACGGCTGCATCAACTTCGTAGGCGCTGTAGTCCGTCATGGTGCGAACAGTCTTTTGGATAACTTGCTCGTCGCCGTCGATGTCGGCCGTGACGCGGACAATGTATTCGGTGCCCGGTTGCAGACCTATGACGTTATTAGATTTGTATTTGTGTGTGCTGGCATCTTCAGTCAGGATAACGTATTTCTTCAGGCTGGCTTCATCCTTTCCAAGCTCGAATGTCATAGTGGGTTTGGAGCCTGTGTAGCCAGATATGTTGAAGCGTGCCTGGATGCTGTTCTTGGTGATGGCCCAGTCCTCTGTGTTCCATTCCAGTCCTTCTAATGTCTTGGTGAGTTTGCCGGGCCCGTAGATGATGGAGCCGTCGCGTGTCTTCAGGTAGAAGCGGATGCTGTACTGGCGGTTGGGAAGCAGGTCTGAGCAGGTGGCTTCGAAATCGCCCTCGGGCAGTTCGGTGCCTACGGGCGTGCGCTGCATAGAGGCATAGTTGCGGTTCACGCCGCTGAAGTTGCGTGCGAAGCCATACTCGACGACCTCGCTGGCCGGGATGTTGAGCCCCGTGATCTCGAACGTAGCTTTGGTGGTAAGAGCCTCGATGAGGTTGACGTTGAAATTTACTACGCGCAGGATGTGAGTCTCCACCAACGGGTCACAGGCCTCGTCACCACGAACGACGACGCGGAGGTAGGTGTCGGCTGAGGGCGTGACGTCAACTTCGCGCTCAGTGGCTCCTTCGATGTCCGTCCATGTCTGCCCTTGGTCGGTGGAGCGCTGCCACTGGATGTTGCCATAGTTGTCGCTCGTCCACGCCAGCCGCAGTGTGGCTTTCATGCCTGACTTGGCATAGTTCGTGACCGTCCGTTGGGCATAACCCACAGAGAGTAGCAACGTGGCAACGAGGGTTGCAAAGAGTCTATTTGTCATAGTGCGTTGGTTCTTTATGGGTTGTGAATTGTTATCTTGCTGACGGCAGAATGGCCGTCCTTATATATACGGCACTGAATGTATACGCCAGCGGGTAACCCAAAAGCCTGAGAGGAGGATGCCGCAGTGCCGGTGATAGTCTTGAGAAGTTGTCCGCTTGTGTTGAACAGACGTATTTGGCTCAGATTTTCATCCTTATGAGCCTTTACTGCTGTGCCTGGGAGCACGGTAAATTGTGTGCTTACAATGCACTGATGGCCGTCGGTGACCTTGAGAAAGTAGGTTCCCGGCGCAGTTACGTTCAGCGTAGTAGCCTGGCCTAATTCTTCACCGGAGGCATTCGTCCAGAGATAGTTATAGCTGCCGTCGCCGCCCGTGACGACGAGGTCGCTGCCTAAGGTTATCCCTTCAGGCGGGAGGTCGACGTTGACACTTTCTGATAGCACCTGCAGCGGGGGATACTGCTCCAGCTGCACGGTAATCACCGTCTGTGCGCAGAGCGGCAATGCCGCTCTGCCAGTCACAGACAGTAGTGTTATGAGAAGAATTCTTCTGAAGTTCATTTGTTCGTGTTTACTTGACGATGACTTTCTGTACGTTGCCACCCTTCTTGACGATGTTCACGCCCTTCTGCACACCCTCGAGCTGACGACCGTCGATGCTGTAGATGGCGTTGGCGTTGGCGTTGTTGCGTACACTGGCGATGGCCGACTGGTCACCGATCTTCACCGTCTCGCCATTGGCGAAGGCCGAGCCACGGAGGGCAGCGTTGACGGTCTGCACGCCCCACTCGTAAGCACCGTCGGGGAGTGTGAGGGTGAGGGTTGTGTTCATGAAGGCATTGCCCTCGCGGAGGATCTTGCGGATGCCGTCCTTCTCACCGCCGACGAAGCTGGTACAACCGTTGTAGATGCGTCCGGTCTTCACGTCGCGGATGTAGAGCTCGTAGGTGACGTTCTTGAGGCTGGTGGCAGCGGGTGTCCATGAGAAGGTCACGCTGTTGCCGTTGACCTCAGCCTTTGGAGCTGTGGGAGCATCGGGGCGGGCTGCTACGTTCCAGGGGTTCTTCGTGAACACCATCGAACGGCCGTTGGGCATGTCGGTGCCTTCCTGGAAGTACATGCCGTCGCCGTGGTAGCCGGTGAAGGTGTAGTTGAGGGTTCCCTCCACACCGTAGTCGAGGAAGAAGATTCCCTGCTCCGAAGCTCCGGGCATGCGCTGGTAGCTGATCAGACCTGCTGCGCTGCCGGGGATGAACCATCCAGCCTGGGTGTTGCCAGTACCGTCGAGCATCTGCTCGCACCATCCGAGGTAGAAGAGGTCGTAGTAGCCGTCGGCGTTGTAGTCGATGGCGCGGACGCCCACGTTGTTCTCGTTGAGGGGGCGGCAATCCTTGCCGCGGGCCACGAAGGAGGTGAGGTCGGTGAAGGTGATGTCGTGATCGGCACCACTGATCTTGCCAGTGAGGATTTGTGGGTAGTAGCCCCACTCGCCGTTGCTGGGTGAGTCGCCCGGAGCTTCGCCGGTGACGAAGATGTCGGGTGTGCCGTCGCAGTTGAAGTCTGCCACGGCGAGGTTGCCACGACCGAACTGGTAGGAGACGCTGGTGCCGAGCTCGAGGTCATAGAAGGCCACGGAGCCGTCGTCCTGAGCGCCCATGTTGATCATGGTCATGAAGGTGCGAGGCACGGCACGTCCTGCCTTGGTGAAGGCGCGTTCGCCGTTGTCGATGTTGCCGAGGAAGGCGAAGTCGGCAAAACCGTCGTTGTTGAGGTCGAAGGCCTTGACGGTGCAGAGGGCCATCTCGAAGTCCACCTCACCGTCGCCGATGACGCCCGTCTCCAGACGGTTCTGGAAGGTGCCGTCGCCGAGGTTGATGAGGACGCCGCAGTTGGCCTGACGGATGCCAGCCACACCGCTCCAGCCGATGGTGACAAGGTCGGGCAGACCGTCGGCGTTGAAGTCGGCCACGTCTACGGAACGCGGGTACCAGTCCACCTGGTTGCCTTCCTGGTCGAGGACAGCGTAGGTGGGATCTTTGGTGAGGTTGCCTTTGCCGTCGTTGAGATAGACGCCTGTGAAGTCATAAGCTTCTCCGGCGATGAAGAGGTCCACGTTACCGTCGCCGTTGAAGTCGGCAGGAAGGACGGAGCCGCGAATGCCGAAGAGCTTCTCGGCCGATGTGCCATATTCCTTGCGGTCATAGGCAGAACCGTTCCATGAGAAGATCCATGACTTGCGGTCTACCTCATACTCGTTGCCTTCGGGGTCGACGAGGATGGTTTTTCCTGCAGCCTCCCAATTGGGCTGACCGGAGACGATGAGCTCTTTCAGACCATCGTTGTTGAGGTCGATCTCGCAGCCTTCGGCGTAGTCGTTAGCCAGGGTCTGGTCGACACTGCTGATGGTGATAGTCTGTGCGTTGGCCATGAGACCCATGCCAGCGACAAACAGAAGAGTAAAGAACTTTTTCATAATGTTTTGTTTTTAATGATTTATTGTGGAGAGAAGGAGCGCGAGCGCGCCTCCTCTCCTGTTAATAAAATGTGTAGATTTATTCGAAACGTGGCGTTGTCCAGCCCTTCTGGGCTGTTACGTTCTGAGTGAACCAGCCGTCCTCGCCGAGCTCGATGGGCATGATGACGAGAGGCTTGCGAGCATAGCCGCTGGACATTTGTGCCTTGCCAGCCTCAGTAGCGTTGAAGGCCACAAAGACGTGTGTCTGCTCAGAGTTGAGGAAAGCGCGCATCGGGTTCTCGGGGTGTTGGAGCTCCGATCCGCTGCTAATGAGAGGTTCGCCGTTGCTGCCGTCGGTAAGGCTTACGCCGCTCTTGTCGACGTAGGGTCCTGTGACGGCTTCAGCCTTGGCGTAGCGAATCTCGCTGCCGTTGCCGCTGTTCACGGTGGCGAGCAGGTAGATTTCGTCAGAGCTCTTACGGAAGATGCAGATGTCGTCAAGGCCAGTGCCTGCAATCTTCGTGGCCGTTCCGTTGAGGCTTGCTCCTCGTGTGCGGTTGAGGGTCAGACGCTGGATATAGACACCGTCATCGGCCGTATAGCAGAGGTAGTAAGCCGTAGAGACGACGAAGAAGAAGGGATTGCTGATGCTTGTCGACTGTACGGCCTCGGCCGTGAGGAGTTCGCCTCGGTCGGTGTAGGGGCCTTGAGCTGTTGTTGCCGAAGCAGCGCCTATGGCGTTACCGCCTTCGAGAGTGTAGAACATCCAATAGGTTGCACCTGTGACTGCACGTGCATAGTCGACAGAGAGCGAGTTCACGCGTCCCTCAGCCCATAGGGGCTGGCCGTCGGCCGTGAAGCCATCGTTAGCTCGGGCCCATGTCATGAGATTGTTGCTGGTGAGGGCGGGGCAGATGTTTTCGAGTCCTGGCGTCCACTGAGTCGAGGCCGAAAGTGCTACGTACATGCTTGCGCCTTTCACGAGGGTGCCAGCTTCGAGCGACGGCTCCCAGACGGGGTTGCGGAAGCTGGTGTTCTCCGGGTTGCGGCTGCCTTCCCACAGCACGGAATCAATTCCATCGCCATCCATGTCGGTGCAACTGCTGAAACCCGCAGGCAAGAGGGCGCCAAGCGCCACTGCTGCCATGGTTATCTTGATGATATTTTTCATACGACTTTCAAATACTTTAATGATTTACTTGAGTGTCAGCTTGTCAACTATTTAATATCCGTCGTTCTGAGTCAGACCGGGCCAGAGGTTGATCTCATGGTTAGGAATAATCCAGAGGTGGTTCTTTCCAACCTTGTAGTTGAGGAAGTCGGCATCGCGCTCAGCAATCTCGTTGACCTTCGACTGCTCATGGAGGTCGCCCCAGCGGTCGAGGTCGAAGAAGCGAGTGCATTCGCCGCAGAGCTCTACAAGTCTTTCGTGCTTGATCTGAGTGAGCAGGGCATCGTAGCTCTGGAATGCTGATGCGTTGAGGTCAGCCATATTGACGCGACGGCGCACCTTGTTGATGTACTCAACGGCCGTCGTGCGGTCGCCATTGAGCTCGTTAAGAACTTCTGCATACATCAGATAGACGTCGGCGAGGCGCAGCACGCGCAGGTTGGCGCCGCTGGAGTAGTCTTCGGTCTTGTTGTCGGTCTCTACGCTGGTGTACTTCTTCCAGTAGCAGGCGTGAGGGAAATCCATTCCGGTGAAGCCCTCGGTGGCGCACCATTCAGGCCATGTCTTGCCGTAGTAGTTGGCTGTGGCCGTCTGCGGTTCGGCGGGGTCGTAGTAGAAGAGTGTGTGGAACTTGCGCATGTCTACGTTGCCGTCCTTGTCGCGTTCCTTGTTGAACTCGTCGAGGAGCCAGTCGCGCGAGCTGCCGTCGTTCCATGCGCCGGAGCCGTCGCTGAGGTAGAGGCCGAGGAACTTGGGGCGCTGGTTGCCCACTTCCTTGCCGTTGATGAGTCCGTCCTTGAAGTTGACTTCGAAGAGGCTCTCGGCGTTGTTCTCGTTGGACTCGGTGAAGTTGTCCATCCAGTTGGGCACGAGGCTGTAGATGCCGAGGGCGAAGATGTCGTCCATGTTCTTCTTGGCAGCCTGCCAGTAGGCACGTGCCTCGTCGGCATTCTGGTTGGCGCTGTCCCACGGACGGTGGCACTTGATGCCAGCGAGTTGCATGTTCATGCGGGCCATCATGCCCAGGGCACCGCCTTTGGTGACGCGGCCTTTCTCGGCTGCCGGCCATGTGGTTGGCAGGAGCTCGCTGGCTTGTGTGAAGTCCTCGAGAGCTTGTTTGTAGAGGTCCTCCTGTGTGCCGATGGGGCCATTCTGCGTGGAGCTCGTCTGCACGGGGCCTTTGCCATAGATGCCTGCGATGGCCCAGAAGGCTACGCCGCGGATGAAGTAGCCCTGGCCGAGGATTTGGTTGGCTTCCTCCTCCGAGAAGAGCTTGTAGCCTTTCTCGTTCATGTTGTCGATCACTTGATTGACGTAGTAGAGGCTGTTGTACATGGCTTGCCATGGCAGGTTCAGGCCTTCGTTGCTCTCGTAGTTATAAGCCGAGATGACGAAATTGGCGTCGGCCTGGAACTCAGCGTTGGGGCTTTCGCTCCAGCCCTCATCGCCACGCAGGATCATCAGCACCTGGAACCATCGGCTGAAGTATCCGGGGCGTCGCCATGTAGAATAAGCGGCTGAAAGGCCTTGGTCGAACTGTTCGCTGGTCTCCCAGAACGTGTCGGCTGTCTCTTGGAAGGGGTTCGAGAGGCTCAACCAGTCGTCGCTGCAAGCGGTGAGCCCCAGGCTCAGGGCAGCGACCATCATTATTTTTGCAAATATCTGTTTCATTGCTTCAAAAGTGTTATGGGAGTTTTGCTTTAGAATTCCACTTGCAGGCCGAAGTTCACCTGGCGCATAGATGGATACTGTCCCCAGTCGACGCCCTGATAGTAGACGTCGCCACAGATGATGTCGGGGTCGTAGCCTTTATACTTTGTTATGGTCACGAGGTTCGTTCCGCTCACGTACGCGCGTACCTTATTAATATATGCTTTCTTTGTCAGTCGTTGTGGGATTGTGTAGCCAAGTTGTATGTTCTTCAGGCGGAAGAAGCTGCCGTTTTCGAGGAAGCGGTCGCTGGCCTTGTTGTTGTCGGTGGAGTTGGCGTACATGCGGGGATATTCGTTCGACGGGTTGTCCCACGTCCATGGAGTCACGTCGGCGGGTATGTTGTCGACGTTGAAGTTGAGCGTGTTCTTTCGCACTTCGTTGAGGATCTTGTTGCCGAAGCGTCCGGCCCAGAACATGTTGAAGTCGAAGTCCTTCCATGCCATGCTGACGTTCAGTCCGAGCTCGAATTTGGGCATTGGGCTTCCGCACCAGTCGCGGTCGTTGTCGTCGATTTGTCCGTCGCCGTTGACGTCGATGTACTTGACGTCGCCTGGCTGGGCGTTGGGCTGTATGACGCGTGTCTGTCCGTCTACGATGGTCGTGTACTCCATCACCTCGTCCATCGACTGGAAGATGCCGTCGGCCTTGAGCAGGTAGAAGTCAGAGATGGAGCGGCCCACCTCGGTGCGTGTGTAGCCGTTCTGTACGTAGGCGTCGCCCATGCGGAGTACTTCGTTGCGCACGGTTGATATGTTAGCGCTGACGTTGTAGTTGAAGTCTCCCTTCCTGTCGCGCCAGCCTACCTGCAGCTCGATACCTTTGTTGCGCATCTCGCCATAGTTAGTCCAGAGGGTGCTGATGCCGGTGCCCCATGCCTGCGGGACGTTGAGCAGGAGGTCTGTGGACTTGGCGTTGAACCATTCGAACGTACCGTAGAGTCGGTTGCGCAGCAGTGCGAAGTCGAGTCCGATGTTGGTTGTCGTCTTTGTCTCCCATCCGAGGTCTACGTTGACTTTAGAGGCTTGTGTGGCGCCGTAGTGGACGTTCTCGTTGCCCGAGGGGCCGAAGACGGCGAAGTAGCCTTCGTAGGGGCCGCTGTGGTCGATGGTGGGAATGTAGCTGTAGTTGCCTAAGCTCTGCATGTCGCCGACTTTACCCCAGCTGCCGCGAATCTTCAGGTTGTCGACGACTGCTTTCAGCGGCTCGAAGAAAGCCTCTTCCGAGATACGCCATCCGAGCGAGAAGCTGGGGAAGTAGCCTCGGCGGTTTTCGGGGCCGAACTTCGAGCTGCCATCGCTTCGGAAGTTGAACTGAGCGAGGTAGCGCCCGGCGTAGTTGTAGTCGAGACGTCCGATGTACGATGTCTGGCGGCGTCGTTCGGGCTTGCCTGCCATGTTGTTCTGCTCGCCTACGAGGCTAATCTCGTAGAGCCCCGGCACCTGTTGGTTATAGCCCTGTGCTTCAAGCCAGTGCCAGTTGACTTCCTCGGCAGTGTGACCTACGAGGGCTGTGAGGTTGTGGCCGCCGAATGAGCGCTGGAACGTCAGCGTGTTGTCCATGATAACGGTGGCGCGCTGGTCGCGGTTGTCGGTCACGATGTCGTCGTAGCGCTGCTCACCCGAGCCCATGCGCATGGTGTAGGCCTTGTAGATGTACTTGTGGCGTCCCCACCAGGCATCTACGCCGACGTTGAACTTGTAGGTCAGGTTGAAGGGCAGCGAGAGTTCGGCGAAGAAGTTTCCGATTACGCGGTCGTTGACACCTTGGTTGCTCTCGCGCTGCTGGTTAGCTACGGGATTGCTGGTGTAGGTGGGGAATTGCTGGCTGCCGTAGCCGTAGCCCGGGTCTCCCTTGTGCTTGGCGGGCTCGTCGGGGTCGTAGACGGGGATTACGGTGGGCATCGTGATGGCTCCCATGAAGCTGCCTCCGATGGTCTCGTGAGTCTTGGTGTGCTGGAAGGTCAGGTTCTCGCCGATTTTCAGGATGCCGAAGGTGGCGTCGGTGTTGACGCGTGCGGTGAAGCGGTCGTATTTTGAGCTTTCGAGCACTCCGGTCTGGTCCATATATCCAGCGCCGAGGGCCATGTTCACGTTGTCAGACCCTTGGCGGTACATGAGGTTGTAGTCCTGCATGAAGCCGCGTTGGTAGGTGGCTTTCTGCCAGTCGGTGTTGGGGATGAGCAGCCCTTCGTGTTCCTGTGCCCACTCGCGTGCAGGCCAGTCGGTGTTGGCATTGGTGTAAGCCTGTTCGTTGTAGAACATAAAGTCGCGGGTCGACATCATGTCGAGCTTCTTGGGCATGTCGGTGAGGCTCCACGTGCCGGTGGCTTCGAGCGAGGGCTTGCCGCTCTGGCCCTTCTTGGTGGTGATGAGTATGACGCCGTTGGCGCCTCGTGCGCCGTAGATGGCTGCGGCCGAGGCATCCTTGAGCACCTGCATAGTCTCAATTTCGTTGGGGTTGAGGTGGTTGACGTCGTTGACGATCATGCCGTCGAGCACGTAGAGCGGGCCTACGCTGTTGAACGATCCTACACCGCGGATCTGCACCTTACTCATGGTACCTGGTTCGCTCGTGGTGTTGACGCTGATGCCGGGCACCTGGCCTTGCAGCATCTCGTAGATGTTTGTGGCGCCTGTCTTGCGTGCTTCGTCCATGTCAACGACGGCCACGGCACCGGTGAGGTCGGCTTTTTTCTGTGTACCGTAACCGATGACGACTACGTTCTCCAGCACCTTGTCATTGCTGTCGAGCGTGACGTTGAGGCGCATGCTTGAGGGCACGGACAGGGTCTTGCTCTGGTAGCCCACGTAGGAGAACACCAGCTGGTCCTTGGCCTCCGCCTTGATGGAGTAGCGCCCGTCCATGTCGGTCACGGCGGCATTAGTGCCGTCGATCGTGCGGACGTTGGCGCCGGGCAGTGTCTCGCCCGTTTCGGAGTCGGTCACTGTGCCTGTCACCGTCTGCGCTGCCATCCCCATAGGTAGGCAGAGAGCCAGCGACAAGAGCAGTCTCGAAAGAAGATTTTGTTTCATGACTCGTAGTTTTGAAAATTAGTATTTGATTTGATTTTCTGCCGCAAAGATAGCGTATGCAGGCGCTCACGAAGGGTAGTATTGTCTTGCAAAAGGGTAATTTTGTTCATACGCATGCACTTTTACGTGTTTTTTACCTGAAAAATATACAATACTACTGCCGCCGCAGTTGGTCTTTCGCACAAGCCTCGGCGAAAAAAGGCCCAAGGGTTTCGGGGGAAAGGCTTAAGCTAATTTGCAAAAAGGCTTAAGGGTTTCGGGGAAAAGGCTTAAGCTAATCTGGAAAAAGGCTTAAGGGTTCCGCACTAAAACAACTTGTTTTACTTCAAAAGGCTTAAGGGTATTTTCTATACAGGTTGACTTTGCAAGCTATCGTGAACCACGAATTACGCGTTTTCTCCGGATTCTTAGGCCGCACAGGTTGATTGTTCTGGCTGGATTACGCGTCTGAAGGCGTCTGCATACAAAAACGGCAGGCTCGCCAAAGGCGTCCTGCCAGGTTGTGTTGCGTTAGTGTAGCGATTCAGGTCAGAGGGTTGTCGGTTCAACCCTTGTAGTCTGACGGGCTGACTCCGATATGCTTCTTGAACGCTTTTGAGAAGTAGTTGGGGTCTGAGAAGCCAGTGGCATAGGCCGTCTCAGAGACGTTGTAGCCCTTCACCAGCATCCGGCATGCCTTGTCGAGCCGTTTGTGGCGTATGTAGTCGCCCATCGACATGCCGAGGATGTTCTTCATCTTGAGGTGGAGCAGGCTTCGGCTGACGCCGAGGTGCTCGGTTATGTCGGCAATGCCGAAGTCGCTGTTGGCCAGGTTGGCTTCTACGAGGTCGCTCATCTTCTTTACGAAAACCTTGTCAATCTCGCTGAGCGAAGTCTCGGCAATGCCGCTGCCGTCGGCGGTCGCAATCTCCTGCTGACGCTGCTTGATCAGGCGCAGGATGTTGCCCACCTGCAGTTGCAGTATCTCTGGGTCGAAGGGCTTGGCCACGTAAGCCTCGGCGCCGCTCTGGTAGCCTTCGTAGATGTCCTGCTGCTCGCCCTTGGCTGTGAGCAGTATCACGGGTATGTGGGACGTCTGCATGTCGGCTTTCAGGCGCTGGCAGAGCTCATTGCCGTCCATCTCGGGCATCATCACGTCGCTGATGACCATCTGCACGTCGTGCTCGTGGGCCAGGCGCAGGGCTTCGCTGCCGTTGGTGGCGGTGATGATGGAGTAGTGGGGCTGGAATGTCTGGCGGAGGAAGTGGAGCAGGTCGGTGCTGTCGTCGGCAATGAGCAGCGTGGGCCGGTTGGCATCTTCGGCAGCCTTGTCGCCCGTTTCTGTGCCTTCGCCCTGACGGACGGTGCTTGCCATGTTTGCCGCCTCGGCGAAGCGGTACTGCTCTACGGGCACCACCGTGTCGGCATCGGTGATGAGGCTCTCGGGGGCAAAGGCGCTGGCCGTGGCGCAGAGCCACACGGTGAAGCATGTGCCCTTTCCCACTGTGCTCTCGACATCGATGTGTCCTTTCTGCGTGTCCACCAAGCGCTTTACGAGCGAGAGCCCTATGCCCCAGCCGCTGTTGTCGGCATTGTAGCCGCGCTTGGTCTGATAGAAGCGCTGGAAGATGTTCTGCAATTCCTCGGTCACGATGCCGATGCCCGTGTCGCGGACGTCGAAGCGCAGGAAGGTGAGGTCGCTCTCGTCGCGCCCGGTGATGCAGGCGTCGACGCTGATGCTGCCGCCTTGTGGCGTGAACTTTATGGCGTTGGACATCAGGTTGTTGAGGATGCGTTCGAGGTACGACGGCGAGAACCAGACCTCTTCGCCGTTGTCCTCTGTCCGCACGTTCAGTATCAGCTGTTTCTGGCGGCAGGCTTCGCGGAACGGCATGAGGGCTCGGGCTATGAAATCGAGCGGGTTGCCCCGTTGCAGGTAGAAGGGGAAACCGCCGGTCTCGATCTTGTTGAAGGTGACGAGCTCGCCGATGAGTTCCTGCATCTTGTCGGCATTCTTGATGGCCATGCTGAGGTGTCGCTGGCTGTCGGCATCGAGCTCCTCGTGCTTAATGCTGCGCAACGGTGCCGTAATGAGCGTGAGCGGGGTCTTCAGCTCGTGGGCGGCAGTGGCGAAGAAGTCAGTCTTAGCCTTGTCGAGCTCGCGCAGGTGCTCGCGCTCGAGGTTGGCCATCCTGACGTCGTTTTTCTCTCGCATGCGCATCTGGAAGAAGCGCCAGACGCCATACGTTATCCCGGCTATTAGCAACAGGTAAATGGCATACGCCCATCCTGACTGCCACAGCGGCGGCCGTACCACTATCTCGAGTGTCCGCACGGGGCACTCGTCCCACCCCTCACTGCTGTTATTCGCGCGCACGTGGAGGTGGTAAGTGCCGCTCGGCAGCTTGTAGCCGGATATGCGGCGCTCGCTGCCTACGTCGCGCCACCCGCGGTCGACGCCTTCGAGCCGCACCTGATAGGTGATGCCAGCCGTGCCTTCGGGGCGGATGACTCCGTACTCGATGGTGAACTGGCTGGCCTGCTTGTGGCTGAGCACCAGGCGTGATGTGTTGTCGGCTATCTGTCGCAGATGCACGCGGAAGGGGCCTTTGTCCTGCCGCATAGCGCCTGGCATCAGTGCTATCAAGCCGTTGATGGTGCCGAAGTAGAGGCGCCCGTCGCGTGTGCGCAGCGACGATGAATAGTTGAACTGGTTTGATGGCAGCCCGTTCGTCTCGCTTGAGAATCGGGTGATGGCATGTGAGCTCAGGTTATAGCGGAAAAGGCCCTGGCTGGTGCTTACCCATAGGTTGCCTTCGCCGTCCTCCTCGAAACTGCAGACGGTGCAGCGCGAGAGCATTTCCTCGCTGATGCTGCCTATAGCGCGCGTGGCCGGGTCGAGGTATTGCAGCCCGTTGTTGTTCGTGCCTATCCACAGACGGCCGCCCGCGTCCTCGTGGAGGCAGATGATATAGTTGTCGCGCAGGCCCGAGCCGTCCTCGCGGCTGTAGCCAGTGACCTGCCCCGTGGCGGCGTCGATGCGGTAGATGCCGTGGTTGTTGGTGCCCACCCATAGGTTGTTTCGGCGGTCGGTGTGGAGCGTGTAGATGAACACATTGTCAAGCACCGCATGCCCTATGGGCACGAAGGTGTCGCTCTGGCGGTCGTAGCGCCTCAGACCCTGCATCGTTGCCACCCAGAGCTGTCCGTCGTGCTGCTGCGTCAGCCAGAAGCAACCTTCCGATGTCAGGCCGTGGCTGTAGAGGTAGTGGCGGCTGGCATGGCTGCGAAGGTCGTAGCGATAGATGCCTTCGAAGCGCGTACCTATCCACATTTCGTGGTGGGCGCTGTCGTACATAAGCGCATGGACATTGGTGCCTAAGCCAGCGATGCCGCTGAACTGGCGGCAGTGGCCCGTGCGTGTGTCCAATGTGCATACGCCGCCGTCCTCAGTAGCTATCCACAGGGTGCCGTCGCTGTCCTCGGTCATCATGCGTGGCACGCGGGCCAGCAGGTGCCCTTCGCCTTCGCCGGGCTCATAGAAAGTGAACTGCTGGTTGGCGCTGAGCAGGTAGTCCACACCTCCGAAATAGCTGCCTACCCACATGTTCTGGGCCTTGTCGAAGACGATGGTGTAGATGGCATCGTCGCTCAGCGAGGTGGCATCCTGGAAGCGATGGCGCAGAATCTCGCGACGGCCGTCAGGGTGGAGCACCGTGATACCCTTCTCGGTGCCCAGCCATACGCGGTGCCTGGCATCCTCCGTGATGCTTCTGACGAATCCGCTGGAGATCTCGCCGGCCTCGAGCACTTCTCTCTGGCCCGTCTGCAGGTCGATATTCATGACTCCCTTGCCGTTGCGGCCAACCCACAGGCGGCCTCGGCTGTCGAAGTGAAGCGGAACGATGACGTTGCGGCTCGTCAAGAAGTCGGCGTAGAAGGTCTCTGGCAGGCGGGTGATGTGGGCCAGCGTCTTGTCGTAGCAAAGGATTTCACTGTTCGTGGCGACGTAAAGCTGTCCCGTGGGCGACACTGCGAGGGAGTTTACGAAGGCATCTGTCAGCACCGGCAGGGGCATGAGCGAGTCTGCGTCCTCGTCGTAGCGGCAGAGCGAATTGCCGCCGAAGAACAAGCGGCCGTCGTTGTCCTCGGCCACGCTCCAGAACAATCCGTCGGGGGCGCTGTAGCAGCGGAAATCATCGCTCTCGGGGCGGTAGCGGCAGATGCCCGTCTCGGTGCACACCCACAGCCGTTGCTGCCCATCGACGTGAAGCGCATGCACGAGATTGTGGCGCAGAGAGTGGCTGTCATCAGTGTGGTAGTAAGTGTGAATGCCGTAGCCATCGTAGCGCGAGAGCCCGTTGCGCGTGCCTATCCACAGCGTGCCGTCGGCATCAAACTCGAGGGCTTCCACTTGTTGGTGGGGCAGCCCTCGTTTGCTGTCGAGATGGTAGAACTTGTAGTTACTTGCAAGCGGGCAGAGGTTGCCCAACAGACAAGCGGCTACTATTGTGCAGCAGAGGCGGAAGGTCCTACGGATATCAGGCATTATCGCGAATGTGTGGTGAAATCGTCCGTGCCCACCAGATGAAGCGTGCCAGGGCGGCCAAGGCTATCACGAGGGCTACGATGCCCTCGGTGATCATGGCACCGTAGAAGGTGTGGCGACCTTGGCGCTCGCTCTTCATGCAGCGCGCCATCATCGGCGACTGCGTGGCATGGAAACCGCTGACGGCGCCACAGGCTATAGTGACGAAAAGGGCAGGGAAGAGCGGCTGCTTAAGGCCCACGCGCTCGGCCACGCGGCTGTAGAGGATGTAGCCGAGGATCAAGGCTACGAGACTGAAGAAGAAACTAATCATTTTGGTTTGTGTCAGTTGTATAATTGAAGTGCCCGACGGTTGGCCCGCCGGGCACTTGCTTTTATGTGACTTTGTTGTCGATGTCCGCTTCTCTTCACTCTACGGGCGGCACCTCGATCTGCGAGCCGTAGCGATGGTATTCGTTTGAGATGGACTGCTCCTTGATGTAGTGGGTCAGTTCGATGCGGCCGTCGCGCACAGGCGCTGCCTGGGCGATATATTTGTCGGCCGCAGCGGCAGCCTCGAAGACGGCATCGGGAACGTTGGCCGAGATGGTGCGAATGCGCTCGTAGTCCTTGATGGAAGCGCAGAACTTGTCGAGGCTCTCGAGTTTCACGGCGCACGTCAGCTGCTCAAGCAGCGGCAGGCCTGCCTCGGCCGAGATGACGAGGGGCGTGCCTACGGTCTTTGCCGCGAGGGCGACCATCTCCACCTGCTCCTTTGTTTCGTCGCCGAAGAGGCGCATCACCATGCCGCCCGAGAGGGGTAGATAGCGGAACACGTTCTGCTCGCCGCGTATCTTAGGCTGAATGTTACGGGCGTGGTGGAATTCGCGTTCATACCATTCGGCGTACGACGTGCGGTAGTCGGTCGTGCTGCCGGCCTTGTCGGTAATCTCCATGAACTGGGCCACGTAATTGGGGCCGCCGGCCTTCAGCCCAGGACCGAAGGCCGAGAGTTTCATTCCGCCGAAAGGCTGGCGGTTGACGACGGCGCCCGTGATGCCTCGGTTGATGTAGAGGTTGCCTGCTTGGATGTGAGCCTTCCAGTAGCGCTGCTCGGCTTCGTCGAGCGACTGCAGTCCGGACGTGAGCCCGTAGTCGAGGCCGTTGACGAGGTCTACGGCTTGCTCTAAGGTGTCGAAGGGTGCCACGGCGAGCAGGGGTGCAAAGAGCTCGGTTCGGAAGGTGAACGACGACGGCTTGACGTCGACTTTTATGGTAGGTCGTAGGATGTACTTCTTCTCGTCGACGAACTCTGGGGCAATGAGCCAGCGCTCGCCCGCCTCGAGGCGGAAGGCCTGCTCCAGCTTGTCGTTGTGGTTGGTGATCATCGGCCCTACGATGTTGCCTGCGTTCCACACACCGCCCACCTTGAGCGACGAGGCGCAGTCCTTCAGCTTCTCGAAGAATTCGGGATTGTCGTAGACCGAGCGTTCCACGAGCAGCAGCGAGCAAGCCGAGCATTTCTGCCCTGCATTGCCAAAGGCCGAGCGGCAGGCGTTCATGATGGCGTGGTCGCGGTCGCCCTTGGCCGAGAGGATGATGACGTTCTTGCCGCCCGTCTCGGCGCTGAGGGGCTTGCGTGGGTTGGCATGGGCGAGGGCCTGGGCCGTCTCTGTGCCGCCGGTGAGGATGACGTGCCCCACGACTGGCGACGAGGTCAGCAGCGGCGTGGCCTCGCGGTCGGCTATGATGACCTGCAGGGCTTCCTTGGGCACGCCGGCCTCCCAGAAGGCCTTGGCGAAGAGCCATGCTACGGGCGCTGCTACTGTTGCGGGCTTGAGGATGCACGTGTTGCCTGAGGCGAGGGCTGCTACGACGCCTCCGCAGGGGATGGCACAGGGGAAGTTCCAAGGCGAGAGCACGAGCACGGTGCCCTTGGCCTTCATCTCTATGTCGGGCAGGGCGGCCAGTTTCTTCATCGTAGTGGTGTAGAAACGGCAGTAGTCGATGGCTTCGGATACCTCGACGTCGGCCTCTTCGATGGTCTTGCCCGTGATGGCGCACATCGAGCCGCAGAGGTCGCCACGCATGCTGCCCAGGATGTTGGCGGCGCGGTACATCGTCTGGTGGCGCTCCTCGATAGAGGTCTCGCGCCAGTGCCCGGCGTCGGCCTGGGCTGCGGCGAGGATGGCCTCAACCTGTGCTTTGCCCGCGCGGCTCATCTGGCAAACGAGCACGTCGCCCGGCTGTGAGCGGTCGAAGTAGCTGACGCGGTCGTCGTTGAACACCAGCTCTGCGCCCACCTGCGTGGGAAGGACGTCGCCTGGCTGCCAGTCGCCCCAGCTGCCCGGGTTGGAGGCAGGTCGGCCTTCAGACTTCCATTTGGCGAAAATCTTCTCGACCCACTGCTGGTTGCAGAAGCGGTCGAAGTCGGTGTCGGGCTCGTTCAGCATCTCGTCCTGCGGCTCCTGACCCTCGTAGGGCTTGTTGCGGTCCTGGGTGCGGGTGGGCGTGTGGTCGAGGTTGTCCTTCATGTTGTAGGCGTCGATGAACTGCTGCTCGAGGTTGTGCCACTCGGGCGTGTCGGGCTTCAGCGAGAAGGAGTGCGTCAGGAAGTTGTCGGGCGCCGTGTTCTCGTCCATGCGGCGTACGAGGTAGCTGATGGCGTTGAGGAAGTGTTCCTTCTTTACTACGGGCGTGTACAGGATAACGTGGTTGCCCAGCTTACGCTGTGCGCGCCAGACGTGGTTGGCCATGCCCTCGAGCATCTCGAAGCAGAAGCAGTCCTTGGGTGTCTGGTACATCTGCGTGAGCAGGTATGCATAGGAGATGGTGAAGAGGTTGTGCGACGCCATGCCGATGTGTAGCACGCGTGCGTTCTCAGGCTTGAGGCCGCGCTCTATGATATGCAGATAGTTGGCGTCGACTTCGGTCTTGCTCCCTCGTACGGGGTTCGGCCATCCGCGCAGGTCGCTGACGATGTTCTCCATGTCGAGGTTGCAGCCTTTGACGATGCGCATCTTGATGGGTGCGCCGCCCTCGGCCACGCGCTGGCGGGCGAACTCCAGCAGTTCGCTCTGGAAGCCCCAGGCATCGGGCAGATAGGCCTGCACGACGATGCCGGCCTCGTAGTTCTTGAACTGAGGCAGCGAGAGGACGTCCTTGAAGAGCTTCATCGTCAGGTGAGCATCCTTGTACTCCTCCATGTCGAGGTTTATGAACTTGGGCTTCGTCACGCCATCGGGGTCGGTGTAGGGGTAGTCGATAGCCGTCTGGTAGAGCTCCGACATACGGCGCACCAGTTCAGGGAAGCACTCCTTGTAGTTCAGGGCGTGCGTCTGGGCGTAGATGCCCGAAATCTTTACCGATATATAATTAATGTCGGGCTCCTTCAATGCTTCGAGGTACGACTGGTAGCGCTTCTCGGCCTCATCATTGCCCAGCACTACCTCGCCCAGCAGGTTCACGTTCTGGCCTATGTTCTGGTCGAAGCGTGTGGCCAGGTGCTCCGTCAGGCTGGGGCGTGCGGCGTTGATGATGACGCGCGAGGTGTCGCGCCGCAGGCGCCACTTGATGATGGGCACGGCGGCCCAGTTGAAGAGTGGCGTGTAGGCAAACTTCTGGTACATCCAGAAGAGGGCATGATCCATGGGGTCGAGGAACTTAGGGATTCCGTACTGGTCGATGAGCTCCTTCACGCGTACGGCCAACTTCTGGCGGTCGCGAATCTGACTCGTCTCGTCTAGCATACGCACCATGAACTTCTTGTCCGTCGGCGTCGTAACCATGGTGCCGTACATGTGCTGTTCGTTCTTCTCCAGCTTCGTAAGGCCAGAGTAGCTCTCGTCGTAGAGCTTGCGCATCCAAGAGAACACCTCTTCGATGGTGGGTAGTTGTTGGTCTGCCATAAATACTATCTTTTAAAGTGAAATGCTTTCTCGGCTACAAAGATAGGAAAAGTTTAAAGTTTAAGGTTTAAAGTTTTAAGTTTTTTTTTCTGTAATGGCAAAAAAAATGATGAGGCCACGCGTAATGGCCTTTAATTACAGGTGTATGGCTGCTTCCGTCTGGGTGTATGGCAGTTTGCGTCAGGGAACAAAACCTTCTGCACTTGTTCGCATAGTTGGTTCTTGCCCGTGAAACGTGTGTTTCACATCGGGAAACACACGTTTCTCCGCCGGGAAATGCGCATTTCACATCGGGAAACACAAAATAAACAAAAAGTAAATAGCCCCGCTGCATCTCACGACGAAGCGGGGCGTACCTATAGGCTGTAGTTTTACTAACTACTTTTTGCTCGAGACTTACTAACTGCTTTATTGAAATCAAGTAATCTTCAGTTGAACATCTCCTTTTTAATTATCTGCTGGATGTCGGCGGGCGTCACCTTCGTCTTGCAGCAATCCACTATGTATTTCACAAGGCGGTCGGGCAATGCTCTCTTCTTCCAGATGTCGTGTCGTTTTTGCCATGTGCCCTTTGTCGTGGTCTTATCCACCCATACCATGGCATCCTTAATGGCCGGGCGTCCCATCTCGCTATACCAGCCGTCCTTGAACGTGTAGGTGCCGTACTCGTGAGGCATGACAACGACTTTGTCGTCTTTCGTAATGGCAATCTGTGCGCAGGCATACTCGCCGTTGGCCCCGTAGAACTTAAATTGTGTGTAGCCTGTTTCCTTGCCGCAGAGGACTTTCTTTTCACCTTCCCATTGCATGGACTCCATCACCCATGTGCCGATGAGCTCTTTGTCGTCGATTTTCGTCTGGGCGTTCACTTGCATTGCTCCGAGCAAGGCAAATGCCATCAATAGCATCTTTTTCATAAGTTTTAAAAAATAAAAGGGTTAGAAACTGAATGTTTTGTCGTTGCAAAGGTAGGAGTTTTCCAGACCCTCGGCAAGAATTTATGTTTGCATTCGCTTGGCATTGGCGCTGCAAACTGTTTGCAGTAATATTCATCATTCTTCATTCTCCAAGTGTGGAGCGTCCCTTCGGGCCGAGCGCCGAGCGAAGCGAGATTCGCCATTCAGCTTCCCATGGTGAGGATGAAGTCGTCCCACTCCTTGCTTCCGCCTTTGCGGCCAAACACTTTCTTGTAGAGGCGGCTGCGCACGGTGCTGATGGTGCTGACGTCTCGTGCCAATACAGAAGCGATGTCCTTGGGAGCTACGCGCAGTTTGATGAGCAGACATACCTGGTATTCCAGTTCGGACATCGGGTAGAGGCTTCGCAGCTGGTTGGCGAAACCAGGGTAGACATCTTTCAGATGCTGTTCCACTTGTTGCCAATCCGCATCCCTCATCAGTTGTCCGGCCGTCATTCGCTTTTTTAATGCGGCATAGCAGTCGGAGGCGAAGAAGCGCTCTTCCTCAGCCATCATAGCTTGGCGTACGGACAGTGCCCGTTCATCATGCTCTTCTTGAATCTGAAGCAGCCGCAACTGTAGCTGTTTCTTAGCCCTGCGATTCGTGACGGCGACATGAGAAAGGGCTAAAGCCAACAGCACCACGAAAACGGAAAAGAGCCAGAACCAATGGATAGCCCTTTCTTGCTGTCGTTCTTTGGCAGAGAGCACATAGCGGTTGCTGCCGAGGCCCTCGCGGCTGTTTATTTCGTTCTCGACGATGGTCCGAATCTCCTCGCCCCATTCAAGATATATGTCATCTGACCGGCTGCAGGTAAATAAAACTCCGTTGCGCTGAATCGTAATGGTTGAATCATTGAGGCTGAGCGGGTGCGGGTCTCTGTCTTCAAAGTACAGCAGTTCGCCGCCGCCTTTATTTATGAGCGTCACGGCAGCTTTGGCCATCGGCGTGACGACCAAGCCTGAAGGTGTAGAAGTAATACCACATTCGTAGACTACGCTGTCGCCGTAGTAGTTGAAGCAGATGGTTCCACGCCCTTGCAAATCGTAGTCTGAGTGTCCTCCCAATGGATCCTCCACATGCGTCAGCACCCACGCTCCTTGCAGAGAGTAGGCAGGCGTGTCCAGTGCCGCTCGCTTACACCCGGCCACCAGCATACTTATTGCTAATATAAACAGAATCTTTTTCATCCTTTCCGTTCTTTTCGCCTGCAAAGATACTCTTTTCGGTTGAGCCGGCTATGAAAAAACGGTTTGCATTTTCTTTGCACCCTTAAAAATGAAGCCCGCTGTACCCATATACGGTACAGCGGGTGTCAGGCGTACGGCCTATTTCAGACGGAACGTGACGGGGAGGATGAAGCGGGTGCGGACGGGCTTGCCTTTGTCCTTGCCGGGTGTCCAGCGCTCGGGCAAGGCTTTTACGGTGCGCTCGGCCTCGGCTTTCAGGGCCTTCACGCCAGCAACCTCGTGCTCGGCCTCTTGGCGTGCCTGCTCGTTCTCTTCGGTGCTCTTGTTTTTGTCGTAGGCCACGACATTCACTTCGGGCAGAGTCTTTTTGGTCTTGGGGTCAATGGCCTGCACGGCTTTGACATCGGAGAGCGTGCCGTCCTTCTCGACGACGAAGGAGACCGTCACCTTACCCTGCACACCATATTCTTGCGCGGCTTTTGGGTATCTGATATTATTCATAATGAATGTAAACATTGCTTCCGGACCACCAGGGTATTCAGGCATTTGCTCACAGGTCTCATAGATTTTGTCGTCTTTCTCAGCATTCTTCGTCGTAATATCAATCACGCCATTAGCACCGCGCGAGCCCCAGATGGCGGTGGCTGCTTCGCCCTTGAGCACCGTGATGCTCTCGATGTCTTCAGTGTTTAGTTTTGCAACTTCTTCCTTGGTAGCAACATTTTTGTCGATAATCAATAGAGCATTGTCATGGAGTCCCTCAAGAGTCTCTAACGATGCATCCTCCGTCTTTGATGTGTCGTCGGTATCAGTCAGTTCAACCGATCCTTCGACAGCCATCTCCGTTTGCACGGCTATAGGCTCTTCTGCCACAGGTTGTACTTCTTCTATGGCAGGGGCCATCGTTTGCGGGTTAGTCAGTGATTGTTCGATATGGGCTATCGGCTTCATATCCTTTATGCTACGTGCCAGGCTGTCGATATTCGAAAGAAAAAGCATGGCGGCTGCCACGGGGACGAAGAGGAGGTATTTTACCATCCCCGTTCGGTGGGTTTTGCGTAAGTTCATCATAATGATTCTTCGTTTTAGGGGTAAGACATTGAAGTTATTTACAATCGTAGCTACGTTCTTTTGAGTGGAGAAGCCGAGGAGGCGGTATTGGTACATTTTAAGTGAAAAGCGAAAAATGTCGGCTTCGCCTCCAAGTGAAAAATAAGGATTACCCTCAGGAGATGAAAGTAACTTATATTTTTCACTTTTCACTCTTTCTTCAGACTCACTTTGCCCGAAGAAGCGTCCTTGCTGGGCGAGCGCACTTTTCATTTCAAGATAGTCCGCCACCGCCTTATCCGCTATGAACTCCAGGTTCAGCCGCACCTCGCGGCGCATCACCCATGCGGCGGGGTTCCACCAGAAGAGGATGCAGACGAGCTGGGAGAAGAGGATGTCGAGGGTGTGCCAGCCACGCACGTGAGCCTGCTCGTGGATGAGTATCTCGCGCAACGTCTGCTCGTCCATGCCTTCGGGATGGATGAAGATCCACGGGCCGAAGGAGAAGGGGCTGCAGGGGCGGGGGTAGAGGAAGACCTTCGGAGTGAAAAGTGGGTGCCGTCGGCACCTAAGTGAAAAGTGAAAGAGTGAAAAGTGAAAAATAAAAGTTTCCTGTGAAGCTTGACACTCACTCTGCCAAGGTATTTCATATTTTTCACTTTTCACTCTTTCACTTTTCATTTTAGGACACGTGCACCTTAAATATATAATGTATGCAATCTGACCTATCAGCTTCACCGTCATCCACACGACGGGAATGAGGTATATGAGGCCCCAAAGCGCCATCATACCTACGAACCTCATGCCGCAGCCGGACTCGCTCTGCTCGACACCAAAACTGGCGACGCGCATAGCGGTGACGTTCAGCGTGGGCAAGACATACACGGCATAAGCTTCGGCCATATCGGTGGCGGCCGTGTCGGCTGTCAACAGCGCCTGTACGTTCCACAGGGGTAGTAGGAACACCGTGGCATAGATACCCCACAGCATCAGACGGCGCACGCCGAAGAACGTGTCGCGATGCATCAGCACCTGGAACAGCAGGCACAGCAGGGCAAGAATGAGGTTGAGTTTGATAATGTCGAGCATAGGATGAATGAAAAGTGAAAAATGAAGGTTACTTATCCTCTATCAGAGAAATGATTTCTCGCAGGTCGTCGGGAGTGAGTTTCTGCTCATGAGCAAAGAACGAGACGAGTTCCTTGATGGAGCCGTCGAGGTAGTGGTCTATGAGCGAGCCGAGGCGCGAGCGGCCGTAGTCCTTCTTCTCCACGATGGGCCAATAGACGTAGCCGCGCCCTTCGCGACGATGGTCGAGATAGCCTTTGCGCTCCAGCGACTGAAACACATTCTGTATGCCGTTGAGCAGCGGTTGTGGCTCGGGGTAGCGCATGAGCACGTCGCGGGGCGTACATTCGCCCAACTGCCAGATGTGCTCCATCACTTCTTCTTCCTTCTGACTGAGTTTGATCATAACGATTTGGCTTTAGAAATAGATGAATTAATGCATTCATTCGGTCGTCAATACGATTCCGACGGTGCAAAGAAAAAGAGTCCTTTTGAATTATGCAAGCATCTGCTCTCTGATTTAACATTCTCTAAATGTTGAATTGTAAATATAAAGAAAAAGCGCCCGACAGTCTTCCGCCGGGCGCTTGTTTAAATGAGAAAAATAATGTATCAGTTAACTTCAATAAGGATTTCGGAGAGGGTGGGGTGGATGTGCACTGTCTCGCGGAGCTGCTGGAGTGTGGCTCCGAGGGTGATGTAGGCGGTGGCTTCCTGGACGAGGTCGGCGGCGTGTGCTCCGTAGGCGTGGCAGCTGAGCAAGCGGCCCTCGCCAGGCTCGCAGCAGAGCTTGACCATGCCTTCCGTCTCGTTCATCGACAGGGCCTTGCCGTTGGCGCGGTAGAAGGCTTTGTGACATTCGTAGGGCGTGCCGGCTTCCTTCAGCTGGTCCTCAGTGGGCCCAACGCAAGCGGCCTCGGGCGTGGTGAAGATGGCGGCGGGCATGACGTCGAAGCGGATGTTGTCCTCGATGCCGAGGATGCGGTTGACGACGTGGTGGCCTTGGAACTCGGCAGCGTGCGCCAGCATCTGACGGCCGTTGACGTCGCCGATGGCAAAGATGGAGGGAGAATTAGAAAATGTGGAATTAAGAGAATTAGAAGAGGCTGGCGAATCGTCTTTCTTATTATCATCATCTCTTATTATCTTAATCTTAAAATGCTCATCTACAGGGATGGCGCCGTTACGCTCGAGGGTGATGCCGAGGGCTTCGAGGTTCAGCCCCTCGGTGTTGGGCTTGCGGCCTGTAGCCATCAGGACGACGTCGGCCTCGACGCTCTCTTCCTGTCCCTTTTTATTCGCGAAGTAGACGGTGCCGTCGGCGATGCGCTTGACGGCGCACTGCATGTTGAACTTGATGCCCTGCTTCTCCATCACCTTGCGCAGGCGCTTGGCGATGTCGCTGTCGATGGCGGGCAGACATTCCTTGAGGAATTCCACCACCGTCACCTCGGAGCCGAAGCGGTTGAAGACGCTGGCGAACTCCATGCCGATGACGCCGGCGCCGATGATGCAGAGGCGACGGGGCAGCTCCTTCAGGGCGAGCAGGCCCGTGGAATCCACCACGCAGGGATCGTTCACGCCCTCGACGGGGATGTACTTGGTGGATGAACCGGTGGCGATGATGATGGCCCCCCGGAGCCCCCCGTGGCCCCCCAACGAGGGGCGTTGGCAACCGCTTTGGTCATCCCCCACCGGGGGATTACAGGGGGCTACCGAATACCTTTGGCCGCTTGACGTCTCCACCGTGTGGGCATCGACGAAGGAGGCACGTTCGCGCACGAGTGTGATGTTGGGATGTGCGAGCAGCGTCTCAACGCCCGAGCGCAGCTGCTCCACCACCTGCGGCTGGCGCTCCACGGCCTGGTCGAAGGAGGCCGAGTGGACGTAGGTCTTCGTGGGGATGCAACCCACGTTGAGGCACGTGCCGCCCACGTGCAGGTCTTCGAAGATAGTCACTTTCAAGCCGTGATTGGCGGCATGGACGGCGGTCTTGTAGCCGCCGGGGCCTGCGCCGATGATGATAAGGTCTGTCATAGTAAGATGTTTTGTTGTTATTTCGGCACAAAGTTATGCACAAAAGCGTCTGCTTCCAAATCTTATCCACACTTTTTGTCCAAAGCTATAAGCGTTGGAGAATGCCAAACAAAGACGAGAGCCCTCAGCTGATAGACATCAGCGAGAACGTGGATGTCAGTGGTGATTGGCTAGAGTGGATAGAAATGTCCATGAAGACTGTCGAGCTTACTATTATTACTCCAGTTCGCGTAGAATAGAAACGAGGATATACTGGTCGCTCTGCAACTGCAGGCCGCTCTCAGGGTTGGTCATAAGGGCGTATGTGTGCGAGTTGTAGAGCAAATCGAGGGCACGCTCTGTGTCGATGTCGAGGCGGTCGGCCAGCAAGGCGGCAATGCGCCCCGTCTTTCGCCAAAGTACTTGGTCTCTCATTGCCCACCTCCTTTCTCCTGCGGCTGACCTTCGGTCTTCTTCTGTCGCGAAAGGCTACGGGTAGGCGAGCTCTGCTCGGGAATCTCGGCAGAGCCGATGCAAGCATCGCTCTGCACTCGCTGCTCCCTCAGTTCCCAATTCTTCAGTGCTTCCTGCACGTTCCAGACAACGCCGTCAATGCTCTCGGCATGCAGCGAGTCGTAGCAGTCGAAAAGCAGACGGCGCACTAGGTCGTGACGTTTCAGTCGGTTGAACAGCTCGGTGGCGGTGATGCCCATGCGCTGTGCTGTAGCACCGATGGCCAGTGTGACGAATTGAGTTTGCGGAACTGTCATTGTCATTGTCCGTCTTTATTTTGCTTGTTATTGGGTGCAAAGATAGCCATTTTTTTTCTGAAACATGCTTATTTTTCGCAGATTTTTTGCTCCAGAGACCTTGTTTACAAATAAAAATTGTAATTTTGCAGTCAATTACCAGCCAATCGTCGTAAACGACGCTCGCTGCGGCGTGTTCCCCTGAGCGCAGGGTGGCGGTATGACTTTTGAGGGTAAACAATAACGACATGAGCAGTTATTAGAAGATATAGAAACCTGAGAAATTTCTTAATCTAAGTAGAATAACGGTAATTGTGAGTGTTCGCGCTTATAGCGTGGACGTCACTTATCATTCTACTGGGCAATCTCAGGGCCTCTATGTTCGATAAGGAGCGGACACGCTTTTATCGTGTATAGAGGCTTTGCTGTAGATAAAGCCCAAAGAGTTCCGATAAGTGCTTATTGTCCAAAAGCTATAAGCGCAAAGAATGCCAAACAAAGACGAGAGTCCTCAGCTGATAGACATCAGGGAGGACGACCTGCTGGCATTGTCGGCGCAGGTGCTTGACACACTGCTGCGTGACCATACCACAGGGCGAAATATCTTCTGGGCGACGCATGACTACGAAACACTCGGCTCAGAGTATGGCTACCATTCTGAGATTCTGCCCCGTCTGATAACGGGTGAACACGGGATGGTTATACGTCCGCGTGTGCTCAAAACAAAGGAGGAGCAGACGGACAGAGCCAAGGATATGGCCGAGGTGTTTACACCGTCGTGGGTGTGTAATGCCCAGAACAATCTGGTGGACGAAGCATGGTTCTTCGAGCGAAGCGGCGAAGCCGAGCGCGGACGCAAGGACGTGTTCAATGTCGAGGACACAACAAACCATACTTGGCAAGCCACTACAAACAAGATAGAATTTCCAAAAGGAAAGACGTGGAAAGACTATGTCCGTGCCACTCGCATGGAGATGACCTGTGGCGAAGCACCTTATCTTGTCAGTCGATACGATGCTACTACAGGCGAACCAATTCCGTTGGAACAGCGCATCGGCCTGCTTGACCGGAAGTTGCGAGTCATCAGCGAGAACACCGAGACCAGCGGCGACTGGTTAGAGTGGGCACAGGTGGCCTATAAGAACATCTATGGCTTCGAGTGGCAGGGCGACAACCTGCTACTGGCCCGCGAAGCCCTGCTATGGACTTTCATTGAATACTATCAGGCGAAGTTTCAGAAGGCTCCGCTCATCAAAAGCATCAATTACATCGCCTACATCATTTCCTGGAATCTCTGGCAGATGGACGGGCTGAAGGGTGTAGTACCCGACTCGTGCCGCAATGGTGTAACAGAGAAGATACAAACCCTTTTCGGCGAAGAAGAACAGATAGTTCATTGCGCAGGTTGTCAGCAAGACGACATCCGCAAGCACAATGGCACTTATTGTCTTATCCGCGACTGGGCGAACGACAAGAA
>FLNY01004997.1_pt1 | contig 51517 bp, 49 predicted proteins | sample 1140381 | NCBI WGS metagenome assembly FLNY01 (sample SAMEA3878172, study PRJEB12797) | bioreactor metagenome | biome: Moose rumen | place: Sweden | collected 2011-10
TCGTCAACGCCACTTTTGGGTTCATCCGATTCAGATGGATTCAAAACGGGTCGTTGATGCCCCCATCCAATTCGGATGGACTTCCGCTGACCTAAACTGCCCCAAAAGCAATCAACAGCAGCATGCAGACTGCCATTCGAAGGTTGTGGATATAGGTACCCAACACCCCACACACGGCTCTCACCCTATGAGCCGTGCGTGGCGATAGAATTTACACAGAGGGCTTGCCCCAGTGCTGGGGTATGCTCCCCTTCAAGGCAAAGAAATCCCGACTCATGCCGAGGTATCGAAAAGCCCCCGGAAAATTGTTTCCGGGGGCTTTTCGTATTAACGACGGGACCGACGGGGTCTTTCGTCGGATTCGTCATCGGAATCGGGAGCATCCATGCCGTACTTCTGGCGAATCTGCGCATTGTAGCGTTCAAGACGATTCTGTGTCCGGTTGCGTTCGCGCTCGCGGTTCCGGTATTCTGCATCGCTGGCCTGAAACTCCCTTACGCAGCGATTGACGTATTCTACCGTCAGATTGTACCACTCAGCCACCCTTTCGGGTTTGTTCTTGCCAAAGATGACATCCTTGGCCACTTGTGTCTTGGATAACGGCCTGTCCATAATTTGTATATATATTTAAAAAGGTGAAACCAAAAATTGCAATGACGAACCCCGGGAAGAAAGGGCGGGGGAAATCACTGCAGATGCAGGGTTCTCTCGACCTCGTCGAGGAGCGGCGGAAGGTCGGCTTCTGCGCGACGCTGTTCTTCGGCGCGGATGCGCATCCTGGCTCCGACATTTCCGCCGGCGGCTGCCCGGATTTCATTGTACCACCGTATGGCGTATTTCTTGTTGAGCATTGCGGGGACAGTTATCATTCTACATCCGGCTGGTCCTGCTGTTTGGAGAGTAGGAGTTCGGAGGTGGATTGTTGGGTGAAATCTTTTCGGCGGAAGACGAAACTGCGGCCCAAATAACGTTCCTTGACCATCTCGTTGGCTGCAAGTTCCTCGGACGTTCCCTGGAATAGAATCTTGCCCTCGAAGAGAAGATAGGCCCTATCGACGATGGAGAGGGTTTCGGGCGCATTGTGGTCGGTGATGAGAATACCGATATTTTTCTCTTTGAGTTTATAGACAATGTACTGAATGTCCTCGACGGCAATGGGATCGACGCCGGCGAAGGGTTCGTCGAGCATGATGAACTTGGGCGAAATGGCCAGACAGCGGGCTATCTCGCAGCGACGGCGTTCGCCGCCCGAAAGACGGTCGCCGAGGTTCTTGCGCACCTTGGTGAGACGGAACTCGGAGATGAGGCTCTCGAGGCGTTCGCGCTGCTCTTCCTCGGTGAGGGATGTCATCTGGAGCGTAGCCAGAAGATTGTCCTCGACGGTCATCTTGCGATAGACCGAAGCTTCCTGGGCGAGATATCCGATGCCTGCTTTGGCACGGCGATAGACGGGATAGGAAGTGATATCTACACCGTCGAGAAAGATTCGGCCTTCGTTGGGAGTGATGAGTCCGGTGGTCATATAGAAAGTAGTGGTCTTGCCGGCACCGTTGGGTCCCAGCAATCCAACAATTTCGCCCTGTTTGACATCGATGCTGACGTGGTTGGCAACGGTGCGCGGGCCATAGCGTTTGACCAAATTCTCTGTCCTTAGGACACTGCGAGTTACTTCTTCAGACATAAAAAATCAAAAATATCGGTGCAAATATAATGATTTTTTGGAAAATATAGGGTGAGTTTGAGAAAAAAAACGTATCTTTGCAGCAGAATTAGCGTTTTTAATGAAAAAACTATGATCATTGCAGACCAAATAAGTTCATTTGGAAGCTATGTCAAACTGATGGGTCGAGTGTTCACGAGACCTGACAGATTCAAGCTTTTTGCGAAGTCAACCGTGAGGGAATACAACTCGCTTGTGATTGACTCAATAGGCATCGTATGCATCATATCGCTCTTCATCGGGGCGGTCTGCTGCATCCAGATTCAAAGCAAGATGTTCTCGCCGCTGTTGCCTCGCTACACGCTGGGCTACACGACACGCGAAATACTGATTTTGGAGTTCTCGTCCTCCATCATAGCCCTGATTCTGGCGGGCAAAGTGGGGTCGAACATAGCCTCCGAAATCGGCACGATGCGCATCACAGAACAGATAGATGCGCTGGACATCATGGGTGTCAATTCGGCCAATTTCCTCATCCTGCCCAAAATCGTGGCAATGATAGTGGGGATGCCCATGCTGGGTATCTTCTCGATATTCTTGGGACTGATAGGCGGCGGCCTGATTGCCGAGTTGTTCGGAACGCTGCCCATCACGGACTATATTTATGGCATCCAGACATCGTTTGAACCCGGGAGTGTGTGGTACAGCCTCAAGAAATGTCTGTTCTACGGATTCCTGATTTCGAGCATTGCCTCCTACTTCGGCTACACCGTCAAGGGCGGTGCAACCCAAGTGGGCAAAGCGGCCACCGACTCGGTGGTAATCACGAGCATCATGATTCTGCTTTGGGATATCATCCTCACCAAAATTCTCATCTGAATGATAGAAGTCAAAGACTTGAACAAGAGTTTCGAAGACCAACAAGTGCTTCGCGACGTGAGCTGCACCTTCCGGCCCGGCATCAACAATCTCATCATCGGACAGTCGGGGTCGGGCAAGACGGTGTTGCTCAAATGCATTATCGGCCTCCACAGTCCGGACAGCGGACAGATTCTGGCCAACGGCATAGACATCACGAGTCTGAGCGACAAAGAGATGAAAGCGTTCCATCGGCAAGTGGGCGTGCTCTTTCAGGGCTCGGCTCTCTTCGACTCGATGACGGTAGCCGAGAATGTGGCTTTCCCGCTTGTGATGTTCAGCAACCAAACCGTCAAGGAACGCGAGAAGCGAGTGAAGTTCTGTCTGGACCGCGTGGGCATGAATCAGGCTCTCGACAAGTTTCCCAACGAACTCTCGGGCGGAATGCAGAAACGTGCGGCCATCGCACGTGCCATCGCCATGAACCCGAAATATCTCTTTTGCGACGAACCCAACTCGGGCCTCGACCCGCAACGTTCCATCCTAATAGACCAATTGTTGGACGACATCACCAAGGAATACAACATCACGACCGTCATCAATACCCACGACATGAACTCCGTGCTGGGTATCGGCGACAACATCACCTTCCTCGCCAAAGGCAAAGTGGAATGGGTGGGTACAAAAGACGAAATCCTGCAGCAGAAGGAATCGACCACGCTCCAGGATTTCATCTATGCTTCGCCGATACTGCAATCACTCCGTCCAAAGGCGGTATGACTCGACGGCCTGTCCTTCGAGCATTTCCTGTCCGCATTTGACCGTTGCGCCGCGTTCGGCCGCTTTTCTCATGAAGAGGGTCTCGGCGGGATTATAGACAATGTCGAAACAGATGTGGCGCGGTGTCAGCCTGTCGTATGGAATGTCGGGAGACGTATGGACCTCGGGGAACATGCCCAAGGGCGTACAATTGACAATGAGCAAATGGGACTGCATGATTTCCGGAGTGAGGTCGGCATAAGAGAGAATCCCCTGTTTGGGATGGGCTGTGCGAGACACATAAGTGGGACGTATTCCCAACTCCTCCAACCCCACCTTGACGGCTTTGGAAGCTCCGCCGGTGCCGAGAACGAGGGCTTGAGCCGGTTTCTCCTCGGCAGCATCGAGCAAGGGCTGCAAGGCCTGTTTGAAACCGATGATGTCGGAATTGTAACCCGTGAGGCGGATGCCGCTGATGTGCGTATCCGCCGAGAGCGTCAAGGAGGGGCTGAGGTGTTCGACCTTGATGACATTCACCGCGCCGATGCGTTCGGCCAAAGGCGACAGCTCGTCCAAGAAGGACATCACCTGCTGCTTGTAGGGAATGGTGACATTCAGCCCGCAAAGCTCGGGCTCGCTTTGGATTAAAGCCGGGAAGCGGTCGATGGTCATCAAGTCGAAGTTCTCATAGACGGCATCAATGCCCAATCGGGCAAAACGTTCGGTGTGGAAAACCCGTGAGAAAGAGTGTCCCAAAGGATGACCCAAGAGTCCGTATTTTTTTGTACTCATTTTTAAAATAAAAAAGTGTTTAGAGTATCGTAAAACTGAAAAAGACAGTAGATTTTTGTTTCTATTGCATTGCAAAAATAAAGTTTTTTTGCGAGAAAACAAAAAAAAAGACAAAGAAATTTTGTATTTTACAGAATGTTTAGTATCTTTGCCCCGTAAATAAACGAAAAACAAGAATAAAAATGCGTATTCTGCCCCACATTTGTGTCATGATTGCGGCTTTCGCAATAGCTCTTCCCAGCTATGCCCGAAAGACCAAAGACACCCCCAAAAAGGAGCCCGAAAAATTTGTGCTCATCATTGATGCCGGTCACGGCGGCAATGACACGGGTACAGAAAAACGCAACCGCACTCTGAACGAAAAGGACATCACGCTCCAGGTAGCTCTGAAATTCGGCAAACTGGTGGAAGACAATTGCAAGGACGTTGACGTTGTCTATACGCGCAAAAGCGATGTGACGCTCTCCCTTCCCGGCCGCGCCAAGAAAGCCCGCGAGTCGAAGGGCGACCTCTATGTCTCCATCCACGTAAATGCAGCACCCGACCGTACAGCATACGGTGTGGAAACCTATGTGTTCGGAATCTCGGGCAAGGAGTCGAAGAAAGACAGCGAGCAGAAACGTATCCAAGACAAATGGAACATAGAGCGCGAGAATATCGACTTCGATGGCAAAGAAGCCGACTTCCAAGGTTCGCTCACCCTCGAACAGAAAATCTACCTCGAAGCTCAACGCCAAAAACACAGCGCCTACTCGAAAGAGGCCGCCAAGTACGTTCAGAACGCTCTGGTGAGTGCCATGCAGGCAACCACCTATCGCCGACACGTGAACAATCGAGGTGTAAAGGCTGCCAACCTCTACGTGCTCTGCTACTCCCCCATGACTGCCATTCTGGTCGAATTGGGATATCTCTCCAATCCTCAGGAGGAACATTTCCTGAACACCGAATCCGGCCTGACGGCCTGTGCCAACGGCATCTACAACGGATTCCTGCGCTACAAGCAGGATTGGAAAACCCGCCGTCTGCCCAGCGAAAACGACTCCCGCGTAGAAGGTCTCGTCCAACCCGACGAATTCCAACATCAGGAGGGGAATCATCAGAGTAACCAGAAGCCTCAGGGCAATCAGAGTAATCAGAGTAATCAGAATAATCAGAGTAATCAGAGTAATCAGAGTAATCAGAGCAATCAGAGTAATCTGAGTAATCAGAGCAATCAGAGTAATCAGAGCAATCAGAGTAATCAGAGTAATCAGAGTAATCAGAGCAATCAGAACAATCAGAGTAATCTGAGTAATCAGAGCAATCAGAGTAATCAGAGTAATCAGAGTAATCAGAGCAATCAGAGTAATCAGAGTAATCTGAGTAATCAGAGCAATCAGAGTAATCAGAGCAATCAGAGTAATCAGAGTAATCAGAGTACTCCGACCAAGCCGACGCAGCCGAGTACTCCGACAACCTCTCCGACAACCCGTCCGACAACCCGCCCGGCCACGTCCGAGGCCGTTGTCTATAAAATCCAGTACCTCTCGGCCACAAAGATATACAAGGAAGGCGATCCTGCCCTCAAAGGTGTCACGCCTGTACAGTACTACAAGGACGGCGATGTCTATCGCTACACTTACGGAGAAGCCACGTCTCCGGGCGGTCTTCAGAAAGACATACAGCGCATCCGCAAATCGTTCAAGGATGCTTTCGTTGTGAAATTTGACTCCAAAGGAAACAGAATCAGAAAATGAAAATACGACAGGAATTCAAAATAGGAATTGCCGCCATCGTTGCCATCGGCATCTTGGTGTTCGGCATCAACTACCTGAAGGGCATCAATATGCTCAAACAGGGACGCAACTACTACGTGCTCTGCGACAATGCCGTGGGGCTTGCCACCTCGGGGCATGTGATGCTCAACGGCTATCAGGTGGGACAGGTTCGCGAAATGGGCGTTGACTACCGGCAGAACAAAGTCGTGGTGCTCATCAACGTCGAAGACGACTGCAAACTCACGGTGGACGCTCACGCCGAGGTGGCCGCCGACCTACTCGGCACCGCCTCGATTGTGCTCTATCAGGGCACGTCTGCCGAATTGCTCAAAGTCAACGACACCATTCCTGGCGGAAACCATGCCAAAGGCATCATGGATGCCGCCCGCCCCATCGCCGAGGAAGCCAATGTGCTGATGCCAAAACTGGACACGCTGATTACGGGTCTTAACATTATCATCAACGAATCGAAAGTGAGAGAAAGTCTGCTCAACATCAACGAAATCACCGTAAAACTCAACACCACCATCGATGAGCTGAACGGCATTCTCCGCAACGACCTGCCCGGCATCATCGCCAACGTTGACCATGCCACTGCCAACCTCGACACGCTGACAGACCAAATGCGCGAAGCCGACATCAAAAAGCTCATTGCCAACGCTCAGCAAAGCCTCGACCAGGCCAACAAACTGCTGACCCAAATGAACTCGCAAAACGGCACTGTCGGCAAACTGATGAACTCCACAGAGCTTCACGACCAGCTCTCCACGACCATTGCGTCGCTTGACTCGCTCATCACCGACATCAAGGCCCATCCCAGACGTTACATCAACGTGAGCGTTTTCGGACGAAAATCCAAAGACTGACAACAAGCAAACAATATGAAAATCACCATTATCGGAGGCGGAAACATGGGCGGTGCCACCGCCCGGGGATTGTCCCAGGGAGCAGTTGCACCCGAGGACATCACTGTTTCCGACCCCTCACAGGCCACACTTGAAAGCCTCTCGCAGTTCTGCGACAAAATCAAGACAACATCCGACAACCTCTCGGCCACCCGCAATGCCGACATCGTCATTGTGGCCGTAAAACCGTGGTTGGTAGAATCTGTACTTACGGGCATTCTCCCCGCTCTCGACCTCAATCGTCAGCTGCTCGTAATGATAGCCGCCGGTGTGGATTTTGCCCACATCCGAAGCTATGTCCACAACGACAGCTGTCCCCTCTTCCGCATCATCCCCAATACGGCCATCGCCATTCGCGAGAGTCTGACGCTGATGAGTGTCGATAAAACCAAGCCCGAAGAGACCGAACTCATTCGGAAGCTTTTCGACAACCTGGGTCACACTGTTCTTATTGAGGAACGCCTCATGACCGAAGGTACAGCAGTCACTTCTTGCGGCATTGCCTACGCATTCCAATACATCAAAGCAGCCATGCAGGGAGCCATCGAGCTCGGATTCTATCCCAAGACGGCACAGGAGATGATAGACCAGACCATTGTGGGAGCCATACGCCTCATGGAAGCGAACCATTCCATTCCCGACGAAGAAATCTACAAAGTATGTACACCCGGGGGTGTGACTATCAAGGGGCTCAATGAAATGGCAGCCAAAGGATTTGACGATGCCGTTATTTCCGGTCTCAAAAAAGCTGCAGGACGATGATAAATTACCTGTGGTTCGGATTTTTTCTGGCTGCCTTCCTGATGGCGATATTCGCCTCGACCGTTCAGGGAGACACCGAGATTTGGTCGCGACTGATGAGCACGCTCTTCAGTTCGTCGCAACGCGGTTTTGAAATCTGTCTGGCTCTCACGGGTGTACTGACCTTCTGGCTCGGCCTAATGAAAGTGGGCGAAGCCGGAGGCGTAGTGGCCAAGTTCTCCAAACTCATCAACCCGCTCTTTTCGTGCCTGTTCCCCTCCATTCCCGCCGGCCATCCGGCCCAGGGAAGCATCCTCATGAATGTGTCGGCCAATATGTTGGGACTCGACAATGCCGCCACACCGATGGGACTCAAGGCCATGAAGGAACTGCAGGAGCTCAATCCCAAGAAAGACACCGCCTCGGATGCGATGATAATGTTCCTCGTGCTCAACACTTCGGGTCTGACCATCATCCCCATCTCCATCATGATGTACCGCGCGCAGTACCACGCGGCCAATCCGTCGGACATCTTCATCCCCATCCTGCTGGCCACCTCTTGCGCCACATTGACGGGACTGATACTCTGTTGCATCAAACAGAAAATCAAACTTTGGGATCCCGTTCTTCTGGGCACGATTCTGGGCGGTATGGGTATTTTGGGCGGTACAGCCTATTTCTTCTCGCAACTGCCGCAGGAAAAGATAGCGTCCTACAGCACACTGTTCTCCAACATCCTCCTCTTCTCCGTCATTCTGCTCTTCCTCATTGCAGGCATCCGCAAGAAGATACCGCTCTTTTCCACCTTTGTGGAAGGAGCCAAAGAAGGATTCCAGACCGTTGTCACGATTATTCCCTATCAGATAGCACTCTTCGTCGGCATCTCGCTGTTCCGCGAGTGCGGTGCGTTGGGTCTGATTGCCGATTTCTTCCAGTGGATGTTCTCTTCCATCGGTTGGGATACCCGATTTGTCGATGCCATTCCCTGCGCCATCCTCAAGCCACTGAACGGCGGCGGCGCGCGCGCCATGATGCTGAGCATCTACGAAACGTCGGGTGTCGATTCGTTTGTAGGTCATGTAGCGGCCACCATTCAGGGTGCCACCGACACCACCATGTACATCCTGGCGGTATATTTCGGTTCGGTCAACGTGAGCAAAATGCGCTATGCTGCCGCCTTCGGTCTCACAGCCGATTTTGCAGGTATAGTAGCCGCCATTTTGGTCAGCTATCTCTTCTTCGGCTGACGACGCTATGGGTCTATACAAAAAAGCGAGACGAGATAGCCTCCCGGTCTTCTCGTCTCTTTTTTTTGTCCTGCCCTGCAATTTTAATGCGAAACGCACTGCTGTGTACTTCGCCCGCCTGGCAATGACATTTTGTTCGGCAAAGATAGGGGATTTTTTCGAAAAAACAAATTTTCAAGTCAAAAAAGTGTTATTTTTGAAATTTTCAGACCTGTTTTTTGATTTTAAACCCCTATTTTTAAATCATTTTATGCATTTCCAGCTCCGAAAACGTTCTTCTCCTTTTTAAATAATATTGGACAAGAACGGAAAAATCGCATAGCCGGACGGATTGGGAGGCATCCCCTTCGTCCGTCTTGTAATACCTGTCTCTCATCTCCCGATATTCCCGATGAGCCTCCCAAATAGCCTTCACCTGATTCCACTCTCCTCGGAGCAGAAAATTGAGAGCTGCAACGCCGTCGAGCAGCTGACGGCGGAAGATGATTCCCGAACGGCGGGAGGCAGGAAGATTTTTCCACAGCATGAGGAGGGAATTGCGGAAATTGAGTTTTGTCTTGCGCGGATTGCCCATCGCCAGCGATGCTCCGCCCAAATGGAACACCTCCGATTGGGGCACACAATAGAGCTTGCAGCCCATTCGGCGCAACCGCCAACATAAATCTATCTCCTCCATGTGGGCAAAGAACGCAGCATCGAGTCCCCCCGCCCGGAGGTAAAGGTCACGGCGCGTCAAGAGGCAGGCACCTGTGGCCCAATGAATCTCGGCCACACTGTCATATTGTCCGCTGTCGGCCTCTACGGTCGCAAAAATGCGTCCCCGACAGAAAGGATAGCCCAGGGAATCGAGATACCCGCCGGCAGCTCCGGCATATTCGAATTGTGAACGGTTTCTGTCGCTGAGCAGTTTCGGCTGGCAGGCACCGCAGTCGGGATGCGTGTCCATGAATTCCGTGAGCGGTTCCAACCAACCGGGCGAGACAGCCACATCGTCGTTGAGCAGAAGCACATAGGGAGTATCCACCGCCCGGATGGCGCGGTTGTAGCCTTCGGCGAATCCGTAGTTCCGATCCAGCGGAATCACCTTCACCGTGGGGAATTGTTCACTCAGCACTTGCAGCGACGCGTCTGTGGAACCGTTGTCGGCCACCACGACATCGGCGAGCTCCTTCGGAGTATGCTCCGTCACCGAGGGCAAATACTTCCGCAGAAGATGTGTCCCGTTCCAATTCAATATGATTACAGAAACTCTGTTCACTTCTTTTTGTCCAGTGGATTTACGTTCTTGTGCACCCTGCCCTGATTGTTGGCAAGAAATTGCTTCCAGTTGTTGGTGCCGCCTCCCGAAGCTCCGGCCAGCGGCGATGACGTTTTGTAGAAATGACACAACGCAGCAGCCAGCGCATCCGAGGCATCCAACTGGGCCACCATGTCTTGGTCATCGATTTTGAGCGTGCGCTGCAACATGGCTCTCACCTGTTCCTTGGCGGCATTGCCATTGCCGACGATAGCCATTTTGATGGTAGCCGGAGGATATTCGAAGACCGGCAGGTCGTGCTCCACAGCGGCACAAATGGCGGCTCCCTGACCGCGACAGAGTTTCACGAGCGTCTGGGGGTTGATGCCCGCATAGGGAGACTCTATCGCCAATTCGTCGGGATGGAATTCTGTGATGATTTGGGAAACACGTTCGTAGATACGACGAAGACGAAGGTAGTGACTGTCCACTGCCTTCATCTTCAGAACACCCATGGCAATGAGCTGTGCCTTGCGCTCTTGGATTTGCAACAGCCCGTAGCCCATCACATTGGTACCGGGGTCGATGCCTAAGATGATTTTCTCCATCCGGGGACAATCAGCGCACGGGTTCGGCCCAGAAATCGTCATCGTAGAAGGCCGAGCCTCTGGGTCCTTCCGGTCCATCCGATTCTTTCGGCCCTTCCGGCCCTTCCGGCCCTTCCGGTTCGCCGTCACCTTCCAATCCGAAATCTTCCGGATAGAAATCCTCATCCATCAACAAGCCGGAAAGGTATGCACGGCGCACACTGACAGCCTCGGAGTTCCTGACGAAATCCGAAGCCGAAACAAGCATCGAGTCGAGCGTCTCGGAATCATCCGCTGAATTCAGCCTGAGATTCCAGGCATATACGCCTACGAAATCGTCGGGGTGAGCCTCGGCTGTCGAATCTATCATTTGGTTGACCAATTCGCCGTACTCAACCATGACACCGTACATCAGCATTCGGACGGAATCCTGTCCTTCGGGAGTAAGGGCTTCCGCATTTGCCTGCAATTCCAGCAACTTCCCGCGAATGGTTTCGTTGAATTCAGCCATCCGGCCTTCCAACGCTGTGATGCCGTCGTTATTGGGCGTACCGGTAGCTTCGAAGGTTTCGCTCATGATTACGTTGATGGTGCCGGGTTCGAGCACTATGGTACCGATGCTGAACTCGCAAGCGACATAACACATGCGGGGCTCTTCGACTGTACCGGAGAAGGTAAAGCTGCCGTCAGCCACCACGGTGCTGTCGAGGCAATCGTCCCCCGAGAGGCTCACCAAATAGATTCGCATGCCGTCGAGAGACGGGGTCACGAGAAATGTGTCGCCATACTGGATGGTATCCGGAATGTCAAACGTACCATGGATGGTCCATTCTTTGTTTTCCCTGCAAGCAGAGAACAACAGTGTTGCGGCCATGACAGCCAGAAAAATTTTTGTGACAGTTTTCATATTTTGAGTTTTTGTAGTGCGGCATACAAACGTTGAACCGGCAATCCCATCACGTTGAAATAGGAACCTTCCAACTTGGTGACCCCCACATATCCTATCCATTCCTGGATGCCGTAGGCACCGGCTTTGTCGAAGGGGCGGTAGGTTTTCACGTAGTAATGTATCTGTTCTTGCGTCAAGCGGGCAAAAGTCACATTCGTCTCGCACACGAACGCATTCTCGTCAACCGCCGACTTGAGACAGACACCCGTATAGACCTGATGGGTCTTACCGGAGAGGAAGCGCAGCATTTCCACAGCCTCCTCCTCGTCTGCCGGTTTGCCCATCATCCGTCCGTCACACCACACAATGGTGTCGGCTGTGACGAGCACTTCGCCGGCATGGAGTTCGAGGTCGTAAGCGGCCATTTTCTCGCGGGCAATAAAGAGGGATATCTCACCGCCTTTCAGGTCAGCCGGATAATCCTCGTCAATGTCACGCAACGCAACGGGACGCCACGGGATATCGAGCCCCGAGAGCAATTCCCGTCTGCGGGGACTGTTGGAGGCAAGCAGCAATGTCATTTTTACCATCCGAAAGCTTCTGCCGACGACATCCACAGACCTTGCGCCTTCATCACCTGCTCTATCACGTCACGTGCAGCTCCGAATCCGCCTCTGAAGGGCGAAATGTAGCGTGAGATGGCTTTGATTTCGGGGGCTGCATCTGCCGGACATACCGGAAGTCCGATGCGTTGCATGATTTCGTAGTCCGGTATATCGTCTCCCATGTAGAGAATCTCCTCGGGCTTGGTATCGGTCTTGCCCATAAAGTCCTCAAGGTCGAGAATCTTCACCGATGAGGCGATGTAGATATGCCTGACCCCGAGATATTCATAGCGGCGCCTCACCTGTTCGGTACGGGCGCCAGTGATGATGGCCACTTGGAGACCCTTCTTCACGGCGAGCTGAATGGCGTAGCCGTCCTTGACGTTGAGCGTGCGGCAAGGCTGTCCCTCCACATCCATTGCTATCGTGGAGGCCGAGAGCACGCCGTCAACGTCGAAGATGAGAGCCCGGATGCGACGAAGGTCGTGATTTATCATTATTCGAACACGTAAACCCAACCGTGCTTGTCTTCCAAATCTCCGTACTGGATGGCGCGAAGGGTTTCATAAAGTTTCGTACAAACCGGACCGGGCTTCGTGTCGGGCAGTATCTGGTAGGTCTTGTTCTCGTCCAGGTCGTCCACCTTGTAGATGGGAGCCACCACAGCGGCCGTACCGCACATGGCGGCTTCGTCCAGCTTCGAGAGTTCCTCCTCGGGCATCGGACGCTGTTCCACTTCCATACCGAGGTCGCGGGCAATCTGCATCAAGCTCTTGTTGGTGATGGAGGGAAGTATCGACTCCGAGTCGGGTGTCACATATTTATTGCCCTCGATACCGAAGAAGTTGGCAGGACCGGCCTCGTCGATGAATTTCTTCGAGCGGGCATCGAGGTAGAGCACAGCGCTGTAACCCATCTCATGGGCCTTTGTGCCGGGAACAAGCGAAGCCGCATAGTTGCCACCCACTTTCCAGCGACCTGTGCCGTAGGGGGCGGCGCGGTCGTAGTGACGGAGAATACAGCAGGGTGTAGCCTTGAAGCCGTCCTTGAAATAGGGACCCACGGGCATCACGAAGACGATGAATTCATACTTGTCGGCTGGGTGAACGCCCACCTGGGCTCCTGTGCCGAAGAGCACGGGACGGATGTAGAGCGAAGCACCGCTCTCATACGGGGGAACCCAACGCTCGTTGAGCTTAACGGCTTTCTTCACAGCCTCTTCGAAAAGACCGTCCGGAAGGGGAGCCATCAGGATTCCGTTGCAGGTCGATTGCAGACGCTTGGCGTTCTCATCCATACGGAACACTCTGATTTTTCCGTCCTTGCCGCGAAAGGCTTTCATCCCTTCGAAACCGGCCTGACCATAGTGCAGACACGTGGCAGCCATGTGCATCGTGACTTCCTCGGAATCAGAAACCCTCAACTCGCCCCACTTTCCGTTCTCGAAAGTGCAGCGTACATTGCAATCCGTCTTTCTGTAACCGAACGACAGAGAAGACCAATCAATTTGTTCGTTCATTGTTAATATGATGTTTATTAAAAGTTCTTTTTTCAAGGTGCAAATATACACAAAATAATCGGAAAATGACACATCGGGAATAAAAAAAATTCATTTTTGCACAAAAATAGCGATTAAATACGAAATTTCCGCCTGTTTTATTTGGTCATTTCGTCAAAAAACGCTATCTTTGCGCCGCTTTTGAGTTTAACATCAGCATACAAGCGGAATCGCAGAGACCGGAAGGGTCAATATACTTGCCTCCGCATGTAGTGTGATGGGAGATTCAGGGCTCACCTCCCCGAGGGCAGCTCAAACTTCGGGACAGGTCGGTCCTCCATTCTGAGTAACACATCTTTAAACAAAACAAACAAAATGAAAGAGTTCCAACTCTCCGGTACCAAGCGTACCGACAACGGCAAGAAGGCTGCCAGGCAGCTTCGCGCTCAGGGTCTCATCCCCTGTAACATCATCTCGAAGAAGCTCTCCGAGAACGGTGAGTCCTACATGTTCACTGTGAAGGCTGCCGACGTTCGCAACCTCATCTACACGTCTCAGGTTTACGTTGTCAACCTCGACATCGAGGGCGACAAGTGCCAGGCCATCATCAAGGAGGCTCAGTTCGGTCCCGTCAATGAAGAATTGCTCCACCTCGATTTCATCCAGATTGATGCCAAGCAACCCATCATCGTCAAGGTACCCGTCAAACTTGAAGGACACGCTGACGGTGTGAAGGCCGGCGGCAAGTTGGTCAAGGTTATGCGCGACCTCACGGTCAAGGGCAAATATGCCGACATCCCCGAGCGTCTCATCGTCGATGTTACTGACATCAAGTTGGGCAAAGTTCTCAAAGTGAAGGATCTCGCTTTCGACAACATCGAGATTCTCAACGTCAAGGAGGCCATCGTTGCCGCTGTGCGTACCACACGCAATTCCAGCAAGGCTGCGGCTGCAGAGTAAAAACAGCTGATGAAGTACTTGATTTGTGGCTTGGGCAATATCGGTGCCGAATACCGGGATACCCGCCACAACATTGGATTCAGGGTGTTGGATGCTTTTGCAGAAGCATCCAATACTTGTTTTAAGACAGATCGCCTGGGTGATGTGGCCGAGGTCAGGGTCAAAAACCAACAGTTGTTCCTGCTCAAGCCGTCCACCTTCATGAATCTGTCGGGCAATGCTGTGCGTTATTGGATGCAGGCCGAACACATCAATCTCGACCATGTGCTCATCATCTGCGACGACATCAACCTGCCCTTTGGCACACTGCGTCTGCGCCCGGGTGGGTCGGCCGGCGGTCACAACGGCCTCAAGGACATTGCCCTCAAGGTGGAGAGCGAGAAGTACGCCAGACTGCGTTTCGGCGTGGGCGGCGATTTCCCCAAGGGGGCTCAGATTGATTGGGTGCTCGGACGTTTTCCAGCTGACCAGGAAGCCCAAATTCCCGAGATTCTTTCTGTCACCACCGAAATCATCCGCACCTTCTGCCTCGAAGGCATCGCCCGCGCAATGAACCGTTTCAACACCAAAAAATCCGACCCCGTTCCTCCCCAATCATGACAGAAGTTAGAATTGACAAATGGCTTTGGGCCGTGCGTATCTTCAAGACTCGCACCATCGCTTCGGAGGCTTGCCGTCTGGGCAGAGTCACTGTCGGAGGCCAGAAAATCAAGTCATCGCGCACCGTCCACGTGGGCGAAATCATCGAGGTGCGTAAACCGCCCGTCACATACAGCTTCCGCGTTCTCGCACTGGCCGACCAGCGCATGGGAGCCAAACTGACACCCGGATTCGTCGAAAATGTCACGCCTCCCGAACAGCTCGAGATTCTGCAACTCAACCGTCTCTCGGGATTCATCGACCGCGCCAAAGGACTTGGCCGTCCCACCAAAAAGGACCGCCGAGACCTCGACGAGTTCACTGAACCCACCTACATCGATGAATTTGATTTCGACCTCGATGACCTTGACGATGAGGAGATTGCTTCGCAACTCCCCCATGTCGATTTGTAATTAATTCTACGCTCCAAGATGAAACGCTCCCTCTCTTTCATCGGCCTGATGTTCTTCACCTGCGGCTTCGCTTTGGGTCTCAATCCCATTCTGCTGCCGGTGTTGCGCCAGTCACTTCAAGTGTCGGCACTCCAGTCCTACCTCATCGTCTTTGCATCCTTTGTGCCCTTCCTCCTCTGGGGATGGCCTGCGCAGAAAAGCATACGCCGATGGGGATACAAGGTCACGATGTCCCTCTCGTTTGTGATTTTCGCCCTCAGCTTCGGCATCTACTTGTGGGCAGCCCGAACGCTCAGCTTCCCCCTCTTTCTGCTGGCCTCGTTCGTTTCGGGCAGCGCCAATGCTGTGCTCCAGGCTTCCATCAACCCTTACGTCACCTTTCTGGGTCCCGTTGAGAGCGGAGCTCAGCGCATCTCCCTCATGGGCATCTGCAACAAGCTCGCCTGGCCTCTTCCCTCGCTGTTCCTGGTGTGGTTTGTAGGCCATGAAGTGGCTTCGCTCCAAGTGTCGGAACTGACCTCGCCTTTCATGATTATCATCGGCATCATGCTGGTGCTGGCCGGAGCCTGCCTGCTCTTCCCCCTGCCGGCCATCCCGCTCGACGGCAATACCGGAGACACCCCTGCCCCGACGGCTGCCAAGAACGACGGAAAAACTGTGAAACCCCGCCTTGCCGACTATCCCCATCTTTGGCTCGGAGCCCTCACCCTTTTTCTCTACGTGGGTGCGGAGACCGTTTCGCTTGCCACCGGTGTCGATTATGCCAATTCCCTGGGATTGGAACGGGCGGACCTCTACGCGTGGATTGCTCCCGTCGGTATGATTGTGGGCTACATTGCCGGTGTCATCCTCATTCCACGCCACTTGAGCCAGAGCGCCGCTTTACGCATCTGCTCGGCCATCGCCATCCTTGGCTCTGTACTGGTACCCGTACTGCCTGCCACGTGGTCCATTTGGGCACTGGGACTCCTCGCTTTGGGTTGTAGCCTCATGTGGCCTGCCATCTGGCCCCTTGCCTCGTGCGACCTCGGAGCCTACACGACCCGGGGCAATGCCCTTCTCACGATGTCCATCGCCGGTGGCGCTGTCATTCCCACCCTTTTCGGTGCTCTTTGCGACATGAGCATCAACGCTTGCGGCACAATCCAGCTTGCCTATTGGATTTGCCTCCCCTGTTTCCTCGCCATATTTATATATGGTGTATGGGGTCACAAGATTCGTCGCAAGGGACATTGATTCCTCATTATTAACCCGGCGGATCCAATTCCGCCTCATTATTCTCTAAAACATTAAAATGGATTCCACCTATACCCTTCTGCTCGTCACACTCATCGTGGCAGCACTCGCATGCATTCTTGCTGCAATAAGCCTCTCCTACGTTCTCAAGATATGGAAAACCCTGCGTCCGGCCAAACCCGAGGTGCGTCCCAGCGACAAAAAAGCCCAGGAGTGGAGCCGCGTCATGACGGCCAACACGCGCAATGCCGCCGAGACTGCCAAACAGCCCCAACAGCCCGCAGCTCCCGCCAACCGTCAACAGAAACGCCAGCAGGAACGCCAGAACAAAAAACAGAAACAGAAACAACAGGCCAAACAACAGAAGACTCTGAGTAATCAGAAAACTCAGAAAACTCAGAATAATCAGAACAATCAGAACAATCAGGACAATCAGAGTACTCCGACCCAGCCGACGCAGCCGGCCACTCCTACCACTCCTGCCGCTCCTGCCGCTCCGACACCCCGTCCCATCGATGCTCTTCCTGTTGTCGATCCCGCTCAGGCTCCACAAACCCGGAAGCCCAACCGCCATCGTCGCTACAACCGCAAGAATCCCAACGATGCCACCAACGGCAACTGATTCTTTGTTCGTTTTCCACAACTTGCCCCGAGCCGTTCTTCGACCCGGGGCAAGCTCTTTAATTGAAAAAAAAGCTCCCCGAGTCGTCCGCAAGGAGAACCCGGGGAAATCTTATATTCACAGAGAAGTCTCAGCGGACGATTAATTTCCGTCCGTTCGAGATGTAAAGTCCGTGTTTGCCGGAGTTCTTCACCTTCTGACCCATGAGGTTGTAGGTTTCTTGGTAGCGGGGCAGTGCCTCATCGCTTCGGACAGCCTCGATGGCACTCGTCGTATATCCGCCGTTGGCCCAAGCTTCCCGGTCACTCGTGAGGTCGGAACCCAGATAGTAACCCAAATGGGGAGGCTGGTTGTAACCGATGTTTTCGTTCAGTACGCCCATGTGATAGGTGTGGTCCGTCATGAGCCAAGGAAATCTGTGATCGGTAGGATACCACGTTGAGAAAATCTTCAAATCGCCGACAAGCGTTTCGTCCGGAACGATGACTTCCTCACGCCAGTCACCGACAAGGTCGCCGTACCACGAGGGATTCGACTTTGAGCCATTGATGAAATGTACAGAGTAGCGATACATTGTAAATGTGCGTCCTCCCGCACGGTCGTTGTGGATAATGTTCGCATTAATGAGCTGACGGGTAAGTCCGCCATCGAACCAAATGGCCATATTGCAGGAGGACGGCTTGTAGCCGAGATCAGCCGCCACCCAGCCCTCTCCTGAAAGGGAGGGAGAAGAGAAAGCATTGGAGCCTGCCCACCAGAACTCACAGCCGGGCGAGTCGGGGTCGATGTCAGCCACCAGTGCACGTCCGGTATCATTGTCGCTGCTGCTTTCCTTTTTCCAGATGACAGAACCGTCCTTGGCATCGTGGAGCGCCACCATCGTTTTGCCGTTCTCGAGACAATGATATACCTGAAGACCTTCGCGGTCCGGCAGGAATTTGCCTACATGCTGGGCATCACCGTGACCCAATCCCGTGCTCCAAAGCCCGTAGCCGTCATCGTCGATGGCCATAGAGCCGTACATCACTTCATCCTTGCCGTCACCGTCAAGGTCAGCCACGGAGAACGAGTGGTTGCCCTGTCCGCCGTAAGCACTATTGGACTTACCGTCCTTATTCGTGTCGCTGCCTCCGGCCTTGGCACTGTCGAAATGCCAGCGACGCGAAAGCAGTCCGTCCCTGTAGTCCCACGCCTCCAACACGGAACGTGCATAAACGCCGCGGCCCACAATGAGCGAGGGCAAGCCGTTCAGACTGTCGAGACAAGCCACACCGATGCGGAAAGAGCAGGCGCGTTTCCAATAGTTGTCCCCCCACGAAGCACTGGTCTCACGCGGGATGAAATTGTCGCGAGCCAGTTCCCGTCCCGTCTTGCCATCGATGATGGAAATGAACTCGGGACCTGCGCTGTTGTAGTTGTCCACCCAACCTGGGTTGGCGGAGTTCTCATTGCCCCAGGTTCGGTAGTCAATCTTGCCGTCGCCGTTGGTGTCGGGGATCTCCTGTCCATCGCCGAAGACTGTTCCTTCACAGGTGCGTATGGCCATCTCGGCACATCCGTCACCGTCGAAGTCAGCCACAGCGAAGGCCGAGCTGTTGCCCAGAATGATGCCGGGACCGCCTTTCACTCGCCAGAGGAAAGTGCCGTCGAGCTTGTAGGCATCCCAAATAACGGCATAGATGGTATTGTGGCTCGAATAGCCGGCACCGGTTCCTCCATCGAGGACTCCCTTCTTCGATTGCAGACGCTTGACAATAATCTCAAACTCTCCGTCACCGTCGAGGTCGCCCACACTCACGTCGTTGGCCTGATATTCAAGGTCATCTCCGTCATACACATCCTCGGTCGATTTGAGAGGAATGCCGATATAGGGCAGACCTCCACCGAGCTGTGCCTTTGTAGCCGTGTAGGTCCCCAGCGTCTCGTCGCTGCCCGCGTATGTGAGTCGATAGACATTGTCCACCGTCTTCCAGCGGGGATCGTCCTGGAAATTCGTACGTTTGATGCCGTTGGCGATTTTTTCTTCTTTCATTGTGCCCGCCTTGCGATAGAGGTCAAACGCGGTGTTTTCGTCGTCGCCGGGCAACATGCGCCACGTCACGAGCACCTTGCCCGTATGCTGGGCATAGTCGCCCAAAGAAGCATTGCTGAGCCCGTTGATGGAGGCCCACACTGCACGTTCGTTCTGTGCTGAAACTGCTGATGTTGTGACAACAAACAGCAGAATCAGGAAAGAGCAATAAGTTTTCATCATCAAATGAATGGTTTAAGCTGCAATTTTAAATGTTTCAGTATTTCATAATGTGCGCGATTTCACAATGAGCGCGTGTGATAAAAAGTGGAGCTGGAGGGGTTCGAACCCTCGTCCAAACAGGGAACATCTGTGCTTTCTACATGCTTATTTCAGCCTGGATTTTCGTGCAAGACTGAGACCTGAACCACCTGGCCTTGCCTTATCTTCTGAAATGTCGCCTTATCGTCGAAGCGCCGACAAGGTTAGTCCCGATTTAATGAGCACCACCTGTTCCTCAGTCTCGTGACTCCGACCTTGGGGTGATGTCTTGTCCCGGCACCTTGTGTCGGGATTAAGCCAGTGATCTACTGTACTTCGATCAGGCAGCAAGAGCGTAGTTGTTTGCGCCAGTTATTGTTCGCCATCGCAGATTAGAGTGATAGATGACGTTTCACTGCATGCTTACACAAAGGCCCATCCTGCTGTCAAAGCCAGTCAGCCCCTTGGAGTTTAGCGGTGCAAAGGTAAGGTAAAGATAGCAAAAAAACAAATTTTAAGTGATAAAAATGCTCAAAACAGATAAAAATGTTGAGTTTTTTTCATTTTTGTATCCCAAAAGGTTGCATATTTCGAAAATTATTCCTAACTTTGCAGCGGATTTTGGTATATTGATCCCAAATTAAGATTAACAAAAAAAGACAAAATATAGAAAAGATATGGCTAGAAGAGTAGTTATCACCGGCATGGGCATTTGGTCCTGCCTGGGTACGAACTTGGAAACGGTGTGCGATTCGCTCTACAATGGCAAATCGGGCATCATTTACGATCCTGTACGTAAGGAGATGGGCTTCCGCAGTGCCCTCACGGCAAAAGTTGAGATGCCCAACCTCAAAGGCTTGGTTCCCCGCAACCAGCGTGTTTATATGGCTGAAGAAGCCCAGTATGCCTACATGTCCACGCTGGAGGCTCTGAAGAATGCCAAAATTGACCAGGACTATCTCGACAACAACGTGGTAGGTCTTTTGTTCGGCAACGACTCCACGGCCGATGCCGTAGTGAAGAGTGTCGATAAGATGCGCGAATATAAGGACACCGCCATGTGCGGTTCGGGTGCCATCTTCCAGTCGATGAACTCGACCGTTACGATGAACCTTGCCTGCCTCTTCAAGCTGCGCGGCATCAACCTCACGGTATCGGGTGCGTGTGCTTCGGGCAGTCATGCCATCGGTCTTGGCTCTCTCCTGATTCGCGACGGTCTTGAGGATATGATTGTATGTGGCGGAGCCCAGGAGGTGAATCCCTACTCCATCGGTTCGTTTGACGGCATTTCGGCTTTCTCCACTCGCGAGGATGCTCCGGAGAAGGCTTCCCGTCCCTTCGACCGCGACCGCGACGGTCTCGTGCCCGGCGGCGGTGCTGCAACGGTGATTATCGAGGAATATGAGCATGCCGTGAAGCGCGGCGCTCCCATCTTGGCCGAGATTTGCGGCTATGGCTTCTCCGGCAACGGCGACCACATCTCCACCCCCAACGTGGCAGGTCCCTCCCGTTCGCTCCAGCTCGCTCTCGAGCATGCCGGCATGGGCATCAAGGACATCGGCTACATCAATGCCCACGCCACATCGACCCACGTAGGCGATACGCAGGAAGCCAAGGCCATCTACGGCATCTTCGGCGACTCGAAAGTACCCGTCACCTCCACCAAGGGTCAGACCGGCCATGAAATGTGGATGGCAGGTGCCAGCGAAATCGTCTATTCCATGCTGATGATGAAGAACAACTTCATTGCCGGCAACCTCAACTTCGAGAACCCCGACGAGGATTCGGCCAAACTGAATATCATTGCCAAGACGACGGAGGCACATTTCGATACCTTCCTGAGCAACTCGTTCGGTTTCGGCGGTACCAACTCGACACTGATTGTAAAGAATTTATAAACTCCCTAAAACTATATAACTATGACAAAAGAAGAAATCATCGAAAAAGTAAACTCTGTACTTGCAGAAGAATTCGAAGTCGAAGAGTCAGTCATCACCCCCGATGCAGTAATCAAGAACGCCCTTGAACTCGACAGCTTGAGCTTGGTTGACTTGGTGGCTTTGATCGATCAGGAGTTCGGTGTGAAGATTTCCAATGCAGAGCTTCCCACTATCAAGACTTTTGCCGATCTCTACACTTACATTGAGTCTCATCAGGCATAACAGGCCGATGTAGGATTTAACGGACTGCGTTTACCCCGCAAGGGGAAGACGCAATCCGTTTTTCGCTTTTAAATATATGTTGTACGAAGGTGAAGCAATCAAAACGCTGATTCCCCAGCGTGACCCCATCATGATGGTCGATAAAGTGTGGAGTGCCGAAGGAGAAGTGGCTGTCACGGGTCTCACCGTCACAGAACGCAACTATTTCCTCGAGGACGGACTGGTGGCAGAACCCGGTCTGATTGAGCACATTGCCCAGTCGGCATCGGCATTTGCCGGTCACCGTGCCCATATAGCGGGACAGGAAGCCCCCATCGGCTACATCGGAGAAGTCAAGAAATTCCGCCTCTATCGCCGCCCGGCAGTGGGCGAAGAACTCAAGACCACCATTACAATGGGAACCGAGGTGAACGGAATCACACTCGTGAAAGGTGAAGTACGTTCTGCCGACGAGGTCATTGCCGAGACACAAATGAAAATCTTCTGCGAGTGAAAACTCCTGACTCCACGATGCAAATAACGACAAAAACATGCTCCTGAAAAATAAATTTTTCAAAGTTGACAGTTCCGAGCTGAGCGATGCCACCCATGCCGTCTATCATGTGACCCTGCTGGCCGATTGCGACTGCTATCGCGGACATTTTCCCGGCAAACCCGTCAGCCCCGGTGTTTGCAACATCGAAATGATAAAGGAATGTGCCGAACTGCTCATCGGAAAAGACCTCCTGCTCACGGCCATCAAGCAGTGCCGGCTCACAGCTGTGGCTTCGCCTGCGGTTTGTCCGCAAGTGGATGTGACCATTTCGGCCGAAGAGGCAGAGAACGGCTACACCGTAACAGGCCTCATTGCCGACAGCAAAACCTCCTACATGGAGTTCAAAGGAACGCTGAGCTTTCCTTTGAGCTCCATATAGAGGGCGTGCAGTCTTGAGCACCATCAAGTTTCAAGTTTCAAGTTTCAAGTTTCAAGTTTCAAGTTTCAGTTTCTCCAACCGAAAAGAGGATACATTAAAGATAACGCAGTGACTGAATTATTTATAAAACTGTATCGATTCTTCAGAAATCACCGTTGGGTCTTCTGGACCTCGATGATTGCCATCTTTGCGTTCTTCGGCTACTATGCCACGCAGATTTATCTTGAGGAAGACATCAACAAGATGCTTCCCTCTTCCAAGAATCCCGACGGAACGACCAAACTGGCTTTTGCCGACCTGAAGATTAAAGACAAAACCTTCCTGCTCTTTGAATCGAAGGGTGCCGATGCCGACAGCCTCATTGCTGTGTGTGATGCATTCCTTGCCACACTCAACGAACGCAATGCCGCGCTCGACTCCGCCGACCAACTCCTCGATGACGTGTTCGCCACCCTGCCCGAAGACCTGATGTTCGACGGCATAGACTACGTGATGGAACACCTCCCCAACTTTATCGACACTTCGGCCTATCGCGGCATAGACAGTCTGCTCTGTGAAGAGAAAATACAGGCTCAAATGGAAGCCAACCGCGAGGCTTTCTCCTCGCCCTTGGGACAGATGTTCCCCGAGCTCATCCAAATGGACCCCATCGGCGTGCGCAATGTCTTGATGGAACAAATGAAGGATGTCATGGGAGCCGGTACCTCATACACGATTTACCAAAACCACTTCTTCACGCCAGATACGACGGTTTGTCTCGTCTTCATCACGCCCCATTTCTCTTCGACCAATACCGGTCAGGGCGCTTTGCTTTTCCAGATTTTCAACGAGGAAATCGAACAATTTGCTGCGCGTGCACCCAATGTAAAAATCAGCTACAACGGTGCCACCGCTTACGGAGCCTACAACTCCTGGCAAACCAAAGCCGACCTCAAGAATACCGTGATGGGCTCCATGCTGGTCGTGCTGCTGGTCATCTTCCTGTGTTTCCGCAACTGGAACACCATCCCGCTGCTCATCCTGCCTGTGGCTTTCGGCACCTGTTTCGGCTTGGCCATGATGTATTTCATCCGCGGTCAGTTCTCGCTGTTGGCCTTGGGTATCGGAGCCATCATTTTGGGTGTGGCTTTGAGTTACGTTCTGCACGTGCTCACACATTATAAATATGTAAGCGATCCCGAGCAAGTGCTTCGCGACCAGGTGAAGCCTGTCCTTTTGGGCTGCATCACCACCATCGGCTCGTTTTTGGGTCTCATCTTCGTCAACCTCGACCTCCTCAAGGACTTCGGCATGTTTGCCTCGTTTGCCATTGTAGGCACTACACTGTTTGCCCTCGCATATCTGCCGCAGTTCTTCAATCCCAAGAAGAACAAACGCAACCGCCGAGCCTTTGCCGTCATCGACAAAATCAACGTTTTTCCCTTCGACAAGAACAAGCCGCTCATTATCACCATTGCCGTCCTGGCACTCACCTGTGTGGGATTCTGGCTCTTCGGATTCAATGAGAGCTACATGGATGCCGACATGCGCAACATCGGCTACTTCCCCGACCACATCATGTACTCCGAGGAGGTGCAGCGCATCAAGACCCAAAGCGGCGACAAGCAGCAATATTTTGCCACCTCGGGCGAAACGATGGAAGAAGCCATCGCTCATTTCTCCGAGATGGCTGCCAAACTCGACAGCCTGCAGTCTATCGGTCTCGTCCACGGCTACACCCACACCGACGCACTCTTCGTGCCGCTTACTGTCCAGCAGGAACGCATTGATGCTTGGGAGGCCTACTGGACCGAAGAGAAACTTGGCCTCATCCGTTCGCTCATCAACAAGACGGCTCCGCGTGCGGGCCTCAATCCCGAAGCTTTCGAGACCTTCTTTGAGAAGGCTACATCGACCTCATGGGAACCGGACGCACTCTACGAGGCCGGCATCATCCCCGTAGGTTTCCAATCGACACTTATGGAACAGAGCTACGGCGGCGGCTACCTCTGTTTCTCGTCGGTGATGTGCGAACGCGACAGCGTACGTTCCAACACTACCGACTACCACCGCATCTGCGATGCCATCGGCAACGAGCCCCACATGATGGTGCTTGACACCTATTATTACACGTCCGATGCCCTTGTGCAGCTCAATGAAGATTTCAACGTCCTCCAATGGGTTTCGATGATTTTCGTCTTCATTGTGCTCCTCCTTTCTTTCCGCAGCTTCAAACTCTCGCTGCTGGGCTTCATGCCCATCATCGTCAGCTGGCTCGTAGTGCTCGGTGCGATGGTCATCTTCGGAGTGAAGTTCAATCTCATCAACATCATCATCTCAACATTCATCTTCGGCATCGGTGTCGATTATTCCATCTTCGTCATGAACGGCTTGTTGGGCAGCGAGAAGGATGTACTCCTCCTCTCCTATCACAAGACAGCCATTCTCTTCTCTGCCGTTGCCCTTATTGTGTCGGTCGGCTCGATGATTTTTGCCAAACATCCTGCCATCAATTCCGTGGGCTTTGCCACCCTTGTCGGCATGGTGTCGGCCGTGGTCATTGCCTATGTCATCCAACCCTTCCTATACCGCCATTTCTTCCGCAAGAAACGCAAGGTGAAACAGGAGTCATAAAATCTATAATCCTTTGGTCTATGAAATATGATATCGTTGTAATCGGTTCGGGGCTTGGAGGCTTGGAGTGTGCTCACCTTCTGTGCCAACGTGGAGTTTCCGTCCTGGTACTTGAGCGAGAAATACAGCCTGGCGGCTGCATGCAGAGCTACAAACGTCGAGGCTATGCCTTCGATACCGGTCTCCATTATTGCGGAGGCTTGGCTCCCGGCAATGCACTCCACGGCATCTTCACTCGCTTGGGGTTAATGAAACTTCCCTGGCAGCATCTCGACCCGCAGGGTTTTGACCATGTTACCATCGGGGACCGCGACTATGCATACGCCGAAGGATACGAAGCTTTTGTCGATACCTTGGCCCGCGAGTTCCCCCGCGAACGCAAAGGTCTCGAACAGTACGCCTCCGACATGAAGGAAATCGGCTCACATCTCTTCGATGCCATCAAGCCACGGGAAGCCGACCAGTTCTTTGCCACCTCTGTCTTCGGACGTTCTGCCTGGGAATATCTTCATGAGACCTTCCATGACGAACTCCTCATCAACGTTCTCTCCGGCTCCTCGCTCAAGATGGAGCTGGCCAAGGATACGCTGCCTATGTACACCTTTGTGCAGGGCAACAACAGTTTTGTCGAGAGTTCATGGCGACTCAAAGGTGACGGCTCCATGCTGGTCGATTCGCTCGTCAACGATATCCGTCACATGGGCGGCGAGGTAATCTGTAACGCAGGTGTCCGGGAACTTGTCGAAAAGGACGGACGCATCGTGGCCGCACTCTGCGAAAACGGCGAACGCTATGAAGGTAACATCTTCATCTCCAATGCCCATCCCGCCGTCACAATCGACCTGATCAAGGAAAGTCAGATAATCAAGAAGGTCTTTCGCAACCGCATCTCTCGTCTTGAGAACACCTACGGCATGTTTACCGTCTCTCTTGGCCTCAAACCCGAAAGCGTGGAGTATTTCAACTGGAACCAGTACCTCTACCGCCGTCCCAACGTATGGACTTACTTCGAGGACAACGACCCTGTCGAAGGTGTCTTGATATCCTGCCGCTGTCCTTCCGACGACAGCCGTTTCACCCCTGTCATCGACCTCCTTACCCCCATGCCCTGGAACAAAGTGCAGCAATGGGAAAACACCTTTGTCGGCCATCGCGGACAGGAATATCTCGACTGGAAGTCAAAAGTCACCGAGCAGCTCATCACCCTCGCGTCCGACTTCATCCCCAACCTCGCATCCAAAGTGGATGTCATCTCCACTTCGTCGCCCCTCACCTATCGCGATTATACGCTCACACCCAAGGGGTCCTGCTACGGCGTACGCAAGGATTGGCGCAACCCGATGCTCACGCTTCTTTCGGCCCACACGCCGATTCCCAATCTCTTCCTTACCGGCCAGAGTCTGACGCTCCACGGTCTTTTGGGAGTTACGATGACCACTGCATTCACCCTTGCCGAAATCATCGGTCGCGAGAAGGCTTGGGAGATTCTTCAGGAAGAAGGAATTTAAACCCATGGCCTGTAATTCAGTCTTAATAACAAAAATTCATTCTTAAAAACAGCAATATATGAAATACGCTCTCGTAACAGGCGGCAGCCGTGGACTCGGCCGCGCCATTGCAGTGAAGCTCGCCCAAATGGGCTATCGTATCATTATCAACTACGTCAACCGTACAGACGCAGCCGAAGAGACACTTGCCCTCGTGCGTGAGGCAGGTCAGGACGGCGAGATGCTCAAGTTTGACGTTTCCAATCGCGAACAGACCCGTGCCGCCCTTGCCGCATGGCAGGAGGCTCATCCCGATGAATATATCGAAGTGCTCGTCAACAATGCCGGTATCCGCCGCGACAACATCATGGCCCTGATGCCCGACGAGGATTGGAACCGTGTGCTCGACATCACCGTCAACGGCTTCTTCAACGTCACACAGCCTCTCCTCCAACCCATGCTGCGCAAGAAGTTCGGACGTATCATCAACATGTCGTCCCTCTCTGGCATCAAAGGTTTGCCCGGCCAGACCAACTACTCCGCCGCCAAGGGTGCCATCATCGCCGCTACCAAAGCCCTCGCTCAGGAAGTGGCCCGCAAGAACGTCACGGTCAATGCCGTTGCTCCCGGATTCATCAAGACAGATATGGTGGAAGGCCTCGACGAGGAAGCCCTCAAGAAGACCATTCCCGCCAATCGCTTCGGACGTCCCGATGAGGTGGCCGAGTTGGTAGGATTCCTGACTTCGCCCAACACGTCCTACATCACGGGCAACGTCATTTCCATCAATGGCGGTCTCTACACATAATACTCACAGCTCCGGGGCAACCCGGTTCACAAATTCTCTTTCCTCAGCAATGAAAAGAATACTTATGGTTCTGGGACTTGTAGCCGGACTCATGGCTCCGCTTCAGTCTCAGCAAACGGTTTGGGCCGAGTCGCAGGATTCGGAGGTAATGGACAAATACAAGAATATGAAGACCCTTGCAGCCGATGTTACGATGACACGTCACAACATCGCCCTCGCCAAGGATCAGATTTCCAAGGGAAAATTCTATTTCAAGAAACCCGATGCCATGGTCATGACGTTCAACAATGGCAAGGACATGCTCCTTATGAAGGACGGAAAGTTCACCATGGTGAGCGACGGCAAAGCAGCCACCGCCTCGGGCAGCAACTCTCAGCTCGACGCTCTCAAGACCATGTTCACCAGCTTCACAACCGGACAGGAAAGCGATGTCCAGCTTGAGGATGTGGCCGATGTCGATGCCGAGCGCGACGGAGATATTCTCACGATGACCATCACTCCCCGTATCAGCGACCCCAAGGAGCGCCGGAAGATGCTCTACCAGAGTTATGTCGTGGTGATTAACACCAAGGTGGGCGATTTGAACAGCATCCGCCTCAACGAGAAGGGCAAAAACTACACTCAGTACAACTTTAGCAACTTCAAGTTCGACGGTCCTGTCGATGATGCAGTGTTCACAATCAAGAAATAATTTCTCCCTCAGCCTACCACCCCTATGAGTGTATTGGAAGATGTTTATCGCGTTTCGGTCAAATTCTCCGAAATTGATTCCATGACCCGCGCTTGGCACGGTTCCTACGTCAAATACTTTGAAGACGGGCGTGAAAACTTCGGTCGTCATTATCCCGGCATTGGCTATGCCGACATCGTACGCAGCGGGATTTACGCCCCTGTGGTAGATTTGCATGTCAAATATTATGGTCCCCTCGAACTCAACGACATAGCCGTCATCCGCACCCGCTACGTCTATCATCCCGGCGCACGTCTCGATTTCAGCTACGAGGTCACTCGCGAACGCGATGGACTCCTTTGTGCCAAGGGAACCACCACACAGCTTTTCATCGACCCGCAACAGCAACTCATGACAGACATCCCCGACTACTACCTTGTCTGGCAAGAACGCTGGGGTGCCAAAGAATAATTTTGTTTCACATCAAGCTGTCGGCCTGAGACCAAACGAGAGTCCGCTTTCCATAACGCGGACTCTTTATTTTAATTCAAGTTTCGCAAGTGATTTAAAACGGCCTGTTCGGTAGATGATAACACAGCCCGGGGCAACGCCCCAGGTGAAGATGTGACACCAACAACGCCGCCCCGTAAGGGCTGTCCGTCGGGGTCTTTGGGAGAGTTGGCATAAAAAAAAGTGTGCCGAAAATTATCGATTTTCCTCAAAGTTCCATCTCTTTGAACTGCCAAATGTGGCCTACATACCTGTCAGACAGGGGTTTGACCCCGAGATATTGTGCAAATCAGTCTCCGAACTTCGGAAACTCCATTGAGTATGCTCAAAACGTTTTCCGAACTTCGGAAATCCAATTGAGTACGCTCAAAGCGTTTTCCGAACTTCGGAAATTCAATTGAGTACGCTCAAAACGTTTTCCGAACTTCGGAAATTCAATTGAGTACACTCAAAACGTTTTCCGAACTTCGGAAGTTCCATTGAGTACGCTCAAAACGTTTTCCGAACTTCGGAAGTTCCATTGAGTACGCTCAAAACGTTTTCCGAACTTCGGAAATCCAATTGAGCAGACTCAAAGCGTTTCCCGGACTTCGGAAATCCGTTTGCTAAAAATTGTCATAACCAATCTCAAACATTCGGAATTATGGGCATTATATGTCAAGGGCTCTTCTATTAATCGAGACCATTAATCATTAACCGTTAACCGAAAGTGGTTCAAAGTGTCAAGGTTCAAGATTCATGGGGTCTGATGTAGCCTCCTAAATCCTCCTGAAGGAGGACTTGCAAAAGCCATTTTCTTTGTCTTCATCGTTGTTTTTTAAGTTTGTTGTACGTAATTCCCCGAGCAGTCCGTGAGGACAGCCCGGGGTTTTCATGCTCCCTTCCCTTTAGGGGAGGGTTGGGGAGAGGCTGCTGGGATAACTACATATCGTCCATGCACAGTCCTTTGGTCTCAATGACATAGCGGGAGTACATGCCTGTGGCTTCAATGAACCGCTGCACCTTCTCCCGGAGAGGGGAGAGATCCAACTCGCTGCGCTGACGTTTCACTTCGTAGAATGTGACGTGTTTCAGAAGGTCATCGGCTGCAATGATGTCTATCTCATTTTCCCCCCGGCGGTCCCACCAACTGTCGATGTGGGTATATTGTCCGCTTTCGCGCATGACATCCTTGAAGTATCGTTCCAAAATCCTGCCGCTGTAGGTCTCATAGTCGCGCATAACAATCTCGGCCAGTTTGCCATAGGCATTGGCTTCGATGAAATGGTTGTACTTGTAGATAAACCGGAACCAGAACTGCAGAAACAGGTCGTTGACCCGATAGACGATGTTCTTGTTGGCCGATTTCTGGAACATGGGCTTGGCCTTGGCGATGAGACCGTAGTCATTCTCCAGGCGCGTCATGTATCCTGACACCTCCGCATGGAGGATGCCTTCGATGTCTCCACGGGTATTGTGACCGGTGGATATGAGTTTGAGAATGTCGAAATAGCGTCCGTAGTCGCGACCGAACTCCTCAATCAGCATATTTTTGCCCTCATAAATGAAGTATGAATTCTTGGCAACCATGCGGGCGGTCATTTCCTCTGCCGTGGTGACACCGCTGTCCATCAGCAATTCGACGTATTTGGCCACGCCTCCGGTATAGGTGTAAAGGGCAAGAAGGTCTTCCTTGCCGTATGACGGATTGTGGAAGGCCAGAATCTCTTTCAGCACGGAGGGCGTGAATGACTCGATTTTCAAGAATTCGGTCTGACGGCCATAGAGAGGTTCTTTCCTGTCGCGAAACAACTTGGTCATCATCGAATATACGGAACCGCATACTATCAGGTTGATTTTTGCCTCTCCTTTTTTTCGGTCCCAGATTTTCTGCATTTGGGAGTAGATGGCGCTGTTCACGCGGTTAAAGTCCTGAAACTCATCTATGATCAGTGTCAGGGGGCGTGTTTTGGCAAGTTCCATCACATAGTCGAAGATGTCGGAGAAGCGCTCGGGCTTTCCGAGAACGGGGATGTGCAGTTTCTCGGTGAGTTCCCCGGCGAATTCCTCACAGAGCACGCTCTCGCTGCTCCGTGTTACGAAGAAGTAGAGGGACGGATCGTCCTTGTAAGCTTCCATCACAAGCGCGGTTTTCCCGATACGCCTTCGGCCTGTCAACACTGTGAATTGTGCAGCATTGCGCGAGACCTCTCTGATTTCCCGCAACTTCTGAATCTCTGATTGTCTGTCGAAAAAGTTCATTGCATTTACTCGATTATTTCCGAAACCGCCAGTTCGGAACTCCCGGTTTCGGTTGCAAAAATAAAGAAAAAAAGTCACATATACGGATTTTATCTCCCCAAATCACATATTATTTATAAATTATTAACGGTTAAAGGTCTAAGGTCTAAGGTCCAAGGGCTAAGGGCTAAGGGCTAAAGTCCAAGGGCTCGACGGGTAGAGCCCGGAGATTGTATTAGGTGAAGCGCAGTGTTATAATACACAGACCCACCCGAATTTTCTAACGAGATCCTTCAGCAGGTCGCGATCCCGGACGGGGATTCTGACCGTGACGGTCTCATGCTGATTATCCCGACCGGCGATATTGGCGGTGTCGAGGTCATATTGGTTCTGCATATTCATCCAGATGTCGGCAGGAATGCCCAAAGCTTTTTCCAAAGCTACGGCGATATTGAGCGACACACTGCGTTTGCCGTTAATGGTCTCGCTGAGCACTGACGGCTTGATGCCGGTCTCTGCAGCAAGCGCCTTCTGTGTCTTTCCGCGCTCTCGCAGTTCATCTTTTATCATTTGGCCGGGATGTGTGGCCAGAAAAGGAGTCAATTCTTTTTTATTCATCATGTTTGGATATTTCTGTTAGTAATGCATTCACAATGATGCCGCTGTCATCAGGAAAGCTGTGAAATAACAGCCTGTATTGGTCGTTTATCCATACGGCTTCGATGCCTTTCAAGTCCCCTTTTTTCTTTTCATAGTGTAAAGACTTGATGAGGAAGAGGTCTTCTATCCGTCTGGCCGCTCTCAGGTAACTAACTACTTTGACATATCGCTTTATGATATCTTTCGAAAGTCGTTTATACTCATGGTCTTTCGTTGAGCCTTAAGTATAAAGTTTACATAATGCTTCGTTTTCAAAAAAGATAGTCGCAGTGGCATTAATTGTGTGCAAAGATACAAGAAAAAACGGAATAATTAGCAATTGGGCGAATTTTTCTTTCATTTTGATGCCAATTTTAACACATGCGATAGCTGTTTTGATTCTTCAGGGCCGTTTTGTCCTCAAAAAATTACACATTCGGGTGATGATAGAATGGTCAAAGGTCTAAGGTCTAAGGTCCAAGGTTTCAAGTTTCAGGGTTTCAGGTTTCAAGATTCAGGTTTCAAGTTTCAAGTTTCAAGTTTCAGGATTCAAGATTCAGGTTTCAAGATTCAGGTTTCAAGATTCAACCATTAACCATTAACCATGAACCGTGAACCGAAAGTGGGTTCAGGATTCATGGTTATCGAGCCCGACGACAAAAGTTATATGCCCCATCGGGGTCATTTGACAGGCAGAAGAGCAATGAACCCCCGCTGTTTGTGAGAACAGCGGGGGACTACGGTCTAACTTTTATTGATTCATTGTCAATCTTTGGTCTAAGGTCTAAGGTCTAAGGGTTCATGGTTATTTCTTGACGGCGTTGACGGTAGAGATCTCGGTGGTGGCGGCCTGCTCGGTTGCGGCCTGCTTAACAACGACGTTCTCGTACTTCCATGAGCCGGTCAGCTGGTTGCCCTGATTGGCATCGTAGGTATTCCACTCCAGTCGGTAGGTGCCTGTGGGCAGTTTTGCCTTTGCGACCTCGTTGATGTTGTAGGATGACTGGATTGTGGCGAAGGGTTCTGCGTTGGCAGCGTCGTCCTGTCGCCATATCTTGATGTCGGCCACGGTGTTGGCGGCGGCATTCTTGAGGGCCAGCACGCCGAATGGCTGTCGCCGCGGAGCGCAGATGGTCTGCGTGTAGGAGAGCGTCGTGCCGTTGTCGTTGTGGAAGGTGTGGTCATAGCCCCATGAAGCGCCGCGCCACCAGTTGTAGAATCCCCACTCGCCGGTGAACTTGACGGTCATTTGGAACTGCACGGTGGATCCGTCGGTGACGTTGCTCTTGCCGTAGGGAATCTTCCACACCCAGGTGTTGTTGGCGATGAAGTTGCCACGGCTCAAGGCGGGATAGTCGTTGTCGAGTTTGTCATAATTGCGGTCTGACTGGTTGAGGTTCTGCGTGATGTACTTATAGTTGACATCCGCGCCATTGACAGTCTGCTCCACCTTGACATCGGACAGTGTCTCGCTGGTGCTGTTTGACCGGCTGTAGGAGAAGTTGAAGCCGATCGAGCCGTTCATCCCTTGTTTCTCGCTGGCACCGCCCGACAGGGAGCCGCCGATGCTCCACGACGAGCCTACGGTGTAGGTTTTGCTGCCCTCGGTGGTTGTGGGCGACGGGTCTTTGTAGAAGTTGAGGCCATCGATGTCAGAGCCGTCGGCATTGTGCAGCCGATAGTCGAACTGGGCGTATTTCATGAAGTAGCCGATGACGCGGTCGTTCGTCCACCCGTGGCTCTCCATGTAGGGTCCCCAGAGTTTGTCGTTCTGCACGTTCACCGAACCCTCCACGACGTAGTAGTCGCCGGGGGCGTCGCCCGGATTGCAGCTGAGCACATAGAAGGGGAAGATTTTGTAGTTCAGCACGGCCACGCTGTTCTTGTCCAGCCGGTCGGGGTCGCACAATGTGCCCTTGTCTATTTGGTTGTAGAGTTTGATGGCGTAGGATGTGCGATACTCCATATAGTATCGGCTCAGTGCGTCCTGCGCGTCGTCATCGCTGCTTCGGGTGCGCGCTTTGGCCTCGGCGACGAGTCGCTCATCGACCCACTCCACGAACGGTGCGACGTGAATCTGGTAGTGGTTCTCGTTGAAGTCGGCCTCGTTGTCGCAGTAGTGCAGGCTATGACTGCGGAAGAAGTCTTCGGAGCCATCGGACTCCAAGCCGGCTTTTAGCAGCGCGTCCCATTCCTCCTGGCCTATCTCCCGCTCCTCATTGTTCTGGTCGGCATCCAGCACGGGGTCGTCCTCCAGCATGGTGTAGTGGTGGAAGTCGTTGTCGAAGGCATAGAGCAGGATGCCGTAGCCGTCGTAGGAGGGAAGGTCGTGCCGACTGCCCAACGTCTCCGAGAGAGACTGCAGGCTGGCCTCCGTCGGGTGTATGACAGCGATGATTCCACCGGCATCATAGACCTCCTTCAGTGCCGCTGCATCGGCCGTCAGGCGGTCAACCGAAACGATGGCCAACCGTGCCGATGCGAGGTCGCCGGACGAAGGGAACTGTTTGCGCAGCACGGCGGGGAAGTCTTCGTCCACGCCGCTGATGGCTGCATCGATGTAGGCGGGCACTTCGAGGCTGCGCCAGTCTTGGAACACGGTAATCTGCGAACTGCTCTCTTCGGGCGATGTTTCGCCTGTGATGTTGTTGTCGTTGTTGTCAACGCACGATGCCAAACCCGACAGCATCGGCAGTGCAAGCATCCAGAATTTAAGAAAGTTCTTTCTCATTTTAATGTTTTTATTACATGGGTTAATAAAATGTCATCTTTTACTCACTCGGTCAACGCAATTGACTACCCTCACCTCATCCATGATTTCCTCTTTGCCGATGAGGCCCGATTACAAACCCGACCGAGCGGAGCGGACGAAACTATTGTGAAATACGCTGCAAATATAAGGAAAAATTCCGAACTCTCAACATTTTTTCACAATTTTAACGCTTCCACAAGCCTTGTGACAGGGAATTGCGGAGAATTTCGGTGGTTTCGGGGGCGTTTTTGCCGGGTTACGGTCTTGATACTCTACAGATTGCACAGATTGAACGGATTGGGTATGCGCCCCTTCATATCGATTCAGGGTTCATCAGCAGACGTGCGACACGTCCGTTCCCATCAATAAAAGGGTGGATAAACACGGCCTTACAGGCCGTTTAGGTCACCCGGCGAAACTTGAATATATATTTAAATGGAGAAATTATCGGTTTCTGCCTCCCATAAAGATGGCGATATAATACAACAGCGTAGCCAGCGAGCTCACGGCAGCTATCACATAAGTGTAAGCGGCGGCTTTCAATGCCGACTCGGCTTTCTTCTGCGTCACCCCTGAGGTCAGTCCGCTGTGGTCCAACCAAGCCAAAGCCCGCTTGGAAGCATCAATCTCGACAGGCAATGTCACAATCGAGAACAACGTTGTCACACCGAAAAGGATGATGCCCAGAAGCATTATCTGCGGAAAGCTTTTAATCAGCAACATTCCGACAAGCAATACAATGGTTACCAATTTGCTCGAGAAATTGACTGCCGGCACCAGTTTCGACCTCAGCGTCAGCGGTGCATAGCCGAATTTGTGCTGTAAGGCGTGTCCGCATTCGTGGGCGGCTACAGCGGCAGCTGCAACAGAGGCCACATTATAGACATCATCGCTCAAGTTGAGCGTTTTGTTCACGGGGTTATAATGGTCGGTGAGCGAGCCGCGTGTGCTCAACACGTTCACATCGGTGATTCCGTAGTCGTGCAGCATCTTCTCCGCCACTTGCTTACCCGTCATGATGACGGGAATTTTGGAATATTCCTTGAATTTGTTGTCCAAGTTCTTTTGAATCAACCAGCTCACAATGGCGATGCCGATGAAGAGAATCCAATACCACATAGTTTTGTTTTTTTAGAGTTAATTCTTCCTGAGGAATCGAAATAATCGGAGGATTCTGATTCCTGCTTGTTTGTTTGCAAAAACCGTGCCAACGGGACAATTTGTCAGTATTCTGCTCTCCTACCCTTTCCTCGGATTGCTTCGGTTGCCGCGGTCGTATCGGTTGGGCTTCTTTCTGTCGCCCTGTTTGCCGAACCAAGTCTGGGAATTTCCTTTGGGAACGCAATTTCCGACTCTCTGTTGCGAGGTTCCCGGACCGTGTCCCAATCCTCCGAAGAGTTTTGTCACCAAATCCAAGCGACCGGCCCGTTGGAGGGCTTTGGTAAGCGGCACCCTGTTCTCGGGCTGATACCAGAAGAACCATTGTCGCTGTCGCAGTTTTTCCTTCGGAGAATGGGCACAGAAGATCGGCTCAAGCGTGTAGGGATGATAGCCCGTGTAGTAAATCTCGGTCGAGACAGTCATCGGGGTCGGAGTGAAGTCCTGCACCTGTTCCAACTTGAAATCCAGACGTTTGGTCTCGGCAGCCAGTTCTGCCATGTCAATCTCGGTCGAGCCGGGATGGGATGAGATAAAGTAAGGAATGATTTGCTGTTTCAATCCTGCCCTGCGGTTCACTTCGTCAAAAAGTGCTTTGAACCGATGAAACAGCGAGAAACTTGGTTTCCGCATTATCTTCAAGGTGGCCTCCGAGGTATGTTCGGGAGCCACTTTGAGTCGTCCGGAAACGTGGCGGGCAATCAATTCCTCGGCATACCTCAGTCCGCCCTCCTTGAACTCTCCGTTCTTGCCTTCATGGAGCACAAGGTCATATCTCACGCCGCTGCCTACAAAAGACTTCTTTACGCCGGGCATGGCATCCACGGCCTTGTAGATTTCGAGCAAAGGCCGATGATCGACGTTCAGGTTGGGACAAATCACGGGAGCACAGCAGGATGGTTTCTTGCATTTCTCACAGAGTTTCATGTCCTTGCCGTGCATGCGATACATATTGGCGCTGGGGCCTCCCAAATCGGAAATATAACCCTTGAAATCGGGCATCTTGGTCACCTGTTCCACTTCGCGCAGGATACTTTCTTTCGACCGCGAAGCGATGAATTTGCCCTGATGGGCTGAAATGGTGCAGAAAGCACAGCCTCCGAAACATCCGCGGTGCATACATACCGAGTGGCGTATCATCTCGTAGGCCGGAATCCGTTTCCCGTTATATCGGGGATGGGGCATACGGGTATAGGGCAAATCGAAAGAGGCATCGACTTCCTCTGTGGTCAGCGGCGGCCACGGTTCATTCACCAATACGGCTACGTTGCCTGTCTGTTGCCAAATGCGGGCAGCGTGCCATTTGTTGCTCTCTTCCTCGATGTGGCGGAAATTGTCGGCCTGTTTCTTTTTGTCGTGAAGACAGTCCTCGTAACTCCAAAGCACTACATCTTTTTTCTCGTCCACCTCCTCTCGGCGGGGAGCGGAGGGCATCCTCACCACCGTCTGCGGAATATCCTTGAGCGATTCGACACCCAGACCTTCGTCCAAACGGCGGGCTATCTCCAGCATCGTCTTCTCTCCCATTCCGTAGGCAATGACATCTGCCTTGCATTCTGTCAGCAGACTGGGTCTGAGCCTGTCTTCCCAATAATCATAGTAGGACAATCTTCGCAGACTTGCCTCGATGCCGCCCAATATAATAGGAGAATCGGGCCAGAACGTCCGAATCATTTCCGAATAGACAATGCTCGGCATATCGGGACGCATTCCTGCCTTCCCGTCGGGGGTGTAGGCATCGTCCGAACGACGGCGGCGGGCGGCAGTATAATGGTTCACCATCGAATCCATCGCGCCGGGAGAAATGCCGAAAAACAGTCTCGGCTTTCCCAGCTTTCTGAAGTCGCGTCCGTCATCACGCCAGTTGGGCTGCGGCACAATGGCCACACGGTAGCCGGCAGCTTCGAGCACGCGGCCAATCACAGCCGCCCCGAAGGACGGATGATCCACGTATGCATCCCCCGAGAACAGGATTACATCCAGTTCTTTCCAGCCTCTGGCTTCTGTTTCTTTTACCGATGTCGGCAACCAATCTGTTATCATACGGGTACAAAGATAGTGTTTTTTTGCAACATAGACTTTATAAAAACTCCTCAAAAATCACTTTTTTCGCACTTTTTCCTCATTTTTTCCGATTTTGATTTGGACATCTTCCATTTTTCGCTTATCTTTGCACCCGCAATCAGGAAATCCGACACGATTGGATTGCTTTAATTCTAATATATGGACGCTTAGCTTTTTAACGGTTGCCTGCGGCGACCAAAGCTAATCAAAGGACGCTTAGCTTTTTAACGGTTGCCTGCGGCGACCTAAAGCTAATCTTCCAATTTCATGGACGCTTAGCTCAGCTGGTTCAGAGCGTCTGCCTTACAAGCAGAGGGTCGGGGGTTCGAATCCCTCAGCGTCCACCGGAAAAACAAAACCTTCTCCTTTTCGGGAGAAGGTTTTTCCTTTTATAGGGTTATAACCTCAAATGACTTCAACGGAGGATTGCGGCAGCCAACCGACGTTGCCGTCCGAGAGCTCTATTTCTGCCCAACCGCTGAGGGTGGAACGGAGACGCACCTTGGTGCCTTCGTGCAGAGTGAAAAGCTGGGTGCCGGAATCGGCGGGTGAAGAACGAACGGTCACTGTAGGAGCCATCACGATGGCATAATCACGGTGGACCAGACGATTGTTCTGCGCATCGGCATAGAAATAGGAAACGGCGGCGAGAGCCAAAGCCAAAAGAGCCAAATAGAAACCGAACCGGCGCAATCCCCGTTTGCGACCGAAGAAATAGACGGCAGAAAACACAAGGAAGAGCAGGAAACACACAATCACCAACCGACTCCACACGAGAGCCGAAAAGCAATCGCGCAGAGCGTTGCTCCAAGTGACGAAGACGGGAGGTGTGATGGTCTCTATCTTATCGACCGTCTGCGCTTGGGCCATGGCGAGGTTCACTTTGGCATCCTCATCTCCGGGATTGAGCAGGAGACAACGCTCGAGGTTGAGAATGGCCCGTGCGTATTCTTTCTGTTTGAAATAGGCACAGCCCAAGTTGTAATAAAGAGCTGCCGAAGCTCCGCGTTGGGCGATGAGACCCTCATAGAGTTGAATGGACTGCGCATAGTCGGCTGCATCGTAGCTCTGTTGAGCCTGGGCAATGGACTTGCCGGCATCGAGTGCCGGAGGCAGAGAGGATACGGAACCTTCTTCAGCGGCAACGGAAAGGCTGTCCTGTGCTGCAAGAGGTGCTATGGAGAAAACGGCCCAAAGGAGGGCAAGGAGGATATGTCTCATTTTTTGATGGCGTTATCAAGTTTGTCAATCGTATCTACCGCACGGTCGTAGAGGGTGTCCATGGCGGCATTGTCACCCGAAGGAGCGTAGCGTGCAAACTCACAGGTGGAAATCACATCGGCGGCTTGGGCGATGAGTTCTTCGTTCACACCGTGGCGGGCAAGTTCCTCACGAAGACTGTCGGTCGTGAATTCCGAAAGCGGGAGGTTGAGTTTGTCGGATACATAGCCGAGCACAGCTTTGTGGACAGCCTCATAGAATGTCGCTTCATCTCGGGCCTTGAGTGCTGAGGCGGCTTCCTTGAGGCGACGTGTGGCCACCTTGGAGGCTTTGCGGGTGCGAACGCCCACAACGTCGGCATTGAGCCGCAACTGACGGCGATAGATGACAGCTACCACGATAAAAGCCACAAGCGGCAGAAGAATCCACAGCCAGAAGGAAAGCGTGCCGAAGAAGGTCTCTCCCTCGGGACGGAGTGAATCCTCATCGACGGAGTGGAGATAACGGATGTCGTTGCCGAGCATGCGGATGCGTTCCTGGTTTGTACCCGAGAAATCGGCTACACCACCCCCGCCGGTGGAATTGCTGTTATTGCCTTTGGCCACCTCGAGATGGAAGGGCTTGGAGGAAACCGTCTTATAGGTGCCCGACTGCGTGTCGAAATAGGAGAAATCGACGGCGGGAATGTCAAATTCGCCTGAGAAACGGGGAATGACCGTATATTCTATCGTCTTCTTGCCCGTCATGCCGGAGCTGACCGTTCGTGTGGAGAAATCGACCTTGGGGTCATAAACCTCGAAATCGGCGGGGAACTGCGGCTCGGGGTCTTTGACTTGCTTGAAGTTGCCCGTGCCGGAGATGACAATGCGGTAGGTGAAAGCGTCTCCTTCGCGAAGCTGGGTGGACGAGACCTCCGACTCAATGGAATAGCTGCCCACACCGCCCATATATGTGGCAGGACGTCCCGACGGCAGGGGCTTCACGTGAACGGTACGTGCCGGTGCTGTGGCAGGAACTTCGACAGCCTGAGTGTAGTCCATCGGCCAATCGAAGAATCCGCCCGACGAACGGCGTGTTACCACCTCGGCCACGGCTTTGACGGTTTGGGCGGGAATCTCAATGTCGCCGCTGCGGGTGGGGAACAAAAGCCATTGGGCAATGGGATACATCTGATAGTTGGCGTCATTGAGGTGTTCCAACTGGGCCTGCCGTTTGTCTGAGAGCTCGATATCCTGTTTGGTGAAACCCTCGAAATCGGCTATCTTGGCATCGGAAAGCGAACGGATGTTGTGGTTCTTGAAATAGAGTTTGAGTGTGGCAACTATGGCTTCGCCTTCATAGGCCGTCGTCTTCGAAAGGTCGAGACGGAGCAGGACATCATCCTTCGCCACTCGCGAAGATGCTCCCTGACTGTTGTTGCCGGAACCGGAGGAAGCCTTTTGGGCAGGTTCCTCTTTGTCGGCGGGGAGTACCTTGACGGTAACGGTGTTGGATGTATAGGTCTTGCCATCGACCTTGACAGTCGCAGCGGGAAGGGTGAACGTCCCTTCCTTCTGTCCCATCATCATATAGGAGAAAGTCGTGGTGTATTTGGTGGTGACTTTTCCTTGTATGTAATTGGTCGAGATGGACGATGAGGAGGTGGGGCCGTAAAGCAGGTCCAAGCCGTGGCCCTCGATGTCGCAACGGATTTCGGAACCTCGGGCATTGACGGTGAATTCCACACGGAACTGTTTGCCGGCCGCCACAGCCGAGGGGGCCGAGCCGGTGAAAGTGATGTCCTCGGCCCATGCGGCCAAAGCGATGCAGAAAAGGGCGAATATGGAGAGAATACGTTTCATCTTGTATTTTGTGGGATGTAGGGAAAAAGAGGATTACCAGTCCTTGTCAACACGACGCTGACGCACCTTGCGCATTTGGGCCTCTTGGACTTTCTCTTGAGTGTCGCGTTCGTCCTGTTCGGCAGCCTGAAGGATTTGTTCGGCCTTCTCCTGCGACATTTGGCCGGCCCGTTGTTGCTGTTCTTGCTCTTGTTGCTGTTGTTGGTCCTGCTGTTGATCCTGATTCTGCTGCTCCTGCTGTTGCTGTTGTTGATCCTGCTGCTGTTGATCCTGCTGCTGATCTTGCTGTTGCTGCTGATTCTGATCCTGATTCTGCTGGTCCTGTTGCTGTTTCTGCAGAAGACGTTGAGCCAAAATCAGATTGTAGCGGGCTTCGTTGTCCAGAGGATTATTGCGAAGCGACTGCTTGAAACACTGTACGGCTTTGTCATACTGCTGCGAACTCATCATGATGTCGCCCATGTTGTAATAGGCTTGGGCTGCGAGCGGTTTATTGCCCGACGAAGAAGCTTGTTCCGCCACCGTCTGATACTGACGGAGCGCATCTTCGGCCTTCTGCTGACGATAGAGCGAATTGCCGAGATTGAAGGTCGCCAACGAATCGGTTCCGTTGACCTCGAGTGCCTTGCGGTAGGACAGCTCCGACTCCAGATATTGGTCCTGGGCATAATGGTCGTTGCCCTCGCGGATATTCTTGCGAACTGCTTTTTGGGCAAAGAGCGATGCCGTGGAAACCAACACCAATATTATAATAAATAATGTATAACGCATATCAGTCGAACAGATGAATTTTGCTCATTAGGGGATTGGCCTTGTCGAGCAGGAAGATATCAATGAGAAGGAATAGGAAAGCGAGACCGGCGAACCACTCGAACTTGTCGTCGTAGTCGGCATAGACATGCGATTCCAACTCGGTCTTCTCCATGCCTGCTATGGCATCGGAAATAGCGTTCAGCGCCGAATTGGAGTTGTCTGCACGGGCATAGATGCCATGACCGGCAAGTGCGATTTCCTGGGCCTTCGTTTCGTCAAGACGCGTGGTGACAGGATTGCCTTCGTTGTCCTTGCGATAAGAACCCTCGCGTCCGCTGTCGTCGGGAAGCAGGGCACCCTGGGTCGAACCGATACCGATGACGTGAGTGGTGATGCCCTTCTTGTAGGCAGCCTCGGCTGCACCCTTGGCATCGTCTTCGTGATTCTCCGCGTCGGTGATGAGAATAATCGTCTTCTCCGAACTCTCGTTGGGCGTGAACGAACGGGCTGCGAGATTGATGGCTGCGCCTATGGCTGTACCCTGGATGGAAACCATGCGGGGATCGATGCTCGAAAGGAACATCTTGGCCGAGACAAAGTCATTGGTGATGGGCAACTGGGTGAACGCATCGCCGGCAAAGACGATGAGACCCACCTGATCGTTGTCCATGCGGTCCAAAAGTTTGGACAGCATACGCTTGGCCTTTTCGAGACGGGAGGGCGCAATGTCCTGAGCCAACATTGAATTGGAAATATCGAGACAAACCATCGCTTCTACGCCTTCTTTTTTGACGGTCTTGAGCTTGGAACCGAATTGGGGACGTGCAGCGGCAATGACGAGACACCCCATAGCCAGCACAGCCAACAGAAAACGGATGCGTAGCTTGGTCTCGGAGACACCCTCCGTGAGAGGGCGCAGAAGTTCCGGGTTGCCGTAACGGCCCAATGCCCGACGGCTCGACCAGCGGGACCACACGAAGAGGACCGCAAGGAGCACCGGGACCAAGAGGAGCCACAGAAGATAAGGCGATTCGAATCTAAAACCGGACATAGTGATATGTTATGGAATGTTTTTGAGCACAGTGTTGCGAATCAGCACGTGAAGCAGCAGGAACGCCAGCGCAGCCAGCGCCCAAGGGAGAAACTCCTCGTCTTTACGCGAGAATTCACGAATGTTCATTTTGGTTTTCTCCATCTTGTCGATTTCCTCGAAGATGTTGGTCAGCGAGGTTTTGTCGGTGGCACGGAAGTAACGTCCGCCGGTCACCTGAGCCATCTCGCGAAGGGCATCCTCGTCGATGTCGGCGTGGACCATTTGGGTGATGGGACGCCCAAAGGGATCGACACCCACTTGCACTTGGACATCGCCTTTGGAACCGACGCCGATGGTGTAGAGACGCACATCCATCGCACGTGCCACTTCCGCGGCATCTCGCGGAGCCACATCGCCCGAATTGTTGGTGCCGTCGGTGAGGAGAATCACCACTTTCGATTTGGCCTCTCCCCCGCGGATGCGGTTCACGGCGGTCACAAGTCCGTCGCCGATGGCGGTGGACGAACCGTCGATGAGGTCGAAATCGACAGAGTTAATCATATTGGCCAGCACGGCGTGGTCGGTGGTCATCGGGCAAAGGGTGTAACTCTCCTTGCCGAAAATCACCATACCGATGTTGTCGTTGGGACGGCCGCTGACGAACCTTGAGGCCACGTCCTTGGATGCTTCCAAACGGTTGGGCTTGAAATCGGGCGTTTGCATCGAATTGGAGACATCGAGCGACATGACGATGTCGATGCCTTCGGTATCGGTGCGGCTCCAGTTGTCGCTGCTCTGTGGACGGGCAAGCACCACAATCACACAGGCAAAAGCCAAGAGCAGAAGGGCAAAGTTGATGTGACGCAGTATCTCCTTCCACGAACGCGGCAAACCGACGAACGGACCTGTGGAGGGCACTTGGAGCGTAGCATTGGCCCGAGACTGCTTCCAGATGTAAAATCCGATAGCGGGAAGCAGCAGAAGTAGCAGGAACAGATATTCCGGATTGGCAAATTGCGGCATAGGCTATGGTTTTACTTGGGGTTCGGAATCGGATTCAGTCTCTGCACCCGCATCTTCGGCTTCGGTGGATTTCTCGTAGTCCGTAGATTCGGAGGGTGCCGTTTGGGTGACAAACATGCGGGCATTCATGAACGACAGCTGGTTTTCGTCGGCCATGGGTTCATACTTGGCGAATTTGACGAGGTCGGCCAGCGTGAGAATCTGATGGAGACTGTTCATCGACGAATGCTGCGACTCGTGAAGTTCATACAATTCGTCCAAAATCTCATCGGTGGTTTTCTCCATCGCAGGCACCGAGAACCGTCCTTCTATATAAATACGGAGTATGTCGGTGAGCTCGGTGTGGAACTGCTTGTGCTTGCCGTTCTGCCAGAGATGTTTCTCCTGCAGAGCATCGAGAGCCTGAAGGGCGACTACATTGGGGGGAACGACTTTCTTGGGCTTCACTACAACGGGTTGGTGACGTTTGTAGCGGCGATAGTAACGCCATCCGTACCATGCGGCCACTGCCAAGGCGATGACCAACAAGGGCCAAAGCACCCAGCCGATGTAGTCCCAAATGACGATATCGGGCGTGAGGACATCCTTGATGTCAAAAAACTTCTCAGGATCAATCTCCAGCGAATCGAAAGGCTGTATGACCTTGAGTGCCAAATCGTTGGTCCGCAAAGTGTCTCCCGCATAGACAAACGGGAAGGCCGGAATGAAGAGAGAAGCCGAATCGAAGGGAAAAACCTCAAGGTCCTGACGCAACGTCGTCATGCCGTTCTGTGTGGCAAGGGTGTCGATGGTCGGACGGTCGGCCCATTCGAGCAGAAAGGCCGTCGTGTCGTCCCAGGCAACAATGCCGCGAGGGTCAAGATGAGGAAATTCGATGGACTGTCCTTCGGGTACAGAAGCTTCCAAGTGAATCACGGTGGGCATGCCCAACACGACGTAGGTCGAGTCAAGACGTGCCGTCACCCTTGCCTGGGCGATGGCGAGCGCAGGCACAACCGTCAGAAGGAGGCTCAGCAAGCAGGACTTGATATGTTTGAAATACATTTAGGATCGTTTTTTGAACATCTCCATCAGGACGGGCACAAAGTCCTCGCCTGTGGGGATGGATACATTGTCCACGCGGGCGTGGAGAAAAGCGTCGTGCATGCGCTCTTGGCTCTTCTGCCACCAGAGGGCGTATGCCTTGCGCACAGCTGACGATGAGGTGTCAACCCACCGTTGCACACCCGTCTCGGCATCGGCGACACGCATCAGACCCACATCGGGCAGTTCTGTCTCGCGAGGGTCATAGACCTGTATGGCCACCATGTCGTGTTTGGTGTTGGCGATGGTGAGCGGTTGGCTGTATGACTTGTCATCCACAAAGTCGGAAATCACGAAACAGGTGCAGCGCTTCTTCTGGGCGTTGCTTACATACTGGATGGCCTTGCCGATGTCGGTGCCGCGTTGCACGGGCTTGAAATTCAACATCTCGGAGATAATGGCCAGCACATGTTTGCGTCCCTTCTGGGGCGGAATGTAACGCTCGATGCGGTCGCTGAAGAAGATGACCCCGATTTTGTCGTTGTTTTGGATGGCGGAGAAGGCCATGGTGGCGGCAATCTCGGTGATGGTCTCCTGCTTGGTCTGTGTGGTGGTGCCGAACTCACGGCTTCCGCTCACGTCGATGAGCAGCATGACCGTCATTTCGCGTTCCTCCTCGAAGATTTTGATGTGGGGCTTGTTCTGACGGGCTGTCACGTTCCAGTCAATGTCGCGCACATCGTCGCCGAACTGGTACTCTCTGACCTCGGCGAACGACATGCCGTGACCCTTGAAGGCCGTGCGGTACTGACCCGCAAAGATATTGCGGCTCAGACCTCGCGACTTAATCTCGATCTGGCGGACTTTCTTTAGCAAGTCAGTGGTTTCCATCAGGGCACTTCTACTTTGTTGAGGATTTCGGCTATGACTTCCTCGGTGGTCAGGTTGTTGGCCTCGGCCTCGTAGGAAAGACCGATGCGATGGCGCATCACGTCGGGACAGATGGCACGCACATCCTCGGGGATGACGTAGCCTCTGCGCTTCAGGAAAGCATAAGCACGGGCTGCCAAAGCGAGGTTGATGGAAGCTCGGGGCGATGCTCCGTAGGCTATCATGTCTTTGAGGTTCTCAAGGTTGTACATTTCGGGGTAACGTGTCGCAAAGACAATATCGACGATGTATTTCTGAATCTTCTCGTCGATGTAAACCTGCTTCACTACCTGACGGGCATCGAGTATCTCGTCGGCCTTCATCACAGGCTTGACGTCCTGCTTGAATCCGGCCAAATGGGCTGCCACAATCTTCATTTCCTCTTCCTTGCGGGGATAGTCTATCTTGACCTTCAGCATAAAACGGTCACACTGGGCTTCGGGCAACGGATAGGTACCTTCCTGCTCGATGGGGTTTTGGGTGGCCATCACGAGGAAGGGACGGTCCAACTTGAACGTCTCGGCACCGATGGTCACCTGACGTTCCTGCATGGCTTCGAGCAGCGCCGACTGCACTTTGGCAGGCGCGCGGTTGATTTCGTCGGCCAGCACGAAGTTGGCAAACACGGGACCTTTCTTGACGGAGAACTGTTCGTTCTTCTGCGAATAGACCATTGTACCGATGACATCGGCCGGCAACAGGTCCGGGGTAAACTGGATGCGGCTGTATTTGGCGTCAATCAGCTGCGAAAGCGTTTTGATAGCCAAGGTCTTGGCCAAACCGGGCACACCTTCCAACAGAATGTGGCCGTCGGCCAGAAGTCCGATAAGGAGAGACTCTACAAGGTGCTTTTGGCCCACGATGACCTGGTCCATGCCTTGTGTCAACATACTCACGAACGCGCTCTTCGATTCGATGAGTTCGTTCAACTCACGGATGTCAACTCTTTCACTCATAAATGTTGGTTTTGTATTTTTGTTTTATATTGTTTTGATTACTTTTGATGTGCGAAAAACGGACGAATGACCGATTTTCAAGGTGCAAAATTAACGATTTAAGTTAACACAACCAAAAATTAACGTCTAAATAATCTAAAAGATGTATTAAATATTGTCAAATCGGGCTCTGAAGGGGTATTTTTGCCCTCCGGAGCCCGATATTTTGGCCGTTTTGGACGACGAAATTAATGAATTTCTTCGATATTGTACGGTGTATTTTGGTAAACGTAGTAGTTCAGCCAGTTGGAAAACAGGAGGTTGGCAGTCGAACGCCAACGCACCAACGGACGGTTGTTGGGATTGTTGCCCTTGTAGTAGTTGACAGGCATATTGATGGGCAGTCCCTTGGTGAGATCCCGTTTGTATTCGGTGTCAAGTGTGTAGGGCGAGTACTCCGAGTGGCCGGTCACGTAAATCTCACGGCCTTCCCTTGCCATCACCATATAGATACCGCTCTCGCGGCTTTCCGACATGATTTTGAGTTCCGGATGCTGGAGGATGTCCTCCTTCCTCACCTCCGAGTGACGGCTGTGGGGCACAAAGAACTCGTCGTCGAAACCTCTGAAGATGGGCTCCTGAGGATCGTAGCTGGTGTGTTTGAAGATGCCGAACATCTTTTTCGACAAGGGATATTTGGGCACGCCGTAAAAATGGTAGAGCCCGGCCTGTGCTGCCCAACAGATGAACATCGTGGAGGTGACGTGGGTTCGCGTCCAGTCGAAAATCTCCTGGAGCACCTTCCAATAGGTCACCTCTTCATAATCGAGCTGTTCGAGCGGGGCACCCGTGACAATCATGCCGTCAAACTTCTGTTCCTTCAGTCCCTCGAACGAGGTATAGAACTGTTGCATGTGACCTGCCGATGTGTTTTTCGACACGTGGCCCGGAATCATCATGAACTGTATCTCGACTTGCAGCGGGGTGTTCGAAAGAAGGCGTATCAAGTCGTTCTCAGTCTGTTCCTTGATGGGCATCAGATTGAGAATACAGATACGGAGCGAACGTATTTGCTGTTCGTCCGCACGTTCGAAGTCCATCACGAAGATGTTCTCCGCCTTGAGGACTTCGATGGCCGGAAGGTGTTTGGGAAGTTTGAGAGGCATGCGCGTTTTTGTCTTATCGCACCTGTATTACCAGGAACTTGGTCTGGCTCCAGAACGTGGCTGCGTCTTTGATGACGAGCTTGAGGTTTCCGTCCTCCTGAGTGACGAGGTCGTAGCTCTCGGTGGGCATGTTGGACTTGACGGTAGCCTTCTTTGCCTTGAGGTCTATCTCGGAAAGCTCACGGATGTCCACCTGTGTGAAGAGCGATGTGTCGAAGCCCTTGTTGGTGAGTTTGCTGCGCTGCAGAGCACCGCCCGTCACGATGCCGAGGTCTTTCAGTTCGGCACGGGTCGAAATGATGTAGAAAGCACGGTTCAGGAGTTCGTCCTGCGACTCCATAATCTTCTGCTGGGCCTTGTTCTCGGTGTAGAGTGAGTCGAGGTTGGCGGCTGTCTCTTCGAGGTTCTCGGAGAGAATCTGGATGGTGTCTCCCTGGGCTGCGATGCGAGCCTCGTAGGCTGCCATCTTCTCGGTGTATTCATAGACACGCTGCTGCAAGCCTTCTATGGTGCTTTTCAGCTGTTTGTTTTGAGCCAACACGCTACTGTATTTCTTGGTCAGCTGTTCGAGGGCCTGCGTCTTCTCTTCGAGGTCGTTCTTGACGGCGGCCAGTTTGTTCAAGAGTTCTGCCTTGCGTGACTCCAAGTCGCTCTTCTCTTCGCCGTTGGCCACGGAAATCTGTCCGTTGATTTTGTCGAGTTCACTCGAAACGTCTGCCATCAGACCCATGAGATCCATGAGTTCCGATTGCTGCTGAAGCGTTACTGCGGTCAGCGAGTCGTTGGCTGACATTACTTCCTGTTTGCTGGGGCCGCTGGAACATCCTGTGCCCGTCAAGCTGATGCCGAGGATGGCAACCAAGCCTAAAAGAATCTTTTTCATTCTGTTTGTATTTTAAATTTGGTTTATGGTTTTAATCGTCTTTGTATTTGTTTCTATGCTCCTTCTTCTCCTCGTCGGGAGCTCCACCCACCAGAAGGACTATCTCGCCCTTGGGTTCGACGGCGGTGAAATGGGCTGTCAGCTCGGCAAGGGTACCGCGCCGCGTGTCGGCATGAAGTTTGGAGATTTCTCTCACCACCGTTGCCGGACGTTCCTCGCCGAAGGCAGCCGCCATCTGTTGCAGCGTCTTGACCAGTCGGTAGGGTGATTCGTAAAAAATCATTGTACGCGCCTCTGTAGCCAGTGTTTTGAGTCTCGATTCGCGCCCTTTCTTTTGGGGCAGGAATCCTTCGAAACAGAACTTCTCGTTGGGCAAACCGCTCTGCACGAGCGCCGGGACAAAAGCGGTGGCACCGGGCAGACATTCCACCTCGATGCCCCGTCGGGCACATTCCCTCACCAGCATGAAGCCCGGGTCGGAGATGGCCGGTGTACCTGCGTCCGAGACAAGGGCTACCGTGAGTCCCCCTTCGATGCGGTCGGCCCACGAGGCGGCTGTCTCGTGTTCGTTCCACTTGTGATGGCTCTGCATGGGCGTGTGGATGTCGTAGTGCTGCATGAGCACCGACGACGTACGCGTATCCTCGGCCAAAATCAAATCGGCTTCCTTCAGGATACGTACAGCCCTGAAGGTCATATCCTCCAGATTGCCTACCGGTGTGGGAACGACGTACAATTTCATTTTTCGACTGCAAAGATACGTATTTTTTTTCGAAACGCAATCAATTTTTCTCAAGGAATCATCAAAAGCAGCATATTTTCCACCTTTTTGCGCACCGCAGTTGACGAACCGGCATAGTCATTGACGATAAAAGCAACGGCATACATCTCTCCCTTCCCGCTATAAATGTAGCCTGCGTATGCCACCACATTCTTGAGTGTTCCGGTCTTGAGATGGGCTTTGCCCTGCAGTTTCGTTCCTTTGAGGAACATCGCCAAGGTACCTGTCTTGCCGGCCACGGGCAACGAGGCTCTGAAAGCGCGTTCGTCTTTCATTTCGGCCAGCAGGTCACAGACAAAGTGGGCCGTTACCCTCGTGTCGGGCGAGAGTCCGCAGCCGTCGTAGAGTTTCACGCCCCGCATGTCGAGACCTCTCCCCTTCCAATAGTCCGAGACGGCCTTCACACCCTCTTTGCGCGAGCCGTCGGCTTGTGTCAGGGAGATTTGGTGGAGCACCATTTCGGCCAGCAGGTTATTGCTGTTGGTGTTCGTTTCGTTCACTACATATTCAAGCGCCTCGCCCCGGTAGGTGGTCAGCAACTGTTTCTCTCCGGCGGGCAATGTGTCGCCGTCGGTCTTTACACCTTTTAAATATATATAGCGTTCCACCGCCTTTGCGGCCATTGCCGGCGGGTTGGGCACTGAGGCTCTCACCGTATAGGTTGCATTCTTGTGGGGAATGGCACCCACGATGGTTCGCAGGTTGGTACGCGGGCCACCATAGACATACGACTGATCTCTCGGAGCATCCTCTGCCGTCAGGCAGTTCTCCAATACCAACCCCGGTATCTCGGGTTCTGTACGTATCAGCTTCGGTTGGGCGTTCTTCTTCGAGGTGTCGAAAATCAGGGCTACGGTATTGTCGCCGTAGTTCAGCCCGGCCATCGGCGGCGCATAATAGTTGCCGAAGTCTTCCCATTCCCATCCGGGACCTACCCACGGGGCAGGAATGGCCGAGCCGTCGCCGATGATGCGACCTGCTATCCTTCGGATGCCACGTTGATTGAGGGCAGCCCATACGTTCTGTACGAAAAGGTCTTTGGCAAACTGGCTCCTCGTGCTTCCCAAGAGGGCGTCGCCGTGCCCCACGATGATGACATCGCCGTGCAACGTTCCATCCGCATCAATCTCGCCCGTTGCAAACACTTCCGTCTCGACTCTGTGGTTGGCTCCGAGCAGTCGCAACGCTGCACCCGTCGAAGTCAGCTTTGTCACGCTGGCCGGTATCACTGCACGTCCGGCCTCATGTTCATAGAGTGTTTCGCCCGTGGTAAGGTTGCGTATTTCCAAAGCCACCGTCGCAGCCTGCATATTCCCGCTTTGCAGCCATTGTGTGAAGGCCACAGGCAACGGTTTGGCTCCCCCTGTTGCCATCACCCAGCCGAAAACGGTTATCAGAATCAATTTCTTCATCATATTCTCATTTCGTCATTGTCTTCGTATGTCTTGCAAAGAGCCTGCAAAGGTAGCCATTATTTTCCAATCCTCCAACTTTTTCGCCGAAAAAAATTGTTTTTTGTATCACATCACCGGAAAAATTGCAGTTTTTGATTAAACTTGCCCGTAAAGTAGGGGAGAAACTTGAAATTCACTTTCGGTTAACGGATTAATGGTTAATGGTTTCAACCGTGCACCGTGAATCATTAACCATGAACCATCAGTTGCCTGAAACTCCTCCCCCTTCCCTTTAGGGGAGGGCTGGGGTGGGTCCTCGGGGAGAACACGGTCCAAACCGTTCTTGTCGAGGATGTCCAGCACCTCTTTGTGGAACTGAATCTTGGCGGCTTTGTGAATGTGGTCAAAAGCCAGTTTTTTCACTTTGGGTATCATCTGTTTGAAATTTTATGGATTGTCGATGAATTTTGTATAATCTGACAAACTGCCAAAACGTCGCCCAGAATGTAGGCAAGCTTTTGGCACTTGACTTTGGGTCTATCGATTATCGATGGCGGTTTCCGCAACTGCCAAAACGTCGCCCAGATTGTAGGCAAGCTTTTGGCACTTGACTTTGGGTCTATCGTCCGACGATGGAGGCTTCCGCAACTGCCAAAACGTCGCCCAGAATGTAGGCAAGCTTTTGGCACTTGACTTTGGGTCCATCGGACTCCGATGGCGGTTTCCGCAACTGCCAAAACGTTGCCCAGATTGTAGGCGGGCTTTTGGCAATTTCGAAGGGTGAGACATTCTTACGGACTGTCTGCGTTACCCTGAGGATGGATTGGCCCGGTGCTGCGGCTGATGGGCGGGCGGAGCGT
>FLNY01004257.1_pt1 | contig 51515 bp, 34 predicted proteins | sample 1140381 | NCBI WGS metagenome assembly FLNY01 (sample SAMEA3878172, study PRJEB12797) | bioreactor metagenome | biome: Moose rumen | place: Sweden | collected 2011-10
GTCGGCCATGTAGCCTTTGACGGTTTGCCGATGGCCGCCTCTTGTCTCGTGCTCTGCCATCCATTCGAGGGCTTTCTTGAGGAAGTCCTGACGTATGGGCGTACCGTTTACGAGGTCTTTGCCAAGACGTGCGCCGCCGCTATTCGACTTCGAGAAGTGCTTCTTTGCGTCCGTCACGAAAGGCCCGGCAAAGATGGCATTGTTGATTTCCTGGTCGTTCAGCACCTTGCCTGCGATGTTGATGGTCTGGAACCAGTCGAGCTTCTCGCTTGCGTCGCCTTCGCAGACGTATATCTTCAGCTTGTAGTCGAGAATCTTCTGACGTATGTCTGCCGGCTGGTTGTGGAAGTTCTTGAAGTCGTAGGAGAAGTGTCCCGCCACATATTCGCAGAGCGAGAGGGTGCGCTGCTGTCCGTCCATGATTTCGTATGGGCATTCAGCATCGTCGCTTCGGCGGACCCAATACATCACGTTCAGCGGGTAGCCGTGCAGCACAGTCGTGATGACAGCCTGTTGTTCCTTTTCGTTGTAGATAAACTCGCGCTGGTAAGGCGGTCGGATGTCGAGCAAGCCGCCATAGCCACGCACGCCCAGCTCGTCGTTGTTGATGTAACCTTCTACTACCTGACCGACGGTTACATCCATTTCGTCAATTGTCATCATAGCTTTATATAGTTTGAGGGTGTTTGTTGCGGATAAAGATTCTTTGATATACCACCTTTGCGTTTCCTTCTTTATCAAGCAGATAGGGATTTTGTATTCTCCATGTTCTATCTTGTTTTTTAAATTTCTCTGCCTGTTGGGGCGAAGGAGGTGTATAAAAAGGACATTCTGTTTCAGCCCATTCAATATCTCCGCCTCTCCATATTATTTCAAATTGATTTGGATTATATTTATCCATAAAAGTGATAGGCACTCCAATAATGCCTTCATAATCGCAAGGAATATCAGAAGATTTGTTGACATTAATAGCGTTGTAATTATGATATGTAGGGTATTCTTCTGGTGTATATCGACAAGTTAAATCCATCTCTTCGTTTCTTTTGGGGATTTCGAGATTAGTAAACCAATTTACTCCCGACACTCTTATCATGTCCTTTTTATGGTCACCAGCCGTTGCGATGTCATCATATGGAGAAGTAAAATGAGCTGCAGCACCTTTGAAGCCATACCCAAGCCACACTTTGTTTGATTGAAGAAGGGGAAACACTTCTCTATATGTAATGGCATTTTGGTGTCCCACAATCAAGAACTTCTTCTCGTACTCCATGAGTTGTCCGATGTATTCCCTGAAGAGTGAGAACGGCGGGTTGGTGACGACGATGTCGGCTTGCTTGAGCAGTTCGATGCACTCTGCGCTGCGGAAGTCGCCATGCTGACGAAGCAGGGAGATGGCGTTCCTGTCGTTTCGGAGCAGATACTGCACGTCTGCCAAATCGACCGCACCGTCGCCGTTCAAGTCCCTGACTTCAGTTATCTCTACCTTGTAGGCCATCTTCTTAGGCTCATCGGTAAAGTCGCCGAAGTCCAGCAGCAGTTCGCCTCCCAGCACGGGCGAACCGTCGAAGCAAGTACAAATAAGTTTCTTCAAGCCCAGTTGGTTGAAGTTAAGGGCAAAGTATTTGAAGAAGTTACTCTCGTAGGGGTCGTCGCAGTTGCAGAGCACGACCTTACCTGCGAAGTGCGGCCAGTAATGCTGCAACTCGCGTTCAATGTCCGCCATCTGCGTGTAGAACTCGTCTTTTTTCGCAGTCTTGGCAGCGTTAAGGTTCTTGTTAGCCATACGCTATGCATTGTGCGTATGCTTATCTTCGGATGTGGACTGCAGAGCTAAAAAACATGGACGATATCCTCATCCATGTCCTAAAGGCTCTCGCATGCCCACAAAAACCAGATAAGTCACGCCCATGCATAATGCACAGACGTTTGCGACTTATTCTTTCGGTTTTTGTTTTTGAATTTGCGAGATTCTTAGGACAATTCCGAATAACAGCAAACGCTTGTTAATACTTCCAATAAGATATGAAGGGCGCCTCCGCTGAGGTATTTCATGCCCATTCGCTTGCAAAGTTAGTGTTTATTTTTGAATCACAAAAGTTTTTCCGAGGAAATGTTTTGCAGCAGGGGGAAAGTTTCGTAACTTTGTGGCAGAAAATTATTAATTTCCAGGAAAGCCTAGGAAAGCCTAGCATTATCATCAGACACGCTATACTATTGCCGTCAGTTCTCGGCCTAAGTTGTAAAGAACATCTTTTATGAGCTTTACCCGATATGGTCGCGCTTTCTTTATCCCGTTAGCATACAGTGAGAGCTGGCTTTGGTTGATGCCCGAGGCGCGGCTGATGGCGGCCAGTGAGACATATGGGCTGCAGGCTTTCAGCAACGAATGCGCATCCAGGAAATTGTACTCCAACTCATAGTTTTTGCCCAAACGACTGAGTTCCGCTTCTATAGCTTTCTTCAATTCCTCGAAAGTCTTAGCCGTAAAAACTATTTCCCCGACAGTTTTATCAGAGATTGTGGCCATAAAACTATTGTCGCAAATTTGTAGATTTGCTTTTAACTGAACCTCCCTGTCAGGCAATATGGGCTTCTTCAACACGGATCGAGGCAGTAATCCCATCGAGAAGAAATAAGTCTCTATCTTCCCCGCAAGCGCAGTTGGAGTGAGGTTTAGCGCCTCACAGTACTCCATCAGCTCCATTACGCTAAGGCGTCTCTTTCCTGATTCGATTTCAGATATCCGTTCTTGCGTGACGCCTAATATCTTAGCCATCTCCTCCTGAGTTATATGCTGGCATTTCCGCTCTCTCTGAAGCAGGAAGCCAAGCTCTTTTCTCCTATCTTTTCGTAGTTTTCTACCCATATCTGCCGCAAAGATAAGAATAATATTTCATTTTATACGATTTTAGGTATAAAAATACCCAAGTGACCCCATACGCATAATTCATGCGATATGTAGGAGGAGGATTACGACATGATGACAAACAATCTTTCACAACGTTCAAAAGGGGCTCAAATGATGTGTCTTTTCGCAATTTAAACGCTGTATGTACCTTTGCAGCAGCATTCGAGGCTAAGAATCTCAAGCTCTGTGCAGAAGCAGGTGAAATCAAGATTTTTCGATTTTGAAAATCGCATTGATTTTTTACATACTTTTGCCGCAGAAAACAATGGGGAGCAAGGCCTCCCTTGACAAACCCGGAATGAACACTATAATGTATACGTAGAGATAAAAATAAAATTAAAAATAGAATGATGCATCATACCTTTGCGCATGAGAGCTCTTCCCTGTCCGGACAATTTGAGAAGAGTAAACCCAGCGGGGTTGTATCTCCGAAAGGTAAAAGGGACAAATGGTGTAACGCAGCTACCCGCCAGTCGTGGTAAATGACCGCCATCAAACTGGCATGCGTATGGTCTATAACTTGCTAAAAACAACAGAACATGAAAGCAAGTTATACAGAGATAGGTAACGTTCAGCAGACGGAAGGTCTGACTGGACAAGTAAACAGTCAAGTCCAGACGGTGCAGGGCATCGTGGGCGAGGCTGTAAACCAGAAGACTGAACAGGAGGAGCGGCTGGAGTTGCTTCTGAGCTTCCGCATCGCAACACAGACGGAGGTGAAGCCTGAGGCATACGCTCTGTCGGTGGACGGCGTAGGCTTCTTTGCCCTGGGCGACCTGCATGCCGTGAAGGGCAAGCAGAAGTCGGGCAAGAGTGCTGTGCTGAAGGTCTGCGTGGCGGCTTTGATGGCGGGGCACCAGTTCCGCGTGAAGTCAGAACTGGAGGAGCCTGTGGTGCTCCACATCGACACGGAGCAGCAGGCAACCGACGTGCAACTCGTCATCAAGGAGGTGAAGCACATGACCGGGCTGGACGATGCCTACATCGACAGCCACCTGCACCTCTTCACGCTTCGACGCAGGAGCTACGACACGTTGCTCGACGACACCCGTCTGCTCATCGGGCACTTTCATCCTCAAGTAGTGTTCCTGGACGGCGTGGTGGACTTCGTGGAGTCGTTCAACGACGAAGTGCTCTCCCGCTGTCTCATCCACGACCTGATGATGATTTGCGAGGAGTACGGCTGTGCCGTCGTCTGTGTCCTGCACGAGAACAAGGCGAGCGACGACGAGAACATGCGTGGTCACCTGGGAACGGTGCTCTCGCAGAAAGCCGGCAGCGTCCTGCAGTGTAAGAAGGCCAAGAGTAACATCATCGGCGTCACCTGTCCCGAGGCCCGCCATGGCACCATGCCTGCCTGGAACATCGCGTTCGACGATGACGGACACCTCATCGATGCCGACGCCATGCGCCAGCAGGAGAAGCAAGCTGACAAGGAGGTGAAGGCTGCAAAGAAGAAGGCTGCAAAGGAGCTTGAGCTTCAGACGCGTCTCGACATTGCCATGCGCTTTATCAACGAAAGAGGCGGCAGCATGATGCGTGGTGAACTGATGAAGGCAATGGCTGAAAGGATGGGACGTGACCGCACCACTGTTGGCCGATACCTGAAGGAACTGATTGAGACCGGCAAGTTGTTTGAGAACAACAAAGTCATTACGACTTCATCTCAGACAATGCTCGCGCTCTAAAACCTCTGTTTGTGCATGTGCGCTTGTGCATCCTAATATATTTATAAAGGATGCACATCGCACAGCACATTATACTCATGCACACTAACCTCTGGAATAAGAAGACTATCATGAACACAGATTATCGTTACAAACTTGAGACGCCCCGGGTGACGGGACGCCGCCAGCAGAAGACGCGCTGTCCCAAATGCGGCAGGAAGAGCTTCGTGCGCTATGTCGATACGCACAAAGGCAACTGCTATGTGGCCGACGAGGTCGGCAAGTGCGACCACGAACACTCCTGCGGCTACCACTACAAGCCGAAAGAGTACTACGACGACCACGCCTGGCTCAGGGAGAAAGTGGTCCACGTCCAGCCACCCAGCCCCCTGCCGCCACCGCCGCCGCTAAAGCCGCTGCCTGTGGCGTTGGTCAGCCAATGCCATTCGCCCCGCAGCACTTTCTGGCAGTGGTTCTCGACCCAACTGGCACAACAGCTGTGCCTCGACCCCACCGTCGTACAGGCCATCTACGAGGACTACTGCATCGGAGCCACCAAGAGGGGCAACGTCATCTTCTGGCAGATTGACAGCCAGCAGCGGGTGCGCACCGGCCACGTCATGCAATATCAACCGGACGGCTGTCGGCATGGCGGCTACCAGAACTGGGTACATAAGGAAAAAGGAGCCCAAGAAAGCATCCCCAAGGATTTCGTACTCTACCAATGCCTCTTCGGCGAGCATCTGCTCCAAAAACGGCCAGAAGCGCAGGCCTGCCTCGTCGAGAGCGAGAAGACAGCCCTCGTCATGGCAGCCGTGCAACCGCAATACCTGTGGCTCGCCACCTGTGGCAGCAGTGGTCTGAACGCCGGGAAACTGGCGTGCCTGCAAGGCCGACGCTTCACGCTCTTCCCCGACAGCGGATGCCTGGAGAAATGGCAGAAGGTAATGGAAAAGACAACCGACCTGGAATACACCATCTCCACCAGAATGGAGCAATACCCTGCCAACACAGACCTGGCAGACCTCCTCCTCAAGCCTCCATAAGGAAACCAGAATTCCCCCGCACTCGAAATTTTCCTCCCCCGCACTCCGGGATTTCCTGCTCCGCACTTGCGTAAGAACTCCTCCGAAGAGGAAAAACAGGGGGCCGTCGGGCCCCGTTCTGTCGGATTTTTAATCCGACAGCATTAAATATAAGCATTTGCAATGCGATAAAAGAGAATATGGTAGAAGTTATAGCGGCATTACAAATGCCTATATTACTCCCGACCGGATTATAAATCCGTCCGAACAGGAGTTCGAAAAGCTTTTCATCTTTTCAATTTTTCACACTAAAAAAAAGAACATTTTTAGTGTAAATAATTGCCGTTTTACTTGCATAATTCAATTATTTTTCGTAACTTTGCAACAGAAAAGGATAACAGAAAACACACAGCGGGAAGCGGTCACCCGAGGTAGTTGGCCGCAGCGTTTCTCATATCGTAAAAAGATTGTTTTCAAGATGGCACTTAAAGTAAAAGCCAAGGAGCGCGAGTTCAAGGTGGGCAAGTATGCCGGTACGTACCGCTACGTGATGCTGCCCGAGCTGTACTCGATGCTTGCGACCGAAAAGGTCATCCGTGAAGCTGCACTGCGTTCGGGCGTGAGCCAGGGTGTGATGCAGGCCTGCTGGGACGCAGCAGGAGAGGTTATCAAGGCTTGGGCAACAGAAGGCCACTCCGTTGCACTTCCGGGGCTCGGAACCATGCGTTTCGGACTCTCGGCCAAGAGTGTGGCTGACGTAAACGACGTGAAGGCATCGCTCATCACCACGCGCCGCATCATCTTCACGCCCAACCAGGAGCTCAAGCAGGAGCTGAAGGACACCACCGTCGTCATCACCTGCTACGACCGCGAGGGCAACGAGGTGAAGCGCGTCACGAGCGCCGACGACGGCATCGTCGAGGACAACGAGGGCAACCAGACCGACACCGGCGAGGGCGAAGGAACAGGAACCGGCACAGGTGAAGGAACAGGAACCGGAAGCGGAACAGGTGAAGGCACTGGCGGCGGCAACACTCCCAGCGGCGACATCGACGACTAAAGCCCCCAGCCCCTACAGCCCTACAGCCTCTCCCCCAACCCCTCCCCTAAAGGGAAGGGGGAAAGGGAGGAAAAGGGAAACCTTAAGGACCTTAAAGACCTTAAGGACCTTAGAAGACCCTAAAGAAAGAAAAAGCCATCCGTATTGGATGGCTTTTGCTTCAGGTGTAGAGGAAGCGTTTGATGCTTTTCTTTGGTGTTTTTTCGAACTCCTGCTCGAGGACTTGTATGCTGAAGAGCTGTGAGTAGGACGGCAGGTTGGGATTGATTTCCTTGCGGTTCTGCTCCATGATGTTCTCGAGGTCTTCCTGGCTGAGGCGAAGTTTTTTGACTTGTTCCTGATCGGGATAGACAAGACCGACGAGCTTGTCGCCGCGCTGCACAACGAGGCACTCGCTTACCAACGTCATACCCAACAACTTGTCCTCTATTTCCTCGGGATAGACATTCTGTCCGTTGGCACCGAGCAGCATGTTCTTGGAGCGTCCCTTGATGAAGAGGTTGCCCTGGCTGTCGAGCACGCCGAGGTCGCCCGTGTGGTACCAACCGTCGGCATCAAGGGCAGCGCGTGTGGCTTCCTCGTTCTTGTAGTAGCCGAGCATGACATTGAGTCCGCGCGTGAGTATCTCTCCCGGTATGCGCTGCGGGTCGGGGCTGTCGATGCGGAGTTCCTGATGGATGACGCTTCTGCCGCAGGAGCCCACCACCTGGTCTTTCCAGTCGTTGTAGGTGATGATGGGGGCACACTCCGTTGCTCCGTAACCCACGGTATAACGGAAACCAATTTCATGGAGGAGTCGTTCTATCTCCTGGTTGAGGGCAGCGCCGCCGATGATGAGTTCGTAGAAGGTACCTCCGAGGGCTTGTGTCAGGCCGTCGCAGATGCGCTTCTTGATGCGGTCGCCAATGACAGGCACGCTCATGAGCATCCTGACCTTGGGGTCTTGTATGCGTGGCATGACAGCCTTGCGGACAATCTTCTCGATGATGAGCGGCACGACGATGAGGATAACCGGCTTCACGTCGGCCAGTGCCCGCATCAGTATGGTGGGCGATGCAGCCTTTGTGAGGAAGTTGACGTGTACGCCTCTCATGAACTCAAAAGTGAACTCGAATGCCATGCCGTACATGTGTGCCATGGGGAGCATGGAGAGAACCTTATCGCCCGCTTTAATCTCGTTGCCAAGAACGTGGTAGGCGAAGTCACAATTCGACCAGAGGGCGCGGTAGGGAATCATGACGCCCTTGGAGTTGCTGGTGGTTCCGCTGGTGTAGTTGAGGACCGCCATCTCGTCGGGCTGGTCCTTGTGGTACGAGAGCAGTTCGGGCAGGAAGCGGCTGGGGAACTTCTCGCCGAAAAGTCGGTTCAGGTTCTCGCGGGCATAGGTGAGCTTGTCGTTACGCGAGACGAGCAGGCTGTAGTCGATGAGCGAGATGATGCCTTGCAGTTCCGGCATCTCGTCGGCATTGAGCGTCGGCCACACCTTGTCGCCCACAAAGAGGAGCTTTGCTTCGGAATGGTTCACGATGTCGTGCACCTGCGAGGGGTGGAACTCGTGGAGGATGGGCACAGCCACGGCGCCGTAGGTCAGTATGCTGAAGAAGGCGGCTCCCCACCGCGAGAGGTTGCGGCCGCAGAGGGCAATCTTGTCGCCCTTCTGGATGCCCGCCTCTTCGAAGAGGATGTGCATCTTCTCTATGATGCGCGCCACGTCTTTGTATTGAAGGGTGAAGACTCCATAGTCCGACATCGAGTCGAGGAACCAATGGTCCTGAATACTCTGCCGAATCATCTCGTTATAAGAAGGTACTTGCGTTATTTCCATTTGCACATTTCGTTAAATTTTGTGCAAAGATATAGCAAATTTCGGTACAATGCAAATAATTCGGTAAGTATTTTTGCACAAAAAGAGAAAAATCGTGCAAAGATTGGTGTTTCTCAACATCGAGCAAAATAAAATAATGTAAAAGGAGGCTCATTGTGAGTTTTTTTTTGTAACTTTGCGCCCGATATTCGCATATATGAAAATAATGTATAAGAGACAATGGACGCAAAGAAAAGCGTAAAACAATACAAGCCAGCGGGCAAGGCCGCCGTCCGCCACAAGAAAAAGCAAGGCTGGGTAAGCTGGTTCAGCTCGAACATCAAAGACAACGGCGAGGTTGACCCCAAGAAGCGCGGTGAGCACAACGACAACCTCCGCTTCGTCTGGGGAGCCGTACTCGCCATCCTCTCGCTGGCAATACTGATTGCCCTCATCTCGCACGTCTTCACGGGAGCCGAGGACCAGAAATACGTCTCGAGCGACTCCTATACGGCCGCCAACTGGCTGGGGCGCTGGGGCTATGAGGTGGCGCACTGGCTCATGGACAACACGTTCGGCGTGTCGAGCATCTTGATTCCTGTTCTCATGCTCGCCACCAGCATACGCATCATGGGAATAGCAAAAGTGAGGCTTCATCTGTGGTTCCTCAACTGCATGATCATCATGGCATGGGCCTCCGCCTTCGCCGCCTACATCGTTCGCTATTTCCCCGGAGCACAGGACACCTACATCATCTGGGGAGGCATGATAGGACAGAACGAACTCGACTTCATGCAGAGCAAAGTGGGAGGACTGGGCACCCTGCTCATCTTCATCCTCTCCGCCCTGCTCTACCTCTTCTACCTCAGCGACGAAGCCATCACCGCCATCCGCCACCTCGTCATCAGAAAGAAGAAGGAAGAGGAAGAAGACCTTAATGACCTTAAATACATTAAAGACCCTAAGGACCCTAAAGACGATGACGAGAACAGCTTCACCTCCCTCATGCCCGACAGCGAGGACCTGCGGGGAGAGCCAGAACCGGCAGGCGAGCCGCGCACGCCCTTCAGCGACGAAGCTTCGCAGACAGCCACCACCATCGACTTCAGCGACGACCCGCTGGCGCCTTTGAAAGGCTTCGAAGAACAGGAGGACAACGACGACATCACCGTAGTCGTGGGCCACGACCCCGAGAAGGCCGACCTCACCGAAGAGCGAACCCTCGAACCCTACGACCCCAAGCTCGACCTGGAGAACTACAAGTACCCCACCATCGACCTGCTCAAGCACTACGACAGCGCAGCAAGCACCATCGACATGGAAGAGCAGCGCAACAATAAGAACCGCATCAAAGCCGTCCTGCACAACTTCCGCGTCGAGATACTGGACAATACGAAGGCCACCATCGGCCCCACCATCACACTCTATGAGATAACGCCCGCCCCGGGCATCCGCATCAGCACCATCCGCAACCTCGAGGACGACATAGCCCTCAGCCTCAGCGCACTCGGCATCCGCATCATCGCCCCCATACCCGGCAAGGGAACCATCGGCATTGAAGTGCCGAACGCCAAGCCCCAGATGGTGTCGATGGAAAGCATACTGAACAGTCGCAAGTTCCAGGAGACCGACTACGAACTGCCCATGGCCCTGGGCAAGACCATCACCAACGAAGTCTTCATGGCAGACCTCACCAAGATGCCGCACTTGCTTGTGGCTGGTGCAACGGGTCAAGGCAAGTCCGTCGGTCTGAACGTCATCCTCACGTCGCTGCTCTACAAGAAGCATCCGGCAGAGCTGAAGCTCGTGATGGTTGACCCGAAGAAGGTGGAGTTCAGCCTATACGCCCCCATCGTCAATCATTTCCTCGCTCAGGTGGAAGGCAACGAGGACGTGGAGGAGCCCATCATCACCGACGTCAACAAAGTCATACAGACGCTCAAGAGCCTCTGCATCGAGATGGACAACCGCTACGACCTCCTGAAGAAAGCTCACGCCAGGAACGTCAAGGAATACAACCAGAAGTTCCGCGAGCGTCAGCTCAACCCGAACAACGGCCACCGCTTCATGCCATACATCGTGGTGGTCATCGACGAGTACGGCGACCTCATCATGACGGCGGGCAAGGAGATAGAGCTGCCCATTGCCCGCATTGCACAGCTGGCACGCGCTGTCGGCATCCACATGATTATCGCTACGCAACGTCCCACGGCCAACATCATCACCGGCACCATCAAGGCCAACTTCCCTGCTCGCATGGCCTTCAAGGTGTCGTCGGGCGTGGACAGCAAGACCATCCTGGACCGCACAGGCGCCAACCAACTCGTCGGCAAGGGCGACATGCTGCTCATGACAGGCTCCGAACCCGTGCGTATCCAGTGCGCCTTCATCGACACACCAGAGCTTGAGGACATCGTACACCACATCGCCAAGCAGCAAAGCTACACCACGCCCTACCTGCTGCCAGAAGTACCGCTCGAAGGCGACGAGGACAGCGGACTGGGAGACGTCGATATGACGCACCTCGACCCCATGTTCGAGGATGCCGCACGACTCATCGTCAACGAGCAGAACGGCAGCACCAGCATGATACAACGCAAGTTCTCAATCGGCTACAACCGCGCTGGCCGTTTGATGGACCAGCTCGAGAAGGCTGGCATCGTAGGTCCCGCCAAAGGCAGTAAACCACGCGAAGTGCTCTGCGTCAGCGAAGACCAGCTCATGATGATAATGGACACGCTGAGATAAAGACCCCCTTACCCCCCTTTAGGGGGAATAAACATAACTCGAAATGAATAACTTTAGAACTAAATTACTGCTGGCCATCTGCCTCCTGCTTCCCCCGAAGGGAGCTTTTGCCCAGGATGCGATGAAGGTGCTCGACATCACAGCCGACCGCCTTCGCAGCGCAGGCAACGTGAAGATTGAATACAAGGCAAGTATCTTTGCCGGAGCCACGGAGAAAGCCTCCTCCACAGGCACCATGTGGCTGCAGCAAAGCAAGATAAAGCTCCAAACGGACGACATCACCACCTGGTACAACGGCAAGACGCGCTGGTGCTACGTCCCTGACGCTAACGAGGTAAGCATCGACGAACCCTCCAAGAAGGAGATGGCTGCCATGAACCCCTACACCTTCATGAACATCTACAAGAAAGGGTTTAAGATGACGGTCAAGGAGACCGTGCTGCGAGGCGAGGCTGTCTATGAGGTCTATCTAAAGGCCAAGTATGCTAAGATGGACGTCAAGGAGGTCTATGTCGATATCCGCAAGAGCGACTACCAGCCCCTCTGCATCCGTGTGCGAGAAGACAACGACTGGCAACGCGTCAGCATCCTCAGCTTCAAGGCAGGCCTGCAACTCACCGACACCTTCTTCGACTTCCTCGAGAAAGACTATCCGAATGTATTAATCAATGATATGAGATAACACAATGAACCACACAAGACTACTTATCATAGGCAGCGGCCCGGCGGGCTACACTGCTGGCATCTACGCAGGACGCGCCAACCTCTCCCCCACTCTGCTCGAAGGCATGCAGCCAGGCGGACAGCTCACCATCACCACCGAGGTGGAGAATTTCCCCGGATGGCCAGAGGGCGTGGATGCAAACGAACTGATGGACAACATGCGCCGGCAGGCAGAGCGCTTCGGCACGCAGATACTGCCCAACGCAGCCACGAAAGTCAACCTCGACGTACGCCCCTTCCACATAACGCTCGACGACGGAGCGGAATGGACAGCCGACAGCCTCATCATCGCCACCGGAGCCAGCGCCAAATACCTCGGTCTGAGCGACGAACAGAAATACATGGGTCAGGGCGTCAGTGCCTGTGCCACGTGCGACGGCTTCTTCTACCGCAAGAAGGTGGTGGCCGTCGTAGGCGGTGGCGACACAGCCTGCGAAGAGGCATCCTATCTGGCAGGACTGGCATCGAAAGTCTATCTCATCGTCCGCAAGCCCTTCCTCCGCGCCAGCAAAATCATGCAGGAGCGCGTCTTTGGCAACGAGAAGATTGAAGTGCTGTTTGAGACAAACACCATAGGGCTGTACGGAGAGAACGGCGTGGAAGGCGCACACCTCGTCTTCCGCAAAGGCGAGAGCGACGAACGGCAGTATGACCTGCCCATTGATGGCTTCTTCCTCGCCATCGGTCATCATCCCAACAGCGAACTCTTCTCACCTTGGCTCAAGACGAACGAGGAAGGATACATCATGACAGCAGGTGATACGCCATGCACCGACGTGCCTGGCGTCTTCGCAGCAGGCGACGTGGCAGACCCGAAGTACCGCCAGGCTGTCATAGCAGCAGGCAGTGGAGCAAAGGCAGCAATGGAAGCCGAGAAGTATCTGGCACAATGAACAAGTACAGACTCTATAGGCTCATCAGCAAGAATGCCGACCTCAAGATGAAGCGGCATCCGATGCTCGACAAGAACCGCTTCATGAAGTTCCTCATGGCCTTCATGTGGCTCTACTATGCAGCCATCCTCATCTTCCTTGGCGTAGTAATGGCCATGAGCATGAAGAACAGCTACAACGGCGTGGCAGCGTTCCACGTCTTCGACGGCGGACTGCTCTATCTGCTCATCACCGACTTCTGGCTGCGCTTCGGCCTCCAGGAGACACCGGCACAGGACGCACGGCCCTATACACTGCTCCCCATCCGGCGCTCCTTCCTGATGAATGTCTATCTCACCCGCAGCGGTCTGAGTCTTGGCAACCTCTACTGGGGCTTCCTGCTCGTACCCTTCGGACTGATAGCCATTGCCGTCCCGATGGGCTGGATAGCCCTCCTGGGCTGGCTGCTCGGCTGGTGGCTGCTGCTCGTAGCAAACGGCTATGCCTACCTCTTCTGCCGGGCACTCATCCTGAAGCACATGGCATGGCTACTGCTTCCCTTAGCCATACACGGCGCACTCCTCGCCGTCATGCTCGTCCCCGACAAAGACCCGCTCGATATGCCAAGCACACTGCTCATGAACGGCTTCCTCCACTGGCAGCCACTACCCTACTTCGGCGCAGCAGCACTCATAGCACTGCTCTACTGGGCCAACTATAAGCTGCAGAAGAGCATGGTCTACGACGAGGTTGGCAAGAAAGAAGAGAAGGAAATCAAGCATGCCACACAGTTCAACTTCCTGAACCGCTACGGCAAGCTCGGCGAATACCTCAAGCTCGAAGTCAAGCAACGCCTCCGCAACAAGACCGTGAGGATGAGCTTCTTCGTCGGCCTTGGCTTGATGGTGATGTTCAGCGTCATCATGTACTTCAGCGACGTCTATGACAACAGCTTCATGCGCTCGTTTATCTGCCTCTACAACTATATTATACTTGGCATGATGACGCTCGTGACCATCATGTGCTACGAAGGCAACTACATCGACGGCTTGATGAGCCGCCGCGAGAGCATCCTGCAACTGCTCACGGCGAAGTACTACTTCAACGTCCTTCTGCTGTTCATCCCGCCCATCATCCAGCTTCCGCTCATGATTATCGGCAAGATGAGCGTCTGGATGAATGTGGGCTACCTGTTCTTCACGGCAGGTGTGCTCTATCCCTTGCTCTTCCAGATGGCCGTCTATAATGACAACACGCTGCCCATGAACACAAAGATAACCAGCAAGCAGGGCAACACAGCCCAGCAAATCATCAGCACGGTCATCCTCTTCCTGCCCCTCGGACTGGAGAGGGCAGCCACGTTCCTGCTCGGCGAGCCCTGGGGCTACGTCCTCTTTGCCGTGCTTGGCTTAGCGGGTGTCGTCACGCATCGCTACTGGCTACGCAACGTCTATCAGCGCTTCATGCTGCGCCGCTACAAGAACATGGAAGGCTTCCGCGCCTCAAGACAAAGTTGAAAAGGTGAAAAAGTAAAAATTAAAAAGATAAAGTGATATGGACATCATCATAAAAGACCTCAAGAAGACATTTGGTGAAAAGGTTGCAGTAGACATTCCGGAACTCACCATCCACAGCGGCGAGCTGCTGGGACTGGTGGGCAACAACGGTGCAGGCAAGAGCACACTGTTCCGCCTCATCCTCGACCTCATCAAAGCCGACACAGGTGCCGTGTATATGAAAGACCCTACCCAACCTCCCCTTAAAGGGGAGGAGTTCTCCCCCTTAAGGGGGGAGTTAGAGGGGGTCCTTAACGTTGCCGAGACGGAGGTATGGAAGGACTGGACAGGCGCTTTCGTGGACGAAGGCTTCCTCATCGACTACCTGACGCCCGACGAATACTTCCAGTTCATAGCCCGCCTGACCGACACCAGCGACGAGCAACTGCACGCTTTCCTCGACGAGTACCAACACTTCATGGCCGACGAACTCGTGGGACAGAAGAAGCTCATCCGCACACTCAGCGCCGGCAACAAGCAGAAGGTTGGCATCATGGCTGCCATGTTGCTTAAGCCTCAAGTGCTCATCCTCGACGAGCCGTTCAACTTCCTCGACCCCAGCAGCCAGAATGCCATCAAGCATCTGCTCAAGAAGTACAACGAACAGACCGGCGCCACCATCCTCGTCAGCAGTCACAACCTGCAACATACCGTCGATATCAGCCAGCGCATCGTACTACTGGAGCACGGCAAGGTCATCCACGACATCGACAACAGAGAAAAACAAGCACAAAACATCCTCGAGAACTACTTCGATATAAACGACTGAAGCCATTATGAAGAAAGCACTTATGACACTCCTCGCAGCGTTCATAGCGCTATGTGGAGCTCAGGCACAGCTCGACCTGCGCATTCTCAACCACCTTGCCGTCGGAGCCGAAGTGAGCAGTCTGGGCGTTGGCGTTGATGCAAGCATGCCCATCACACCTTTCATCGACGTGCAGGCAGGCTACACTATATTCCCCGGCTTTAAGTTCAACACTGCCCTCGGCCTCACCCACCCCGCAGGAGAACTCGAGAAGGTTCCCGTCAAGGCAAAGCCCATGATGAAAGGAGGCAAAGTGCTCGTCAACGTGATGCCCCTTCCCATGCTCACAAGCTTTCATGTAACTGCCGGCGTATACTTCGGCTCGGACAACATGACAAGCATCTACAGCACAGAACTGATACCACACAGCACAGCAGTCCTGGGAGACTATCTGCTCGAGCCCGATTCAGAAGGCAACATCGACGCAATGCTGAAAGTCAAGCCCGTGAAGACCTACCTAGGCATTGGCATAGGTCGTGGTGTACCCAAGGGAAGAGTCGGCTTCAAGATGGACATCGGCTGTCTCCTCTGGGGCAAGCCTTCAGTCTATTGCAACAATGCCAAGGTGGAAGATACAGATGCCAGCGGCAGCGATGCCAAGTTGCTGGAGGTCATGACAAAGCTCAAAGTCTATCCCGTACTGAGTTTCCGCGTCTGTGGCAAGATATTCTAAATCGTAAATAGTAAATCGTCAAATAGCAAATGAAGTCGGTCCCCCGCGGCATTCCTTGCCTGATAATAATCGTCGTACTGTTCGGCTATCTGTCCTCTGTGATGGGCTTCACCAACATGCTCAATACCATCATGCAGACGGCCCACGACCTGCTGCTCAACACTGTCTTCTACCTCATGGCCATGTGCGTGCTGACAGGAGCGTTGAGTCGCATCTTCAGTGTCTTCGGCGTGGTTGACCTGCTGCAGCGAATGCTCAAGCCAGTGCTCCGACCACTGTTCAACCTGCCAGGCGTCTCCTCCGCAGGAGCGCTCATGACTTTCCTCAGCGACAAGCCTGCCATCATCTCCGTAGCCAAGAATCCGCAGTTCAGCCGCTACTTCAAACGCTATCAGCACATCAGCCTCGTCAACTTCGCCGGCAGCTACGCCATGGGATTGCTCGTCATCATCTTCATGATGGGTCACGGCTACTATACCGAGCCACTCTACGGACTGGTGGGCGCCATCATTGGCAGCATCATCTCCACAAGACTCATGCAACGGCTCGTGCTCAAGGAGCACCCGGAATACCTCGACGAAGACGTAATAGAAAGTCGAGAAGAAAAAATGGTAAATGGAAAATGGATAAATGGAAAATATGAGACCCATCCCGACGACTCCCGCCAGACGTTGTTCGTCCGCATCCTCGATGCCCTGCTCGATGGCGGCAAGACAGGCGTAGAGGTAGGCCTCGCCATCATCCCAGGCGTGCTCATCATCTCGACATTCGTCATGATGTTCACCTTCAGCGTCGACCCCGAGACAGGCACCTACACAGGCGAGGCTTATCAGGGAACAAGACTGCTCCCCTATCTGGCAGGCAAGGCAGGCTTCGTCTTTCATTGGCTCTTTGGCTTCAATGTAAGCGAACTCGTTGCCTTCCCCATCACAGCCCTCGGTACGGTAGGTGCAGCCCTTGGTCTCATCCCAGAGATGATGAGCAAAGGCATCATCGACAGCAATGCCATAGCCGTCTTTACCGCCATGGGCATGTGCTGGAGCGGCTTCCTCAGTGCCGATGCCGCCACGCTCGACTCACTCGGCTACCGGCATTTCATCTCCCGCAGCTTCACCTGCACCTTCATCGGAGGTATCGCCGCCGGCATCGTTACACATTGGCTATACGTCTTCATAACATATCTGATAGAATTCATAAACTAATATATTCAACATGGAATTAGCAACAAAATACAGCCCCGCAGAAGTCGAGGCTAAATGGTACGAGTACTGGACAAAGCATAAACTCTTTGCAAGCAAGCCAGACAGCCGTGAACCTTACACCATAGTCATTCCGCCGCCAAACGTGACAGGCGTGCTCCACATGGGCCACATGCTCAACAATACCATCCAGGACATCCTGATTCGCAAAGCCCGCCTCGACGGAAAGAACGCCTGCTGGGTGCCTGGCACCGACCACGCCTCGATTGCTACCGAGGCAAAGGTGGTGAACAGACTGGCCGAGCAAGGCATCAAGAAGCGCGACCTCACCCGCGAGGAGTTCCTGAAGCACGCCTGGGCATGGACGGAAGAGCATGGCGGCATCATCCTAAAACAGCTCCGCAAACTTGGAGCCAGCTGCGACTGGGACCGCACGGCTTTCACCATGGACGAGAAACGCTCAGAGAGTGTGCTCAAAGTCTTCTGCGACCTCTACGACAAGGGCCTCATCTACCGCGGCCTGCGCATGGTCAACTGGGACCCCAAAGCACAGACCGTGCTCTCGACAGAAGAGGTAATCTACAGAGACGAGAAGTCGAAGCTGTACTATCTGAAGTATTACGTAGAGAGCCCCCAACCCAAAGACGCCCCAACCCCCTTTAGGGGGAGCTTTTCGCGGCAGGAACTCCCCCTAAAGGGGGATGGGGGGTCCGTCATCCACAAAGACGAGAAGGGCTACTATGCCGTGGTTGCCACCACTCGCCCCGAGACCATCATGGGCGATACGGCGATGTGCATCAACCCCAAAGATCCGAAAAACCAATGGCTACGCGGGCAGAAAGTCATCGTGCCGCTGGTGGGGCGCGTCATCCCCGTTATCGAGGACCGCTATGTTGACATCGAGTTCGGTACGGGTTGCCTGAAGGTGACACCTGCCCACGACGTGAACGACTACCAACTGGGCAAGACGCATAACCTCGAAACCATCGACATCTTCAATCCCGACGGCACCATCTCCGACCAGAGTCCTCTCTACGTTGGCATGGACCGCATGGATGTTCGCAAGCAGATTGCCCAAGACCTTCAAGAAGCAGGTCTTCTTGAAAAGGTGGAAGACTATGAGAACAAAGTGGGCTACTCAGAGCGCAATCAGGACACAGCCGTCGAGCCGCGCCTCTGCAAGCAGTGGTTCCTCTCCATGAAGCACATGGCCGACATAGCCCTGCCGCCCGTGCTCGAAGGCAAGTTGAAGTTTCACCCGACAAAGTACGTCACGACCTATCGCAACTGGCTCGAGAACATTCAGGACTGGTGCATCAGCCGTCAGCTCTGGTGGGGACATCGCATTCCTGCATACTTTATAGGAAGTACGGACGAAGAGGAAGAGCGTTTCGTCGTAGCCCTGACGCCTGAAGAAGCGCTTGCAAAAGCTCAGAAGAAATACGGCAAGGACATCACCATGGAGATGCTTCACCGCGACGAGGACGCCCTCGACACTTGGTTCAGCTCGTGGCTTTGGCCCATCTCACTCTTCGACGGCATCAATAACCCTGGCAACGAAGAGATACGCTACTACTACCCCACCAGCGACCTCGTGACAGGCCCCGACATCATCTTCTTCTGGGTGGCACGCATGATTATGGCAGGCGAGGAATACATGGGCGACATACCTTTCCGTAACGTCTATTTCACAGGCATCGTGCGCGACAAGCTTGGCCGCAAGATGAGCAAGAGCCTCGGCAATTCGCCCGACCCGCTTGAACTGATTGCCAAGTACGGTGCCGACGGCGTTCGTATGGGTATGATGCTCGCTGCCCCCGCAGGCAACGACATCCTCTACGACGATGCCCTTTGTGCCCAAGGCATGGCTTTCTGCAACAAGATGTGGAACGCCTTCCGCCTCGTCAAGGGATGGGAAGTCAGCACAGACATCACACAGCCCGAGGCAAACATCACTTCCATCAAGTGGATGCAGGCAAAACTCAACGCCACATACACCGAGATAAACGACCTCTACAGCAAGTACCGCCTGAACGAGGCACTGATGGCCGCCTTCAAACTCTTCACCGACGAGTTCAGCGGCTGGTACCTCGAAATGATTAAGCCTGCATACCAAGCTCCCATCGACAGCATGACACTGGAAGCCACGCTCGACATCTTCGACCAGCTCCTGCACATCATACATCCCTTCATGCCCTTCATCACGGAAGAACTCTGGCAGCACATTGCCGAGCGCAATGACGGCGAGTCGCTGATGGTATCAGTCTTCAAGACAGCTGCACCGACGAAGGAAGATTTCCAGCTCATCCAGGAAGTAGAAGAGATGAAGCAAATCGTAAGCGGCGTGCGTGCCGTGCGTCAGAGCAAGAACATCTCGCCCCGCGAGCCACTGCCCTTGCAAGTGATTGGAAAGGCAAAAGAGGGCGTGACCAGCAATCCCGCGCTTACTGAAATCATTAAGAAGCTTGCAGGGCTCGACAAGATAGAGTATCTCCCTCTAAAGGGGGATGGGGGGGCTGCCTTCCTGGTAGGCACAGACGAATATGCCGTGCCACTGGGCAACCTAATTGATGCCGAAGCCGAGATTAAGAAGGCCGAGACGGAAATCACACGTCTGCAAGGCTTCATGGCAGGCATCGAGAAGAAACTGCAGAACGAGCGCTTCGTGCAGAACGCACCCGCTCAGGTTGTTGAACTGGAACGCAAGAAGCTGGCCGATGCACAGAGCAAGATAGCAGCTCTCGAAGCAACCATCAAATCACTTGGATAACAAAAACACATAGCCCACAAAAACAACTATGATGAATAAAAATGAAATGTTTGTCATCACGATTAACCGTGAACTTGGCAGCGGCGGACGCACTGTTGGCCGCAAAGTAGCAGAAAGGCTTGGAGTACAATTCTACGACAAAGCCATTATTAAGGCACTTACCGACAAATTACAACTGAGTGAAGAAAAGATAGAACAGATGAAAGGACAGAGCCATCACTGGTGGCACGACTTCAGGTTTGCAAGAGGCGTCGGTATGGGCATGATACCCATACAGTTCGCCGAGGCTTATGGCGGCGAACTCTGTCAGCCCACATCGGACATGATGTTCCGCATAGAAAAGGATTTGTTGCAAGGCATCACTGCAGATGAATCGTGTGTGGTGGCAGGCCGCTGCGGCTTTTTCGTGATGCGACAACACCCCAATCACCTGAGCATACTCATCCAGGCCTCCATGGACTTTCGCACAGAACGCTTGGCACGCAAGCAAAACATGACTGCGGAGGAGGCTCGCAAAGCAATCGAGAAGGTGGACACGATGCGAGAGAACTATGTACAGAAATACTGTGGCACATCGCGCTATGACTCACGCAACTACGACCTCGTCCTTCGTGCCGACGGCAAGACGGAGGATGAACTGGCCGACATCATCATGCAATACATAAACGGAAAGTGAGAATAAAGGAAATTGTGCAGATACTGATTTAGAATCACATGACAACGACTATTCAAGAGAATGGCAATCAAGTGATTGTATTCTTTTCTGGGCGCCTGGATACAACCGCAGCAGTCGAAGCCACTGTAGCCGTTAAGCCGCTCATGGATGTACGAGGAAAAGAAATCGTATTGGACTGTAGTAAGTTGGAATATATCTCATCTTCAGGTCTGCGCATCTTTCTTTCTATACGCAAGGAAGCCAATGTACATGGCTGTAAGGTCATCGTACGCAACATGAACACTGATATCCGTCAAGTGTTTATGATGACAGGATTTATCAGCTTATTTGACATTCAATAATGACAGCACCTGACCTGAACCAGCAGATGATTCTCGAGGAATATCGAGAGTCATTGCCCATCCTTGACGCGCTGAAGGCGAAAGTTCTCAAGACACTGCATGAGGCATTGGACGGCAGTGGGCTCATCGTCTCTGCCATCGAAGCAAGGGTAAAGACAGAGAAGTCGTTGACAGGAAAACTGGCGCTCAAGGGAGCCAAATACACCAGACTGACAGACGTCACAGACCTTGTCGGAGCCCGTGTCATCACTTTCTATACTGACGACGTTGACCGCTTAGCATCTATAGCGGAGAAACTGTTCGATATAGATTGGGACAACTCTGTGGACAAGCGAAAGCTGCATCAACTCGACAGCTTCGGCTACAACTCGCTCCATTATATATGTCGCATGCCTGGCTATGACTTCCGCTTTGAGTTGCAACTGCGCACGACCCTTCAGCATGCATGGGCAGCCATCAATCACGACAACGGCTATAAATTCGACATTGAAATTCCTCACGAATATCTGCGTCGCATGAACCGTTTGGCAGGCATGCTGGAGATGGCTGACGATGAGTTCAGCCGCATACGAATAGAGCTTGCGGACTATCGCCGCCGTGTACAGACATTGGTAAAGAATGGCAAACTGGACGACGTATTGCTGGACGGCGACACTTTCCGCTCGTACCTACAGGCAGGTCCGCTCAACACTCTCAACAGGCGCATCGCAGCCATCAATCAGGCTGAAATACAGGAAACACCGCTTGACAACTATCTGCAAGTGCTCAAATCGCTCAACTGCAATACCCTCGGCGACGTTAATCGGCTCATAAAGTGCTATGAGGAAAACGCATATCTGCTGGCACGTCACCAGCTTGGCAACACCGACCTGGACATCATCTCTTCCTCTATCGGATTGCAGAATGTGTGTATTGTATGCATCCTCTCCACAGGTGGCGGAATGATTGGTTTGGAGCGGCTCTTCGATACGCTCAACGGACCAAATGCCCAAAATGCTACACTTGCTTCAATGACGTATGAACAGGCAAGAACGCTACCGTTCATGAAATGCTAATGGAATGTATATATGGAACCTATACTAATCGACCTGAACGACTACGTCCGCACCGGTGAAGGCGCTAATGGCGCAAGCTATGACTACAAACATGATCCTAATATCATGCTCAAACTATATTTCCGCAACTTTGATTCAGCGGAAAAGGAATTGGAACTGGCAAAGAAAATATATCAGACAGGCATCCCCACTCCAGAGCCAGGAGACCTTGTGACGGACGGCAAGCATATAGGCATTCGCTTCAAGAAGGTGGTGGGCAAACGCTCCTACTCACGTGCATGTGGCGACAATCCTGAGCGCACGGAAGAATATGCACGCGAGTTCGCACAGATGTGCAAACGGCTTCATGCAACACATGTCGATGCCACTCAGTTTGAAGATGTCAAGAGACATCTCAACACCCTACTTGACGCCAATCCATATTTCACGCCTGTACAGAAAAACAAGATACGCGATTTCATTGCCAGCGCACCTGATGCAGATACTGCTATCCATGGTGACCTACAGTTCGGCAATTGTATATTCACAGAAGAAGACGGCGTACGTACCTCCTATTTCATTGACCTTGGTGACTTCTGCTACGGCTATCCAATGTTTGACCTTGGGATGGTATATCTCTGCTGCCATCTGAACGACGAGTCGTGGACAATGGAAGTCAATCACATGTCCAACGCCACAGCGGCCCGCTTCTGGGATGCCTTCCGGGAGGAATACTTCGGGCTGGAAGCCGACATGGAGGCCATCACACGCGAAGTAAAAATCTATGCGGGACTGAAAACTCTCATTATTGAGCGTGATACCCACTGCCCTATGCCACAATTCCGTGCGATGCTCGAAGGAACCATATACTAAATCTTCAAACTACAATAGGGAATGGCAAACAAATACATGGATACAGACTTGCTCGACCGTGCCATCATTTTCGCAGTGAAAGCACATCACAATTCAGAGCGTCGCGGAAAAGGTTTCCCGTATATTGTTCACCCAATGGAGGCAGTGGAAATAGTTGCCACTATAACTCCAGACCAGGAACTGCTGGCTGCCGCTGCCTTGCATGATACCATAGAAGATACCGATGTCACTTTGGAAGACATCCGTCGCGAGTTTGGCGAGAGGGTGGCCCGCCTCGTGGAGGCCGAAAGTGATCAATTCAAGGAAGGTATCCCAGAGGAAGAAGACTGGCACGAACGTAAGCAAGCAGCTATTGACCGTCTGCACAGAGCCTCGCGTGATGCAAAAATTGTTGCGATGGGAGACAAACTCAGCAACATGCGAGCCATCTACCGTGATTACATGACACAGGGAGACGCTCTATGGCAAATCTTTCACGTCACGGACAAAGCCTCGCATGAGTGGCATTACAGAAAACTTGCAGAATCTCTCTGCGAGCTGAACGACACATTTGCCTATAAAGAATTTGTTGAACTAATTGACGCCGTTTTTCCTAAATGAAGGAAACTTTGAAGTAACCAATGCCAAAGGCTCTGCGTTCGAAATCAAACCTTGTTATCTTCACATAACTCCCTAATTACACCAACTTTAAACTTTAAACTATGAAGACAAAATACCTGAGCCTGCTCCTTGCAGCAGCACTGATGAGCCAGACACCTGTCATGGCTCGCGAGAAACAAGACAAGCCAAAGACAGAGCAAACGAAGAAAGGCCACCGCACGCTCTTTGGGAAGAAGAAGAAAAAGGGTGAAACGCCCAAGGACAGCACCAAGGTGGAGAAACCCAGCGTTGACCACAAGGGACTCTTCCACGTCACGAAGATGAAGGCCGATTGGTTCTTCGAGATTCCCGACTCGCTCATCGGCCGTGAGTTCCTCACCACGACGCGCTACACGTCCACTCCCTCGAACAGCGGGAGGTTCGGCGGAGAACAGGTCAACGGCAAGACGGTCTATTTCGAGGCTGCTCCAGACGACCGACTGCTGCTTCGTGCAAGCCTGCTCATCAACTATGCAGACACTACGCAGAAAATTAACCGCGCCATCACCATCAGCAACGAGAACCCCATCATCGGCTCGTTCAAGGTGGAGAGCCACAAAAACGGCGTCTATAAGATTAAGGTGAACGACTTCTTTGGCGGCGACAATCCGGCTATCGGGCTGCCCAAGAGCGTCAAGGACGGCTTCGGGCTGCAGGGACAGATTGGCGACGCTTCGTTCATCGAGGACATCAAGTCCTTCCCTCTCAACACGGAGGTACGCCTCGTCAAGACGTTTGCAAGCAATGGGAACACGCTCATCACAAATAGAACGACTGGTCGTGCCACTATCGGCCTCAACATCAGCTTCATCCTTCTACCCAATAAACCGATGATGCGGCGCTACTTCGACCCGCGCGTCGGCTACTTCACAGATGACTTCACGAGCTACAGCGACGACCAGCAGCGCGTGGAGGAGAAACGTTTCGTGACGCGTTGGCGACTGGAACCGCGTCCCGAAGATGTCGAGAAGATGCGTCGCGGCGAACTGGTTGAGCCAATAAAACCCATCGTCTATTACATCGACCCAGCCACGCCGAAGCAGTGGCGCAAGTACCTCATCATGGGTGTGAACGACTGGCAGGTTGCCTTCGAGCAGGCCGGCTTCAAGAATGCCATCCGTGCTGAGGAGTGGCCAGAGAACGACTCCACCATGAGCATGGAGGATGCTCGCTACAGCTGCATCCGCTACCTCGCCAGTCCCATCGAGAATGCTTACGGACCAAACGTCCACGACCCACGTACCGGCGAGATCCTCGAGAGCCACATCTGCTGGTATCACAACGTGATGAGCCTCGTCCACAACTGGTACATGGTGCAATGTAGCAGCATAGACGAAGCGGCACAAAAGATGAACTACGACGAAGAGCTGATGGGCCAACTCATCCGTTTCGTGTCGAGTCATGAGGTGGGACACACGCTCGGCCTTCGCCACAACTTCGGCAGCAGCAGCACGGTGCCCGTAGACAGTCTCAGAGACAAGGCTTGGGTGGAAGCACATGGTCATACGCCCAGCATCATGGACTATGCGCGCTTCAACTACGTTGCCCAGCCGGAGGACGGCATCGAGCACGTCGGCATCTTCCCACGCATCAACGACTACGACAAATGGGCCATCAAGTGGGGCTACACGCCGATGCTCGGAGCTAAGGACGAGGACGAAGACCACAAGATGCTTGAACCCATGACCCTTCAGGCACAGCAGAACAAGCGCCTGTGGTGGGGCGACGGCGAGAGTTCACAAGGACGCCTCGACCCGCGCCGACAGACGGAAGACCTCGGCAACGACCCCATCAAGGCCAGCCACTACGGCATTCTCAACCTGAAACGCGAGATTGTCAAGCTGCCGGAATGGACGCTCGACAACGACAAGGACCTCTACTGGAACGACATCGAGACGATGTACGGCCAGATACGCAGGCAGTTCCTGCGCTATATGGGGCACGTCGTCCGCAACATCGGCGGCTATCAGATTACATTCCAACCCAAAGGCTCGCCCGAAGACGTGTATGTGCCTCAGCCTCTCGCTGGGCAGAAAGCAGCACTGGGCTTCATCGACGAACAGGCCCTGCATGAACCTCTCTGGCTTCGCGACCTGAGCTATGCACGCCGCATCAGCTCCAATCCGCAGAACCTCACTGGCTATGTGGGCGAGAGCGTCATGACAAGTCTGATGGACAGACTCGATGCACTCAACGACCTCTACAAGCCTGCCGACTATCTTGCCGACCTTACGAAGCTCGTATTCGCAGAGTTGGACAGTCGCGCAAAGGTGAGTCCCTACCGTCGCACCTTGCAGAACACGATGTTCTATCACCTGAGCCGAGCCTACGGGAACGGTAATCAGAACATCCGTCCCGCGGTGCTCTACACTCTCCAACAACTCGAGCGCAAGACGAAGACAGCCAGCCAGAGCGCTTCCGATGCCGAGACGCGAGCCCACTGGGCAAGCCTCTACGACCAGATAGATCGACTGCTCAACTGGAAGTAAAAGCGAAGGGCAAGTTTCCAAACAAAGCTTGCCTTTTTTCCATTCGTTGGAGTGCTAAACGCCTCTAAGGTAATTGCACAAAGACATCAACAACACTCGGACATATCCCATCAGCAGGGCATTTGCCGGAAGGCACATCAGTGAGGACTCCATCAAGGGGCCCTCACTTTTTTCCATTCGAAAATCAAAATTTTCCATTCACTTGCGGGGGTGAGGGAAACGCATTATCTTTGCAGCAGAAATCAAAGATAAAACGTCCAAATGAAAAAACTTATATCAAACTCAAAGAACCCTAAGTCCATGCTAAGTAAGTTCTCAAAAACATCTAAGTCAGTTGTAAGTAACTTCTCAGTAAAATCTAAGTACGAACTGTATCGATTCTCTATAAGATCTCTATAAAAACTGTATTCCATAGCATAGTGATTTTATAGAGTTTTTATAGAGAATTGATATAGTTGATACTGAGAAACCATAGAAAATCCACTGAGACTTTGCCTAAAATGAACCTGCAAGTCAATAATTTCAACATTTTCTCACCAATCTTCAATTTTTTTGCTTATCTTTGTCCGCAGATACATTTTTTAAGACACTACAAATCACGGAACTATGAAGAAACTCTTTACCCTTTTTCTCCTCCTTGTGCTGGCGATGTTCTCTTATGCGCAGGAAACGGTTTACACCTACGACTTCGAGGACGGCATCAACCCCTTTACCGACGACAGCCGCATCACCAGCGCCATCGAATACAATGCCACTGCCAACGGCAACGTGCTGGGATGGACATGTGCGAAAAACGCTCAGAACGGCTACAGTTTCTCGCATTTCGACTTCACCTCCCTCCTCGACAAACCGGAAACGGTGAAGATAGAGTTCGACTACTACAACACAGCCGGCGGCCGTTCTGTCCTGGTCATCGGCGATGCCAGTGTCCGCGGCACCACCGGCGGCAGCAGCAAAATACAGTACAACCTGACGGGTGCCATCTTCTATATCGGCTCAAACAATAACAAATCCTTTATAGGCGAGGAATACTTCCCCTTGGAATCCAAAGTCGGAGAACTTGGCGTAGAGGAAGGCCTCTCTGGCAGATGGCTGCACGTCACTGTGACGGTCAACACCGAAAGCAGGACTGTGGCTTGGACCGTGGCCGACGCCACCGGCCCGGAGCTAAGCAGCGGCTCGGCTGCCTACTACTCCGATGATGCAATAGACTGCACGCAGATCGACGTCTTCGGATTTATTAACAACAGCCATTGCTGCATGATGGACAACCTGACCATCACCAACTACAAGAGCAACGCCCAGTATGCCGACTATACTGTCCGCTACGTCGATGAGGGCGGAAACGAACTGAAGCCCTCGCGCAGCGGCAACGGGAAGGTGGGCGGACATGCAACCTTGCTTCCCAGCGACAAGGAACCATTCTACTCAGAAGACGGGACGATGAAGTACTTCTACGTCAGCGACAACAGCGACAGCGAAGTGATTGCAGAGCAGGGAACCCTCATCTCCGTCCTCTTCCGCGAGGCTGAGACATGGTATGCCGTGCTCGACTGCGTGACGGACGAAGACGTGTCTCTGGCCCAGCTCACAGGCACATTCCTCGAAGGCGACGAACTAACACTCTATCCGTCGCGTGGCCATGAGTATGCTGGAGCGTACTACATGACGCCTGCCACTTTTTATAATGGCGCTCCCTTCACCTTCCCGGGCACCCTTATGCCCGTTCAGGAGGGAGGCAAGACTTGCTTCAAGGTCAAGCAGGTTTATACGAAGGATGCCAGCGTAGCCTACTACTCGGAGTTCGAGCGCCTGGCTCTTCCCCAGACGGACGAGGGCTATGGCACAGGACTGGGACAGCTCTTCGGCACCGTCAACAGCTGGTACAGCTTCGATGGCTCTTATTTCAACCGCTTCTCTGGAGGTCGCGGCATCCGTCTCGACGCAGAGTCATACGTCTGGACAGAGCCTGTCTCCGAGGCAGGAACCTATCGCGTGACCATCTATGGCCGCAATGACGTGAGTGCTGATGCCACCGAACCCTACAGGCTCGGCTTGCGCGATGCAGAGGGCAACGTCACCTACTTCGTAGGCCTGACAATCCCTTCTTGGGAATCAGCCACAACTGGCAGCAGCATCGTAGAAGACGTCGTAATCCCGCAGGGCTATTCGCTCGTTGTGATGAACCCAAGCGAAAGCAACAAAATCTCGCTCGATGACATCACGCTGACGGCGATCGTTCCTTCTGTTTGCTACACCGAGTTCGACGAGGGCACAGGCACCCTGACCTATTACTATGACGGCTTAAAGGATTCCCGCACAGGTGTGACCGAAGTGTACGACCCTGCGAACCATCCCCTGCGCTTCAACGACTACTACAACAAGATAGTGAAGGTCATCATCGACCCCTCGATGAGCGGTGCGTCCCTTACCTCGATGAAGAACATGTTCTACGGCGGCCTATGCACCTCACCTGTCAGGTTCCAGAGCCTCTCAGCCGTGACGAGCATAGAGGGACTGGAGTACCTCAACACCTCAGACGTGACGGACATGAGCGGCATGTTCACCATGTGCCAATCGCTGACGTCGCTCGACCTCAGCTCCTTCAACACGTCAAACGTGACCACCATGAACGCCATGTTCAGCAACTGCGCCAACTTGCAGCAGGTCGACGTCACGTCGTTCGACGTAACGGGCGTGACGGACTTCGGCTATATGTTCAACGCCTGCTCGAAGCTGCAGACCATCTATTGCTCGGCCGACTGGAGCACGGGCAGCGCCAAGTCGGGCAGCATGTTCACCGACTGCACGGCCCTCGTGGGCGGCAAGGGCACGACCTTCGATGCCGCACACCGCGACAAGTCCTATGCCCGTCCCGACGGCGGCACGGAGAGCCCTGGCTACTTCACCGCCCTCAAGAAGGGCGACGTGAACCAAGACGGTGAGGTGGACATAGCCGACGTGGTGGCTGTGCTGAACGTCATGGCATCCGATGCCGAGAATCCTTCTGCCGACGTCAATGCTGACAATGCGGTGGACATTGCCGACGTCGTAGCCATTCTGAACATCATGGCTGGGCAGTAAGAAGCACCCGTGCTGCCGGATTACAAATTCGTCCGAACAAACTGGTATATTCGAGCTGACACTTTCCCAGACAGCAACCATAAAATTTCCTCTTCGGAGGAGTTTTTACGCGACCGAAGAGAAAAAATTTCTCCTCCGCAGAGCAGGAAAAACTCCTCCGCAGAGGGAAAAAGAGGTTGCTTACACGCCCGTGATGCTCTCGTCAGAACTTCAAGTCTGCCCAGTGGGGATTGTGGTCGGAGAGCATGGAATCGGGGTTTGGCTGCTCGATGTGCGTGCGCTTCACGCTGATGGTTGGCGTCAGGAAGATGAAGTCAATCTTCTCTGCCTTCTCTGCCGGAATGCGGCAGTAGTTGTGCCAAGTGTAGTTGGCACCCGTGTGCTTGGCGTTCATGTGGTAGGCATCGTTTAATTTACAATTTACCAATTTACCATTTACCATTTCGCCTCCCAACATCGTGGCGTATGCCTCATCGTCCTCCGTGACGTTGAAGTCGCCCGTCACCACGGCAGGCTGATCGCCCACAATCTCCTGTATCTTTCGCATGATAAGCTTGGCACTCTCGCGGCGAGCCTTCACGCCCACATGGTCGAAGTGCGTGTTGACAGCCATGAAGACCTTGCCCGAACGCTTGTCCTTGAGCTTGGCATAGCTTGCGATACGCTCCAGGGCGGCGTCCCAGCCCACAGAGCCTGGCACGTCGGGCGTCTCGCTCAGCCAGAAGTTTCCCTTTTCCAAGACCTCGAACTTGTCTTTGCGGAAGAAGACAGGGCTGTACTCGCCTTTCATCTTGCCGTCGGTCCTGCCCACACCGACGTAGTCGTATTCAGGCAGACGCGTCAACAAGTCCTCCAACTGAACGTGCAGCACCTCCTGCATACCCACGACGTCGAGGCGGTTTTTCCTAATGTAGTTGGCCACACGGTCGCGCCGCACGTCCCATCCAAAGCCGTCTTTGTCATCGACAGGTGTCTTCAAGCGGATGTTGAAAGTACCCCATCGGAGTTTAGCCGTTTTTTCCTTCGGGGCAGAGAAACACATCAACGGCAGAAGCATCGCAAGCAATAAAATCAGATTCTTTCTCATAAATGTTTTGTCAGATTTAGTTGTTTGTCGTGCAAAGATACGAAAAAAAATGAAGAATGAAGAAGCTTTAGCTCGGTAAAATCAATGAAGAATAAAGAAATTTTCGTAACTTTGCAAACGCAAACACATTAAGATAACAAGGTATGAACAAGGTGATGCTGATAGGCAACGTGGGCAAAGAGCCTGAAGTGAAGTATGTTGACGCTGGGGTATGCGTGGCAAGCGTGACGCTGGCTACCACGGAGCGCGCCTACAAGTTGCAGAATGGGACGGAAGTGCCCGAACGTACGGAATGGCACAACGTGGTTCTGTGGCGAGGGTTGGCAGAAGTAGTGGAGAAGTACGTCCACAAGGGCGACAAACTTTTCATTGAGGGACAGATTCACACACGCAGCTACGACGACCGCAACGGCATACGTCGCTATGTGACAGAGATTTGGGCGGAGTCGCTCGAGATGCTTTCGCCTAAAGCTAAGAGCGAGGAATGAAGAGTAAGGAAACAGCTTTCGTGCGAACATCTATAATACATGGACTTTGATTTATTAGCATCGGAGGTCACTCTTCAAATGCCCACGCTGGGCGTATGGATTGCCTTCGGCATCGTTCTGCTCCTGTTGCTCTGCTCGGGTTTTGTCTCGGCAAGCGAGATTGCCTTCTTCAGCCTCACCCCGACCGACAGGAGTAATATCGAAGAAGGCAAGCACAAGGCCGACGAGAAGGTCAGCGCCTTGCTCGACGACAGCGAGCGGCTACTTGCCACCATCCTCATCAGCAACAACCTGGTGAACGTGGCCATCATCATCATCCTCTCGTTCTGTTTCAGCAAGACCATCGACTTCGGCGGTGCCATTTGGCTGGAGTTCCTCGTCATGACCGTGCTGCTGACGTTCCTGCTGCTGCTCTTTGGAGAGGTCATCCCGAAGATTCACAGCGCCCAGCATGCGCTTGCATTCTGCCGTTTTGCAGCCCCTAAGCTTCAGGTGCTGAACAAGTTGTTCTGGCCTCTGAGCCGTCTGCTCATCCGGAGCAAAGTCATTACGAAGCGCTTTGCCAATCACGAGGCGGAGATGCTGACGGTGGACGACCTGGAGAAGGCCATGGAGCTGACGGACAAGAAGGACATTGCCGAGGAAGCCGGCATGCTGAAGGGCATCATCCGCTTCGGCGGAGAGATGGCAAAGGAAATCATGACGAGCCGCGTCGATATTGTCGACCTCGACATCAAGGCCTCGTTCAAAGAGGTGCTCGATTGCATCGTGGCCAACAACTACAGCCGTATCCCCGTCTATCAGGACACGCAGGACAACATCAAGGGAGTGCTCTACATCAAGGACCTCCTACCCCATCTGGGCAAACCTCAAGGGTTCCGATGGCAGACGCTGATTCGTCCCGCATACTTTGTGCCTGAAACGAAGATGGTGGACGACCTCCTCCGCGACTTCCAAGCCAACAAAGTGCACATCGCCATCGTGGTCGATGAGTTTGGAGGCACAAGCGGCATCGTCACAATGGAAGACATCCTGGAGGAAATCGTCGGGGAAATCAACGACGAATACGATGACGAGGAGAAGCCCTACCAGCGCCTCAACCAGAATACCTACATCTTTGAGGCCAAGACACTTATCTCCGACTTTACGAAGATTCTGGGGCTCGACGACGACTACTTCGAGACGGTGGAGGGCGAAGCCGAGACGTTGGCAGGCCTCTTGCTTGAGATAAAGGGCGAGTTCCCATCGCAAGGGGAACGCATCGAGTACAAGCGTTTCACCTTCGACGTGCTGGAGGTTGACCAACGACGCATCGTCAAAGTGAAGGTGATTGTCCATAACGACTAAAAAGAAAGGAAGCTTCGCTTGAGGCTTCCTTCCTTGTCTTGCAATTTAATGGTTTCCTATTGCTTCTGATTAAGCAGTCTGTCAATCTCCGTAAACTCGTCTCCGAGGTTAAGATTGAGATAGATGCGATAGAGCGGCGACGCCCAGCGGTCCATCTTTTCCGGCTGCAGCTTGCGAACCATCTCCATGCAGGGACGAGCCTGCCGATAGTATTCCAGAACGACTTGTTTGGCATCAAAATAATCAGGATGATTCACATCTTTGGGGCATGATTCCTGAGCGACTACAGCCATATTGAGATAGGCAATCCCTTTGTTATAATAGGCATCGGCAAAGTCCTGCTGAAGGGCAATACAACTGTCTGCATAAGCTATGCAGGAATCGTACTTCTCTTCGGATAGGTAGCTCTTTGACTTGGCATAATGATAAATAGGCTTGTTACCCACTTGAGCAATGAGTCTGTCTGCCAACCGTCTCTCGACGTCAAACCGCCTCTGACGATTACACCAGTCTGAAAGCTGCACGAAGAACCAGTCATGATGCGGGTACTTGATGACTCCGTCCTTCAGCGAAGCAAGCCATGCACTGTCATTTCCCAGAGCGCCATAGGAACGGACCTTATACTCCTGCAGGATTGCAGCAGTAGATGAGTCGGAATAAGATATTGCGGCATCTGCATGCTTCACCGTTCCCGCATAGTTATCTACGAGGAATGCACAGAGCGTTGCCCAAAGTGTCGAATTCGAATCCGGAGAGATGCTGCAGTAGTTGTCGAAGAAAGGATAGGCAGCCGCATAGTTCTTCTTGGCAAGAAAGAACTTTCCGCCGCCCAGGATGTTGCGAAGGTGCTTGAGACGCAGGGAGTGTGTCCTATGCCTATATGCAGGATGCAGTCGTCCCTTGGCGTCAGGAAGGACATCCACACTGTCGCACAGACGAAGCTGTCCGTACATATCGCAGAGCTTGTTAAAGAACTTCGCTGTGTCATAAGGCTGCTTGAGGTAAGCCTTCTGGTTTTCTACGGCATTGAGAGACTCCTCGAGCAAGGCAGCAGAATAATAAATCTTAGCCCGTTGTTTATTGCGCAACTCGGGACGACTCAGAGCACCAAGCAGAGCATTGCGTGCTCCGTCTTGGTTCTTCTGATTCTTCACTGCATTTCTTGCGTTCTTGAAAAGCGTCGATAGCTTTTCCTGCTTCGGCTTATCCGTCTGTGCCTTCTTGGCAGAACTGAGTGTCAGGAAAGCCGGAAACAAGAAAGCAAGGAACAATGCCCACCTCATAACCTCACGATAATGTGCATTGCCGTATTACAACAATTTGTCCATCTCAGCGGCCTTTGCTGCCTGACCTGTCACGGAGTAGCACTGGCGAAGCTCGAAGGCCCACTTCATGGGTTCGTCTGGAGCACATTCGCGAGCTTTCTCGAAGAAAGGAATTGCCTCTCCGAAAATACCTTTTGTCTTCTCGAGCGTTTTCCTGGCCTCAACCTGATTCTTGATGGAGCTGACCGTTGCATTCAAAGCCAGTGCCTTACGATACTTGCAGAGTCCTGCCTGATACCAGCCTTCGTAGTTGTCGCTCTGGAGTTCTGTGCACTTGATGTAGGCATCGAATGCCTCGTCATATTTCTCCTGCTCAAAGAACTTGTATGCCTTTCCGTACTGGGCGATGTAGACATTGGGGTCTTTAGCAAGAACCTCGTCAACATATTGCATCGTCAGAGTGCTCTCAGGACCTGCCTGCTTGTCCTGCTTGAGATAGTATGAAATCAGGATCTGAACAAAGTCTTCGTTTTCCTTAGGTTCCTTGACAGTCAAGTCGCGAACATACTTCGCCCAAGCGATTGTATCCCCACGTTCACGGTATGACTCAGCCATCACCTGCTTTGTTCCAGCTGCGCCATCGGCAAACTGAATAGCTTTCTCGTATAGCCCGTCCATCTTGTCGTAGAGCTTGCCCTCGTGTGCTGTATGGAATGCATAGTAAGCAATCTGTTCGGCAGGAATACGAAGTTCTGCCATTCCTGCCACCTCAGGATAGATCTGGGTATAGTTCATGGCTGTCTCGAAAGACTCGAGGGCTTTGTCGTACTTCTTGCATTCGCCATTGAACTGGGCAGCATATATATAATAGTCACCACTCTGAGCCAGGTTAACAAGGCGCGTTTTGATGTGGGCTTCGTTGCCAGCCTCGCCCTTCGTGACCTTTGTGTTCTTGATTTCCCCCTGCAGGGCATTGGTCATATTCTTGAGGTTGGAATAGAAGAATGCCGTGTCGAAAGGCGCCTTATCGATAGCATGCTTGAGCATGATATTGTGAGGCTGGAATGTCAGTTCGACGAAAGTCTTATAGGCTTCGCCAAGTTTGTTGTCGGCAATTCCACCCCCTTTGATGGCTTTGCGGATGAGCGCCTGACCTTTCTTGCACTCGGACAGGATTTCTTCTTCCGTGGCCGTCTTCTCGTTTATCTTGGCTGTTATGCCTTCGTTTATCTTCTGTGCTTCTGCCATTTCTGCCTTAGCTTCTTTTTGAAGGGCCTTAAGGGCAGCCTTGTCGACTACTTGTCCCATGATGGTACCGACGCTGAGGAACAGTGCCATCGAAATGATAATCTTTTTCATGTCTTATAATATATTATTTATAATGTATAAAACTGCTTACTGCTGTTCGCTTGTTTCAGTTGTTTCTTGTGTTTCGGCGCCTTCTTCTGTTTCCGGCTCCTCTTCGGCACGGGGTACTATGCTGAGGTGAGAGATGACGTCGTTGCGTTTCTTTATCTCGATGAGTTTAGTACCTTGCGTGACGCGGCTCTTCGTCTCTTTGACGACGTCGGCATGTAGGCGGATTGTCGTACCACTCTTGTTGATAATCATCAGGTCGTCTTCGTCCTTGATGACGGTAAGGGCAACGAGGTAGCCTGTCTTCTCTGTGATGTCGAGCGTCTTGACGCCTTTTGCGTGACGGCTTGTCTTGCGATAGACGTCTTCATCATCGCACCTCACCTTGGTGCGTTTGCCGAAACCGTTCTCGCTGAGCACCATGATGCTTTCGGTCTCAGGGTCGTTGATGATGCACATGCCTACTACGCCATCGCGTGGGTCCTCGTCGAGAATGATGCTCTGCACGCCTGTTGCTGTACGTCCCATGGGACGGACCTGAGTTTCGTCGAAGCGGACGGCACGGCCTCCTGCGTTGGCAATGATGATTTCGTTCTTGCCATTGGTCAGTTCTACGCCGATTACCTGGTCGTCTTCACGGATGTTGATGGCGTTGATGCCATTCGAGCGAACGCGACTGTAGTTCGTGAGCTCTGTCTTCTTGATGATGCCCTTCTTGGTGCAGAACACGACGAAGTGGCTCTGACAGAACTCGGGGTCGCTGAGTTTGCGGATGCAGAGGCAGGCGCGTACGGCATCGCCTGGCTCGATGTTGAGCATATTCTGTATGGCACGTCCCTTGCCTTGCTTGTTGCCGTCGGGGATGTCGTAAACCTTGAGCCAGTAGCAACGTCCACGGTCAGTGAAGAAGAGCATGGTGTTGTGCATTGTGGCGGGATATATCTTCTCGATGAAGTCGTTGTCGCGCGTTGAGCTTGCCTTGACGCCGATGCCGCCACGACCTTGTGCTTTGAACTCTGCCAGAGGAACACGCTTGATGTACCCCATGTGGCTCATGGTGATGACCACCTCGTCGTCGGCATAGAAGTCTTCTGCATTGAACTCCTCTGCACTTGGCAGAATCTCTGTGCGACGTGCATCGCCATACTGGGCCTTTATCTCGAGAAGCTCGTCCTTCATCACTTTGCGGCAGAGTTCGTCGTCGGTGAGGATTTGGTTGTAGTATTTAATCTTCTCCAGGAGGTCGTTGTACTCGTTGTGGAGGTCTTCCTGACGAAGGCCAGTGAGTGCGGAGAGGCGCATATCGACGATGGCCTTGCTCTGCAGTTCGTCCAGTTCGAAGCGGGCTTCGAGGTTGCGCTGTGCGTCTTGCGGAGTCTTGCTGGCACGTATGATGCGTACGACTTCGTCGATGTTGTCCGATGCGATGATGAGGCCTTTCAGGATGTGAGCCCTCTCCTCAGCCTTGCGCAGGTCGTACTTCGTGCGACGGATAGTCACATCGTGACGGTGCTCTACGAAGTTGCTGATGAAGTCCTTGAGAGTCAAGAGTTGCGGACGTCCTTTAACCAAGGCGATGCTGTTCACGCTGAAGCTCGTCTGCAGTGGTGTCATCTTGAAGAGCTTGTTCAGGACGACGCGTGCATTGGCATCGCGCTTCAGGTCAACCACGATGCGCATGCCTTCGCTGTCGCTCTCGTCGTTGACGTTGCTGATGCCGTCTATCTTCTTGTCGCCGACGAGCTGGGCGATGTACTCGATGAGTTGCTGCTTGTTGACGCCATAAGGAATCTCGCTGACGATAATCTTATCGTGCGTGTCTCCGTTCTCAATCTCAGCCTTCGCACGGATGACGATGCGGCCACGACCCGTCTCGTAAGCGTCGCGGATGCCCTGCATGCCCATGATGTAAGCGCCCGTCGGGAAGTCGGGACCTTTCACATACTGCATCAAGTCCTCCACTTCGAGGTTATTGTTATCGACATAAGCCACACAAGCGTCAATCACCTCGCTGAGGTTGTGCGTAGGTATGTTCGTTGCCATACCCACGGCTATGCCGGTAGCGCCATTGACTAAGAGATTAGGAATCTTGGTGGGCATGACAGTAGGTTCCTGCAGCGTATCGTCGAAGTTGTTGGTCATATCGACGGTCTCTTTCTCCAGGTCGTCCATCATGGCCTCGCCCATCAGGCTGAGGCGGGCCTCCGTGTAACGCATGGCGGCAGGGGAGTCGCCATCGACGCTTCCGAAGTTGCCTTGTCCGTCCACCAGCGTGTAGCGCATTGCCCACTCCTGGGCCATACGAACCAGAGCCATATATACTGAGCTGTCGCCGTGAGGGTGGTACTTACCAAGCACCTCGCCCACGATACGGGCACACTTCTTGTAGGGACTACTGTGGAAATTCCTGAGCTCACGCATGCCATACAAGATACGGCGGTGAACGGGTTTGAAACCGTCTCTTACATCAGGCAGGGCACGAGCCACGATGACCGACATCGAATAGTCGATGTAGCTCTTCTTCATCTCCTGCTGGATGTCAACTTTGATTATTCTTTCTTGATCTTCCATTTTGGTTTAGTTGTCTGTTTGTCAAACCATAGGTTTGGTTATTCTTTTTTCGGGCACAAAGTTACAAAAAATTGGGAGAAAAACAAAATATATTTGAATTTATTTGCACCCACAAGCCAAAACTTAACAACTCGAAACAATAAGGGGAATACATCCCTTATGCATACCTTTGCGCAAGCATTAGTATTCTTTGGGCAAAGAATTAGTATTCCTTGGGCAAAGAATTAGCATTCCTTGGGCAAAGAATTAGTATTCCTTGGGCGAGGCTTCACGTCACGCCTGGCCGGGAAGCAGGCTTAGTTTGAGGATGCGCTTTGTTGTGTCAGTCACACGAAAGCGGTTGTCGCTGCGATGACCTATGAGCCAGATGATGTCGTCGCCTTGAGTCGCCACGTAAGTCTCTGCTTTCTCGAAGCGGTTCAACTTGATGTCTGTCAGGAAATCGCTTACTAACTTCCTGCCTTTCATGCCAAACGGGACAAACGCATCGCCTTCACGGACCAATCGTACTCCAATAGGCTGCGTAACCAAATCAGCATCAAAGTATGCGACATTCGGTCCGGTTTCGCCAATGCATGACACCACTTCCTGCCGTATATCCGGCAGGTTCTTGGCCCCTTGACTATGAATCTCGGTTAGCAACAATGCCTCACGGTCCCGCAGAACCTTATGGGTCCTTGAAGACCACATCTTGCCCACCTCACTCTTAGTCGCAGAAAGCATCTCTTCTTCCTGCTCAGCATTAAAGCCCTTTCCTGTGAGCCATTCGTGAAATAGAGTTTGACAACGGAAATCGAGAGCATATAGTGGGAAACATACTTCTGTGATATTAAACTCTCTGAAAGCTGCCTCGATGCCTTTCCAATAATAGGGCAAGCTGTCTCGGACATTGTCCTGCGCAAGACAAAGGTGCTCGACTGCAGCAGGATTGATTTCCCGAAGCAAAGGAATGACATCCAGACGGATGCGGTTTCTCAAGTAAGCGCGTTCGGAATTCGTGCTGTCCGTAACATACGACTGCTCTTTGGCCTTCAGAAATGCCAAAATCTCCTCACGGCTCACGCAAAGCAACGGACGCACGACACTGCCGTTTTTAGACCACATTCCTGCCAAACCGCGCAAGCCAGTTCCTCTTAGCAAGTTGAGGAGCAACGTCTCTGCCTGGTCATCACGATGATGGGCCACGGCAACAAAGGCATCGGTCGGTTCTGTATTACATTCTGAATGTTGAATATTGAATCGTTCCAACTCCTCCTTGAACCAGCTGTAACGAAGGTCTCTGGCAGCCATTTCTATGCTCACACCTTGCTGCTTCGCATAGGCTTCCGTTTCGAAGTGACGGACAGACAGGGGCACGTCGTTCTGCCTGCATAGTTCCTCTACAAATGTTTGGTCGCGGTTCGACTCCTCACCGCGTAAATGGAAATTGCAATGCAAGGCTTGGAGCCTGTAACCAAGTTCCTTCATAATGAGCAGAAGCGCAGTCGAATCAGCACCTCCACTTATTGCAACGAAGACTGTGGCACGAGAATTAAGCCCAATCTCCCTGTCGATATATGCCTTGACCCGTTCTATCATTTTCCTTGTAACAGTTGTCGCGCGTTCTCTTTGGCGGCTTCTGTGACAGTGGTGCCGCTAAGCATGTGTGCAAGCTCTGTGATTCGTCCTTCTTGGTCGAGTTGTTTGATGAGCGTCAAAGTGCGGTTTCCCATATCCTGTTTATATACAAAGTAATGCGCGACACCCTTTGCAGCAATCTGTGGAAGGTGTGTGATGGCAAGGACTTGCTGACCTGTACCTTCGCTCATCTGCACCATAATCTGTGCCATCGAGCTTGCCACTTTGCCGCTGACACCCGTATCTATCTCGTCGAAAATAATGGTCGGCAGATGCATCTTCTTGCTTGTCAGAGCCTTCAATGCAAGCATCACCCTCGACATCTCGCCGCCACTTGCCACGTCGGCCAGTGGTCGGGGGCTCATATTCTTATTGGCCGAGAACAGGAAGGTCACATTATCCATACCCGAAGGTAGCAGTTCTTCCGACTTCGCAATGTCTGCATTGAACTGAGCAGTTGGCATATCCATCTCCACAAGCGCCTCAGCCACAAGTTTCTCCACTTGCCTTGCTGCCTTCTGGCGACCTGCCGAAAGCTTCCCTGCAAGCTTGATGGCTTGTTCCGTCTCAGCTTCTATCTGCTGCCGGAGTTCCTTTAGGTTGTCTTCGGAATTGGTGAGCTGAGAGAGCTGCGAACGAATATCGTCGGCAAGGGCAATAAGTTCTTCTGCCGAACCGACGTGATGCTTTTGTTCAAGCGAATAGAGGTTATCAAGTCGTTCGTTAACCTCCTGAAGCCGAGCAGGATTATATTCAACATCTTCAACAAGACTTTCAATGTCACTTGCAATATCCTTCAGCTCTATCAAGACACTTTCGACACGTTCCTCGTAGTCTTCTATAGTAGGATAAACCTTTGCAATCTGCTGCATCGTTTGGCTCGTGCGATGCAAGGAACCGATGGCTCCCTCCCCACCATCGCTGTCGTTTCCATTAAGCAACGTATCGATTCCGGAGAGCGCTATCTTGATGTCTTCGGCATGGGAAAGCGTGCTTTGCAGCTCCTTCAACTCGTCGTCTTCGCCTGGTCGGGGATTGAACTCGTCGAGCTGTTCAAGTTGGAAACGCAGGTAATCCTCGTCGCTCTGTCGCTTTGCCAAGTTCTCCTCAAGTTCCTTGAGCTTACGACGCGCCTCAACAATCCGAGCATAACCGTCACGATACTGATTCAACAGCTCATGATGGCCTGCTACAGTATCTACGATACCCAGTTGAAATGCGGGATTCTCGAGCAACAGGTTGCTGTGTTGCGAGTGGATATCGAGCAAGCGAAGGGCAATCTGTCGAAGAATCGAAGCGCTGACAGGACTGTCGTTGACGAAAGCACGGCTCTTGCCATTCGACGAGACTTCTCTGCGAAGGATACATTCCGATGGTTCATAGTCGAGATCGTTCTCCTCAAAGACACTTTGCATATCGTAGCCTTCAATGTTGAAGATGCCTTCCACGGTACATTTGGCAGCTCCTGGCATGATAGCTCCTGTATCAGCTCGTCCACCCATCAGCAGCCCTAAAGCTCCGAGGATGATGGACTTGCCTGCACCGGTTTCACCTGTCATGACAGAAAAACCTGGCTGGAAATCGATATCGAGCGACTCAATGAGTACGTAGTTATTAATGGTCAGATGCGTTAGCATAGCTTATAGTGTTTATCTGTTTCATAATACCGACGGCTTCGGAAATGGTGTTGACGTCGTCGATGAGGAGACTCATCTTGCCTTTATCGAGTTTGAAGTGGCATCGATAGGCATTGGCTTTAGCGAAGTCCACGACCTGTCCGAAGACACGTCCGTTGTAGAAAGGATTGTCGGCATCCGGTCCGAAGAAGAGCCTTGCATGTCCTGCCTTCAGGACAAAGCGCTCGCAGCCGAAATGTTTGCCGAGACGACGAAGCGTCACTACTTTCAGCAAGTCGTCTGCTTCCGGCGGGAGAGGACCGAAGCGGTCAATGAGTCGCTTCCTGAACTGCTCCACATCCTCGTCTCTCTCCATGGCATCAAGCTCTCTGTAGAGGAGCATCCGTTCGCTTGACGTCGGGACATAATCTTCGCTGAAGTACATGGGCAGGTTGCTATCCAGCTGGCAATCATCTACCACCTCTGTGCTTTCCACGACGTTGCCGTCGCGAACTTCCTCTGCATAAAGCTCGTGGAATTCTTCATTGCGAAGCTCCGTAACGGCTTGCGAGAGTATCTTCTGATAGGTCTCGTAACCGAGGTCGGCTATGAAGCCGCTTTGTTCGGCCCCAAGCAAGTTGCCTGCGCCTCGGATGTCGAGGTCTTGCATGGCAATGTGTATGCCGCTGCCCAAGTCGCTGAAGTTCTCGATGGCTTGCAGGCGACGACGGGCATCGATATTGAGCACAGAGAGCGGTGGCGCCAGAAGATAGCAGAAGGCTTTCTTGTTAGAGCGCCCTACCCTGCCTCGCATCTGATGAAGGTCGGAGAGGCCAAAGTTGTGGGCGCCGTTGATGATGATGGTGTTGGCATTGGGGATGTCAAGACCGCTCTCGATGATGGTGGTGGAGATGAGCACGTCGTAGTCGTAGTTCATGAAATCGACCATAATCTTCTCCAGTTCCTCGGGCGACATCTTGCCATAAGCCACAGCCACACGGCAGTCGGGCACATGCTTGCGAACCAGCTCTGCCAGTTCGGGCAGCTGGCTGATGCGGTTGTTGACGAAGAACACCTGTCCGCTTCTGCTCATCTCGAACTCGATGGCTTCGGCTATGACTTCGGCACTGAACTGGCAAAGCTGCGTCTGGATGGGATAGCGGTTGGGCGGCGGTGTTTGGATGACACTCAAATCCCTTGCTCCCATCAAGGAGAACTGCAACGTTCGAGGTATCGGGGTGGCTGTCAAGGTGAGGGTATCGACATTGGTCTTCAGCTGACGAAGCTTCTCTTTTGTCGAGACGCCGAACTTCTGCTCCTCGTCGATGATGAGAAGGCCCAGGTCCTTGAACTTGACTGTCTTTCCGATGAGCTTATGCGTCCCGATAATGATGTTGACGGTGCCATTCTTCAAGTCTTCGAGCACCTGTTTTGTTTGTTGAGGTGTACGGGCACGCGTCAGATATTCTATTCTGACGGGAAAGTCTTTCAGGCGGCTCTGGAAGGTCTGGTAGTGCTGATAGGCCAGCACGGTAGTCGGCACGAGAAGAGCCACTTGCTTGTTGTCGACACAAGCCTTGAAAGCGGCTCTGATAGCCACTTCCGTCTTGCCGAAGCCAACGTCGCCGCAGACGAGCCTGTCCATAGGCCTCTGACGTTCCATATCGGCCTTGACGTCCTGGGTGGCTTTGAGTTGGTCGGGTGTGTCTTCATAGAGAAAACTGGCCTCGAGTTCGTGTTGCATGAAACTGTCACGGCTGAAAGCAAAACCTTTCTCCTCCCGACGACGGGAGTAGAGCAGGATGAGGTCGCGGGCGATGTCCTTTATCTTCTTCTTCGTCCGCTCCTTCATGCGCTCCCAAGCACCAGTGCCAAGACGGCTGACGCGAGGCGGCTCGCCTTCCTTGCCCTTGTACTTGGAAACCTTGTGCAGGGAATGGATGGAGACATAGACATTGTCGTTTCCCGAATACGTTATCTTGATGACTTCCTGTAGCTGGCCGCCGCTCTGCATCTGCACCAGTCCTCCGAAACGACCAACGCCATAGTCGATATGGACCACATAATCTCCTATCTCGAACTGCTGCAATTCCTTGAGCGTCAATGCCACCTTGCCTCCTGCGGCCTTATCGCTGCGGAGGTTGTAACGATGGAAACGGTCGAATATCTGATGGTCGGTGAAGATGGCCACCTTGAGGTCGTCGTCGATGAAGCCGGCATGCAGAGCCTGGTTGACAGGGGTGAACCTTATGCCCGACTCTTTATCGTGGAAGATACATTCCAGACGGTCCGTCTGCTTCTGGCTGTCGGCCAGGATGTAGAGGTCCGTACCACCTTCCTGTAGCTTCTGGAAAGCTGAGATGAGCAGGTCGAAGTTCTTGTGGAAGATGGGCTGCGGGTGAGTGTTGAATTGGATTAAGGAATAAGGATTAGAGATTAAAACAGCTGACGCCTTCAACTCGATGCGGCGGAAGCCGACAACCTGCCTCTTGAACTCTTCCGGTTCTGCAAGCACCTCCTCCCGCGAAAGGGGTTCAGACGTCTCTTCCTGCTGCACGGTTATGGCTGGCTGACTGAAGCCTTCGTCGTACGTCTTTTCTACAGTTTCGCAGAGAGACACGAGGTCTTTCGTGACGAGCACGGCATCCTGCGGCAGGAACGAAAGGAAGCTCTCGCGACTGAGGTCTTTCCCATCCATTTCCGGCACGATTGAGATACTGTCCTGACGGTCACGGCTGAGTTGGCTATGCACTTCGAAGGTGCGGATGCTGTCCACTTCATCGCCAAAGAAGTCGATACGATAAGGCAGCTCGTGCGAGAAGGAATAGACGTCGATGATGCTGCCGCGAACGGCAAACTGTCCTGGCTCGTAGACATAGTCTGTCCTGTTGAAGCCGAAGTTGAGCAACGTCTCTTGAACGAACACGATATCAACGCGTTCTCCCACTCTCAGACTCAAGGTCTGTTCGCTGAGTTTCTGTTTCGTCACCACAAGTTCGGAGAGGGCTTGTGGATGCGATACGATAAAGAGAGGTAAACTACCTGTCGAGAGTCTGGACAGCACCTCCGTGCGCAATATTTCCTGCCCGGCATTACGCTGCCCGAACTTGATGGCACGCTTGTAGCTGCTCGGGAAGAAGAGCACCTGCTCGTCGCCTAACAAACGCGTCAGGTCGTGGTAGAAATAACCCGCCTCTTCCTCGCCGTCGAGCACAAAGACATAAGGTACGTTCAGCACCTGCGGGTCACGTTCGGCAAGTGACGCAAACACAAGGGCAGCCTCGCTTCCCTGCAATCCGGAAAGTTGTATCGTCTTGTCAGTCCCCTTTTGCAGTTCGGCAGCAAGGGCCTTCACGCCTGGATGCCTCCCCCAGAGGCTCAGCAGTTTTTGTATCTCCATTTGCGGGTGCAAAGGTACATTTTTTTAAGTTAAGCCTCAAATAAAAACTCGTTTTTTTATGTTTATACGGAAAAAGACCAAAAGTAAAGACAAACAGATTGTCAGCAAGACGGGCCGTTTCGCTTTCTTTTTGACAGTATGATTTTTGACGTGATACGTGAGCGTTTTGATAAAAACACGGCTCGAAAGCAGACTTCAAACATAAAGTTTCTCAACTTCTCACGTGAAGTTTTCAAACACGACACGTCGCGTTTCCCTGCTTCACACGTCGATTTTTGTATTTCGACGCATTCAATTCCCTGCAAAAACTGGTCTAATCGTCCACTTTGTTGTCCCAAATCGGACCTATTTTCAGCATTGTCAGAGAGCATGATTTTGTAAGCCAAACAGAATCAATACATTACGAAAACGCGAAAATTTGACGTTCTTTTGAGCCTCGACACAAGTTAAGCTTTTTCGCGCCATTCTCAGCGGGTCGCCAGAGAGCAATATGTAAGCAGACAGCCTGCATTTAGTTACATTTTGTCAAACAGGAAAGTTCGAAAACAATTTCGCCGATAAACAAGGAGCATGTGCAGAAAATGCAAAATAACATGAAAGTTTTGGGCTTTTCCCTTGCGGGGTCGGAAAAAAATTGTACCTTTGACCTTTGATCATACCTCATACATATAATAGGCTTATGAAACGTAAAGACCTGAAAAAACACATCAACTATCTTTGTGGCGAACTGCTGGCCGAGTGTATGGCCGCTTCAGACTTCTCGAAGAAGGACAACAAGCAGGACGTTGAGAACGTGATGCTCGGCATCATGAAGATGCAAAACGACCTGATTTGCCGTCTCTCGCACGTAGAGCCCGGCAGCAAGGAACTCTTCTTCAAGAAACTTCGCGAGGACATGCAGAAGCGCACTGACGAGATTATCGACCAAATCCAGAACCTGTAATGTTTAATAAACTTGCCGGAAAGATTCTGTTCGGATGGTTCCACTTCACGGAAACCATTACTGAACCTTTGCCCGATAAATGCATCATAGCCCTTGCTCCGCACACGAGCAACTGGGACTTCATCGTCGGCAATCTATACAGCCGAGCCAAAGGCTTTCATTGCGACTTCCTGATGAAGAAGGAATGGTTCTTCTGGCCCATGGGCATCCTGATGCGAAGGCTTGGAGGCATACCTGTCTATCGCAGCAAACAGATGCACTCCACAGACATCATCGCTGAGCAAGCAAAACAGGCCAAGACCTTCCGGCTCTGCATCACCCCGGAAGGCACACGCAAAGCCCAACCCGAATGGAAGAAGGGGTTCTACTACATCGCCCTCAAGGCTGAAATCCCCATCCTGCTCTACGGCCTCGACTTCGCCGAAAGGAGAATCGTCTGCACCAAGACTATCGTGCCCAACGGAGACATCGAAGCACAAATGAAGGAAATAAAGGAATACTACTCGGGCTTCAAGGGACTGCACCCAACGCAATTTACAATCTGACAATTTTCAATTTACGATTATATGAAACGCATATTATATCTCATCTTTTACCTTTTCACCTTTTCACCCTTTCACCTTTTATTGGCCCAGAACGACGGCTATCAAAACCTGCGCGAATACTTCGCAAACTACAATAACCCAAACTTCCCAAACCTCAAGAATGTCAAGGTTGAGGACATCATAACAAATACTAACGAGAAGCATCTCACCATCGTGCTGAGCGACAACTTCATTGCCCAGCCCCTTACGCCGCTTGTCGTGGGCGACCTCTATAACGACGTGAAGCGGCTCCTGCCAATGCCATACAACACCTACGACGTCAGCCTCTTTGCAAAAGACACACCCATCGAGCTGCTCATACCCACAAGCATGATGGACAGGGCAGACACCGCACGCGTCTATAAAAAGGAACTCTACAAAGGCAACCCGTGGGTGACACCGCTGAGCCGTCCCTACAACATCAAGAAAGGCTTGCAAGGCCGTCACCTCAGCGTTTGCCACAGCCACGGCAAGTACTACAACTTCGACAAGCAAGAATGGGTATGGCAGCGGCCCCGACTGTTCTGCACGACAGAAGACCTGTTCACACAAACCTTCGTGGTGCCCTATCTCGTCCCGATGCTGCAGAATGCAGGAGCCGTCGTCTTTACTCCAAGAGAGCGAGACTGGCAGAAGCAGGAAATCATCATCGACAACGACTTCATTTGGGACGGCAGCCGCTACGAGGAACGCGTCAGCAACTATCATTGGCAATATGGCGGCGTAGGTTTCGGGCACAATGAAGAAGGCTATGAGAACGGCGTGAATCCCTTCAAGAGAGGAACCTACCGCATGATTGAGGCAACACAGAACAAACGCATGACGAGCGAAGTGGTATGGTTCCCGGAAGTGCTTGTCGAGGACGATTATGCCGTCTATGTTGCCTATCAGACCGTACCCGGCAGTGTGTCGGACGCCACTTATACCGTCAAGCACGGTGGCGTGGAGAGCCAGTTCCGCGTCAATCAGCAGATGGGTGGCGGCACATGGGTGTATCTGGGAACGTTCCATTTCACAAAAGACAAAACAGACGACAACTACATTTCCCTCACCAACCTGAGCAACTACAAGGGTGTCGTGACAGCAGATGCCGTACGTCTTGGCGGTGGCATGGGCAACGTTGTTCGTGGCGACACGACGATGACCCTGCCCATCAGCAGCGACTTGCCACGATGCCTCGAGGCTGCCCGCTACTCGGCACAATGGTATGGCATGCCGGACAGCGTCTATTCCCGTCGCGGAAACGACGATGGCAAGGACGACGTCAACAGTCGTCCCTTCACTCTCAACCACGTCACCCGCGGCAGCAACTACCTGAGGGGAGACAGCGGAATGAATGTCCCCATCGAACTTTATGTCTCAGTTCATAGTGATGCCGGTTACAGGACGGACAACACGCTCGTCGGTTCGCTCGGCATCTACTCTTCCGACTTCTACGACGGCAAGACGGCCGCAGGACTTTCAAGGCTTGTCAGCCGCGACCTCGCCGATATGGTGATGACGCAAGTCACGAATGACTTGTCGAGAGAATTGGGCTTCTGGAACAGAAGAGACCTCTACGACAGGAACTATGGCGAGACACGCGACCCGCAGGTGCCCGCCATCATCTTCGAGATGCTGAGCCATCAGAATTGGGCTGACCTGCGCTTCGGACACGACCCCTACTTCAAGTTCCTCATGTCGCGTGCCATCTACAAAGCCATGCTTCGCTTCGTCGCCACCACCCATGGCGTGAAGAATGTCGTGGTTCAGCCCCTACCCGTAGCCGGCCTCAGTGCTGAGCCCAACAAGGAGACAAACGAAATCACCGTTCGCTGGACACCTACCGGAGACCCCTCTGAGCCAACGGCAAAACCCGACGGCTACATTGTTTATATAAAGAAAGCCGGCAAGGACTTCGACAACGGACATTACGTGAGCGGACGCGATGACTGCACGTTCAAGACGGAAGCCATCCCGGGCGTGCTCTACAGCTTCCGCGTGGAAGCAGTCAACGAGGGCGGAGCAAGCTTGCCGAGCGACGAGGTTTGTGCCGTGATTGCAGAGACAGAAAATGCCCCGACCATCCTGCTTGTCGATGCCTTCCAAAGACTTGCCAGCCCTCTGCCTTTCGACAACGAGAAGACAGGCGGCTTTGACTTCAACACCGACCCAGGCGTCATTGACGTGAAGTCGCCCGGCTTCTGCGGACCTCAGATATGTTTCGACAAGGTTAACTACGGCAAAGAGACGGGCGACGGCTTTGGGGTGAGCAGTGATGACTTCGAAGGACTCTTCCTCGCTGGCAACACTCATGACTACAGCGTTCGCTATGCTGCCGACATCCTTGCTAAGCACCCCGATTGCAACATCAGCAGCTGCACACCTGTTCAGCTGCCCAACCTCGACCTCCGCAGCTATCGCGTGGCAAACTTCATCCTCGGTGCACAAAAGGACGACGGCTACTCTCTGACGCGTCGCAAAGCTTTTACCGACGAGATGATGAGTGCCATCTCACAACTCACGCTCCAAAACACGTCTATCATGGTGAGCGGAGCCTTTATCGGAAGTGATGTGCACAATGCCAAACAAGATGCTTTCGTGGCAGAGAAGCTGAAGTATCGCTTCGCCTCGAGTGCTCCCACGGACAGCATCTGTGCCGTCCAAGGCCTGAACAACACTGCCAACATCTTCTGCAATCCCAGCGAAGTGAACTATTGGGTAAGAAGCACCGATGTCATCGAAGGCGTGAACGGAGCCTTCAGCACGATGGTTTACACCGCTGGTAATCACTCGGCTGCCATTGCCTATCCAGGTCCCGGCTATCGTGTTCTGGCATTTGGCTTCCCGCTTGAGTGCATCAAGCAGACCGATGCTCGACAGAACATCATCGGCATCGCCATCGACTTCCTGCTGGGCAAATGAGAAATCATCACAAAATTGAAAGTTGAAGGTTGAAAGTTGACTCTTAATTCTTAACTCTTAATTCTTAATTCTTAATTCTTAATTAAGTAAATGTACACCATACTCTGCAACATGAAGGGCTCCCGGCAGCTATCTGTCGAAGAATCCCACCTGAATACCATCGACCGCTATGCTCTCTTTTCCGACCTGCTCGACAGCAACGGCATTGTCGAGGAGAGTGTTCTCGAGAAATTGCGGCTCAACGTGCGTGGCTTGCTCTCCAACGACAAACCAGACCCTGAGCTGCTCGACCTCTGCGAGCACATACTCTTCCACAACGACATGAAAGCCTTCGGCCTGCATCAGCTCATCCTGCTCTTCATTGATTGGAAAAGAGAACAGGCCGAAGCGCAAAAAGAGGAATAGGGAACAAGAGGAAAATGGCAAACCTGACGGATTGGCTACCGACAACACGCAAGGAGATGGACCTGCGCGGATGGGACTGTGCTGACGTGATTCTCTTCAGCGGAGATGCCTACGTTGACCATCCTGCTTTCGGTGCAGCCGTCATAGGGCGTCTGCTCGAAGCGGAAGGCTTGCGTGTCTGCATCGTGCCTCAACCCGACTGGCATGGCGACTTCCGCGACTTCAAGAAGCTTGGCCGTCCGCGTCTCTTTTTCGGCATCTCGCCAGGTGCAATGGACTCGATGGTCAACAAATACACAGCAGCCCGCCGCTTGAGAAGCGAGGACGCATACAGCCCCGACGGGCGGCACGACCTTCGTCCCGAATACCCCACCATCGTCTATACCGATATCCTGCGCAAGCTCTTTCCCGACGTGCCCATTGTGCTCGGAGGCATAGAGGCAAGCCTGCGCAGAGTGATGCACTACGACTATTGGCAGGAACGCTTCCGCCCAAGCATCCTTTGCGACTGCGATGCCGACCTCATCACCTACGGCATGGGCGAAAAGCCGATGCTCGAACTGGTTCGTCTCCTTGTCGAGGCCATCAATGATTTCCACCCCTTGCTTCATTACGACGAGAATGGTGAGCCGTGCATCACGCGCCAGTTGCTACGCGATGTGGCAAAAGACTTGCCGCAAAGCGTATGGCTGTTCGATAAGGACGATATTCCGGGAGGCATCAAGCCGGACGACATCGTGCTCCATAGCTACGAGGATTGTTTGAAACAGCCCAAGCTTCATGCCGAGAACTTCCGCCACATCGAGGAAGAAAGCAACAAGATGCACGCCCGGCGGCTCTTGCAAATGGTTAATGGAGGGTGGACAATGGTCAATCCTCCCTACCCGCCTCTCACCTCCGAAGAGCTCGACCACAGCTTCGACCTGCCTTACACACGTCTGCCTCATCCTAAATACAAAGGCAAGCGCATTCCCGCCTTCGAGATGATACGTTTCAGTGTGACGCTCCATCGCGGCTGCTTCGGCGGCTGCGCTTTCTGCACCATCAGCGCTCATCAGGGCAAGTTCATCGTGAGTCGCTCAAAGGAAAGCATTCTGCGCGAAGTGAAAGCCATCACGCAGATGCCCGACTTCAAAGGCTATCTCAGCGACCTCGGAGGACCGAGCGCCAACATGTACGGTATGAAAGGCAAGCGGCAGGAGGTCTGTGCGGGGTGCAAACGACCTTCTTGTATTCACCCAGCCGTCTGTCCGAACCTGAATGGCGACCATCGTCCCCTGCTCGACATCTATCGAAGTGTCGACGCTCTGCCAGGCATCAAGAAGAGTTTCATCGGCAGCGGCATCCGATACGACATGCTCCTGCACGACTGGAAGGACGAGACTCTCAACCGTTCTGCCCGAGAATATACGAAAGAGCTCATCACACGGCACGTCAGCGGACGCCTGAAGGTCGCACCCGAGCACACAAGCGACACAGTGCTCAACCTCATGCGAAAGCCCTCGTTCAGCCTCTTCCATCGTTTCAAAAGCATCTTCGACGAGACGTGCCGACGTGCAGGACTGAGGCAACAAATCATCCCCTACTTCATCAGCAGCCACCCTGCCTGCACAGCTCTCGACATGGCCGACCTTGCAATACGCACCAAGCAGATGGACTTCCACCTGGAGCAAGTACAGGACTTCACGCCGACGCCACTCACGATGGCAACCACCTGCTGGGCGACAGGCTACAATCCCTACACGCTCCAACCCGTCTTCAGTGCCAAGTCGCCCGAGGAGAAGCAACAGCAACGTATGTTCTTCTTCTGGTACAAGCCCGAGGAACGTCGTCAGATAGAACGCTACCTGCACAGCATCGGCCGGCAGGACATCATCAAAAAGTTAAAAGGCTAAAGGAAAGAAGGTTAAAAAGATGTCAGGCAACGAAAACCTTCCGCGCCAGAGCCATGCAAAAACTACTCACGTGAAGTTTGCGAACTACTCGTGTGAAGTTTGCGAACTACTCGTGTGAAGTTTGTGAACTACTCGTGTGAAGTTTTCCAAATTAGCTAATGTATTTCAAAAAACTCAGAGAAATAGTTGGAGCGAAAAAGGAAAAGTTGTGACTTTGCACTCAGAAAGGTATGAAACGACCTCAGTGGAGGCTCCCTTCTCAAATCTTAATGGTAAATAAACGAAGCGTTATGCTCTTTTCTTGCAAGTCGAAAACCTGAGAAATTTTCATCATTGCATAGAATCCTCGGAGACCTACAATAATGGCTCTGTAATAGATAAAGACAGACATAGCAGCTTCACGCGTTGGCGTGGAACTGACTTTTCATCTTATCTATTACGGGCTTTCTCAGGGCCTTCGACTTGAAGATGGGACATACAGTTCCACGCTTCTGCATATATTAACCACCCTTTGTGGAACTGGAGGGGCAAAATATAGGTGTCATGAAAGTTTACTTCAATGAATTTACTAATACATTTTCCACAACACGAGAAGAATCTTTCAATGAAGCGTTTGAGTCTTTTGATTGTCAAAAGCATGAAAAAGAGACTTTAGAAAAGACATTGGGAGTATTTACTATAAGAATATGTCGGGATAATTATATATTCTCTCGTGAAGGTGCTGTTCAATGGCTATGGATAGACATATATGTCCATGATGTTCTTCTCCTACCGATATCAATGTCATGTCGTAAAGCCGATGTTCACTATCATTTCTCAGAACATGAAATTGCATTCCTTCAATATGGCGCAGGACATAATGCAGGGAAGTGCCCTCATACATATATGCAGGCAAGAGAGTGTGTTGATTGGGAGGAAGCACTTAAAAGTGTTGTTAATATCTGCAATAACTATGAAGAATGGATCATTAGTGTCCCGTTAAAATTGGGACGAGCTAAATACTAATCAAACAACCCCGGAATAAGGGGACCAGATTGCTCTTTGACATCATTGGAATAAGTCTTATCGAACAGTTCTCTGAGCGGAGT
>FLNY01004662.1_pt1 | contig 51396 bp, 47 predicted proteins | sample 1140381 | NCBI WGS metagenome assembly FLNY01 (sample SAMEA3878172, study PRJEB12797) | bioreactor metagenome | biome: Moose rumen | place: Sweden | collected 2011-10
TGCTGGTAGTCGAGTATGGCGCGCATGGTCTTGCTGAGGGTGTTCTGGCGCTGCTTGAGGGCCTCGACGAACCATTTGGCCGAGTCGAGCTTCTGCTTGACGAAGGTGGCGGCCTCCTTCTGGGCGCGCTCCGAGGAGCCCTTGGCCTCGAGGAGCAGGTCTGCGTACTTTTTGTTGACCCTTATCTCGGGAACGTTGAAGCGGGGCATGGTGAAGTCGAGCACCCCGTCGTGCTCGTCGAGCACGAAGTCGGGGACTATCTGGGCCTGCTGGTCTTCGTAGGAGTCGTCGGTGGTGCCGCCGGGAGCCGGATTGAGCTTGATTATCTTGGCGAAGGCGGCCTTGAGCTCGTCTTCGCTGATGCCCAGGCGGGACTGTATCTTCTGGAAATGCTTGTTGGAGAAGTCCTGGAAGCATTCGTCGATGATGCGGATGGCGGTCTTGACCTCGGGGGTCTGGTTCATCTGCTCCAGCTGGAGGAGCAGGCACTCGCGCAGGTCGCGGGCGCCGACCCCGGTGGGCTCGAAGTCCTGGATGACCTTGAGCATGCGCTCGACTTCTTCGACATCTGTCTCTATTCCTGCGCGGAAGGCGAGGTCGTCGACGAGGGTCTCGAGGTCGCGGCGCAGGTAGCCGTCGTCATCGAGACTGCCTATGATGAACGAAGCCACTTCATGCTCGTGGGGGGTGAGGTTGCGGAAACCCAGCTGCCGCTGGAGGCTCTGGGTGAAGCCTTCCTTGACCGAGAAGGTGTTGTATTCGGGGCGGGGATCCTTGCCCCAGTTGTTGACCTTGAGCTTGTAGGCGGGGATGTCGCCGTCCTCCTTCATGGAGTCGATGGAGACTTCGCGGCGGTCTTCTTCGGGGGTGTCGCTTTCGGGCTCGTCGTCAAGTACGGGGTTGCTTTCCAGTTCTGCGCGCACCTTCTGCTCCAGTTCCTGGATGGGGAGCTCGATGAGCTTTATCGTCTGGATCTGAAGGGGGGAGAGCTTCTGCTGCTGCTTGAGTTCGAGTCCGGTCTTGAGCATGTTAGTTTCTGACTATGAACGCAGTGGGGAATTCCTGCTGCAGGGTCTTGAGGGCTGCGCTGGCCTCGCTCTTGGAGGAGTAATTGCCTACGGTGACCTTGAAGAACGGGTCTGTGTAGGTGCGGGATACGGGCACTCCGGGATGGAGGTTGCGGAAGCGGGCGGCTGCGGCCTCCGAGGCGCTGCGGGCGTTCTGTCCGCTGTCGAAATAGATGCGGATGCGGTAGGTCTGGGCGCTGATGCCTGCGGCGGCACGGCGGCTGTTGCGGTCGATGTGGGAGTCGAGGGCGGTGCGCATCTCGGAGCTCTGGTGGACCGTCACGTACTCTGACAGCGACTCCAGGGGGTCATAGACGGCGGTGGAGTCCTGCTGCTGGGCGTACATGGCAGTGGCGGCTGCAAGTGCGGCGAGTATGGTCAGGAGGCGTTTCATATCTTGCTCAGCAATTCCTTGAGTGGTATGTCGGTGTATTCGAAATCCTTGCCAAGGCCGCTGCGGAGCGTGCCGTGGAAGGATACGTCGATGGTCATCGGGTCAAGTTCGGGCTGGCCCAGGAGGGTGAGAAGCTGGAAGGGGTTGAAGCCTTCGGCGAGCGTGCCGTGCATGAGCACGGTGTAGACATCCTCCGTCCTGGGGGCGAGGGTGAGGTCGTCGGCAGTGACGTTGAGACAGGGGACTCCGTCCATCTTGACTACGGCCTTCATCTGCGAAAGGGTGACCTGGACTGTGGGGTTGTCGACGCCGATGTTGACGGTGGCGTCGATGGATGTGAGCCCCCTGGGAGAGAGGGACTCGACATCGCAGGATGTAACCCGGATGTCCTGGAACGACTTGCTGCAGCCACAGAGAATGACGGCGGCAAGCGCGCAGACGACAAGACTGAAGGATGCTTTCATACAACTTTGCAAATATAGCCAAAATTCGGCTATCTTTTCACTTTCGCTTCAAGGCTTGAGGCTTCGCCGTCCCAGGTCCACGAAATCTTGAGCACGACGGAGTCCTTCTCGGGAAGGTATTGGCGTATGGGGAAAGAGGAATAGAAGGAGTAGCCGCTCGCGCTTGCCGTGACGCTTTCGACGGCGTCGACCCAGCGGTGGAACAGCTGCATGCGCAGGGTGTCGGAGTCCTCCTCCCGCTTGTCGACAAGGAGGTTGATCCTGTGGTATCCCACGCCTTCGACAACATTGATGCGGTTTGCCATGTTGAGGCATCCGCCGGAATACCAGCCGTCCGACATGAGTATCCCGTCGGTGCCGAGGGTGTCGGGGATCTCGCCCGCTTCGAGCACTATGGGATCTTTGTAGAGGGGGTAGATGAAACTTGCGTTGGTCGCCTTGAAGACCGAGTCGCTGACCGCCTCGGTGACATCCATCAGCACAAACACCCTGGTGCCTGTGTCCCAGCTGTTTTCAATCATGTCGAAGTCGAAGCTGTAGATGCAGCCGTCGTCGCCCTTGATGGTGTTGGCGGTCCGGGTGTAGCCCATCACTGCGCACTGGTACAGGAAAGGCTCGAAATCCGTGCAGGCGGCAAGCAGCAGCAGTGCCGCGGCAATCGTAAACAGTCGTTTCATGTTGTTTTTCTTCTTGTGGGGTGACATATGATCTGTATGTCGAAGTCGTCTATCTTGTATCCTTTGAAGCGGCGCCTGCGCAGGCCGTTCTCGACCGCGAGAAGCAGGTCGTCGCCGTCGATGTCGATGAATTCGCCGCCTCGCGTGTCGTAGAGGTGGGCGTGCCGGTAGGCGTTGACATCGAAGCACATGCGTCCCTCGGGGCCGTAGCGCAGGGCGTAGATGCCCCGGGAGGCCATGTCCTGCAGGATGTCGAATACCGAGGATCGGCTTATCTTTACCGTGCCTTCGCCTGTGATGCGGGCGTAGACTTCGTCGGCGCTGGCGTGTACGAGCTCCATCATGGCGGCGTGGACGGCGCGGCGCTGGGCGGTGACCCTCAGACCCTTGGCATGGAGGGCCTTGCAGAAGGTCTCCATGTCGGCGGGCTTGCGTTTGACTGACCGTCTCATAGGGCGTTTCCTCCGTACAGCATTGCCCGGGCGTTGGCTATGGCCTCGGCGGTAATGCTTTCCCCGCTCAGAAGGCGGGCGATCTCCATTTCGCGCCCGGGGCCCTCCACGCGGGCTATGCCCGAGGTGGTACGGCCGCCGTCGAAGGTCTTGCTCACCACGTAGTGGGCCTTGCCCTTTGCGGCAACCTGAGGCAGGTGGGTTATCGAGAAGACCTGCATGGTTTCGCCCATGCGGCAGATCATCTCTCCCATCTTGGCGGCTACGCTGCCCGACACTCCGGCGTCGATTTCGTCGAAAATGAGGGTGGGCATGCCCTTGAAGCGCGCCATCATGGCCTTGAGGCTCAGCATGATGCGTGAAAGCTCGCCGCCCGAGGCGCATTTTGCCAAATCGGTGGGACGCTGGCCGTCGGCGGCGAAGGTGAAGCCCACTGCGTCGGACCCCGAGGGCCCGGGGGCGGCAGGCGAGAGGGTGACGCCGAACGCGGCCCTTTCCAGTTCGAGGTACTTGAGGCTCGCGGTCACCTCGGAGGCGAAGGGGCTGCAGGCCTCGGAGCGCAGGCGGTGAAGCTCGGCGCAAAGGGCCTCGTGGGCCTCGCGGAGCCGGACTTCCTTCTCTTCGAGTTCCAGGCAGGCCTGTTCGAGTTCGGAGCTCCCCGATACGGCCCGGGCGAAGCCGTCCATGGCTTCGACAAGGCCGGCCACGCTGTCGCAGCCGTGCTTGGTCATGAGGCGGTAGAGGAGCGAGAGGCGCTGCTCTACCTGCCCGAGCCTGCCGGGCGAGAGTTCGATGCGGTCGGCTGCGGAGTCTATCTCGCCGAGTATGTCGTCGAGCTCGATGCGTACCGATTCCAGACGATCCGACAGATTTGCAAGGCCGGGGACGAACTTCGCGGCGTGGGCGAGCGACTTGCGGGCCTGCTGGAGCAGGGAACTCACCGGGTCGCCCTCGTCGGGCGAGAGGCAGGTGCGCGCGGCGGCGAGGCGCTCCAGAATCTCCTGGGCGTTGCCCAGGGCGAGCTGCTCCTCTTCGAGCTCCTCAAGCTCATCCTCACGCAGGCAGGCGGCCTCGAGCTCCTGGAGCTGCGCGGCGTTGTAGTCGGCCTGGGCCCTGCTGCGGGCAAGTTCTTCGCGTGTGTCCCGGAGCGAAGAGCGGCAGTGCGAGAGCTCCTCCCAGGCGCTGCGGCACTCGGCGGCAAGGCCTCTGCAGCCGGCATAGCTGTCGAGCAGGCCGAGCTGGAACTGGCGGTCGGCCAGCAGGAGGCTCTGGTGCTGGGAGTGGATGTCGAAAAGCCTTGCGCCGAGCTCTGAGAGTTCCTGCAGCTGCACGGGGCAGTCGTCGATGAAACTGCGCGAGCGGCCCGAGGAGTAGATGACGCGGCGGATTGTCCTGAGGCCGTCGGGGGTGTCGAATTCGCCCTCGACGACGCAGGTCTCGGCTCCGGGGGTGATGACGGTGGCGTCGGCCTTGTCACCGGCGAGCAGCCCGAGGGCTCCCAGCAGGATGGACTTGCCGGCTCCGGTCTGCCCGGTAATGATTACAAGACCCTCCGGAAAAGTGACGTCCAGAGAGTCTATGAGTACGTAATTGCGTATGTGAAGGCTGCTGAGCAAGGCCTATTTGGATGAGCCGTCGGATTCGGCGAAACGGTAGCTCAGTTCGCCCTCTTCGAATTCGGTGGTGGCGACCAGGCCCGGCTTGGGCTGGCGCTCGAAGTACTTGGAAATCTCTATCTGTTCCTTGTTCTCGAAGGTCTCCTCCATGGTGTCGCGCTCGCCGCGGAACTCCTCGAGCCTCTTGGCAAGCTCCTTCTTTTCGGCGAGGGCTATCTGGTTGGCCCGCTGGGCGATGATGACGGCGGTTTCGTAGATGTTGCCGGTGGGCTCTGCGAGGTCCTTGATGTCGCGGGTGATGGTGTTGGTGGGTACTTTCTTTTCCATTTGTCTAATATTTTTCTTTCGTTTTCTTGTACAGTTTGTCGAGTTCGCCGCGCCTGGACGATTCGGGGTATTCGCCCACGAAGTTGAGGTAGTCGTCGTAGAAGAGGAGGAATCTCTCCTTCTGCTTGGACTTGACGCTCATGGCGGCGTAGTTGTAGGAAGCCATGGCCGAGTAGAAGAGGATGTCTTCGCGGTAGCGGTTGTCGGCGTCTTCCTTGAGGACGTTGCGCAGGGCTACGCGGGCCGCCTTGTAGTCTTCCATTTTATAATAGAGGTAGGCGTTCTCGTAGGCCTTGCGGTCGAGACGCTCCTGGAGGTCGTCCATCATGTGGTCGCAGACAGAACGGTATTCGCTGTCAGGGTGGGAGATGAGGTACTCGCTTATGGCCGTGATGCACTTGTAAGTGGGGGTCTGGTCGAGCTCGTAGCGGAGGGTTTCCCTGAACAGGCAGTCCAGGCGGAGGAACTCGGCGTTCTCGGCGAAGGGACTGCGGGGGAAGTTCGTCATGAAGTTGAGGAAGTTGGTCTCGGCTGTGTAGTAGTCCTTGGCCCTGTAGTTGCTCAGGCCCCAGTAATACTGGACCGTGTCGTCGCGGGCGGTGCCGTTGGTGATGACTGCGATGCTCTCGAACAGCTGGGCTGCCTTGGTGTACTTGCCCTGGTTGAAGTAGTCGAAAGCGGCGTCGTACTTGGCGTCGGTGTCGTTGCCCTCGAGAAGGAGCTCATAGGAACTCTTGCAGGCGAGGAGCGATGCGGCGAGCGCCAGGCAGGCTATGATTCCCGTACGTTTCATTTCTTGAGGAATTTTTCGGCGTCGAGGGCCGCACGGCATCCGGATGCGGCGGCGTTGATGGCCTGGCGGTAACGGGGGTCCTGGACGTCGCCGGCGGCGAATACGCCCTCGACGTTGGTGTGGGAGGTGCCGCCCGAGGTGATGATGTAGCCCTCGGGGTCTGTGGCTACCCAGGGCTTGAAGGGGGCCGACTGAGGCACGTGGCCGATGGCGAGGAAGAAGCCGTCGACGGCAATGTCGAAGACCTCGCCGCTGCCCCTTTCGAGGCGGGCGCCGGTGACGCCGGAGCTGTCGCCGAGGACCTCGCGGGTATTGCATTCCCAGAGGATCTCGATGTTGGGGGTGGACTCGACCTTGCGCTGCATCGCTGCCGATGCGCGCAGGACGTTGCGCCTCACGATCATGTAAACCTTGCGGCACAGGCCGGCGAGGTAGGTGGCCTCTTCGCATGCGGTGTCGCCGCCGCCTACCACGGCTACGTCCCTGCCCCGGTAGAAGAAGCCGTCGCAGGTGGCGCAGGCCGATACCCCGAAGCCGCGGAACTTCATTTCCGACTCGAGGCCCAGGTAGCGTGCGGTGGCGCCGGTAGCGATGATGAGCGAATCGGCGAGAAGGGAGGTTTCGCCGTCTATGGTGACCTTGAAGGGACGTTCGGACAGGTCGCACGAGGTGAGGACGCCGCTGCGTATGTCGGCGCCCAGCATCTCAGCCTGCTTGCGCATGTCGGCCATCAGGGCGTTGGCGTCGACTCCTCCGGGGAAGCCGGGGTAGTTTTCGACCACGGTCGTGGTGGTGAGCTGGCCGCCCGGCTCGAGCCCCTCGTAGAGGACGGGGGAGAGGGCTGCGCGGGAAGCATATATGGCTGCGGTGTATCCGGCGGGGCCGCCGCCGATGATGAGGCATTTTATTCTTTCCATTATCTGAGTGCCGTGATGGTGTTGTTGGCGTTGTAGAGAAGGCGCCTGACTGCGGTGTTGGTCTTGCCGCTCTCGTCGAAGCGGAAATCGGTCTGGAGGCCCGTGCCGGGGGTGTCCGACAGCTGCTGGCGCCATTCGTGTGAGTCGCGCCCGAGGGTGGATCCGAAGTAGTTCATGAGGTCGTAGCCCTGGTAGACCCACTGGCCCGGGTCGCCCTTGAAGACGGTACGGTAGCTCTCGGCGAAACTGGCCACCGAGGCATCCTTGGGATCGGCGTAGTAGGTGGCGGTGATGTGGGCCGAGGCGGCATGGATGCTTTCGGTCTCGAGGTCCTGGATGGAGCGCAGGCGGGAGGTGCTGTAGACGGCGTTGTGCCCGCCGCGAAGGTTCATCAGCGCAACTTCCCTCACCACGGCGGTGCAGAAGCCGTCGTTCCCGGAGGCTGCCACGAAGCGGCCGGTGCCGGTGATGCGGCCCTCGTACGATTCGGCCGAAGAATTGATTTCGTAGGCGATGCCGGCCTCGGCGAGCTTGGAGGCGAGGCGGAGCGTGACCTCGTCGGAACTTTCTTCGGCGCTCTGGAGGAGGACGACGGTGTCGCCGCCGCGCAGGTCTTCGCCGAGCCAGCGGACGAGCTCATCGACCTGGGATTCCCAGCCCGAGGGGGCCTGGATGACGTTGTGGCGCTCGCTGAGGGTGGCGACCTTGGGGTCGAGGGGCGAGATGATGAACTTGCCGTGTGAGCGGGGGAGGACCTTCGAGACGTCCTCGAAAGACACGGGGCCGATTATGAGGTCCGCCGATTCGAGCTCGGCCGAAGTGGGGAGGCCTACGGTGGAGTCGTAGACCGAGATGTCGAAGTGCCTGTCGGGGGAGGAGAGGCCGTCGGCGGCCATGAGCACCCCGGAGTAGAAGTCGAGGAAATTGCCGTTGGGCGTGCCCGTGCTGCGGAAGGGGAGTATGAGGGCGACGTGGGTGACCCAGGTCGACGCGAGTTCCTCGGCTATTTCCTCGTCGCTGCGGACGGGGATGAAATCGGGCTTGGAGAACTCCGTGGCGGAGCTGTCCTTGGCGTGGCGGCTGCCGGGGAAAAGGTACCACTGGGCGCCTGCCGACGAGGGCAGCAGGAGCATCAGCACGAGTGTGGCAAGGAGATATCGTTTCATAATAATTGCGAAAAACCGACAAGGTCCTTGCAGAATCCGGACCAAGTCGCCCGGGCTCTCCAGGCAAGGGTGTTCCGGATGCAGTCTGCGCGCAGACCCTCTGTCTCGAAGAAGGTGATTATTCCGTCACGGACCCTCTCCGGCCCGGCCTCGCTGACCACGAGCCCGGTGCCGCGGCCCTCGACCGAGGCGCGCAGGGCGCCCGTGTCGGTGACTATCATGGGAGTCCCGAACTGGAGGGCGAGCGCCCCCACGCCGCTCTGCGTGGCGCTGCGGTAGGGGAGGACGCAGGCGTCTGCGGCGCAGAAGAACGCGGGGACCTCGTGGTCGGGGATGTAGCGGTTGAAGAGGAAAATCCTGTCCCTTGCGGGGCTGGAGTCGATGATCTGCCGGTACTCGTCGAAGCTGCCGTAGGGCTCGCCGGCCACTATGAGCCGGTAGCAGGAAGGAAGTTCCCCGAAGGCGCGCAGCAGGATGTCGAGCCCCTTGTACTTGCGGATGAGACCGAAGAAGAGGAGGTTGCGGCCGTCGGAGGGGATGCCGATCGCGCGGCAGGCCTCCTCCCGGGGGAGGGGATCTCCGAAGTGGGAGTAGACGGGATGCAGAAGCACCTTGTGGGGCATTCCGGGGCTGAGTTTCAGCAGGTCGGCCGCAACTTCGTCGCTCATTGTGACGCAGCCGTCGACGCCGCCGAGGAACCACTTCGTGAGTGGCTTGTCAAAGAAGCGGGGCTCGTGGGGGATGATGTTGTCCGTGATGGCGACGACCTTGCATCCGGCGTGCCTTGCCACCCATCCCAGGGACGGAGCGAACCACGACATCCAGTAGCGGAGGACGAGGACGTCGGGCTTCCAGGCCCTTATGGCGCGGGCGGTGCGGCCCCAGGTGAAGGGGTTGACGGTGCTCAGGATCCGCTCCGACTCGACCGGGGCGGCGGTGTCGTCGGGCCCGGTGAACTGGGTCTTGCCCGGAAAGAGGATGCGGGGATACTGGGTGGTGAAGTTGAAAGCCTTTACTGAATGCTCGCGGCCCAGCTCGGCAAGCATGCTTGCGTTGAACTGGGCTACTCCTCCCCTGAAGGGGTTGAAACAGGACAGGATCGCGATTCTCAAGGCTCCTTAGTCTTTGTTGTCGGCCTTGGCTTTGACGTAGGCGGCGTTGAGGCCCTCAAGCACTTCGTCGGTGATGTCGAGCGAAGGGTCGGCGGTCACGATGGGGGCGGGAAGGATGTCGCCCTGGGTGGTGAGAATCATGGCATAGCCCTTCTCCTCGTTGTAGGCGTCGATGAAGGTCTTGATGGCGTCGGCGATCTGGTTCATCATGACTGCCTGCTCCTCGGCGACCTCCTGCTGCTTCTGGGCGGCGTACTGCTGGAAGCTGTTCTGCTGCTCCTGGAGCTTGCGGCTCTGGACCTCGGCTACGGACTGGGTCATGAGGCCCTTGTTGATCTTGTCCTGGAAGGTCTTGATGTCCTTTTCGAGCTTGTTGCCGCGGCGGGTGACCTCCTGGTTGATGGAGTTGATGCGGGTTTCGGCCACGCTGCGGAGGTCGTTGGCCATGTCGTATTCGTCGAGCACCCTGTCGAGGTTGAAGTATACGATGGCTCCGGCCCTTACGGTGCTGTCCTGGACGGACTTGGAGGCGGGGTCGGGGGTGTTGTTGCAGCCGGAGAGGAGTGCTCCCGAGAGCACCAGGGCGGTAGCGGCGGCGAAAATGCCGCAGAGAGTCTTTTTCATTTTATCTGTGTATTTTCTTGTGTTGCAAACTACAAATATAGCTATTTTTTCTGAATCTCGTGCAGGTATGCGCGTATAGTGGCCTCAAGTCCCATGTAGAGGGCGTCGCAGATGATGGCGTGGCCTATCGAGACTTCGTCGGTCCAGGGGATGGTGCCGACGAACCAGGCGAGGTTGACAAGGTTGAGGTCGTGGCCGGCGTTGAGGCCGAGTCCGCATTCGCGGGCGGCTCGGGCGGCCTCGAGATAGGGGGCGATGGCCCTGTCGGGGTCGGAGGGGTACTGTCCGGCGTAGGCTGCCGTGTACAGCTCGACCCTGTCGGCGCCGCAGGCGGCAGCGCCGCGCACCATGGCGGGGTCGGGGTCGACGAAGACGGAGGTCCTGATGCCGAGGGCCTTGAAACGGGCGCAGGTGGCAGTGAGGAAGTCCTTGTGTTCAAGGGTGTTCCAGCCGGCGTTGGAGGTGATGGCGTCGGGGGCGTCGGGCACCAGGGTCACCTGGTCGGGAACGACCTGGCAGACAAGGTCGCAGAAGGAGGGGATGGGGTTGCCCTCGATGTTGAATTCTGTGGTGACGGCGGGCCTTATCCGGACGACGTCGTTGTAGCGGATGTGGCGCTCGTCTGGACGGGGGTGGACCGTGATGCCCTGGGCTCCGAAGCGCTCGCAGTCAAGGGCCGCCTTGAAGACGTCGGGCATGTTGCCGCCGCGGGCGTTGCGCAAGGTGGCGATTTTGTTGATGTTGACGCTGAGTCTGGTCATGGGAAAGACGAAATATAAGTCAAACAGTCTGCAAAAATATAAATAATTGTGTTAAATTTGAAGCCTGAAATGAAACTTGCCTACTTTTTAAAGGAAGCGTCCCTGCAGCTCCACCCCTCGGTCCTGGCCCTCCTGGCCGACCTCGGTGCCGCAGGCTTCGATGTCTATCCTGCTTCCGGGCCTTCGGACATCACTCCGGGCACGTCCATGCTGCTGAGTTTCGGCGGCGACGGCACCTACCTTTCCGCCGCCAGTCTCGCGCTCGGCCCCGGTCTGCCCGTCCTCGGCGTCAACTTCGGCCGCCTCGGCTTCCTCTCCGAAAACAAGCCCGAAGAGATAGTCGACGCCCTCGTCCGCGGCGCCTACACCGTCCAGATGCGCGGCATGGTCCGCGCCGGAGGCTGGTGCCTCGGCGACGCCCCCGAACTCGCCCTCAACGAGATATGCGTCATGCGTGACGGCCCCGCCATGCTCGGCATCGACGTCTCCCTCGACGGCATGCCCCTTCCCACCTACTGGGCCGACGGCCTCATCGTCGCCACCGCCTCCGGCTCCACCGCCTATTCGCTCAGCGTGGGCGGCCCCATCTGCCTGCCCGATTCGCGGGTCCTCATCCTCGCCCCCGTTTCGCCCCACAACCTCAACGTCCGCCCGCTCGTCGTCCCCGACACTTCCCTCATAGGCATCTCCTTCCGTTCCAGGGAGGCTACCGTCAGCCTCACCGCCGACAACCGCAACTACAGCATCCCCTCCGGCGCATCCCTTTCCGTGAGCGCCGTTCCCGGAGCCCACGGCCGCGTCGTGCTCCAGGGGTCCAATTTCATAGGGGCGCTCCGTTCCCGCCTCCACTGGGGGGACGACGTCCGCAACACCCGCTGACATGGACATTCCCGCCAACCTTCCCCGCCACGTCACCTTCATCATGGACGGCAACGGCCGCTGGGCCCGCGCCCGCGGACTCGACCGCCTCAAAGGCCATTTCGAGGGCGTCGAAAGCGTCCGCGCCGTCATGGAGGCGAGCGTCGAATGGGGTATCGAATACGTCTCCTTCTATGCCTTCTCCGAGGAGAACTGGGCCCGCCCCGCAGCTGAAGTCGAGGGCCTCATGTCCCTCATGCTCAAGTGCATGGAGGACGAGCTGCACACCTTCCTCGACAACGGCATCCATTTCATGGTGAGGGGCAGCCGCGAGCGTCTTTCCCCCGAGCTCTGCGCCGCCATCGACCGCCTCGACTCCCTCACCGCCGCCGGCTCCCGCATGACCATGGTCATCTTCCTGAGCTACAGCGGACGCTGGGACATCAGCCAGGCCGCCCGCCGCATGGCCCTGGAGGGCGGCGACGACATTTCGTCATACCTTGTCACGGCCGGCATCCCCGACCCCGACCTCCTCATCCGCACCTCCGGCGAGCAGCGCATCAGCAACTACCTCCTCTGGCAGACCGCCTACACCGAATTTGTCTTTACCCCCGTACTTTGGCCCGATTTTAGAAAAGAAGAGTACCTGGCTGCGCTCACGGAATACGCTTCCCGCGACAGACGTTTCGGAAAAGTCAAATAATTCCGTATATTTGCACCCTTATCGGATGAAGACACTTAGCAGACACTTCGCCGCCCTTGCTGTCATGGCGCTTTCCTGTCTGGGCCTCCGCGCCCAGGACGGCAGGGTGGAGGTAGATTACAACCACCCCCGCAAATACATAGTCGGGGGCGTTTCCGTCGAGGGCAACAGCTACTTCAGCTCCCAGCAGATCATACAGCTCACCGGCCTCCAGCAGGGCATGGAACTCACCGTCCCCTCCGACGACGTCTCCGGCATAGTGCGCCGCCTCTGGCTCCAGCGCTACTTCGAGGACGTCTCCCTCGAAATCGACCATCTCAGCCCCGCCGCCGACTCCGCCTACTTCAAGATAGTCATCAAGGAGCGCCCACGCGTCTCGCGCTGGACCTTCTCCGGCGTCAAGTCCGGCGACAAGAAGGAGCTCCAGGAGCGTCTCAACCTGCGCCGCGGCGGCGAATTCTCCGAATACGTGGAGAAGACCGCCTCCGACATCATCAAGCGCTACTACGCCGACAAGGGCTTCCTCAACGCCACCGTCTCGGCCGAGGTCCAGAAGGACACCATAGTCCGCAACGCCATCAGGGTCAATTTCGCCGTCGACCGCGGCGAGAAGGTCCGCATCAAGGACATCAACTTCATAGGCAACGACCACGTCAGCGACTTCAAGCTCGCCCGCAGCATGAAGAAGACCAAGTCCAACAAGATCTACAACTTCTTCAACAGCAAGAAATTCAACGAGAAGGAATACCAGAGCGACAAGAAGTCCGTCCTCTCCGCCTTCAACGAAGCCGGCTACCGCGACGCCCGCCTGGTCAGGGATTCCATCTATTACATAGAGCCCAAACGCCTCGCCATCGACCTCGAGTTCGAAGAGGGCGACCGCTACTACTTCCGCGACATCACCTGGACCGGCAACTCCGTCTATCCCTCCGAGGTGCTCAACGAGGTCCTCCAAATCGAGAAAGGCGACGTCTACGACGTGGTCTCCATGGAAAAGCGCCTCCGCGGCGGCGGCAAGCAGACCGACATGGACGTCTCCAAGCTCTACCGCGACAACGGCTACCTCTTCTTCAACATCACCCCCGTCGAAACCAACATCCAGAACGACTCCGTCGACGTCGAGCTCCGCATCTCCGAGGGCAAGCAGGCCACCCTCAACAACATCATCATCAACGGCAACGACCTCACCAGCGAGAAGGTCGTCCGCCGCCAGATCTTCACCCGTCCCGGCAACCTCTTCAGCCAGACCGACTTCGAGCGCTCCATCCGCGAGATAGCCTCCCTGGGCCAGTTCGACGCCGAGGCCATCGCCGACCCCACCACCGGCTACACCATCGTCCCCAACCAGGTCAACAACACCGTCGACATAATCTACAACGTCACCGAAAAGCCTTCCAGCCAGCTGGAGCTCTCCGGCGGCTGGGGCGGCAGGACCTTCGTCGCCACCGTGGGCGTGAGCTTCAACAACTTCTCCACCGCGCGCATGTTCGACAAGACGGCCTGGCGCCCGGTCCCTCTTGGCGACGCCCAAAACCTCTCCTTCCGCTTCCAGACCAACGGTTCCTACTACACCGCCCTCACGGCCAACTTCGTCGAGCCCTGGCTCTTCGGCAAAAAGCCCACCTCCCTCAACCTGTCGGGCTATTACACCCGCGCCACCAACTCCAACCTCTGGCTCGGCATCCTCAGCAACGACCAGCAGATGGAGGTCATGGGCTTCTCCTCGTCCCTTGGCACCCGCCTCAAGTGGCCCGACAATTACTTCGTCCTCTACAACGGCCTGAGCTGGCAGACCTACCGCCTCAAGAACTGGAACTACGGTTTCATCTTCGACACCGGCGTCTCCCACAACATCAGCTATTCGGTCAACCTGCTGCGCAACTCCACCGACCAGCAGATCTACCCGCGTTCCGGCTCCGACATGTCGCTCTCGCTGTCGCTCACGCCTCCGTTCTCCCTGTTCCGCAAATACGACTACGACGCCGTCACCGGAACCAGGATCACCGAGCGCGACGGCCGTCCCATCGGCTGGCAGGACGTCAACTACGACAACTGGACCGTCCAGGACCGCTACCGCTGGATCGAATACCACAAATGGAAATTCTCCGCCGCCACATATTCCAAGCTCATAGGCGACCTCGTCCTCATGACCCGCGCCCAGTTCGGATACCTCGGATACTATAACCGCAACTGGGGATATTCCCCCTTCGAGGGCTTCCTCCTGGGCGGCGACGGCATGTCCGGCTACATGACCTACGGCCAGGAAATCATCGCCATGCGCGGCTACGAGAACTACAAGCTCACCCCTCTCGAGCTTTCTCCCTACAGTTCGTCGACGACCTATGCCGGCAATGTCTACGACAAGTTCACCATCGAGCTCCGCTACCCTGTAATCCTCCAGCCTTCTTCGACCATCTTCGTGCTCGCGTTCCTCGAGGGCGGCAACTGCTGGAGCGACATCCGCAAGTTCAATCCCTTCGAAATCAAGCGCAGCGCCGGTGCCGGCGTGCGTATCTTCCTCCCCATGATAGGCCTGCTGGGCGTGGACTGGGGATACGGCTTCGACGACTCCGCCTACGGAGGAAGCCAGTTCCACTTCGTTATCGGACAACAATTTTAGTATCATAACATGAAAAAGATCATCATCGTTGCAGCATTTGCCCTCGTGAGCCTCGCAGCAGGCGCACAGGCCAAATTCGCCCACGTCAATTTCGCTGAGCTCGTTCAGCTCATGCCCGAGGCCGACAAGGCCCGCGCTACCATGGCAGCCTCCAGCAACGAGGCCCAGGAAACATATCAGGCCATGGCCGATGAATTCAACACCAAGTACCAGCAGTATCAGCAGAAGGCCGAGAGCTGGGCAGCCTCCACCCGCGCCGCCAAGGAGAAGGAACTCTCCGACATCCAGCAGCGCATCCAGGAATTCGAGCAGAGCGTCCAGGCCGAGCTTCAGCAGCAGCAGCAACAGCTCATGGCCCCCATCTACCAGAAGGCCCAGGAAACCATAGAGACTCTCGCCAGGAACGGCGGCTACATCTATGTCTTTGACCGTTCCACGGCCCTCTACGTCGATCCCGCCCAGAGCGACGACCTCACCGAGGCGGCCCGCAAGGCGCTCGGCATCCCCGAAGGCCGCACCCTCGAGACCCTCCAGGCCGAGCTCCAGGCACAGGCGCAGGCCCTGGCCGAATAATGCAAACCCTTTTTTACAAATCACTTAATAACCAAATGAAAACCACAGACATCATGGCCCGCTTGCGGGCCAAGTATCCCGGAGAAAACGAGTATCTCCAGGCAGTTCAGGAAGTCCTCGAATCCATCGAAGATGTGTACAACCAGCATCCCGAATTCGAGAAGGCCAAGATTGTTGAGCGCATGGTCGAGCCCGACCGCATCTTCTCCTTCCGCGTCACCTGGGTCGACGACAAGGGCGAGGTGCAGACCAACACCGGCTACCGCATCCAGTTCAACAGCGCCATCGGTCCCTACAAGGGAGGTCTCCGCTTCCACAAGGCGGTCACTCCTTCCATGCTCAAGTTCCTCGGCTTCGAGCAGACCTTCAAGAACGCCCTCACGACCCTCCCCATGGGCGGTGCAAAGGGTGGTTCCGACTTCGACCCGGTGGGCAAGAGCAACGAAGAAATCATGCGCTTCTGCCAGGCCTTCATGCTTGAACTCTGGAACTGCATAGGTCCCGACCAGGATATCCCTGCAGGTGACGTCGGCGTCGGCGGCCGCGAAATCGGCTACCTCTACGGCATGTACAAGAAACTGGCCCGCCAGTACAACACCGGTGTCCTCACCGGCAAGGGCGGCACCTGGGGCGGCAGCATCCTGCGTCCCGAGGCTACCGGTTTCGGCGCCCTCTACTTCACCCAGCACCTCCTCGAGAAGGCCGGCAAGGACATCAAGGGCAAGAAAGTCGCCCTCTCCGGCTTCGGCAACGTGGCATGGGGCGCAGCCATCAAGGCTACAGAACTCGGCGCCAAGGTCGTCGCCATCTCCGGTCCCGACGGTGTCTGCCACATCCCTGACGGCATCACCCCCGAGATGATCGACTACATGCTCGTCATGCGTGCCTCCAACCGCAACAAGGTCGAGGACATGGCCACCAAGTTCCCCGGCAAGGCCGTATTCACCCCCGGCAAGAAGGCCTGGTCCATCCCCGTCGACATCGCTCTCCCTTGCGCCTTCCAGAACGAACTCTCCGAGGATGACGCCAAGGAACTCATCGCCAACGGTTGCTGGTGCTGCTGCGAAGTCTCCAACATGGGCTGCCAGCCTGCCGCCATCCACTACTTCCAGAGCCATGGCGTGCTCTTCGCTCCCGGCAAGGCAGTCAACGCCGGCGGCGTAGCCACCTCCGGCCTCGAAATGACCCAGAACGCCGAGCACATCTCCTGGGACGCCAAGGAAGTCGACGACAAGCTCCACTTCATCATGAAGTCCATCCACGAGCAGTGCGTCAAGTTCGGCACCCAGCCCGACGGCTCCGTCGACTACGTGAAGGGCGCCAACATCGCCGGCTTCATGAAGGTCGCCACCGCCATGCTCGAGCAGGGCACGATTTAATTGTCCTCCCCCATCAAAATAAAGACCCGGAGAGATCCGGGTCTTTATTTTGTGGGCGTCCACAGCTGCCGGGGTACCCCTGAAACCCTCCGCTTCGCTCCGTCCCTCCCAAACAAGTTTGGGCCCCTCCCATTCATGCGGCCATGGGCGGCCACAGGTTTCAGGGGTATCCCCGGCAGCTGTGGCAAAAAATATTTTGATAATCAGAATAGTTTCACTATCTTTGCCGTCCAATTTTATGGCCGAAGAGCAGGTCAAGGGCTGCCGGCAGGGCAGACGCTCCAGGTCCAAACGCTTTAAAAAGTTAGTTTGATGTACGCAATCGTAGACATTGCAGGCCAGCAGTTCAAAGTAGAGGCTGGCAACGAAATCTTTGTGCAGCGGCTCGCCGAGGCCAAAGGTGCTGATGTAGAGTTCCCCAAGGTCCTCCTCGTCGCAGACGGTGAGGCCGTCAAGGTGGGCACTCCCTATGTAGAGGGCGCAGTGGTCAAGGCCACCGTCCTGGACGACGACGCCAAGGCCGACAAGGTCCTCGTCTTCAAGAAGATCCGCCGCAAGGGCTTCCAGACCCTCAACGGCCATCGCCAGAAACTTTCCAAGATCAAGATCAACGCAATCGCTTAAGAATTATGGCACACAAGAAAGGTCAATCCAGTTCCAAGAACGGACGTGAGTCGCAGAGCAAGAGGCTCGGACTCAAGAAATTCGGCGGCGAAGTCGTAAAGGCCGGCAACATCATAGTCCGCCAGAGGGGCACCGTCCACAATCCTTCCGTCAACGTCGGCATGGGCAAGGACCACACCCTCTACGCACTCATCGACGGCACGGTCAAGTTCACTCGCAAGAGAGACAACAAGTCCTACGTTTCTGTCCTCCCCCTCGAGAACTAAGCCAGGACGACAATGTAAAGGATGACTTGCACTTCGCTCCGGAGTTGCAGGTCATTTTTGCTAAATACCACAGAATATGCTTACACTCAAGATGCTTCGCGACGACCCCCAGGCGGTCGTAGAAAAACTCAGGATAAAGAACTTCGACGCCCAGCCCCTCGTCGACAAGGTGCTCGAACTGGATGCCCGCCGCCGCGCCCTCCAGACCGAATCCGACGCCCTTCTCGCCCAGCAGAAGCAGAAGGCCTCCGAGATAGGGGCCCTCATGAAGCAGGGCCTCCGCGACCAGGCCGAGACGGCCAAGGCCGCCGTGGCCCGGCTCAAGGCCCGAAGCGCCGAGCTCCTCGCCGACATGGACGCCGCCGCCCGCGAAATGGAAGACAACCTCGTCCTCATGCCCAACGTCCCCTGCGACCTCGTCCAGCCCGGCAAGGGCGCCGAGGACAACCAGGTCGTCAAGATGGGCGGCCCCGAGGTCAATCTGCCCGAAGCCGCCCTCCCTCACTGGGAACTCGCCGCCAAGTACGACATCATCGACTTCGAGCTCGGCGTCAAGATTACCGGCGCCGGTTTCCCCGTCTACAAAGGCAAAGGCGCCCGTCTCCAGCGCGCCCTCATCAACTTCTTCCTCGACTGCAACACCGAGGCCGGCTACAAGGAGGTCGAGCCCCCCGTGGTGGTCAACCGCGATTCCGGTTTCGGCACCGGCCAGCTCCCCGACAAGGAGGGCCAGATGTACCACGCCGAGGTCGACGACTTCTATCTCGTCCCCACCGCCGAGGTCCCCGTGACCAACATCTTCCGTGACGTCATCCTCCCCGCCGACCAGATTCCCCAGCGCCTCACCGCCTATACCCCGTGCTTCCGCAGGGAGGCCGGATCCTACGGCAAGGACGTCCGCGGCCTCAACCGCCTCCACCAGTTCGACAAGGTCGAGATAGTCCGCGTCGAGAAGCCCGAAGACAGCTACAAGGCCCTCGACGAAATGGTCGCCCACGTGGAAAGCCTCGTGAACAAGCTTGGCCTGCGCTACAGGATACTCCGCCTATGCGGCGGCGACATGTCCTTCACCTCCGCCATCACCTACGACTTCGAGCTCTGGAGCGCCGCCCAGGGCCGCTGGCTCGAGATAAGCAGCGTCTCCAACTTCGAGACCTACCAGGCCAACCGCCTCCACCTGCGCTACCGCGACGAGAACGGCAAGACCCGCCTCGCCCACACCCTCAACGGCTCGTCGCTTGCCCTTCCGAGGGTCGTAGCCGCCCTCCTCGAAGACAACCAGACCCCCGAGGGCATCATCATCCCCGAAGTATTGCGCCCGTACACAGGATTCGACAGGATTGACTAGCCCCCGCACCATACTCGGAATTGATCCCGGAACCAACCTGCTTGGCTTCGGGGTCGTCCGCATAGATGCGGCGGGCAAGCCCCACTACGTCGACATGGGCGTCCTCGACATCCGCAAGGTCGACGACTCGTACGAGAAGCTCCGCATCATCTTCAACAAGGTGAGCGCCCTGTGCGAGCTTCACGGACCCCGGGACCTTGCCATCGAATCGCCCTTCTACGGCCGCAACGCCCAGGTAATCCTCAAGCTCGGCCGTGCCCAGGGAGCCGCCATGTCCGCGGCCCTCATGAAGGGCGCCGACGTCTACGAATACGCCCCCCGCAAGGCCAAGCAGGCCATCTGCGGCAACGGCGCCGCCTCCAAGGAACAGGTCGCGATGATGGTCGAGAATACGCTCGGCATCGACATCCGATCCGGATATCTCGACGCCACCGACGCCCTCGCCCTCGCCATGTGCCATTACTACACGCTCACCAGCCCCCTTGCCGCCAAAGGCGGGGGAGGGGGCAGCTGGGAGAAGTTCGTCGCGGCCAACCCCGACCGCATCAAATAATTATAGCCGGGCGCTTAAACCTTGTGCATGCGCGTGCGTCCAACTGATGGTTATGAACACTCCAAGAAAAGTCATCTGCACTCTGGGAATCCTTCTGCTGAGCCTTGCCGCCGCAGCCCAGAACAACCTCAAGGCCGTTCTGGTCGATTCCTCCAACGGAGAAGCCGTGAGCTTCGCCACCGTCTCCCTCACCCGCGAAGGCTCCCAGAAGCCCGCCAAATACGTCCTCTCCGACTCCGAGGGCAAGGTCGAAATCACCGGCATCCGGGCCGGCACCTATACCTTCAAGGCCGAGCTTCTCGGCTACGAGGCCTTCACCCGGGAGGTCAGGATCCCCGACGTCAAGGACCTCGGCGAGCTTTCCATGAAGCCCGACCGCCAGCAGCTCGACGCCGCATCGGTCTCCGCAGTAGGCAATCCCATCATCATCAAGAAGGACACCATCGAGTACAACGCCTCCTCCTTCAAGACCACCGACAACGACGTCCTTGAGGACCTCCTCAAGAAGCTTCCCGGCGTCGAGGTGAGCGAGGACGGCTCCATCACCGTCAACGGCCAGACCATCTCCAAGATCACCATCGACGGCAAGACCTTCTTCCTCGACGACCCCCAGCTCGCCTCCAAGAACATCCCCGCCAAGATAATCAACAAGCTCAAGGTCGTCGAAAAGAAGAGCGAGCAGGCCGAATTCACCGGCATCGACGACGGCGAGGAAGAAACCGTCATCGACCTCTCCATCAAGCCCGGCATGATGAAGGGCACCTTCGGCAACCTCATGGCCGGCGGCGGCCACGACGTCCCCTCCACAGACGTGGACGGCGACTGGCGCTACCAGGGCGCGGCCTTCGTGGGCAAGTTCACCGACAAGACCCAGCTCTCCATAATCGCCAACGGCAACAACACCAACAACCGCGGCTTCAACGACCTCGCCGGCTCCATGATGGGCAACATGCGCGGCGGTGGCGGCGGCTTCGGCGGCGGCGGTGGCGGCAACTGGTCCGGCAACGGCATCACCACCTCCTGGATGGGCGGCGTCAACGGCAACTGGAACCTCTTCGACGGCAAGATGGACCTCGGCGGCAACTACCTCTACAGCCACACTGGGCGCGACGTCCTCGAGACCAGCAGCCGCACCACCTACCTCAACGACTACAACCAGCTTTACGACTCCGACGGCTACAACGAGACCGGCACCTGGGGCCACCGTTTCGGCATACGTCTAGAACACAAGTTCAGCGACAACACATCCGTCCTCTTTGAGCCGCAGGTCAATTTCGGCGGCGGCCGCTACGATCAGGGCAGCACCTACAGCACCGACTACGACTATCTGGACGGCAGCGCCGCCAGGAAGATAAACGAGGGCACTACCATCAACAGCGGCGACAACCGCAACGTCAGCACCAGCGGCTTCGGCCTCCTGCGCCAGCGCCTCGGCATCCCGGGCCGCACGCTCACTGTGATGGGCCGCTACAGCTTCTCCAACAACGAGCTCGACGCCTACAACAAATCCACCGTCCTCACGGACTGGGACGGCACAGACTGGGCCGGCATCCTCGCAACCGACCAGCACGTCGGACAGGAAAGCAGGACCGTTTCCCTCATGGGCCGCGCCACCTACACCGAGCCCATAGGCAACCACTTCTACGTCGAGGCCAACTACGCCTTCAACTGGAACCGCTCCTCCTCATCCAAGTCAACCAGCGACATCGCCGACGGCGCCGAGCAGTACAACCCCTTCTACTCCAACAGCGTGCTCAACGACAGCAAGCGCCATGAGATAGGCACCAACGTCCTCTACCAGACCGACAAGTTCCGCGGCCAGATCGGCTTCTCCGCCATCCCCACCCGCACCCACAACGAAACCTACCGGGCCGGCACGACCCTCGACCCCTACGACGACACCCGCTGGCGCTTCTCCCCCCAGGGCATGATGTGGTGGGAAATGGGCGAAAATGCCAGCATGCGCATGTTCTACCGCGGATCTTCGGAGCAGCCCTCGGTCTCGCAGCTCATCCCCGTCCCCGACAACACCGACCCCCTCAACATCAGCTTCGGCAATCCCTACCTGGCTCCCTATTTCAGCCACAGTCTCAGGGGCGATTACCGCTACAACAACAAGAAGACCTTCGCCTCCGTCAACGTCCGCTTCAGCGCCGGCGTCGTGCAGGATCCCATCGTGAGCGCCATCTGGTACGGCCCCACGGGCGCCCGCTACTCCATGCCATTCAACGGCCCCGCCTCCGCCAACGCCAACATGAACCTCTTCTCCAACATCCCCATCGGGCAGTCGGGCTTCTCGATAAGCGAAATGGGGCGTGTCAGCTACAGCAAGACCTCCTCCTTCATCGGCGGCGAAGACGTGACCTCCGTCATCGGCGACTACTACAAGTCCGACACCGGCGACATGGACTACGCCGGCTTCATGGCCGCTTACGATGGGGGCGCCTTCAGCTTCGACGAGAATACCACCCGCACCGTCAGCGCCACCGAGCGCCTGAGGGTGACCTACCGCAACGACGCCATTGAGCTGACCCTGAGCGGCCGCACCCGCGTCAACCGTTCGTGGTACACCATCGCCGACGTCGCCGACCAGACGACCACCTTCAACAACCAGGTCCGCGCCACCGCCAACTGGACCTGGGACCTCACCGGCCTCACCCTCAAGGGCGAATACAACTTCAACTGGTACAACGGCTATTCGAGCGAGCTCAACTACAGTCCCGAGCACGTCCTCAACGCCGAGATACAGAAGCTCCTCTTCAATAACCGCATGACCCTCGCCCTCAAGGGCTACGACATCCTCGGACAGGCCAAGAACCTCAGCGTGACCGACAATTCCAACTACCACTCCGAAGTGGTCAACAACACCCTCGGCCGCTACGTCATCCTGTCGCTCACCTGGCGCTTCGGCACCTTCGACCGCAGCAGGATGCGCGGCCCCGGCGGCCCCGGCGGCCCTCCTCCCGGCGGTCCAAGATAATAACGCATGACCTCAAAAATCCAAACAAAACCGGCTTTATGGCTGCTTGCAGGAGCCTCGGGAGTGCTGATGAGCATCCCGTGGCTCGTGCCGCATACGGGCCTCGTGGCCCTTGTGGCCCTCGTGCCTCTTCTGCTTGCAGACTACATAGCCACCGGAGCCAAAGTCCGGCACTTCTGGATATGGCACTACAGCAGCTTCGTGCTCTGGAACGCCCTCACCACTTTCTGGGTGTGCAACGCCACCGTGGGCGGCGGCATATTCGCGGTGCTCGCCAACTCCCTTCAGATGTCGCTGGTATGGGGCCTCTTCCGCCTGTCCAGGAAGCGCCTGGGCGGCGTCCTGCCCTACATCTTCCTTGCCGCAGCTTGGATTGCATGGGAGAGGTGGTACCTGGTCAGCGCCCAGATTTCCTGGCCCTGGCTCGTGCTGGGCAACGCCTTCGCTACGTCGGTGCAGTCGGTGCAGTGGTACTCCGTCACCGGCACGCTCGGCGGCTCGCTCTGGGTATGGTGCTCCAACCTCGCCCTCTTCGGCGCCCTCGTCGCCCTTGCCGACGGCTCCTGGAAAAAGTGGACGGCGGCGGCCCGCATCGCCGCCATCTCCGCTCTTGCGGTATGCTTCGCGGTGCTTCCCGTCATTTCCTCGGTAATGTACCACAGTTACACCGAGAAGTCCGAGAAACAGGTTTCCGTGCTTGTCGGACAGCCCAACCTCGACCCCTACCACAAGTTTACCGGCATGAGGCAGCAGGATCAGAACGAGCTCCTGCTGGGCCTGCTTGAGGGACCCATGAAGGAGGAACCCGCCTCGCTGATCCTTGCGCCCGAAACCTTCACCTCCGACGTCATCCTCAACAACGTCCCCGCCTCCGCCACCTGGCAGCGCTTCAGGGGCTTCCTGCAGGATTATCCCGGCACCGACTTCCTTTTCGGCGCCGCCACCAACGAGCTCTTCACGACACGCAGCGCCCCGAGCCTCAACAGTTTCCCCTGGGGCGACGGCTGGCGGGAACCCCACAACAGCGCCATCATGCTCTCGCCCGACGGACGCACAGAAATCTTTCACAAGAGCAAGCTCGTCGTGGGCACGGAGCTCACTCCGTATCCCAAGGTGTTCGTCCCCATCGACAACTGGCTTTCCTCGAAGATGGGCGTAAGTTCCCTCATGGCGCGCGATTCGGGGCAGCCCGAGATAACCCTCCTCCACATGCAGGACGGCACTCCCCTCGGCTGCGCGGTATGTTATGAGTCGGTCTACGGCGAATACTGCACCGGCTACGCCTCCCGCGGCGCCGGCTTCCTTACGGTCATCACCAACGACGCCTGGTGGGGCAACACCCCCGGCTACAGGCAGCACCTCAGCTACAGCCGCCTGCGCGCCATAGAGCTGCGCCGCGACGTGGCCCGCTGCGGCAATACCGGCGTGAGCTGCTTCATCAACCAGCGCGGCGACATCGTCTCCAGCGGACCCTGGTGGGAGGAGGCCACGCTGCGAGGCGCCGTCAACGTCAATACCCGCCAGTCCTTCTTCACCCGCCACGGCGACATGACAGGCCGCGTCTGCACCCTGGTCTTCCTCCTCATGCTCGCCCTGCTCATCGTGCGCTTCTTGACTGTAAGGAAATAGTTTTGTATATTTGCGACGATATGGCACAGAAAAAGAAGAAAGAATCCTTCAGGGGCGGCTGGATCGTCCGCAACCTCATACTCGGCGTGCTGTTCGTCCTGCTCATCGTGGGTGCGGCGAGCGTTTTCCTGTCGGTCCGCACACGCCACGGCAAGGAAATCACCGTCCCCGACCTCGCCGGCCTCTCGCTCCAGGACGCCTCCCGCACCGCCGGCGCCGCAGGCCTCAGGGTGGTCGTCACCGACTCCGTCTACATGAAGCGCATCGCCCGCGGGGCGGTGGTGAGCCAGCTTCCCAAGGCAGGCGGCCGTGTCAAGCCGGGCCGCAAGATTTCGCTCACGCTCAATTCCCGCGTCCCCAAGAAGGTCTCCATGCCCAACCTCGTCCATGTCTCACTGCGCCAGGCCAAGGCCGAGCTGTCGGCCAAGGGCCTCGTCCTCGGAAGGCTTGAGTACGTATCCGACATCGCCACCAACAACGTCCTCCGCCAGAAATACCGCGGCTCCGACATCGCTCCCGGCCGCGAGATCTACACCGGCTCCACCATCGACCTCGTCCTCGGCCTCAACGGCGCCGACGCCATGACCTACATCCCCAACCTCACTGGCTACAAGTACATGGCCGCGGTCGACGCCCTCCACGACAATTCGCTCAACGTCACCGCCCTCGTCTTCGACAAGTCGGTCCGCAGCTACAGCGACTCCCTCGCCGCCAAGGTCACCTCGCAGCGTCCCGCCTCCACCGGCAATCCCGCCGTCATGGGCACGGGCGTCACCCTGTATCTCTCGCTCGATGCAGACAAGGGAGCAAACTGATCCCGAACTGCTGCCGCCCGACGAGGAGCAGGAAATGTTCGAACACTTCCGCCTGGAAGTCGACCCCGGACAGGCCCCCCTGCGCATAGACAAGTACATGGCCTCGCACCTTGAGCGCACCTCGCGCCACCGCGTGCAGTGCGCCATCAAGGAGGGCTTCGTGCAAGTGGGGGACAAGACGGTCAAGGCCAACTACATAGTCCGTCCCGGCGACATCATACGCTTCGTGATGCCCTACAGGCGCCGCGGCGTCGAGATAATCCCCCAGGACATCCCGCTCAACATAGTTTATGAGGACGACGACGTCCTGGTGCTCGACAAGCCCGCCGGCATGGTCGTCCATCCCGGACACGGCCATTACGAGGGCACCCTTGTCAACGCCCTCGCCTTCCATCTGGGCATCACCCAGGGCCCCGACGACGACGGCGACGACCGCATGGGCGTGCTCGTGCACCGCATCGACAAGGACACCAGCGGCCTGCTCGCAGTCGCCAAGAACGACGAGGCCCAGCTCAACCTTGCACGCCAGTTCTTCGTCCACTCCATCGAACGCAAGTACATCGCCATAGTCTGGGGCGATGTCAAGGAGGATGAAGGCACGGTCGACGCCAACATCACCCGCGACCCGTCCGACCGCCTGCGTTTCTGCACCACCCCCGACCCCGAAAAGGGCAAGCATGCAGTCACCCACTGGAAGGTCCTCGAACGCCTGGGCTTCGTGACCCTGGTCGAGTGCAGGCTCGAGACCGGCCGCACCCACCAGATACGCGTGCACCTCTCCGGCATGGGACATCCCATATTCGGCGACGAGCGCTACGGCGGCACCGAGATACGCCAGGGCACCATCTACGCCAAATACCGGCAGTTCATACGCAACTGTTTCGAGATTTGCCCCCGTCAGGCCCTGCATGCCGCGACCCTGGGCTTCGTGCATCCCCGCACGCGCGAGTTCATCCGCTTCGACAGCCCCCTTCCCGCCGACATGACGGCCCTGCTCGACAAATGGCGCCGCTACTTGTCGGAAATGAAATAATATTTCTTATATTTGTCAAAATATGAGCAAGATAGCACTGTTTCCCGGTTCCTTCGACCCGTTTACGGCCGGCCACCTCAACATCCTCAGGCGCGCACTCACCATGTTCGACGGGGTAGTGGTCGCCGTGGGCGTCAACCAGGACAAGCCCGGCTTCTACGGCAATGCGGCCCGCCTCGACATCATTTCCCAGGCCATTGCCGGCATGTCCGATGTGCAGGTCGTCGAATATGACGGCCTCACCATCGACGTCTGCAGGAGCATGGGTATCAAGCACATAGTGAGGGGCGTGCGCAACATGCTCGACTTCGAGAACGAGCGCGCCATCGCCGACGCCAACCGCCGCCTCGCCCCCGAAATAGAGACCATCATCATCCCCACGGCCCAGGAATTCGCCCACATCTCGTCGAGTGCGGTGAGGGACATCCTGCGCCACGGCGGCGACACGTCCATGTTCGTCCCCGAGGGCGTCACCTTACCCCCTGCCCGATGAAAGTCCTCTTCCTTCTGCTCACCCTGCTCGCCGGCATCCCCCAGCTCCCCGACAAGCACCACATCGACAGCGTGGCCCTCGCCCGGCTCGACGCCATGCTCGAAAACTACACCGGCGCCATCCGGACAGAGAGCGTCCAGGTCAAGAGCGCCGAGTGCGACTTCCTCATCAGCTCGGTCCGGGATTCCCTCACAACCCGGCACATCGCCCTCTGGCTCTACGACCACTACAAGGAGTCGGAGCTTATGGGCGACGAGGCCGTTGCCATCTACGTGTACGACAACTGGTTCAAGACCGGCACCATTGCCATGCGCAGCGAGTTCGACAGGCTCGAAGCCGACATCTTCGCCACCTTCAACCGCAACACCCTCCTTGGCATGAAGGCCCCGGTGGTCGACCTCTACGGCCCCTGCGGCCGCAAGGTGCGCATCCCCCAGGACGGCACCCATTCCATACTTTTCTTCTACGACACGAGCTGCGGCAAGTGCCAGCTCGAGGCCAGGGTGCTCCCCGGCATACTGAAGACCGTCACCTTCCCCGCAAGGTTCTACGCAGTCTACTGCGGCCAGAGCAAAAAGGAATGGCGCCGGTTCCGCCGCTCCTTCAAGAGCGGCAACCGCTCCGTCAGCATCGTCCACGCCTGGGACCCGGAAATGACCTCCGACTACCTGAGGCTCTACGGCGTCATCAACACGCCCCGCCTCTACATCACCGACACCGACGGCGAAATCCTGGGCCGCCGTCTCGAGGCCGAATCACTCGCCGAAATTATCCAATATATTAACGCTTACTATGGCCAGAAGGAAAAGCAATAAGCCTGCGGCCGTCGATCCCGCCTACTTCGACAAGCAGCGGGAGTCGATGCTCCGCACGCATCGCAAGGCTGTCCTTTTCAACGAAAAAGAACTGGCGGCAATAGATGAGTACTGCCGCCGTTTCAAGGTCCGTTCCCGCTCGGCCCTCATAAGGCAGGCGGTGATGGAACGTGTGTTGAGGGGACTCGAAGAGAATCACCCGACGCTCTTCTGACAGGGCGCCGGGCAGTCTCAGAACACGAAGTCCAGTACGTCGCTGATTGTCTTGACGTAGTGGAAAGTCAGGCCGCGGACATAGATTTCCTTTATGTCCTCCACATCCTTGCGGTTGTCTTCGGAAATCACTATCGTGCTCACTCCGGCACGCTTGGCCGCGAGTATCTTCTCCTTTATGCCTCCAACGGGCAGGACACGGCCGCGCAGGGTCATTTCGCCGGTCATTGCGATGCCTTGTTTCACGCTCTCGCCGCGCAGGGCCGACACCATGGAGCTCACCATCGTGATGCCCGCCGAGGGGCCGTCCTTGGGAGTGGCTCCCTCGGGTACGTGGACGTGGATGTCCTTCTCCGAGAAGGTCTTGGAGTCCATCCTGGCAATTTCGGGGTGGGCCTTGATGTACTGGTAGGCGATGGTGGCCGATTCCTTCATCACGTCGCCAAGGTTGCCGGTCATGGTCATGACGCCCTTGCCGCCCGAGACTGAGCTTTCGACGAAGAGTATCTCGCCGCCCATCTGGGTCCAGGCGAGGCCGGTGACCACGCCGGGGGCCTCGTTGCCCTTCTGGAGGTCGTGGAAGTTGGTGGGCAGTCCCAGGTATTCCTTGAGGTGCTCGGGTTTGATGGTCGAGGGATATTTCTCGCCGAGGGCGATCTTCTTGGCGGTCACGCGGGCTATCTTGGCAATCTGCTTCTCGAGGCCGCGGACGCCCGATTCGTGGGTGTACTCGTCGATGATGGCCTTGAGGCCGTTTTCGCTTATCTTGAGCTTGCGGCCGTCGATGCCGTGCTCCTTGAGCTGCTTGGGCAGCAGGAAGTTCCTGGCTATTTCGGCCTTCTCTTCCGCGAGGTAGCCGGTCACGTTGATTACCTCCATGCGGTCGAGCAGTGCGGGCTGGACGGGGGAGATGCTGTTGGCGGTGGTGATGAACATCACCTTGCTCAGGTCGTAGTCGAGGTCGAGGTAATTGTCGTGGAATGTGGAGTTCTGTTCGGGGTCGAGGGCTTCGAGCAGGGCGGACGACGGGTCGCCCTTGAAGTCGGCTCCCACCTTGTCTATCTCGTCGAGGACGATCACCGGGTTGGAGGTGCCGGCGCGGGCTATGCCGTTCAGTATCCTGCCGGGAAGGGCGCCGACGTAGGTCTTGCGGTGGCCGCGGATTTCGGCTTCGTCGTGCAGGCCGCCCAGCGAGATGCGGACGTACTTGCGGCCGAGGGCCCTTGCGACCGACTTGCCCAGGGAGGTCTTGCCCACGCCCGGAGGCCCGTAGAGGCACAGGATGGGGGACTTCATGTTGCCCTTGAGCTTGAGGACGGCGAGGTATTCGATGATGCGGTCCTTGACGGTGTCGAGGCCGTAGTGGTCTTCGTTTAGGACGTCCTGGGCGTGCTTGAGGTCGAGGTTGTCGGGGCTCACCTCATCCCAGGGGAGCTGCAGCATGAAGTCGAGGTAGTTGTACTGGACGCTGTAGTCGGGGGAGTTGGGATTGTGCTTCTGGAGCTTTGAGAGCTCTTTCTCGAAGGCCTCGGCTATGGCCTTGGGCCACTTCTTGGCGGCGGCTCTTTCGCGGAACTTGTCGACGTCTTCGGCGTCGTCCATGCCGAGCTCTTCCTGGATGGTGCGGAGCTGGCTGTTGAGGTAGTATTCCCGCTGCTGCTGGTCGATTTCGCTCTTGACTTTCTGGTTGATGTCCTGCTTGAGCTTGAGGAGCTGGGTCTGGACGTCGAGTATCTGGAGCAGCTTCATGGCCCTGACCTTGAGGTCATCGTACTGGAGGAGCTCCATCTTTTCCTTGAAGTTCTCGACGTCGATGGTGGTGGCGACGAAGTTGACGAGGAACTCGAAGTTGTCGATGGCCTTGAGGGCGCCGATTGACTCGCGCGAGCCCAGGTTGGTGCTGCGCAGGACCTGCATGGCCTTGTCCTTGATGGCCTCGGAGACGGCCCTGATGTCGGTGGAGTCGGAGCTGTACTGCTTGTCGTGCAGGTAGTACACGCGTGCGGTTATGTAGGGGTCAAAGCCGTTTATGGCCTCGATTTCGAGCCTCCGGAAGGCCTGCAGGATGGCGGTGAGGGTGCCGTCCGGCATCTCGAGGGTCTTGAGGATGCGGCAGACGGTGCCGAAGCGGTAGAGGTCGCTTTCCGTGGGCTCCTCGACCGTCACGTCGACCTGGGGCACGGCGCCGATGAAGAAGTCGTGTTCTTCGGCATCCTGGATGAGGCGGATGGACTTGTCGCGGCCTATCGTGATGGGGAAGACGGTTCCGGGGAATATGGCGGCATTGCGGAGCGCCAGGATGGGGAGGACGTCGGGAAGCTGGGATTCGCTGAGCTTTGAGACCTGGTCTCCTTGCACCAACGGGATGATGTTTATATCTTGTTTCATATGAATTGTGCCAAAATGTCAGTAATTATTGTACAATTGTCCGGGCAGGGAATAGGGTCAATCTCCGTGCCAAAGAAAATGCAAAAAAATATTTTGATAGTTGAAAAATATAGGCTATTTTTGCGTTCCCGTTTGATTTAAGGCTATTTAAAACCAATTATCAATATAAACACTATGACAAAGGCAGAAATCGTCAGTGAAGTTGCAAAGGCAACAGGCATTGAGAAAGTAACAGTACAGGCTGTGTTCGAGGCTTCCGTAGAAGCTATCAAAGCATCGATTGTTAAAGGCGAGCCCGTCTACCTCCGTGGTTTCGGCAGCTTCATCATCAAGCACAGGGCTACCAAGGCCGCCCGCAACATAACCAAGAAGACCACCATCACCATACCCGAACACGACATCCCCGCATTCAAGCCCTCCAAGGCTTTCGTTGCGGAGCTCCAGAAATAATCTAACTGTTTTCCCTTATGCCCAACGGTAAGAAACACAAGAGGCACAAGATGGCGACGCACAAGCGCAAGAAACGCCTCCGCCTCAACAGACACAAGAAGAAATAGTCGCCTCAGGCCCGGCGGGAGATCCGGCGGGCCTTTTGTTTATCCCAGTCCCAATGGAAACCGAAAACCACGTAAAAGACCTTGTGGTCGATGTCGGCTCGGCCGAGGTCCGTCTGGCTCTGCTGGAGGACCACCGGCTCATCGAGTACAACAGAGAATCGAGTCAGGGTCACAGTTTCTCGGTAGGGGATGTCTATCTTGGCAAAGTCAAGAAGGTTCTCCCTGCCCTGAACGCCGCTTTCGTGGACATCGGCGACAAGAAGGAAGCGTTCATCCATTACCTTGACCTGGGCCTCAATTTCGAAGCCTTCGACCGCTTCGTCAAGGAGAGCAACCCCAACCGCAGCCTCCCCGAGCTCTATTCCAACATGCCCATCGACAAGCCCCTCCCCAAGGACGGCCACATTGCCGACTGGCTCAAGCCCGGGCAGATGGTCATAGGCCAGATAGTCAAGGAGCCGATTTCCACCAAAGGATCCCGACTGACCGCCGAAATTTCCCTTGCAGGACGCAACATCGTACTGCTTCCCTTCGCCCAGAAGGTGAGCGTCTCCCAAAAAATCGAGTCCAAGGAAGAACGCCGTCGGCTCGAAACCCTCGTGGGGAACATCCTCCCCCACAATTACGGCGCAATCATCCGCACTGCCGCAGAAGGCAGTTCCGCCTCGGTCCTGGTCGCCGAGCTCAAGTCCCTCGTCGAGAAGTGGGAGAGCTCCTGGCGCAGGATTTCCCGCAACAAGACCGTCGGCCTGCTCTTTACCGAGTACTCCAAGACGACGACCGTCATCCGGGACCTGCTCAACGACAGTTTCTCCAACATCTACGTCAACGACCCCGGCACCTACGAGGAAACGCGCCGCTACATCTCCCTCATCTCTCCCGAACAGGAGAAGATAGTCAAGCTCTATGAAGGCAAGGAGCCCATCTTCGACCACTTCGAAGTGACCCGCCAGATCAAGAGCTCCTTCGGAAAGGTCGTCCCCATGAAGGGCGGTGCCTACCTTGTCATCGAGACCACGGAAGCCCTCGGCGTCATCGACGTCAACAGCGGCATCCGCGCCAAGTCCGAGGACCAGGAAGAAAACACCTACGAAGTCAACCGCCTCGCCGCGGAAGAGATTGCCCGCCAGCTGCGTCTGCGCGACATGGGCGGCATCGTCATCGTCGACTTCATCGACATGGACACCCAGGAGCACCGCAACGACCTCTACAAGTACATGACCGAACTCATGTCCTCCGACAGGGCCAAGCACAACGTGCTGCCCCTCACCAAGTTCGGCCTTATGCAGATTACCCGCCAGCGGATACGCCCCGTCACGGAAATCAACACCACCGAGCAATGCCCGCTCTGCCACGGCACGGGCAAGATTGCATCCACCGTGGTCATCGACGAGCAGATTGAACGCCAGCTCGCCGACCTCGTGGAAAAGAAGCCCTCGGCCCAGTTCGTCCTGAACGTCAGCCCCATCCTCGGAGCCTACCTCACCCGGGGCCTCTGGAACTCCTTCGTGGCAAAATGGAGACGCAAGTACAAATGCAAGCTGCAGGTCCGGGAACTTACCGACCACAGCATCCTGCAATACGAAATTTGTGATTCAGAAGGAAAGGTGCTCGCTTGACGAGCACCTTTTTTCGTTTTTTCTTATCTTTGTCGCCGTATGGACGTAAAGATAGAGCAGAGCTGGCGCGAGGCGCTTGCATCTGAGTTCGAAAAGCCTTATTTCGCATCCCTGGTGGCAAGGCTCCACGAGGAGAAGGCGGCCGGCTGCCGCATCTATCCTCCGGGCGGGCAGATTTTCCGGGCCTTCGAGCTGTGCCCTCTCCCTTCGGTCAAGGTGGTCATCCTGGGCCAGGACCCGTACCACGGCCCGGGGCAGGCGATGGGCCTGAGTTTCTCGGTGCCCGACGGCGTCCCCGCGCCTCCGTCCCTCAGGAACATCTTCAAGGAAATCGAGGACGACATGGGTGTCAAAATGTCAGGGCGCCCCAACCTTGAGGGCTGGGCGCGCCAGGGCGTGCTGCTGCTGAACGCGGTCCTCACCGTGCGGGCGGGGGAGCCCACCTCGCACGGCGCCATCGGCTGGCAGGAATTCACCGATGCCGTAATCCGTTGCATCTCCGACCGCTGCGAGGGGGTTGTATTCATGCTCTGGGGCAATTACGCCAGGTCCAAGGCGCCTCTCGTCGATACCTCCAGGCACTTCGTGCTCGAGGCCGCGCACCCCTCTCCGCTTGCCCGCGGGGCCTTCTTCGGGTGCAGGCATTTCTCGCAGGCCAACGCCCTCCTGAGCGCCTGCGGCAAGGATCCTATAGACTGGCAGTTATAGACTTTCGTCGAACTCCATCATGCAGATGAAGCTCTGGACCTCGTCGTGCACGCCCTCGACTATCCATGAGGCGGGCCCTGTCTGCACGCGCCGCAGGGTGACGGTGTCGGAGGGGCGGAGTTCCCTGTTGTAGTTGATCGAAAAACTCTTGAGATTGCGGCTGAAGGTCACTTCGGGCGGCAGGGCGTCGTAGGCCCAGACGGCGTAGCGGGTGTTGTTGGCGTGGCCGAGGTGGTCGACGTCGGAGTACAGGACGCGGCGGGGGAGTACGAGGTCGGGCCCGGCCCCTTCGGGCCAGATGACTTTGTCAGGGTTGAAGGAGACCGCCCTGTCGGGGTGCTGGGGCTCGGCGGTGAGTATGTCGGATATGCGGCCGGGGCGCGCCAGGCTGCGGGTTTCCCTCTCCATGAGGGCCCAGGAGCTGCTGGCGCGTACGAGGGTCTCCCCGTCGGTGGAGAGGAACTTGTAGTCGCGGATGAAGAGGGGACCGGTGATGCCGGCGTGCCAGGTCTGGAAATGCACGTCCTCGTAGAGGCGGGGCATGCGGTCGTATTCCACATGCATGCGGAGGAGTATCCAGGCGAGACCGCGGGGGCCGAGTACGTTGTCGGGGACGCCTATCATCGTGGAACCTCCCATTGCGAGCTCCTGCGCCAGCTCAAAGAAGGCGGCGGGGCGCATGCGGGAGTGGAGGTCGAAGTCGTGCGTGGGGATGGGGAAGGTCTGCTCAAATTTGGAAGGAGTCATACCGGGTGGCGTTTGTGTTGATGGAGCTTGTGAGGACTTCGAGCCCGGGGAGGGCGGAGCTGATTATGTCGCGAAGGAGGCCGGCGGTGCACTGCTCGCTCTGGTAGTGGCCCAGTTCGGCAAGCAGCATGCCTTCGGATTCGAAGTAGTCGTGGTAGTGTATCTCGCCGGTGACGAAGGCGTCGGCGCCCTTCTCCCGGGCGTCACGTGCGAGGAAGGCGCCCGCTCCGCCGCAGATGGCGACCGATCTGACCATGCGCCCGCAGGGGGCCGTGTGCCGCAGGCATTCCACGCCGAAGGCGGCCTTGAGCGAACGGAGGAACTCGGTGTCGGGGAGGGGGGTGGCGAGCGTGCCTGTGACGCCGGAGCCGCCTGCGCCGTCGGGACGGGGACGGAGCCATTGCAGCCCGCCCACGCCCATCAGGGATGCGATGCGGTAATTGACGCCGCCGGGGGCGTTGTCGAGGCTGGTGTGGGCCGAATAGACGGCGATGCCGCGGGTGATGGCCTTGACGACGCAGCGCTGCTGGTAGGTGGCGCAGGAAACCTGCCTGAGTGGGTGGAACAGCAGGGGATGGTGCGAGACTATCATGTCGCAGGATCGTTCGGAGGCCTCGTCGACGACGGCCTCGGTGACGTCGAGGCAGGTGAGCACGCGGGAGACGTCTGCGCCGGGGAAACCGGCCTGGAGGCCCGAATTGTCGAAATCGTCCTGCAGGTACAGGGGCGCCACGGCCTCGATGGCGGAAATTACGTCAGAAACTTTCATCGGTTGCAAATATAGGCAAAAATCCTGAACGTCCATGCGCCTGGACACCCTCCTCTAAAATACCAATTAATGGGGATTGCCCGTAAAAGGGCGCGTGTGTAAATTTGCGGCCGAATTTACACGCGTATATATATGTACAAGCATATACTCACGGCCGCATCGGCAATCCTGGCCTTGTCCCTGGGACTCCGGGCGCAGATCCGCTACAACCCCCTGAGCTCCGAGGGCCTTCTCGTAGGCGGATACGGCGAAACCGCCCTCACCCGCAACTTCTACTCCGACAACGTCTACCGCTATTCCTCCGCCGCATCTCACTCCGGCGAGCAGCACGGCCGCTTCGACATCCCCCATGCCGTAATCTACGTAGGTTACAATTTCGGCAAGGGCTGGACCATGCAGACCGAAATAGAATTCGAGCACACCGGCACCGGCGCCTCCGTAGAGAAGGAATTCGAAGAGGCCGGCGAATGGGAGACCGAGGTCGAGAAGGGCGGCGAAGTCGAGCTCGAGCAGTTCTGGATCCAGAAGAGCTTCTGTGACGCCTTCAACGTCCGCATGGGCCATATCGTAGTGCCCGTGGGCGGCCTCAACTACTCCCACGAGCCCCTCAACTTCTTCACCGTCTACCGTCCCGAAGGCGAGTATACCATCCTGCCCTCCACCTGGCACGACACCGGCATCAGCGTCTGGGGCGACACCCCCCACTGGCGCTATGAGGTGCAGGTCATCGCAGGCCTCGACGCCTACATGTTCAACACCGAGAACTTCGTCAAGAACGGCGCCGGCAGCCCCTTCGAGTTCAAGCCCGCCAACCAGCTGGGCCTGGTCGCCAGGATAGACAATTTCAGCTTCAGGAACCTCCGCATGTCTCTCAGCGGCTTCTACGGCCGGGCCTTCAACAACACCTACCCCTACGAGATCATCCCCGAGTCATCCCGCTACTACGGAGTCCTGGGAAGGACGGCCATAGGCGCTTTCGACTTCGTCTACAGGGGCAGCCGTTTCATCGCCCGCGGCAACTTCGACTACGGCTACGTGGGCGACGCCTACACCATCTCCAACATGAAGCGCAACCGCTCCGCCAACAACGCCCCCTACAAGAAATCCGCAGTCGGCGAGGGCGCAATGGCCGCCGGAGTCGAGGCCGGGTACGACATCCTGCCCACCATGATGTCACGCCCCGTCGACGACAAGCTCTACGTGTTCGGCCGCTACGAATACTACAATTCCTACATTCCCGCCGCCGGCGAGGAGCCCGCGCCCTGGACGGCCAAGCACCGCATCGCGGTCGGCGTCAACTATTATCCCGTGCCCCAGATAGCCGTCAAGGCCGAATATTCGCACCGCTTCCTCAGCGAGGGCTACAATCCCGAGCCTTCCGTGAGCGTAGGCGTATGTTACCTTGCATATTTCAACAAACACTGATACGAACATGAAAAAGATTTTTGCATTTCTCCTTGCAGCCGGCGTTCTCGCCGCTGTATCCTGCCAGAAGGACCCTTCAACAGCCAGTTTGTCTTCCGAAGAAAAGGAACTCAAGGCCGCCGTCGAGCAGTACGTTCCCAATGTGATTTATAAGACCTACGGCAATCTCGCCGACGAGACCGAGAAGCTCTACGGCCAGATAAGCGCCCTCAAGGATGCCTCCACCCTGAGCCAGAGCCAGATAGACAACATCTGCGCGACCTTCCTCAGCGCCCGCAAGTGGTGGGAGCAGAGCGAGGCCTTCCTCTACGGAGCCGCCACAGCCTACGGTATCGACCCCCACATTGATTCCTGGCCCCTCGACAAGGACAAGCTCGCAAAGAGCCTCTCCAACGAAGAGACCATCGCCGACCTTGACGAGGAAGGTGCAGGCGCAGTCGACGAAGTCGGCGCCGCTTCCCTCGGCTTCCACGGCATAGAGTTCATCTTCTTCCGTGACGGCAAGAACCGCACTGCCGCCGCTCTCAACGGCATCGAGGACGACGAGGCCTTCGCCGGCCGCAACGTCACCGGCAAGAGCGAAATCATCTTCGCAGCCGCCGTCGCCGAAGACCTCATGAACTACTGCTTCGAGCTCCAGGCCGCCTGGGACCCTTCCTGCCCCGAGGACCGCGTAGAGCTTGTCGAGGAAGAACTTGAGCTCAACACCGTCATGGACAGCGGTCTCACCTACGGCGAGAACCTCCTCAACACCGGCAACGCCGGCAGCACCTACCGCAACTGGCCCGAGGCCGTCGTCTCCATCCTGGTAGCCGGCTGCTCCAACATCTGCAACGAGGTGGCCAACACCAAGATCGGCACCGCCCACTACGTGAACGGCGAGGAGTACGACCCCGACTACATCGAGTCCCCCTACAGCAAGAAGTCATACCAGGACTTCAAGGACAACATCCTCTCCATCCAGTATAGCCTCTACGGCGCACAGGGAGCCACCAGCGCACTCGGCGCCTCCATCGCCACCTTCCTCAAGAACAACAAGTACGACAAGTACGCCGATCTTGAGAGCGCCCTCGCCGCAGCCATCAAGTCTCTCGACGACGCCATGGCCAAGGGAGCCTTCGTCGACAATCCCACCTCCGCAGAGGCCGAGACCTGCATCAAGAAAATCAGCGATCTCGACGATCTCATCAACGATGCTGCGGACTGGGTGTCAAAACTTTAATGTCTATGGAACTCAGACATTTGCTAGTAGCCATGGCTGTCGGGGCTTTTGCCCTGGCAGCCTGTTCGCAGGATTTGCCCAAAACCGTCACCCAGGAGTCTGACGGCAAGTACGTAGGGAAGGAAGTCGGCAACTTCACTGCCGAGGAGTGGTATCCCGGAGGCGTTCTGGGCACCACCGACAACGTGACCGCCGGATGCTACGAGGACGAAGCGCCCGCTGTCACCGCCCAGGGCCTGCTGTCGCAGTTCAACCGCGGTGCAATGTTCTTCGAGCGCAACGTAACGCTCAATACGGCCCCGTTCAAGGGCCTCGGCCCGGCGTCGGTCCGCAAGAGCTGCCTCGACTGCCATCCCGCCTACGGTCACGGCAAGCGCCAGGTCGTCTATGAGGCCAACACCTCGCGCGCTTTCGGCAACGGCTACCTGCTCGTGGTGTATTACGCCACCTCTCCCGGCAGCAACGACGGCGGCTATGCAGCCGAGGTCACCGGCATGCCCCAGACCATGGCTGTCGAGCCGTTCCTCCCTCCCATCGACGAGGAAGGCATCAGCATCAACTGGCTGCCCGTGAGCGCGATGGAGAGCGGCCTGCCGATGAAGTTCGCCGACGGCGAGGAGTACAGCCTCCAGTATCCCGAACTCAACATCACCCGCGAAGCCTTCAACACCGATCCCAATCCTTACGACACCGCCTCCGAGAAGGGCCTCACGCTGGGCTTCCGCCTCGAGAGCACGATAGGAGTTCCCGGAACGGGCCTCATCGACGCCATCCCCGACGACGCCATGCGCGAGCAGTACCGTGCCGAGGCTCCTTATGTGGAGCTCAATCCCTCTTTCTGGGACAAGGGAGCAAACGACTTCGCAGCCACCGCATTCTACGGCAACTGGCAGCCCGGCACCTACGGCGACGGCTACCTTGCCGACGGCACCTATGTGGCACGCGGCACTTTCAGCCCCGTCAAGCGCTTCACCTACGCCATGACCCGCGGCACCCTTCAGGACGGCGCCGGCGCCAACGCCATATGGAACATCACCAACGTCTCCCGCCCCGACCGCCCGTTCCTCTATACTACGGTCGCATGGGCGCGCAAGATGAGCCAGACAAAGGCGGTCATCGACGCCATACGCGCCGAGGGTGAGGCTTCGCCGTACTATGTCGACGTGAACGCCGACGGCACCGTCACCGACGATGAAATCTCCGAGGCCGTCCTGGCCCTGCTGAGCCCCTCCACCAACCAGTTCGACAACCCCTACCACAACTTCGAGCCCGAAATGAGCGAAGACGAGTTCTACGACTTCATGGTATGGCACCGCGGCCTGAGCATCCCCCGCGCCCGCAACCTGCAGGACAAGGATGTCCAGAGGGGCAAGGAGCTGTTCGGACAGATGGGCTGCGCCAGCTGCCACAGGCCTTCATGGAAGACCGGCGACGACAATTACTGGTCTCCTGCGATGAACGGCGGCAAGCCCCTTCCGAGGTTTGCCAACCAAACCATCTGGCCCTACTCCGACTTCATCCAGCACCGCCTCTACATGAAGAATGACATTCACGGCACCTGGTGCCGCACCACGCCCCTCTGGGGCAGGGGACTGTCGGCCACCAACACCGGCGCCTCCGACCGCCTGCACGACTGCCGCGCCCGCACCGTCGTCGAGGCCATCATGTGGCACGGCTATTCCAAGGACAGCGACGCCTACGACTCCACGGTCCAGTTCTACAATCTCGAAAAATCCGACCGCGACGCCGTCGTCAAGTTCATAGAGTCCATATAGGCAATGAACAAAGTCCTGAAGTACATATCTTTCGCCGCCCTCGGCGTCCTCATAGTCGCGATGATGGCCGCCACCATAATCGAGAAGCTCAAGGGCACTCCCGCAGCGTTCTCGGCCGTGTACCACAATCCCGTGTTCATCGTCCTGTGGGCGGTGACCGCGCTCTGCGGCCTGGTCTGGATCGTGCGGGAGGGCATGCCCCGCAGGCTTTTCACCTTCGGCATACATGTAGCCCTGGTGGTCATGCTCGCCGGCGCCCTTGTCACCCATCTGACCGGGCAGAGCGGCAGCATCCACCTGCGTGAGGGCGAGGAACTCTCCTCCTTCGAGACGGAGGACGGAGCCTCCGTCGCCCTTCCGTTCGCCATGCGGCTCGATTCCTTCAGGATTGACTATCATCACGGTTCCCGTATGCCCTCAGGCTACAGCAGCACCGTAACCGTGACGCCCGCAGGCGGGGGCGCCCCTCAGACTTCGGTCATCTCGATGAACAACATCCTCAAGTACAAGGGCTACCGTTTCTATCAGGCCGATTACGACCCCGACGGACTCGGCAGCGTCCTGGCGGTGAGCCACGACCCTTGGGGCGTGGGAATAAGCTACACCGGCTACCTGCTCCTGCTCGTGGGCATGATCGGCTTCTTCTTCGAGAAGAAATCGCCTTTCCGCGCCTCCCTGAAACGCATAACGGAGCTCACGGCCGCAGTCGTGCTGCTGCTGGTCGTGCCGACGGTGAACTCCGGTGCCGCGGGGCGGGACGTCAGGAAGGCAATGGGGGACATGTACGTCTACTACGGACACCGCGTGTGCCCGTTCGACACTTACCTGCAGGAGAAGGGGCTCGACGAGGCTGTCGCCACGCTCGCTCAGATGAAGCTCTTCCCTTTGGCGGATTCGCTAGGGAAGGTCTCCTGGTACGCAGCCGGCGACGATCTTCCCGAGGGGGTTTACGAGGACGCCGAGCTCTGGGCCTTCATCCGCAAGTCCCCTTCGGTGGCTTCGGAGGCGCTTTCTTCAGGCAATGAAGAAGAGGCGGCCTACGTTTTCAGGGGCATCAGGAGCTATCAGGAGAAGGTTGCGGCTTCGGTCATCCCTTCGCCCGGAAAGGTAAAGGCGGAACGGCTCTACATCCGTATCGCCCGCCCGAGGGTGCAGTTCATGCTGTGCCTCGCGCTCGGCATCATCCTCTTCGTGCTCAGTGCCATAGGTCTCGCCAGGGGCCGCAGGCTGCCACGGTGGCTGCTGGTTTCGGCGGCTGCGGTTGCGCTTGTCATGTGGCTTTACCTCACCCTGACAATCGGGCTCAGGTGGTGGGTCTCCGGCACCGGCCCTTACGTGGGGCGCTACAACGTGATGATGCTCATGGCCTGGTTCGCCACGCTCGCCATCGTGCTGCTGTACAGGAAGTTCCCCCTTATCGAGCCGCTCGCTTTCCTGGTGGCCGGCTTTACCATGCTGCTCGCCAGCAGGCAGAGCGTCAGCCCGCAGATCATGCCGCTCATGCCCGTGCTGCAGTCGCCGCTGCTGTCCATACACGTGCTCAGCATGATGATGTCCTATACCCTGTTCGGCCTCGTCGCCTTCAACGGCATCATGGGCGTGGCCGTCCCCTCCAGGGATGTGAGCCTGAGGCTTCGCGACTTCAGCCTCGCCATCCTGTATCCGGCAGTGTTCCTCCTCACCTTCGGAACCTTCCTCGGCGCCGTCTGGGCCAACATTTCCTGGGGCAGCTACTGGGCCTGGGACCCCAAGGAAACATGGGCCCTCGTCACCATGCTCGTCTATTCCTTTACCCTCCACGGCGAGGCCCTGCGGCCCTTCACCCGCCCCCGCTTCTTCCACTGGTACACCATCCTCGCCTTCCTCAGCGTCCTCGTCACCTATTTCGGCGTCAATCTCCTCCTCGGCGGCATGCATTCCTACGCATAGGCCCTCCTCACCTTCGCCCGCAATTGATGACTATTTTAGAGCCCGTAGGGCGGCGGTAAGTCCCTTCCCCGAGGGAAGGGATTTAGGGATGGGGTAACGTGGACAGAAGAAATGTGCGTGAGGAGAAGTTTCGCAAGTAGGTATAGCCTTTTGAAGCATTAACAGTTCATACTTGCGAAACTTGAGTTGATAGGGAAAATCGCAGATTTTCCCTATATTTGTAGTCGTGCTGAAGACTTTACTCAAGCAGGTCGGACAGTTCAGGTTCCCGGCCATCATGGCTCCGGTCTGGACGGCGCTGGAAGTGCTGATGGGGGTGCTCATCCCCTATGTCACCGCGTCGCTCATAGACAAGGGCCTCATGGCCGGCGACATCTCCGCCGTCTGGAAGTACGGCGCCATCATGGTCGCCACGGCCATGGTGAGCCTGTTCTTCGGCATCATGTCGGGCCGTGAGGCGGCTCACAGCTCCGCCGGTTTCGCGATGAACCTCCGGGAGGCCATGTTCAGCCGCATCCAGACCTTCGGCTTCGCCGACATCGACACCTTCAGCACCGCGGGCCTCGTGACCCGCATGACCACCGACGTCGCCAACATCCAGAACGCCTTCCAGACCCTGTTGCGCATCAGCGTCAGGGCTCCGCTCAACGTCGTCGCCGGCATGTTCATGAGCTTCTTCATCAGCATGCCCCTGAGCCTTGTCTTCGTGGCGGCCATGGTCTTCCTCGCCGTCTCGCTCTACTTCATCATCTCCCGTTCCATGAAGCTCTTCGCCGAGCTCATGCGCAAGTACGACGACCTCAACGGCGTCGTCCGCGAAGGCGTCGCCGGCATACGCGTCGTCAAGGCCTTCGTGCGCGAGCGGCACGAGAGCCTCAAGTTCAGGGCCGCCGTCGACGTGATATACCGCCTCAACGTCCGGGCCGAGACCATAGTCAACTTCAATCAGCCGGTCATGAACATCGCCACCTACGCCGCCATGATAGCCCTCTCGTGGTTCGGCGCCCGCTTCATAGTGGCAGGCGACCTCACCACCGGCCAGCTCACCTCGCTCTTCACCTACCAGATGCAGATCCTCAACTCGCTCATGATGCTCTCGATGATATTCGTCATGCTCACCCAGAGCGTCGCGAGCGGCAGGCGCATCGCAGAGGTCCTCGAGAAGGAACCCTCCATGAAGGAGCCCGCGCACCCCCTGACCTCCGTCCCCGACGGCAGCGTCAGTTTCAGGGATGTCAGCTTCTCCTACGCCGCCGGAGGCAACCCCGCCCTCGAAGACATCAACCTCGACATCCGCAGCGGCGAGCGCATCGGCATCATCGGCGGAACGGGCAGCGGCAAGTCCACCCTCGTCAACCTCATCAGCCGCCTGTACGACGCCGGCAGCGGCACAGTCAGCGTAGGCGGGCACGACGTGAGGGACTATTCCTTCGACGCCATACGCGGAGCCGTCGGCGTCGTGCTCCAGAAAAACACCCTCTTCAGCGGCACCGTCCTCGAAAACCTCCGCTGGGGCGATCCGGAGGCCACCGAGCAGCAGTGCCTTGAGGCCTGCAGCCTTGCCGCCGCCGACTTCGTCTCCGAACTCCCCCAGGGCCTCGGCACCATGGTCGAGGCAGGCGGCGTCAACCTCTCCGGCGGGCAGCGCCAGCGCCTCTGCATCGCCCGCGCCCTTCTGAGGCATCCCCGGGTGCTCGTGCTCGACGACTCCACCAGCGCCGTCGACACCGCCACCGACGCCCGCATCCGCGACACTTTCGCCACCCGTCTTCCCGACACCACCGTCATCATCATATCGCAGCGCATCCTCAGCATCAAGGACGCCGACCGCATAGTGGTGATGGACGACGGACGCATCTGCGGCATCGGCACCCACTCCGGGCTCCTTGCCGCCGGAGGCATCTACAAAGAAATATACGACATGCAGACATCGGGAGGGGAGGCCGATTTCGACCGGCGATGAAACGGCTCCTTCAGCACATGCTGCGCGACTGGAAATGGACGCTGCTCGCAGTGGCGGTGCTCATAGTGGTATCGACCCTGTGCACCCTTGCGATGACGCTCTTCACCCGTACGCTCATCGACGGCTACATCCTTCCGCTCTCCGGGCAGGCCTTCCCCGACTTCGCCCCTCTTGCGGTCGCCCTTTGCAAGCTTGCCGCGGTGCTCCTGCTTGGCACTGCCGCCTCCTTCTTCTACAATTTCCTCATGATAAAGGTGGAACAGGGCATCATACGGCAGCTCCGCACCGATGCGTTCGACCACCTCATGAGCCTGCCGCTCCGCTACTTCGACTCCCATTCCCACGGCGGCATCATGTCCGTGTTCACCAACGACATGGATACCTTCCGCCAGATGGTGGGACGCACCCTCCCGCACCTGTTCTCCTCCGCCATCACGCTCCTGTCCACCTTCGTGAGCATGCTGGTGCTGAGCCTGCCCCTCACCGTCCTCTCGGTGCTGTGCGCCGCCGGTGCCATGGTCGTCGCCGTCACCCGTTCCAAGGCCTCGCGCCGCTATTTCAAGGGCCGCCAGGAAAACATGGCCCGAGTCAACGGCTACATCGAAGAAATGGTCTCGGGCCAGAAGGTGGTCAAGGTCTTCAGCCACGAGGCCCGGGCGGTCGAAGGCTTCTCCTCCCTCAACGAGGACCTCTTCCGCAGCGTCTACAAGGCCAACCGCATCGCCAATACCGTCATGCCCATCAACGCCGGCATCGCCAACCTCGGCTATGTGCTGATAGCGATCGCCGGGGCCTATATCGCCCTCAGCTGCGGCTCCGCGGCCCTCACCGTCGGCACCCTCGTGTCCTTCCTCACCCTCCACAAGAACTTCTCCCGCCCCATAGCCCAGATAAGCCAGGAGGTCAACAACATAGCCATGGCCTCCGCCGGCGCCGACCGCGTCTACGGCCTGCTCGACGAACCCTCCGAGTCCGACGGCGGACACGTGATCCTGGTGACAGGGGAGAGCCCCTCCGACGGCGCCGCTCCCGCCTGGTTCTGGAAGGACGGCGAACGGCTCGTACCACAGCGCGGCCTCGTCGCCCTGAGCGACGTCGACTTCGGCTATGTGCCTGAAAAACAGGTGCTGTACGACATCACCCTCACAGCCTACCCCGGCCAGAAGATAGCCTTCGTGGGCGGCACCGGCGCCGGCAAGACCACCATCACCAACCTCATCAACCGTTTCTACGACATCTCCGACGGCCGCATCACCATCGACGGCTTCGACGTCTCCAGCATCGAGAAACCCTCGCTCCGCCGCTCCCTCGGCATAGTGCTCCAGGAAACCAACCTCTTCAGCGGCACTGTCATGGACAACATCCGCTTCGGCCGTCCCGACGCCACCGACCAGGAATGCATCGCCGCCGCCCGCCTCGCCTGCGCCCACTCCTTCATCAAGCGCCTGCCCCAGGGCTACGACACCTTCATCGGCGGCGACGGGGGAGCCCTCAGCGCAGGCGAGCGCCAGCTGCTCAGCATCGCCCGCACCGCCGTCGCCAATCCTCCCGTCCTCATCCTCGACGAGGCCACCTCATCCATCGACACCCGCACCGAGAAGCTCATCCAGCGCGGCATGGACGGCATCATGAAGGGGCGCACCAGCTTCGTCATCGCCCATCGCCTCTCCACCGTCAAGGACGCCGACTACATAATAGTCCTCGAGCACGGCCGCATCATCGAGGCCGGAAAGCACTTCGAACTCCTCGAGCGCCAGGGCAAGTACTGGCAGCTCTACACCGGAGGCACAATCACCCAATGAACATGGAAGCATACAGGCACGTTGTCAATTACTACGAATGTGACCGCATGGGCGTCACCCATCACTCCAACTACATACGCTTCATGGAGGAGGCCCGCATCGACTGGATGGACCGCCTCGGCTACGGCTTCGAAAAGATGGAGGCCGAGGGCGTGGTATCGCCCGTAGTGTCGCTCTCCGTCGCCTACAAGCGGCCCACCACCTTCAAGGACGTCATAGAAATCGAGGTCGCCGTGGCCTCTCTCAGCGAGCTCAAGATAAGCTTCAGCTACACCATGCGGGTGGGCGGCTCCACTGTCTGCACCGCCTCCAGCACCCACTGTTTTCTCGAAGGCGGCCGCCCCGTCAGGCTCTCTGACAGGTTCCCGGAGCTGTATTCCGCCATCAGCCGTTCACTTCCCGGCGAGTAACTTTTGCCCGTGCAGATTTGTGATTTAAGCGATTATTTCCTACTTTTGACCAGATAAAACCTTAATTCCTTTGCTTATGAAGAAATACATTGCAGAATGTCTGGGTACCTTCGTACTCACCTTCCTCGGATGCGGCACTGCCATGTTCCTCGGCTGCGGCGAGCCCGCAGGCGTGGTAGGCACCGCCATCGCTTTCGGCCTTGCCGTTGTGGCCATGGCCTACACCATCGGCGGCATCAGCGGATGCCACATCAATCCCGCCATCACCCTCGGCGTCGCTCTCTCCGGCCGCATGAGCTGGAAGGACGCCTGCGGCTACTGGTGCGGCCAGATTGTCGGCGGCATCGTGGCCGGCGCCCTGCTGCTCGCCGTTTCCTCAGTGGTCGCGGCCCCAGACCTCACCGGAGCCCTCGGTTCCAACGGCGTTGCCGGCGCAGGCGGCGTCTGGGGAGCATTCCTCGTCGAGGTCATCGCTACCTTCCTGTTCGTCCTGGTGGTGCTCGGCACAACCGATCCCAAGGTTGGTGCAGGCAATTTCGCCGGCCTCGCAATCGGCCTGAGCCTCGTGCTCATCCACCTCGTGTGCATCAACCTCACCGGCACTTCGGTCAACCCCGCCCGCTCCATCGGCCCCGCCATCTTCGCCGGCGGCGACGCCCTCAAGGACCTCTGGGTCTTCATCTGCGCCCCTCTGGTGGGCGGCGCCCTCAGTGCCTGCGTCTGGAAGCTCATCGCTCCCAAGGAGGTATAGAACACGTTTTCTCAACGCCGGTGGCTAAATAGCACCATCGTTTTCGCCAGCGGCAGCTGGCGGGGGTTAGGAAAGCCCCGAAGGGGATGACCGGATAATCCGGTCATCCCCTTTCCAGCACGAACGTGCCGAAGTGCTCGGGACGGTGGAAGTCGGGGGAGGGGGTGGGGACGGGAGCCCAGGTGACGAAGTGTGGGTGGGCGGTGAGGTCGCCGCACTTGTAGATGTTGCCGAGAAGCTTGTCGGGGGCCTCTTCGAGTCCCAGGACTCCGAACGGAATCAGCAGCAGCACCCGCCAGTTCCAGACGCCGCCCTCGCGGTCAACGGGTTCGCCCACGACAGGCATGCCTTCTACGGAACAGATTCTGACGATCTGCCCGAAGGCCTCGTCGGGAAGGGGCTTCCTGTCGGAGCGGCCCTTGCCCCGGGCTGCCACCAGGCGGCCTGCGGGATTGACCTCGAAGTTGAAGTACTCGGGGCTGCCGGGCACCTGGAGGAAGATTTCGCAGGCGCTGTCTTCCCAGATGCGGCCCTTGTCGGAGAGGTTCTGTACCCTGAGGTCGAGGCCGCTCACGCGGAAATCGACCAGCAGCGACTCTTCGGTATGGCCTATGCGGCCCGAGCAGAGCGGCGCGTAGGGGAATTCGGCGGGCCAGTTGAGCGTGTCGACGCAGAAGCGGGAGCCGCAGAGTTCGAGGGCGGTGTCGATGTCCTGGTCTTCGAGATTCTGCAGGAGGGGGATGCGGAGAGTTTTCATCTTATTCGTGGTTTTCGAGGCGTTTGACGGCAAGCTGTTCGTATCTGGTGCCGGGGCGGCCCCAGTTGGCATAGGGGTGGATGCTGATTCCGCCTCGGGGCGTGAAGAATCCCGTCACCTCTATGTACTTGGGTTCCATGAGCTTCACTAGGTCGTCGAGGATGGTGTTGACGCAGTCTTCGTGGAAGGCGCCTTCGTCGCGGAAGCTGAAGAGGTAGAGCTTGAGGCTCTTGCTCTCGACCATGCGGGGGCCGGGGATGTAGGAGATGCGGATTTCGGCGAAGTCGGGCTGTCCCGTGATGGGGCAGAGGCTGGTGAATTCGGGGCAGTTGAAGCGGACCCAGTAGTCGCGGTCGGGGTTGCGGTTCACGAAGGCCTCCAGTACGGAGGGGTCGTAGGTGTTCTTGTATTCTGTACTGTGTCCGAGGGAGCGCAGGCCCTCGCTTTTGCGGTCTTCCATCAGATGTCTTTGATTTTAAACGGGTTATAGGATATGTCGGTGTCGAATGTGTCGGTCTGTTCGGCCGCCTTGACCTTGCTCACCACCCTCGCCGTGACCGGGAGGATGAGGATTTCGTAGCACACCTTGAAGCACACCTGCGACAGCATCATCGCAAGGAGCGCCCGGGCGGGTGTGCCCCAGAAGGCGATGGGAATGAAGATGAGCGAATCGAGGGCCTCTCCGGCAACGGAGGAAAGAATGGCCCTGATGCCGAAGCGACGGCCTTCCTGTGCGACCTTCATCTTGCTGAGAACCAGGGCGTTGAGGGTGGATCCGGCAAGGAAGGCAAGCAGCGAGGCGGCAACCACCCGGGGCGCCATTCTGAACATGTAGTCGAAGTGGGGGGCGCCGTCCCAGAACGGGGCCGCCGGAAGCCAGACCAGCAGCTGTCCCAGCAGCACTACGGACAGGTTCATGGCAAAGGCAATCCATATCACCAGCCGCGCCCTCCTGTAGCCCCACACTTCGGCTATGCAGTCGTTGAGGATGTAGGAGACGGGGAAGATGATGACGGCTCCGGGGAGCGTCACGCCCCATAGGCTTATCACCTTGGTGGCGAAGAGGTTGGATGTGATGAGACAGACCGTGAACAGTACGGCCATCACGAGGAATGCAGTGGAGAATCGGGCTTTCATGATGCAGTTTTTAGAGTGGTACCTGTTACACTTGTCTGTGCCGCCGGCACAGACTCGCTGCAAATATAGTCAAAATAGCGCAATTTTGTTTATATTTGTACGGTAACTGTCAACGGACATGAAAAAATTCTTCCTCTGCATCATTGCCGCCCTCGCGGCATCGGCCGCCCTCCAGGCCCAGAATTCCCCCCTCGACGTCAAGGAAACCACCCTCTCCAACGGCATGCAGGTATGGCTCAACGAAGACCACAGCCAGCCCAAGGTCTACGGAGCCGTCGTGGTCAAGGCCGGCGGCAAGGACTGCCCCGACACCGGCCTCGCCCACTACCTCGAGCACCTGCTCTTCAAGGGCACCGAAGAGCTCGGCACCACCGACTACGCCTCCGAGAAGGTCTGGCTCGACTCCATCGCCCTCTGCTACAACCGCCTCGCCGACACCCCCGACCCCGACTCCCGCCTCGAAATCCAGAAAGAAATCAACCGCCTGAGCGTCAAGGCCGCCGACTACGCGATTCCCAACGAGTTCGACCTTCTGACCGCACGCTTCGGCGGCACGGGCCTCAATGCCGGCACCGCCTACGACTACACCTTCTACTACAACACCTTCTCGCCCCAGTACATCAACCAGTGGGCCGAGCTCAACAGCCACCGCATGCTCAAGCCCGTCTTCCGCCTCTTCCAGGGCGAGCTCGAGACCGTCTACGAAGAGAAGAACCGCGCCGCCGACAACACCATGCAGGCCCCCCTGTTCGAAATGGTGCGCGAATTCAGCGGCGGCAACCCCTACTCCTTCGAGGTCATCGGCAGCACCGAAAACCTCAAGAACCCCCGCCTCGGGGAGATGATGGACTTCTTCCACAAGTACTACGTTGGCTGCAACATGGGCCTCATCCTCTCCGGCGACATCCAGGCCGACACCCTCACCACCCTCCTCGAGCGCACCTTCGGCCGCATCCCTGCGGGTGAGGTGCCCGTCAAGGCCGACGTCGCCGCCCCCGTCATAGAAAATTCACGCGACGTGAAGATAAAGGCCGAGCTGCCCCTGCTCAAGATTGCGGTCTACGCCTTCAACGGCCCCACCGACAGGGAGGCCGACGCCCCCGCCCTCGACATGGCCACCGCCCTCCTCACCAACACCTTCTCCTCCGGCCTGCTGGATTCGCTCGTCACCGCCCACAAGGTGCTGCTCGCCGCTGCCAGCCGCGTCCCCCTCTTCAACGAGATGGGCATAGTGGGCTACGCCATCGTGCCATCCATCCCCATGGGCTCCCTCCCCAAGGCCGAGAAGGCAGTCAGGGCCCAGATAGAAAAAATCAAGCGCGGAGAGTTCTCCGACTCCGACCTCGCCGCCCTCAAGCTGGGCGCGGCCCGCAATGCCATGAGCGAACTCGAAACCATCTCCGGCCGTTCCGGGCAGATGGTCTCGGTGATGAGCCAGTCCCGCAGCTGGGACGATTACCTCGCCAGCGTGCATGCTATAGAGGCCGTCACTCGCGAGGATGTGGTGCGGGTTGCCAACAAGTACTTCACAGACAAGTACATCCGCTTCGAGAAAGTCATGGGCAGCTACCCCAAGGACAAGGTCGCCGCCCCCGAATTCGACCCCATAGTGCCCCGTCATGCCGGCGAATCGTCCCTTTACGCCAGGCAGCTCATGGCCATGCCCACCCCCGGGGCCGAGCCCCGTCTGCTTGACTTCCAGTCCGACGTGACCCGCATCCCCCTCGCCGACGGCGTGGTCCTCTACTACAAGAAGAATCCCGTCAACGACCTCTTCAGCTTCACGCTCCGTGTCCCCGAGGGCGAGGCCGAAGATCCCCTGATTCCCCACGTCGCCGGCTATGTCAATTCGCTCGGGACCGATTCTCTCTCGGTCCAGCAGCTTGCAAAGGCCTGGCAGCACCTTGGCTCGAGCTTTTCTGTCAGCAGCGACCGCCATTCCTTCGACCTCGACATCTCCGGCTTCGACTCCTCCTTTGCGCCCTCTCTCCGGCTGATGCGCCACTTCACTGACCGTCTCAAGAACGACAAGGCCGGCTTCAAGGAGCTCCAGACCGGAATTGCCGTGGCCAAGCAGACCTTCCTCACCGGCGGCACCTCCAACATCATGCAGGCCGCGATGCAGAGGGTCTTCCTGGGCGGGAACGCCCCTCTTCTCAAGGGCCTTTCGGCCAAGGAACTCAAGGCCGTGGGCATGAACGGCCTGCTCTCCAAATTCAACGCCCTCATGGACAGCGAGTGCAGCATTTTCTACTGCGGCTCCCTTCCGGAGGACAAAGTCGTCCGCGCCATAACCGAAAGTATCGACCTTGGCCGCCGCCAGCGCAAGTGTGTCCGGTTCTACGCCCCCCGCATCCGGTACGACGAGCCCACCGTGTTCTTCTACAACCTCCCTGGCTCCCGCCAGACCCAGATTCTCACTTATCAGGCCCCTGATGCACCCGTCTCCGGCCACGACAAGGCCTGCCTCGAGGTTCTCGGCGATTATTTCGGCGGAGGCATGTATTCCGTGATGTTCCAGGAGGTGAGGGAATTCCGTGCGATGGCCTACAGCGCCGGCGCCGGAGTCAATATTCCAGCCCCGGTCGAGGCAGGAGATCCCGCCGCGTTCTATACTATGCTCGGCACCCAGGCCGACAAGGGTCCCGCCGCACTCCGGCTGGTCGATTCCCTGCTGACCTCGTTCTCCGTCAAGCCCGCCGGTCTCGAGGCGGCACTCAATGCCATCCCCGCCAGTGCCAACAACAGCTACCCGTCCTGGCGCGGCGTCGCCACAGCCATCAATTCCGACGAGCTGCTCGGTTATTCCGAGGACCCTGCCAAGGCCGTCCTCGACAATCTCGGCTCCGTCGATGCCGCCTCCCTCAAGGAGTACTACGACACCTGCATCCTTCCCGCTCCCCGCTCGCTCCTCATCGTGGGCGACAAGTCTTCCATCCCCGCCGAGCTGCTCTCCGGCTACGGCAAAGTGGTCGAACTCACGCAGAAAGACATCTATAAATAGCGGGAATGGTACTTTTTTGCAAAAAAAATACTATATTTGAACGTTAAATGTTCCCATAGAGCCAAAGCATTACCCAAAACTTACCAAATAACAATCCTATGATCAAGAACAGATTCACAACACGGTTGATGGCGGCAGGAGCCGTCATTGCCCTTGGCGCAGCTTCCCTCGCGGTAAGCTCCTGCCACAAGGATCCCGAAGAGATTCTTGTCAAGAGTGTGAGCGTGAGCCAGCCGTCCATAAGCCTCACCGAGGGCGAGACGGCGGTGATCTCCTACACCCTGAGTCCTGACAACGCCACCAACAAGGCGGTCAGCTTCAGCTCTTCGAGCCCTGACGTAGCCACGGTCACCGAGAACGGCGTTATCACGGCAGTCAAGGCCGGCTCCGCCACTGTCACCGTAGCGTCCGTCGACGGCCCCAAGGCCGCCGTTTCAGTCAGCGTCAAGGCCAAGGCCATCGCGGTCACGGGCGTCACGCTCGACAAGAACGAGCTCACCCTCGTCGAGGGCACATACGCCACCCTCACTGCGACCGTCGCCCCCGACAATGCCACCGACAAGTCCGTCACCTGGAAGTCGAGCAATGAGGGCGTCGCCGCCGTCGCCGACGGCGTAGTCACCGCCGTCGCCCCCGGCGTCGCAGTAGTTACCGTCACCACCACGGACGGCGGCAAGACCGCCTCCTGCGCCGTGGTTGTCGAATCTGCCGAAATATCTGTTACGGGCGTGTCGCTCGACAAGACCGAGCTCACCCTCGTAGAGGGCGATACCGCCACCCTCACGGCCACCGTCGCTCCCGATGACGCCACCAACAAGGAGGTCACCTGGAGTTCCAGCCAGCCCGGCGTCGCCACCGTCACCGACGGCGTTGTCATCGCCGTTGCCCCCGGCACCACAGCCATCACCGTCACCACGGTCGACGGCAACAAGACGGCCACCTGCGCCGTCACCGTCGAGGCCAAGACCATCTCCGTGACGGGCGTGTCGCTCGACAAGACCGAGCTCACCCTCGTAGAGGGCGACACCGCCGCCCTCACGGCCACCGTCGCTCCCGATGACGCCACCAACAAGGAGGTCACCTGGAGTTCCAGCCAGACCGGCGTCGCCACCGTCGACGAGACCGGCACCGTCACTGCCGTCGCGGCCGGCACCACCGTGG